>Ga0233425_10002207_pt1 | contig 39412 bp, 26 predicted proteins | sample Watercolumn_Towu_2_FD_181712 | JGI IMG/M metagenome (GOLD analysis project Ga0233425, IMG submission 181712) | Freshwater microbial communities from Lake Towuti, South Sulawesi, Indonesia - Watercolumn_Towuti2014_140_MG | ecosystem: Environmental > Aquatic > Freshwater > Lake | place... | reverse complement strand
ATGCTTTATTCTCAATACAGCAGTATCAGACTACGCATTGGCGCTCGATCCGGGCAAGATATCGACGGGAGGGCTACGTCCGGCTGACAGCTCCGAGGCGGTTCGCGATGACATGTACACCGCCGGCGAGGTATTGTGGGCCGAGAGGAAAGGCCCCGGCGCCATCGACTTTGATTTATATATACGAGCTTTGATCGGCGCCCGGAGCGGAGAGAAAGTTGATTGGCGTTTTGTGGACTCGGATGAATCGCTGATGATCTCAAAGCTCGGGACCGATCCTATATATAAAGAGAAGTCGCTTCGTATGGCCGTTCAGACGATGGTATCAAGGCATTTCGGATCCGAAATATCGGTCATTACGGCTTATCCGGACGCTTCGCACGGCGACTTCGTTGCATGGACGGATGGCAAAAAACTGGTGTTGAACGCGGAGTTCGAGTCCGGATGGAACGTTCTCAGGGATAACGATATCTGGTTCGAATACTCGGTCGGAGGAGAGAAGGTCACCGAAAGCGCTTGCTGGGCCATATTTAATTGCGTAATAGACCGCGGACTGAGTAAACGCCGTCCCGATCTATCCGATATGCTTATGGACTTCGATAGCCAGAAGTTCGCCGCGACATTTCTCAAGGCCGCACTTCTCTATAGAAACCGCTACGACGCTTCAGGCGATGCGGCAGGCCTGTCCCCGGGCGAAGCGGGGCATCCGAAAGCCAGGGGCCGCACCCGACGAGCGGACGGCAAATTTGAAAACGAGCCCGGCAAGAGCCCCGGAGACCTCCTCAGGATATTGGCCTTATACCACGACCCTTCCGAAACGATAGATGCTCCTAAGGCACTGGATATTTACAGGGCCCATTATGCGGAGTTCGGATTCGAAGCTCCGGCCGTAAACCGGAGCTCGGCCCTTCAGACTATAAGACGTGACCTTTATGAGGTCGAAAACTCCCTTCTTAAGAGCGGCCTTCTGAGAAAGACCTCCAGACGCGGCGAAAGAGGCGAGGTGGAGCTCGCCTATACGGAATTGGGGAAAATAGAGTTGATATCTATGGGACACGCGGCGACAGCCTCCGGTCCGAAAGTCGCCGACCAGGTATTGAAAAGCCTGAATATCCTTGCCGAACAGATTCGCGTGGGGGGCAGAAACGCTGAGATGGCCGCCAGGGTCGTCAGGCGTATCGCGGTCTCTAATTCTGGCAGCGAGATAGCGGTAAGGGCCTATATAATCCTGCTTGAAGCCGGCATCGATACCGCATACATTATCGATAAGCTTAACGAGCTCGCGGCGGTATTTAAATCAGATCCGGTTATAGCCGGCAGGATAGATGCCGCGATACGCGAGGCACGTACTAAAACGGAGCCGACTGGCATCGGCAGTGGTTCCTCCGACGCCAAGCCCGAACCTACGGATATCGGACAGGACGACCAGTCCGCGCCAGCCGGCAATAACGCGCTCACAGGCCCGGTAACGCAGTTCGTGCCGTACGCCTACACCGTAGCGACTCAAGGCGCCGGAGACATCCAGATAGGAAGCCCCTCGGAGCTTATGAAGTTCTTTATGAGGAACAAGAGACCCGTTCCTTCGACGATCGTCCTCCCCAAAAGGATGATGGTCGACGGCATAAACTACGGCGATGTAGAGTTCTTCTGCTATTATAATTTCTTCGTTAATAAGGGCAGGAAGGTGACGATCATAGGCACCGCACAGCAGGCCGAAGCGATACGCCAGGTTCTGAGCGAGACCATCATGGGACCTGGTGTACATGATATGATTCAGGCGGGCATGACCCCGGAGCAGGCTATGTCGATGAAGGTAGAATTCGATTATTTCAATAAAAAGGGCGACGGTTCGCTCTATAGGATCGATGATTATGTAGAACTTGTCGTATTCGACGCGGACAATACCGCCGCGATCGGCAACGTGAAGGTGCGCTCGACAGGTAGAGGGTTTGCGGTCGAAGAGAATGGGCAGCTTATCGCCGAGGTGCCTCACGCCGAAGGCGGCCTGTCCGCGCCCGAAACAGTCACGTTCCCCGACAAACCGTTCGCTCCTCCCGCGTTCGGCGTCACGTTCATCGGGAGCAGCACCGGCTTCGACCCAATGGGCCTCACCACGAGCTTCATAACCTGGTGGAACGGAAAGGGCATGCTCGTCGATCCGCTGGTCTATTCGGTCAACCATATGCGCAGCCTTGGCATCGATCCCGAAGACGTGCAAGATGTATTCCTGTCGCATGTGCACAGCGACCACGACGCCGGCCTTATGGAGATGATACTGAACGGCCGGCGGATAAACCTCATTACGTCGCGCGTAATATTCGACAGTTTCATGAGAAAGGCGTCGGCGATAACCGGGCGGGACTTGCGTACGATGGTCAACTTCGTCGAGGCGAAGCCCGGGACGCCTCTCCATTACAGGGGCGTAACTTTCCATTTCGCGTACGGTCTTCATTCCATACCGTGCCTGGGTTTCAGGATGAGCTATAAAGGTAAGTCTTTAAGCTATTCCGGCGATACGCGTTTCGAGCCGGAGTTCTTTGACCGGCTTCAGAAGGAAGGCGTAATCGGCGGCGCCAGGAGAGCGGCTCTTCAGGACTTCGTCTTCTCATCGGACGTCGTCATACACGAGGCGGGCGGTCTGCCGCTTCATACGCAGCTTCAGACTCTCGGCGGCCTGCGCGAAGAATTGAAGCGGAGGATCTATGTCGTTCACAGCCCGAAGGTAGACCCGGCGACCGGCCTGAGGAAGCCCGGAAAAGGGGAAAGTATCGACCTGCTGGCGGACGATATCTTCGCGGTCCCTGAAAACGAGGATATCCTCGCTATGAGGACCGTCGGATTCTTTGATAAGTTGGACCTGAGAGAGATACTGATCCTGACCAGGAAGGCGAAGCCGGTTACTTACCGCAAAGGCGAGGCGATAATCAGGCAGGGCGAACCCGGCGACAACTTCTACGTTATCAGCTCCGGCGAAGTGGAGGTAACGGTGAAGAGAGATGACGATACGGTAAGGAGAGTCATCCTCGGCAAGGGCTCACCGTTCGGGGAGCAGGCTCTCCTTGAGGACGGAAGATCGCGCAACGCGACCGTCACCGCGCTGACCGACGTGCGCCTCTTGGCGTTCGACAGGGCGCTCTTCAACGAGTTGAGCGCCGCCGAAGGCGTGCGGGCGAGCATGGAAAAGGTAGACGCGAACAGGCAGTTGCTCTCGAACGTATCAGCCTTCACGAAACTTCCTCATCGCGGCATGGTCGAGGTCTGCAATATCGCAGAAACGGCCGCGTATAGTAAAGGCGAGCTCTTGATAAAACAGGGGGAGCCGGGCGACAACTTCTTCATTATAAGGTCGGGCTCGGTCGATGTTATAGACGAGGCGACGGGAAGGATCATCGACACAAAGACCTCCGGGGATGTCGTGGGCGAGATCGCGCTTCTGCGCGACACTCCGCGCACGGCGACCGTAAGGGCAGGTTCGGATAAGGTCGAGGCGCTTGTGATAAAGAGGGCGGACTTTGACGGCATCATCGCGAAGTACCCTTACATAAGGTACTATCTCGAACAGCTCTCGGAGGAAAGGCTGCGGAATATTGTGGCCCAGCGCCGCGCGGCCGCCCTGAGTGAAGCGGGCCAGGCTGTGACGGAAGGCGAGATTTCCGCCGCGATAGACTGGATAAACCGGAGGGAGGGAGATATATTTACGCCGGATAAGAGGCGCGAAATTACCGCGAAGGTCTTGAGCATGGCCCTGGTGAAGGGCGGCCGCTTCCTCGTTGTCGGGCCGGGCATGCAGGACTACCTGCCGATACTGCTCGCAAGATTGGGTATCGATACGACCACTATAGATACGAATCCCGCAGTTGCCGATTTTATGAGCAGATTGGCCGAAAAGTTTTCATTAACAGGCATGATAAAAAGCGTATCAGACTATGACGCGATCAAGGGCGGGAAGTTCGACTATATATCGATGTTTGCCGTCCTGAACAATATCGCGCCTTCCAGCGATCCGTTCATAACAGATAATCTCAATTCGATACGCGGCCTGGAGTCCTCTTTTGACATGAGAGAGGCAGATCGTGGACGGAAAATCGATTATTACGCCGGGTTAATACGCCAGGCGTGCGAGGCGTATATTTTGCCTGCCCTGGAACAGATCACGGAACAACTGAATGAAAACGGAACTTTATTTGTCAATTCTCCGCCATTTGCGGCTTCGCGGGAGATAGCTTCGCGGATAGATTATATGGATATGCTCGATTCGGCGCTCAGTACCATAGGAGATGGGCAGGGTATCCGATTTGCGAGGCAGGACGGCGTGGACGTGAGCGGCCTTTCGATGGTATCGGCTCATCTTAACGAAGCAAGAGATGGCGCGGCGTATGTGAAGGTTGTCGCCGCTCAACGCGGCAAGCCCGAGGCGGCAAAACTCGCGGCCGGGGATGAGGCTTCCGGGACCGTTACGCCCGGGGTCTTTGTTAATGTAGTCAGGAACCTGATGAAAGTGGACAGGGCGGCGGAAGAGAGGGTCATCAAAGGCATGGATAAGGCCATGGATGACGGTCTCGCCGGGCGGCCGAGTTCCCTCAAGATGATACCGGCTTACGTCGGAGCGGCTACCGGCGAGGAGGAGGGCGATTATTTTGCGATAGACGTAGGCGGCACGAACCTGCGCGTTCTGGGCGTAAGGCTTGAAAAAGGCAAGAATCCGTCGCCGATAGGGGATGCGGAAAAGGCCGTGATCCCTGCCAGTATTGTTAACGGAGGAAGCGCCGAAGACCTGTTCGGTTTTGTGGTCGGGACTATAAAAGAATACGCGAGAAAGAACTCCATAGATCCGAAGGCCGGAATGAAGTTCGGCCTGACATGGTCGTTTCCGGTGGAGCAGACCGGCGTCGCTTCGGGCATACACAAGGAGTGGACAAAAGGCTGGAACGTGTCGGGCGTCGTCGGAAAAGATCCGGTCGCGCTTCTTAGCGCGGCTCTCGAAAGGGAAGGTCTCGGTAATGTGAAGATCTTGGCGATGTGCAACGACACAGTCGGCACGCTTATGTTCGGAGATGTGGGGCTTATCTTAGGCACCGGCACCAACGCCGCTTTTCCCGTGGCTGTAAAGGATATCGGGAAGTTTAAGGGCCGTACCGGCCTTGAGTTCATGGCGATAAACTCCGAGTGGGGCAACTTCGACGGCGCGCCGACGGAGGCATGGGATGAGATACTGGACGACATGAGCAGCAACCCCGGCAGGCAGAAACTCGAGAAGATGATATCCGGCATGTATCTGGGCGAAGTGGCGCGACTTATCATGAACATGCTCGTGTCGGAGGGCGAGCTTTTCCGCGGCCGGAATTACCGGGTGATTACGGACGATCCGAAGAAGCCCGGCGAAGACGGGTTTACGGCCGGACTCATGTCCGCGATCGAAAAAGTGGATCCCGATAAGGATCCGGATTTGTCCGGCGTCGCGACCATACTTGCCGGCATCGGTATTACCGATACCACGCCTGATGACAGGCGCGCTGTCCGGAATATATGCGGCGCCGTATCGCAGAGAGCCGCGAGAATTTCCGCATCGGCGCTCGCGGCCGTGATAAAGAAGTCCGGAGTCCTCTCGCGAAAAGACACGTGCCGCGTAGCCATAGACGGCTCGGTATTCAAGCATTACCACAGGTTCAGGGAGACGATGGAGGGTGCGCTCGTCGAGATATTCGGAGCAAAAGAGGCGGCCAGGATAAAGCTTGTGACGGCCGACGACGGCTCCGGTATCGGCGCCGCGATAATTGCCGCAGTGGTTGACAGATCCGAAGGAAGGGCTGCGCCCGCGGCGGGGCCGGCGACGATTAAACCGCAGCCGACGGATGTCGCCGATGAAGTCGAGGATATGGCGCCGGACGATCCGGAGTCCGGCGACGAGGCGGTAGAGGCAATCGGCGATATTCTCGATCTATTGCGGATTCACGAAACCAGAAACCTGCCCGATAACTATTTCGATATGACGACCGACTTTGGATTTAAATACCGTCTGATGCAAGCGGCTTCAAGGAGCATGTGGATCATGGGACCGTGGGAGACTAAGGACACGGATCCCGTCAGAGCCGTGTGGAGAATCGACCATTCGGTCTTAAGCGAGTTCCGGGAGTGGCTGCTGGAATACGCCAAAGTCGCAAGAAGCAATGCCCCCGCGCCAGCACCCGCTGATATTAAAGGCCGGGCGGCTATTAAGAGCCTGCCGGAGGTGATCTCCGAGTATATAGACAGGATGGCGCCCGACAAAGGTCCCGACGCCGTGCCGAGGAAGCTTTTGGCTTCGGAGACGAAGGCGATATGGGATAGCGTTAACCTGCTGGACGCGGAGAATATCGAGATAATAATTCCGCAGAGGGTGCGGCCGACGGGAGAGGCGACCGGACGGTTTTTGTTGACCGATTCCGTTAAAAGAACGCTGGATGATATCAGAAAAAGGCACGGCAGGGACTCCGTCAAGATCAATGAATACGGATCTCAGAAAGATCTTCTGGGCATCCTTAGGAACGGCGATCCGGCCGCAAAAAGAATAGTCATAACGGACGGTGAACTTGCCGGAGAAGTCCAATCGCTGTCCGGGGACCAGCCGGACCTCTTTTTGAACGTAAGGCTGTATAGCATGGAGCTGCCGAATGGTTACGGCGATATGAGCGCGAATGATAAATCGGTAGTACAGGCGCGCGCCTTGTCCATAGCTATTCTCATGAGATTGTACGACAAAGACAGATTTTCCGTCAGGATGATACTCGAGGGCTTGCTGGAGGGCAGGCTGGCGGATGGCGTCGATGTGTCCGATTTCATAGACAGCATAACAGACCCGGACACCATAAAGAGGATAAAGTATTTTCTCGGCAGGACCGTCAAGCTTGTCGAGACCATGGGTAAGCAGTTGCGCCTGCTGGAGAGATTCGTCTGGTCGGCGGCCTAAGCATCGAATACCGGAGGTATTGGATAAGCGATCAAACCTTAAAGAGGTACGTTAAAGATAGCCCCGAAGTGATCTTCGGGGCTATTTTATTGACGTACTTCACCAATTAGTATATAATTTTACCTCTATTCTATATGTATCATTGCCATTTCACGAACTTGGGAGATATCCATGAAGAGCGACAAGATAAAGAAGGGCGTTGAGCGCGCCGGGGCCAGGAGTCTTTTGTACGCTACAGGCATATCGAAAGACGATATGGCCAAGCCATTCATAGGCGTCGTCACATCCAGAACCGACCTTATTCCCGGCCATATACATATGCCGAGGCTCGAACGCTTCATAGAGCGCGGGATAGCCGCGGGCGGGGGCGTGCCGTTCTTCTTCGGCGTTCCTGGTATCTGCGACGGTATCGCTATGGGCCATACGGGGATGCGCTATTCTCTGGCTTCGCGCGAACTTATTGCCGATATGATCGAGTGCGTCATGAAGGCCCACAGCCTGGACGGGCTCGTCTGTCTTACGAATTGCGATAAGATAACCCCGGGCATGCTGATGGCGGCCGGCCGGCTCAACGTGCCGACCGTGGTTGTGACTGCCGGGCCCATGATGAGCGGCAACCTGCGCGGGCGCAGGCTATCGCTGGTCAAAGACACTTTTGAGGCCGTCGGCCGGTTCAAGAAGGGCGATATCTCGCAGGATGAGCTGAACGCGCTTGAGATGTGCGCCTGCCCGGGCGCGGGATCCTGCCAGGGGCTCTATACGGCCAACTCCATGGCGTGCGTTACGGAGGCGCTGGGCATGAGCATGCCCGGATGCGCGACGGCGCTCGCCGTCTCGGCGAAGAAGGACAGGATCGCCCAGGAGTCGGGCGAGAAGATAGTCGGGCTTGTTAAGCGCAACGTCCTGCCCCGCACGATAGCCCGCCGCGAGGCTTTCGAGAACGCCATCAAGATAGACATGGCGCTCGGCGGATCGACAAATACGGTTCTGCACATAATCGCGGTGGCCAGGGAGTTCGGCATAGATATCGACCTGGAGATGTTCGACAAGATATCAAGATCCACGCCGCACATAACCAATATCCTGCCCGGAGGCGAACATTTTATGGAAGATCTCGATTCGGCAGGCGGTATCCCGGCGATCATGAAGAGGATGAAGAACCAGCTGAACGACGTCATGACGTCGAGCGGGCGGCTCGTGAGCCAGATCGCCAACGAGGCCCAGATCCTGGACGAAGGCGTCATAAGAGATTACAAGAACGCTTACCACAAGGAGGGCGGGATCGCCGTCCTTAAAGGCAACCTCGCGCCCGAAGGCTCGGTTATAAAGCAGACGGCGGTTTCCGAGGCTATGATGAAGTTCAGGGGCAAGGCGCGAGTCTTCGATTCCGAGGAGGCCGCCATGCAGACCATCATGGCCGGCAAGATAAAGAAAGGCGACTGCGTCGTCATAAGATACGAAGGTCCGAAGGGCGGGCCGGGGATGAGGGAGATGCTGTCCCCGACGGCCGCCATAGTCGGCATGGGGCTGGCCGATAACGTCGCGCTCATCACCGACGGACGCTTTTCGGGCGGCACCCAGGGGCCATGCATAGGGCATATATCGCCCGAGGCCCAGGCGGGCGGCCCTATAGCGATCGTCCAGGAAGGCGACGAGATCACTATAGATATCCCGGCCAGGAAGCTGACGCTCGGGGTCAGCGACGACGAGATAAGGTCGAGGCTTGCCAATTGGCGCGCGCCGGAGTCGAAAGAGAAGGAAGGATACCTCGCCAGGTACGCCAAGGCGGTGAGTTCGGCGAGCGAAGGAGCCGTACTGAAAGCATGAAGATGACAGGCGCGCAGATACTCATAGAATGCCTCAAAAAAGAGAACGTCGATGTGATATTCGGATATCCCGGCGGCCAGGTCCTGCCGATATTCGATAAATTATACGACTCCCCCGTGAAACTGATACTCGTCCGGCACGAGCAGGCGGCGGCTCACGCGGCCGACGGCTACGCCCGCGCGACCGGCAAGGTCGGGGTCTGCCTGGCCACGTCCGGTCCCGGCGCGACGAATCTCGTCACCGGCATAGCGACGGCGTACATGGATTCGATACCCATGGTCGCCATCACGGGGCAGGTGAAATCTTTCCTTATCGGCAACGACGCGTTCCAGGAAGCCGACATAACCGGCATTACGCGGCCGATAACGAAACATAACTATCTGGTCGAGGACGTTAAGGACCTGGCGCGCGTGATGAAGGAAGCTTTTCACATCGCATCGACCGGCCGCCCGGGCCCGGTGCTCGTGGATATACCGAGCGACATACAGATGCAGGAGACGGAGTTCGACTATCCCGAAAAGGCCGTGATCCGCGGGTATAATCCGCATTGCTCGGGGCATCCGGGGCAGATAAAGCGCGCCGCGAAGGCTGTCGCGGAATCGAAGAGGCCGATACTTTACGTGGGCGGCGGCGCCGTGATATCCGGCGCGTCGGAAGAGATTATAGAGCTCGCCACAAAGAACGATATACCGGTGACTATGACGCTTCTGGGGCTTGGCGCGTTCCCGATGCCGCATCGGCTTGCGCTCGGCATGCTGGGCATGCACGGCACGGCCTATGCGAACCACGCCATAATGGATTCGGACCTGATAGTGGCTATCGGCGCAAGATTTGACGACCGCGTCACCGGGAAGATAGACGCCTTCGCTCCCCACGCGAAGGTCATACACATAGATATAGATCCGGCGAGCGTTTCGAAGAACGTCGAGGTCGACATCCCTATCGTGGGCGACGTCAGGGTGGTGCTGAAACAGTTGAACGAAGCCGTCAAGAAGCCGGATACGAAGGCGTGGCTGGCGCAGATCGCCGAATGGAAGAAGCTCTACCCGCTCAAGTACAAGAACGACGAAAGCCTGAGGCCTCAATATGTCATAGAGCAGATTTGCGAGGCTACCAAGGGAGAGGCGGTCATATGCACCGAGGTCGGCCAGCACCAGATGTGGACGGCGCAGTTCTATAATTTCGCCAAACCCAGGACGATACTTTCGTCGGGCGGGCTCGGCACGATGGGTTACGGTTTTCCGGCGGCCATCGGCGCGCAGCTGGGCAGGCCCAAGGCGACGGTATTCGATATCGCCGGCGACGGCTCGATACAGATGAACATACAGGAGCTCGCCACGGCGGTGGCTAATAAGCTGCCGGTCAAGATCGCCATACTCAATAACTGCTACCTCGGGATGGTGCGGCAGTGGCAGGAGCTTTTTTATAAGAAGCGCTATTCTTACACGTGCCTTAACAACGCCGGTCCGGATTTTGTAAAGCTGGCCGAAGCTTACGGGGCCGTGGGCATGAGGATAACGAAGAAGTCGCTCGTGCGCTCGGCCATCGACAAGGCGATAGCGACGAAGAACGTCGTCATCATGGACTTCGTCGTCGAAAGGGAGGAGAACGTCTTCCCGATGGTGCCGGCAGGCGAGGCGATAAACAAGATGATCAGCGGAGGGCTGGCGTGAAACATACCATATCGGTGCTGGTCGAGAACAAGTTCGGCGTGCTCGCCCGCATATCGGGGCTCTTCAGCGCGAGGGGATTCAACATATCGTCGCTGGCGGTAGGAGAGACCGACGACCCGAGCGTCTCGCGCATGACTATAGTCGTCGAGGGCGACGACAGGACGCTCGACCAGATAAAGAAGCAGCTGAACAAGCTGATCGACGTCATAAAGGTAGTGGACTACAAGGAGGGTTCGTTCCTCGACAGGGAGCTTATCCTTATAAAAGTCTCGGTCACGGCGAAGACCCGCAAGGAGGTGCTGGAGGCGGTCGAATCTTCGGGCGCGGGTATCGCCAGCGCGGGTTCGGCGTCCATCAGCATAGAGGCGTCGGGCGATCAGGCGAAGATAAAGGCTCTAATCGAGCTGTTGCGGCCTTTCGGGATCCTCGAAGTGGTCAGGACCGGCAGGATCGCGATGGATACCGGCGACAAGGCATTGAAGGCGGAAGGTAAACCGGAAGTCAACGAGTAGAAAGGAGCGGCAAAGTGGCAAAGATCTACTATGACAAGGACGCGGATTTAAATTTTCTAAAAGACAAAAAGATAGCCGTTATAGGTTACGGCATACAGGGGCGCGGACAGAGCCTGAACCTGCGCGAATCGGGCCTTGACGTTATAGTCAGCGAGCTTCCCGGCACCAAAAATTACGAGCAGGCCAAGAAGGACGGTTTCGACCCGATACCGGCTAACGAGGCTTCCAGGCAGGCCGACGTCATACAGATATTGACCGAAGACCATGTCCAGGCCAAGGTCTACAAAGATTTTATAGCGAAGAACATGACGAAGGGCAAGACGCTGCTCTTCTCGCACGGTTTTAACATAAGGTTCAAGCAGATAAAGCCGAACAAGAAGATAGACGTCATCATGGTCGCGCCGAAAGGTCCGGGGGCTCTCTGCAGGAAGATGTACGAAGAGGGCAAGGGGGTCCCGTGCCTGATAGCGGTTTATCAGGACGCCACAGGCAACGCCAGGAAGACGGCGCTGGCTTACGCCAAGGGCATCGGCGGCACCAGGGCGGGCGTAATAGAGACGACTTTCGCGGAGGAGACCGAGACGGATCTCTTCGGCGAACAGGCGGTGCTGTGCGGCGGCGCGAGCGCGCTGATCACGGCGGGGTTTGACACCCTCATCGAAGCCGGCTACCAGCCCGAGATAGCGTATTTCGAAGTGCTTCACGAGCTCAAGCTGATCACCGACCTGATCCAGGAGTACGGTATAAGCGGCATGAGGCGCAGGGTCTCCAACACGGCGTGTTACGGCGACGTATCGCGCGGAAAGAGGATCATAAGCGACAGGACGCGCAAAGAGATGAAGAAGATACTGAAGGAGATAGTCTCCGGAAAGTTCGCCAGGGAATGGATCAAGGAGAACGAGACCGGCAGGAAGAGCTTCGACGCGGCCCTCAAGGCGGGCGATGCCCATCCGATCGAGAAGGTCGGGCAGGACTTAAGAAAAATGATGCCGTGGATGGGGTAAAAACTTTTTTTGATAGTCCTGCCACAGCCTCGCCTTTTGTTTTATAAGAGGCTGTGTCCGACTATTGCGCGCAGCTTAGACCATTGCTGTAACACCCGCGGGAAGCGGCCGGCCCCACCCCGTAATGCCTCTTATACGGCAAAAGGCTCAGCTGTGTCATCCTAAAAAAGTTCTCACTGAGGTGAAGGAATGAAAGAAGACAACAGGATAATCATATTCGACACGACGCTGCGCGACGGAGAGCAGTGCCCCGGCGCGAGCCTGAATATCAATGAGAAGCTGGAGATCGCCAGGCAGCTGGCGGTTCTTGGCGTCGATTTCATAGAGGCGGGGTTTCCCATATCGAGCCCCGGCGACTTCGAGTCGGTGAGACAGGTCGCCAGGCTTGTGAAGGGACCGGGCGTGTGCGGCCTCGCCCGCGCGCTTGAGAAGGATATCGACGCGGCGTACAACGCCGTCAAGTATTCGGCCAGGCCGAGGGTACATGTATTCCTCGCCACCTCCAAGATACACATGAAGTTCAAGCTCAAGAAGGCGGAAGACGAAATACTGAAGCTTGCGGTCTCGGCGGTGAAGTACGCCCGCTCGAAATGCCCCGACGTCGAATTCTCGCCCGAAGACGCTTCGCGCACGGAGCCCCGGTTCCTCTATAAGGTCGTCGAGGCGGTCATAAACGCCGGCGCCGGTACGGTCAATATACCGGATACGGTCGGCTACGCCATACCGTCCGAGTTTTCGGCGCTCATAAGCGGCATCAGGGATAACGTGCCGAATATAGACAAGTGCGTCATCAGCGTCCATTGCCATAACGACCTGGGGCTGGGCGTATCGAACTCTCTGGCCGCGGTTATGAGCGGGGCGCGGCAGGTGGAGTGCACGATGAACGGCCTGGGCGAGAGGGCGGGCAACGCCTCTCTGGAGGAGATAGTCATGGCCATAAGGACCCGCAGCGATACTTTCAGGGGTTTTTCCACGGGCGTGAATACCAGGGAGATATATAAGACGAGCCGGCTTGTATCGAAGCTGACGGGTATGCCCGTACAGCCGAACAAAGCCATAGTAGGCGCCAACGCGTTCGCCCACGAGTCCGGGATACACCAGGACGGCGTGCTGAAAGAGCGCATCACTTACGAGATCATGAGGCCGGAGGACGTGGGATTTGAGGAGTCGAAGATCGTCCTCGGCAAACATTCGGGGCGCCACGCCTTCGCCTCGCGCCTGAAGAGCCTGGGCCTGGAGCTCAAAGCCGAAGCGCTCGACCAGGCCTTTGACAGGTTCAAGAAGCTCGCCGACAAGAAGAAGGAGATATTCGACGAGGATCTGGAGACCATCGTCGATGAGGAGATAAGCAAGATCCCCGAAAAGTTCAAGATCCTGCATTTTCATATCACTTCCGGCGACCAGGAGAAGCCGTCGGCCGCCGTCAAGCTGCGCTGCGGCGCGAAGTCCGTCCAGAGCGTATCGACGGGCGACGGGCCGGTCGACGCCTGCTATAAAGCTATCGATAAAGTGACTGGCTCTGTCGGCAAGCTGCTCGATTACCAGATAAGATCGGTCACCAGCGGCAAGGACGCGCTGGGCGAGGTATCGGTGAAGGTCGGCTCCAAGAATACGGTGGTCTCCGGCAGGGGCGCGAGCACCGACATAATCGAGGCGAGCATAAAGGCTTACGTCAACGCCATTAACAAACTGGCATACAGGAACAAGCAGTAATATGGCAAAGCTGAAGTACGGGATCGTAGGCCATCCGGTCAAGCATTCGCTTTCGCCGGCGATGCAGACAGCCGCTTTTAAAGAGGCCGGCCTGGACGCCGAATATGTCCTGTATGACGTACCTCCCGGGGGCCTGGCCGATTTTTTCGGCAGCCTTAAGAATAACGGGATATCCGGCGTTAACGTTACGATACCGCATAAGATAACAGCTAAAGAATATCTTGAGCGAAACGGCTCGCTCGATCCGGTTGCGGAGAAGCTCGGCGCCGTGAACACGATAAAGGTTTCCGGCGAGGACGGGTCGCTCCGCGGCTACAATACGGACGGCCCCGGCTTTTACAGTTCGCTTGTGGAGGACCTGAAGTTCACCCCGGAGGGAAAGAGGGTCTTCATCCTGGGCGCCGGCGGCGCGGCCAAGGCCGTAGCGATGTATCTCGGCGATTCTCCGGCCAGGATATCGGTGTTTGACATCGATGCCGCGAGGACGAATTCGCTCAGGGAGCATTACGTAAAGTATTTTGACCCGGACAGGATAGAGGTATTGTCCGATCGCAAGCGCCTTAAGGACGCCATAGGCGAAAGCGATCTTCTGGTAAACGCCACTCCTGTGGGGATGGACGATGCCGATCCTTCGCCCGTGGATAAGGGTCTTCTGCACGGCGGGCTGTATGTTTACGACCTGGTTTATAACAGGCCGTGTACCAGGCTCGTGAAGGAAGCCGGTTCCATGAATCTGCGCGCGGTGACCGGCGCAGGCATGCTTCTGTACCAGGGAGCCATAGCGTTCGAGATATGGACAGGCCGGAAGGCTCCGGTCGAAGTTATGAGACGGACCCTGCTTAAGTCGCTCGGCAACTGATCCGACAAAAGACTGGACCCGCGCATGTCGCTGAAAGATCTTGAAATATTGCTGGCGTTCGTTTTCGGAGCGATAATAGGCAGCTTTTTGAATGTGTGCATATACAGGCTGCCGATAAAAGAATCCATAGCATATCCGGGTTCCTACTGTCCGCATTGCAAGAAGCCCATACGGTGGTACGACAACATACCGATATTGAGCTACGTCCTGCTCCTTGGCAGGTGCGGCGCGTGCAAGGCCAGGATACCGCTCCGGTATTTCGCCGTGGAGATCACTACGGGGCTGCTTTTAATGTCGCTCTACATGGTCTTCGGCCCGCGGGCGAAGTTCTTCGCCTATTCGGCGCTGACCTGCGCCCTGATGGTCGCGGCCTTCATCGATATAAACACCGGAGAGATACCGGACGAGATAACGCTCGGCGGTACGGCCGCCGGGCTGGCTGTCGCCTGCGCGTTTCCCGCGGTATTCGACGCCGTTTCAAGGATGGCCGCGCTTAAGTGTTCGGTCCTCGGGATCCTGGCGGGCGGCGGATCGATATTCGCGATGGGAGCCATGGGAAGCCTGGCGTTCAAGAAAGAGGCGATGGGCGGCGGGGACGTGAAGATGATGGCGATGGTAGGGGCCTTTATCGGGTGGAAGCTCGTCCTGCTGGCTTTCTTCATCGCGCCCGTATTCGGAGCCGTTGTGGGAGTCTTCGCCAAGGTCAGGAGAGGCAGCGAAACGATACCTTACGGCCCGTACCTGTCGCTGGGCGCCCTGATCGCGATGTTTTGCGGCAACGATCTGATAAAATTATTATTCAGCGGACTTTAATTCCCAAAAGGAGATTAAGTTAGCCATAAGTGCGTGAGGTAAATTTATGGGCGACCGGGGGACAGGACCCATAAATTTACGGGTCTTTAGAGTAGAAGTTATTGACTGTTAACATGGGAGGTCCTATGCTTCGTTATCTGACCAGCGGCGAATCACACGGCAAGTGCATACTTGCGATACTCGACGGGATCCCCTCCGGGCTTCGGGTTGACACTAAGGCGATCGATAGAGAGCTTAAGCGCCGCATGTCCGGATACGGACGCGGCAAGAGGATGTCGATAGAGTCCGACAGGGCGCAGATACTGTCCGGGCTGCGCAAATCCGTCACGATAGGAAGCCCGGTCGCTCTTATGGTCGCAAACGCCGACCATTCGATAGATTCCCTGCCGGTCGTCCTGCATCCGCGCCCGGGGCACGCAGATCTGGCAGGCGCGATGAAGTACGGGCTGGACGATATCAGGAGCGTCCTCGAGCGCGCGAGCGCCAGAGAGACGGCGGCGAGGGTGAGCGTGGGCGCCGTATGCAAGGCACTGCTGGCGGAGTTCGGGATAAAAGTCGCCAGCCATGTGATCGCCATAGGTTCGGTGGGCGCGGATGTCGCCGGGATGCCGTTTAGCGGGATCGTGAAGAATGCCGAGCGATCCCCGGTCAGATGCGCGGATCCCGAGGCTTCGAAGCTCATGTGCGGCCGTATAGACCGCGCCATGGAAGAGAAGGACACTCTCGGGGGTATATTCGAAGTCATTGTAAACGGTTCGCCGGCAGGACTCGGCAGTTACGCGCAGTGGGACAGGCGTCTGGACGCGAGGCTCGCCTCGGCGCTGATGTCTATACAGGCGGTGAAGGGCGTGAGCCTTGGAATAGGGTTTGAGGCATCGGGATTGTCCGGTTCCGACGTGCACGACGAGATATTTTATTCCACGGGCAAAGGTTTCTTCAGGAAGACCAATAACGCGGGCGGCATCGAAGGCGGCATGACCAACGGCGGGGATATTATCGCGAGAGCCTTCATGAAACCTATTGCGACCCTGAGAAAGCCTCTGGCGAGCGTCAACATAAAGTCAAAGAAGCCGGTCGCGGCGACGGTAGAGCGTTCGGATACATGCGCGGTGCCGGCGGCGGGAGTCGTAGGCGAGGCGGTCGTCGCTTTCGAGGTAGCCAATGCGATGGTGGAGAAGTTCGGCGGCGATTCACTGGGCGAGATGAAGCGGAATTATGACGGCTACATTAAACAGATCGGCAAGTTCCGGTGAAGAATATAGTTTTGATCGGATTCATGGGCACCGGTAAGACGACTATCGCTACCGCGGCGGCCAACCGTCTGAATATGCGGTACGTCTCGACCGACGACCTTATAGAGCAGAAAGAGAAACGGACGATCAACGAGATATTTACCGACAGCGGAGAGGACTATTTCAGGGACGTCGAGAGCGCGGTCATCCGCGACGTCTCCGGCATGGAGAATCTCGTGATAGACACGGGCGGCGGCGCCGTGATACGGGATGAGAACATCGCCTCCATGAAGTCCGGCGGCGTGGTGATATGCCTGACGGCCGACGAAGAGACTGTGATGGAGCGGACCAGGAAGTACAAGCACAGGCCGCTTCTTAACGTCGAGGATCCGAAGAGGAAGATACGCGACCTTATGGCCAAGAGAGCGCCGCTTTACGCCAGGGCAGACCATATGATAGATACGGGGAAGCTTACCGCGCGTCAGGTGGTGGACAAGATAGTCGAAATAGCCGAGGCGATAAAAAGTCCGGGCGAGGGTGCGAGATGAGCCGAAAAGCAAGGATGTGGCTTGGGATTACGCTGCTGCTGGCGCTGGCCGTCAATTACATAATCATAGGCTCGCCCATGATCAGGCGCTCGGAGGCGCTGAAGATAGAGTCGCGCGCGATCCTTATTAAATACGCGAAGTCGGCCTCGACATTTACCGATACAGAGAACGATTACCTTCTGCAGATATTCCGTAAAGAGCAGGCGGGCCTCGGCAGGCAGATCCTTCTGCTGAACTGCGCCACGGCGACCCTGGGGCTGTTAATCATAAGCTGGACGGCGTTCGGGGCCCTGCACGGTAAGCGATAGATTTTCAAACGGAAGATATGATACGCAAGATAACGATAAATGACGCCGGGTATCCGGAGCTTCTGAAGAATATACACAAGCCGCCGAAGCAGCTGTATGTCAACGGCGCCTTCGCGGAGCAGGACGCCGCGGCTGTGGCGCTCGTCGGTTCGCGCAGGGCTTCGGTCTACGGGCTCGAGATGGCCGAGAAGCTGGGGTATGATCTCGCGTCCCGCGGCGTCACGGTCGTGAGCGGCATGGCGCGGGGCATCGACAGCGCGGCGCACAGAGGGGCTCTCAAGGCCAAAGGCAGGACCATCGCCGTTATGGGCACCGGCCACGGACATATATACCCGAAGGAGAACGAAAAGCTCTATCGTGAGATCGCCTCCACCGGAGCGGTCGTTACCGAGTACGCTGACGATGTAGGGCCTGAGCCTTTTCACTTTCCGCAGCGCAACCGCATAATAAGCGGGCTTTCTCTCGGCGTCGTCGTGGTCGAGGCCGCCAAAGACTCCGGCGCGCTCATCACGGCTACGCTGGCCGCGGAGCAGGGCCGGGAAGTCTTCGCGCTCCCGGGGAGGATATCATCGGCGACGAGTTCCGGCACAAACTCCCTGATCAGGGACGGGGCTCGGCTGGTCCAATCCGTCGACGACATACTCGAAGAGCTGTCGCTGCGCGAAATCGGCCCGTCGCCCCGCGACGGGGCGGGCAGTAAAGACGGCAAGATAGCGAAGATGACAAAGGCCTATATCTACAATTCTTTGACCGACGACGAGCGGAAGGTGTACAAGGCGCTGTCGGACGAACCGGTGTATATAGACGATATACGGGACGGTTCCTCGATAAGCACGGCGAAAGTTTCGAAGGCGCTATTGAGTCTGCAGCTGAAAAGGCTTGTGCAGGAAGTTCCTGGAAAAAAGTACATGCGAAAGGAAAATTTTAATGGCTAAGTCTAAGGCTCTCTCAGGAAAATCTCTGGTCATAGTGGAATCTCCGGCCAAGGCGAAGACGATAAACAAGTTCCTCGGCGACAATTACGTGGTGGCCGCCAGTATGGGGCATATCGTCGACCTGCCGAGGTCCAAGATCGGCGTGGACGTCGCGAACGATTTTAAGGCCGATTACATAGTGATGCCCGAACGGAAAAAGCATCTCCAGGCCCTGAAGAAGGAAGCCAGGGATAAGGGAACGATATATCTTGCCGCCGACCCTGACCGCGAAGGGGAGGCCATATCGTGGCATATAGGCAACGTCCTGGCCGATGACAGGAAGAAGTTCTTCCGGGTGGAGTTTGACGAGATAACCAAAGAGGCCGTCGCCAGCGCCTTTAAGCATCCGCGCGGGATCAATATGAACCTTGTGAACGCCCAGCAGGCGCGGCGCATCCTCGACCGGCTCGTAGGCTATACACTCAGCCCGCTTCTATGGAAGAAGGTGTCGCGCGGTCTGTCCGCCGGCAGGGTGCAGTCGGTGGCCGTCAGGCTTATCGTCGAGCGCGAGGACGAGATAAAAAAATTCAATCCCCAGGAGTACTGGGACGTGGTCGCCGAACTTAAGCGCAAAGGCGACGAGGCGAAGGATAAATTTACGGCCAAGCTGTCCCAGCATAAAGGCAAGAAGGTGGAGGTAGTAAGGAAGGATGAAGCGGAAAAGATAGTCTCGGAACTCGGGAAGACGCCGTTCATAGTCGGCGATATCAAGGAATCTAAAAAGAAGAAGAGCCCCTATCCGCCTTTCACGACCAGCAAATTGCAGCAGGAGGCTTTTAACAAGATGCGATTCTCCGGGGCCAAGACCATGCATGTGGCCCAGGGGCTGTACGAGGGGGTAGAGCTTGGCCAGGAAGGGTCGGTCGGCCTCATTACGTACATGAGAACCGATTCGGTGCGGATATCGAAGGACGCCCAGACCGAAGCCAAGGCTTATATACTCGACAACTTCGGGAAGAGGTATTATCCCGAGGCGCCTAACGCGTATAAATCCCGCAAGTCGGCCCAGGAGGCCCACGAAGCTATAAGGCCGACCCTCCCTCTGCGCAACCCGAATTCGCTCAAGGCTTACCTCACCCCGGACCAGCTCAAGCTCTATACCCTTATATGGAACCGTTTCATAGCCAGCCAGATGACCCCGGCCGTATATTCGCAGACCTCCGTCGACATAAACGCCGGCGAATATCTTTTCAAGACCGCGTCTACCAGGATAGTATTCGACGGTTATACGGTGATGTATGAGGCGGATAAGGAAAAGGACCAGGAGGATGAGGATGGCAAGTCCCGGCTGCCGGAGCTTTCCGTTGACGAACCTCTCGACCTTCTGGGGCTGGTCCCGGCGCAGCATTTCACGAAACCGCCGCCGCGGTATTCAGACGCTTCGCTGGTGAAAGCGCTCGAAGAGCTCGGGATAGGCAGGCCCTCGACTTACGCGCCGATCATCCAGACCATAACGACGCGCGACTACGTCCGCAGGGAGTCCGGCTATTTCCACCCGACAGAGCTCGGCGGGATAGTTACGCGGCTTCTCATGGAGCACTTCCCGAAGGTGCTGGACGTGGAGTTCACGGCGCGCCTTGAGGATGAGCTTGACGGCATAGAGGAAGGCGAAGCCGACTGGCTTACCGTATTGAAGAGTTTCTATTCGCCGTTCATGCATACGGTGGAACAGGCCAAGCTGCAGATGAAGGACGTCAAGAAGGAGGTCGTTCCGACCAACGAGACCTGCACCATTTGCGGCAAGCCGATGGTCATCAAGTGGGGCAGGCGCGGGAAGTTCATGAGCTGTTCGGACTATCCCAAGTGTAAATTCGCGAAATCGATAACCAGCGGGGTGAAGTGTCCCGCGGGCTGCGGCGGCGAGCTCGTCGGGCGCCGCTCGAAGAGAGGGTCTTTCTTCGGCTGCTCAAATTATCCCAAATGCACGTACATATCGAAGAAATTGCCCGACTCGGAAGAGAAGGCCGCCGTATAACATGCAGAGGTATATAGACAAGTTTATAAATTATCTGAAGGTGGAGCGCAACGCCTCGGAGCATACGATCACCAATTACAGGGCGGACTTCGAGATGTTCCGCGAGTTCCTGGGCGAGCGCGAACTGGATACAGTAGACCATCTGGTCCTCCGCCGTTTTTTGGCGGAGATGCGCGCCAGGAATTATTCGAAGCGGACAGTCGCGCGAAAGCTCGCGTCGCTGCGCAGCCTCTTCAAGTTCCTCTTCCGGGAAGGCCTCATAAAGACCAACCCGATCACGGCCATATCCACGCCAAAGCTCGACAAGAAGCTGCCCATCCTTCTCGATGCGGAGAAGGTGAAGCGCCTCCTCGAGTGCCCGTCGGCCGACGACCTGGCCGGCCTCAGGGACAGGGCTCTCCTGGAGACCCTTTATTCGACGGGTATACGCGTGAGCGAACTGGTAGGGCTGGACACGGACGACGTAGACTTCATAAGCGGCGTGGTAAAGGTCTTCGGCAAGGGTTCCAGGGAACGGATAGTGCCCATAGGCGAGCCGGCTCTCAACGCTATAAGAAGATACATGGAGAAACTCCGGGGCGAAAAGGTAAAGGACAGGGACGCGGTCTTCCTGAACCATTCGCTGAAGCGCCTTTCGGACCGCAGCGTCCGGCGCGTCATAAACAAGCATATAAAGACGTGCAGTATAGTCGAGAAGATATCTCCGCACAGCCTGCGCCATTCGTTCGCGACGCATCTATTGGATCGCGGCGCGGACCTGCGCAGCGTCCAGGAGCTCCTCGGACACATGAACCTGTCGACGACTCAGATATATACGCACGTGACGATGGACCGCCTGAAATCGGTCTATGACAAAGCCCACCCCAGGGCGTAGGGTGAGGGAAATTTTGCTGGGAATTTGCCTTACTCGCGATATTCCTGATTGATGAACGACATGTCGGGGGCGATGCGGGAGTCGGGGTTGGCGCGCATACAATGGGTTTTCTGCTTCGGAGGATTCCGCCATCCTTCGACTTCGCTCAGGATGGCGTCCTGAGCTTTTGTCGAAGGACGCCAACAGGCGAATGGAAACTCCGGGCTTTAGCCCGGAGAGCTTCATTTACTGGGTGGGCAAAAATTCGCACGCGGGTGACACGACTGAGCCTTTTTCGCAAAAAGGGCGATTACGGGGTGGGGCCAGCCAGCTCCCGTGGGTGTAGCGGCAATGGTTTAAGCTACGTGCAAGAGTCGGACAAAGCCCTTAAAAGAAAAAGGCGAGGGAGTGGCACCCCTCGACAGACTCAGGGTGTCATCCTGAGCAATGTCGAAGGATGGCACTGCGCCTGCCGTGGCAGGCGCGCCCGAAAAAATATATAATCAACAGGAGTCAGATGCTGTACGATATGGGATTCACGATATTTTCGCTCTTCTACCTGCCGACGCTGATATTTAAGGGCAAGTTGCACAAGGATTTCGGCGAGAGGTTCGGCGCCTTTTCCGCGGCCAAGCGCCGGGCGCTCGAGCGCGGCAGGGACGCCATATGGATACAAGCCGTCTCGGTCGGCGAGGTCGCGTTATGCCGGAGCCTTATCCCGGCGCTAAAGGACCGCTTTCCGGCCAGCAGCATAGTCTTCTCGACGATCACCAGGGCCGGCAACGAGCTGGCCGTGAAACTATTCTCGAAGGACGCGACGGTCATCTATTTTCCGCTCGATCTGTCGTTTATAGTGAAAAAAGTCTCGGCGCTGATAAGGCCCAGGGTTTATGTGATGGTCGAGACCGAGATATGGCCGAACCTCATAAAGGCCCTGTCCGGGCGGCCGGGCGGAACATCGATGGTGATCATAAACGGCAGGATATCCGACAGGTCATTCGGAAAGTATCATATGGCCAGGGGGTTCCTTAGGAGCGCCCTCGACCGGATCGGCGCCTTCTGCATGCAGTCCGACGTCGACGCCGGCAGAATAGTTGCTATCGGCGCGTCGAAAGACAAGGTACGCGTTACGGGCAATATGAAGTTCGACGCCGATACCGCCTCGGTCGGTTCGGGCGACTCCATAAGAAGCATGCTGGGGCTGAGGCCGGAGGAAGAGCTGTTCGTAGCAGGCAGCACCCATAAGGGCGAGGAGGCCGCGGTGCTCTCCGTCTTTAAGCGCCTGTCGCAGGAATTTCCGGGCATGCGCCTGCTGATAGCGCCCCGGCATATCGAGCGCTCCAAAGAGGTGGAGCATGCGATAAGAGGGGCGGGGTTTCAGCCGCTGAGGGTGTCGCAGGCGCAGGCCCGCGAGGATCGATCCGCGCGCCACGTATTTGTGCTCGACACCATAGGCCAGCTGAACGGCGTCTTTTCTATAGCGTCTTTGGTATTCGTCGGGGGAAGCCTGGTCAGGCACGGCGGACAGAACCCTCTCGAGCCCGCCTCCTTCGGCAAGCCGATACTATTCGGCCCGCACATGTTCAATTTTCGCGGCATAGCGGATACGCTCCTGAAGAATGACGCCGCTGTCCAGGTCGGCAACGCCGGAGAGCTCTTCAGGGAGTCGGCGGCCCTTCTGAGGGACCGCAACAGGGCGCGCGATATCGGCTGGAACGCCAAGCGGACGCTGAACGCCAACCGCGGAGCCACTTTACGGAACGTGGAAGCGATAATGAAGGCCTCGCGATGAAGGACTTCTTTCTTTCGTTGATGACCGACAGGCGCAACGGGCCGTTGTACGAGCCGATCAAGGCCGTACTGTGGCTTGTGTCTATCGTTTACGGCGCCGCGATATTCGCCCGCCGGGTCCTCTACATGTGCAGGATATTCCGGTCCGAGAAGGTGCCGATGAAGATCGTCAGCGTCGGCAACCTGACGCTCGGCGGCACGGGCAAGACGCCGTTTGTCATAGCCCTGGCCGGAATAGTCCGCGGCGAGCTGAAGAGGGAGCCGTGCGTCCTGATACGCGGTTACGGATGGGACGAGCAGGCTATGCTGAAGAAGAAGCTCGCCGACACCCCCATACTCGTCGGCGAGGACCGCGTCAAACAGGCGCACAGGGCGATCAAGCTGTACGGGTCGAGCATCGGCATACTCGACGACGGATTCCAGTATTGGGAACTTTGCCGGGATCTGGACATAGTTCTGGTGGATTCCGGCAGCCCGTTCGGCAACGGACAGCTGTTTCCGCGGGGCCTGCTCCGCGAAACTAAGCGTTCGCTCAGGCGCGCCGATATGGTCGTCCTCACCAAGATAGACAGGAAGGTCCCTGAGATCGACCGGGTAAAGGAAGATATCAAAAGAGTCAACGGCGACATCGTATTTGTAGAGGCGGTCCATAGGCCGGTCCATTTTTACGACCATAAGGCGCGCAGGGAGATCCCGCTTGCCGCGCTTTCAGGCAAAAAAGTAATACTGCTCTCCGGCATAGGCGACCCGTCATATTTTGAGGATACCGTACGCCGCCTCGGCGCCGGGATAGTGGAGCATGCGGTGTTCAGCGATCATCATGAATACGCTACCCGTGATATAGAGACGCTCAAGAGAAGCTGCGACCAGCGATCCTTCGATTATGTAGTTACGACCGAAAAAGACGCCGTCAAGCTGGCCCGCAAGAGCCTCTACTTCGGGAAGCACACGCTTCTTGTCCTCGTAATAGAGATGGAGATCACGGCCGGAAAGGAGATTTTAGTTGATAGACTTCGTAGCGTACTTCGCGGTTAGGTTCCTGAATTTCATATTCGGCTTTATCCCGGTGGGCGTCCTTTTATGGATTGGCAGAAGGCTGGGCATCGTAGCGTTCATGGTCAACAGGAAGAGGCGCGTAATAGCTTACGCCAACCTCAAGGCGGCTTTCTCGAACGAGAAGTCTCCGGAAGAGCTCAGGGCCATAACAAAGCGCGTTTACCAGAATGTGGTGCAGACCTTCATCGAGGTCCTGAATCTCACCAAGGTCAACCGTAAATACGTGGACAGGTATGTCGAGATAATCGACATGGACAGGATAAAAAACGCCTCCGCGTCCGGCAGGGGCACGATACTGCTGACGGCGCATTTCGGCGATTGGGAACTGTCCAGCCTTGTGAGCTCAGTCGTAGGATTCCCTATCCACGTACTCGTCCGGGAACAGAAGATGAAGCGCCTGAACGAGCTTTTGAACCGCCTGCGCGAATCGAACGGATGCAAGGTGATACGCAAGGGGATGGACGTAAAGAACCTCATACGCGAACTGCGCGCGGCGCATATCGTGGGGATCCTGGCCGACCAGGACGCCGGCAAGAACGGAATGTTTGTAAATTTCTTCGGCCGGCCCACGTCGAGCCACGCGGGCACGATGGAGATAGCCAAGCACACGGATTCGATAATACTGCCGAATTTTATAGTCAGGACGGGCGGGGCGAATCACAAGCTTTACCTTGAGGAGTATATCGATTTCAGGAATATAACTTCGGCCGATCCCGTGAAAGAAGCCCTGCAGAAGTATATGAGCCTCCTGGAAAGATACGTAAGGCAATATCCCGACCAGTGGCTTTGGCTGCACAAAAGGTGGAAGTCGACCCCGGTCAGGACGATAATAGTCCTCAGCGACGGCAAGGCGGGGCACCTGAACCAGTCCCTTGCCATAGCCAGGCAGATACAGAAGGCCAGGACGGCCCAGGGATACGCTCCGGCAGATACGAAGATCTACATAGTGGAGGTCAGGTTCAAGAGTGAGCTCTCGCGCAGCCTTCTGGCGGTATGCGGGCGGTTCGCCGGCTGGAGGACTCAGGGCCGCATGGGTTGTATGGAGGCCTGCCTTACCAGAGACTCGTACGAGACGCTTATGAAGACCTACGCCGACTTTGTGATATCGTGCGGTTCCAGCCTGGCCGCCGCCAACGTATTCATGACGAAGGAGAATAACGCCAAGAATATCGTCATAATGAAGCCGGGCATGGTCGGCCTGGGCAAGTTCAGCCTCGCGATAATTCCGCGCCACGATAAACCGCCGTCGAGAAGCAACATAGTGGTGACGACGCTGGCGCCGAGTATCATAGACCGCGATTCGCTGCGCGAACAGGGCGCCAGGCTTAAGCAGCAGGTGAATATAGACAGGAAAGTGGTGATCGGCGCCCTTATCGGGGGCGACAATCCGGAATTCAAGATGACCAAAGAGGCCGCCGGAAAGACCATACTCGGGCTGCTGGAGTTCTGTAAAATGCACGACGCCGACCTCCTTGTGACGACATCCCGCCGGACCCCGAAGGACGTGGAGGCGCTATTCAAGGAGAAGCTCGGCAACAGCAAGCTATGCAAGCTCCTCGTCATAGCGAACGAAAAGAACGTCGAAGGCGCCGTGGCCGGCATCCTCAGCCTGTGCAATATAGTCGCGGTCTCCGGAGAGTCCGTTTCGATGGTATCGGAGGCCATACACTCCGGCAAGAAGGTCGTCGTCTTCGACCTGGAGAAGCGCAAAGAGGCCGTGACCAAGTACGACCGCGTCCTCGCGAGCCTGGAGCGCGACGGTTATATAAGCCGCGCCCTCCCGCCGGACCTCGGGGCCAAGCTCGAGAAGGCCTGGAAGTCCCAGCGCCCCGCGAAAGAAGTCGACGACCGCGAACGCACCCTCGAGGCCATCAAGAGACTCTTATAATTTCGGGAAAGCATGAATATACTGCAGATACTGCCATCACTGGATATAGGCGGGGTTGAGACCGGGACGGTCGACCTCGCGCGCTACCTTGCGAAGCACGGCCACAAGGCGGTCGTGGTATCCGGAGGCGGCAGGCTGGTCAGGGAGCTCGACGCTATAAACGTCAGGCATTACACGCTGAGCGTAGGAAAGAAGTCGCTATTAAACATATTCAACATGGTCGGGGCGCTCAAGCTCATAATACGCAACGAGAATATCGACATCGTCCACGCCCGCTCGCGCGTCCCCGCGCTGATAGCCTATCTCGCCTGCAAGGCCACCGGCCGGACGCTGATAACCACGGCGCACGGTTATTACAGCAGGCACCCTATGAGCGCGCCCATGGGATGGGGCAAGTACGTTATAGTGGCCTCCAATATCATGGCCAAGCATATGGCGGGCTCCTTCGGGGTGCCGTATGACAGGATACGCCTGATCCCGCGCGGAGTCGACCTGTCGAGATTCAAGTTCAGGGATCCGAAACCCGGCGTTTCAAAAGAGTTTGTCGTAGGGATGGTGTCGCGTATAACCCCTCTGAAAGGGCACGCGGATTTCATAAAAGCGGTGTCCATATTGAACCGCCGCATACCGCAGCTTAAGGCCGTCATCATAGGGCACGCGCCGAAAGAGAAATATCAGGAGGACCTCGACCTCCTGGTCAGGCGGCTCGGCCTGTCCAGGACCGTGGAGTTCGCCGGCGCGCGTGCCGACGTCCCGGAGGCCATGGCCTGCATGGACGTCCTGGTCTCGGCGACGGTAACTCCGGAGGCGTTCGGCAGGGCCATCATAGAAGCGCAGGCTGTGGGCGTCCCGGTAGTGGCTACCAGGGTGGGCGGCGTGGTCGATATAATAGAGGACGGCAGGACGGGGTTGCTCTGCGACGCGCAGGACCCGCAGGATATAGCGGAAAAGGTCTTCAGCCTTTACAGCGATAAGGATGCGAGATCCAGGATCATATCGTCCGCGCGCAAGAGGGTGGAGAGCGACTTTAATTCAGAGAAGATGATGGAGCGCACCCTGGCCGTCTATGACGAAGCGATAAGGAAGGTAAATATCCTCGTCATAAAGATAAGCGCCATAGGCGACGTCATACTCAGCATACCCTCGCTGAAGGCCATACGGGCCAAGTATCCCTGCGCGAACATAAAGGTCCTCGTCGGATTGCAGGCGCGCGAGGTGCTCGACGGGTGCCCCTACATAAATGACAGGATAGTTTGCGACCTGAAAGGCAAACACAGATCCGTACCGGCTTTTTTGCGGCTCGCCGGCCAGCTCCGGAAAGAGTGTTTCGACATCGTGATAGATCTGCAGAATAATAAGAAGAGCCACATGCTGGCCTTCATGAGCCTTGCCGGACAAAGGTTCGGGTATGATAACGGGAAATGGTCCTTCCTGCTGAATAACAGGATAAAGGACGACGCGCCCTATCTGGATCCGCTCGAACATCAATTCAGGACCCTCAGGCTGGCCGGCATAAAACCCGGAGAGAAGAAGCTCGAGCTGTGGCCTTCCGGTTACGACGATAAGCAGGCCGAAAAGTTCCTGTCCGACAACTGGGCGAAGCCGTCGCAGCCGCTGGTAGGTATAAACGTCAGGGCTTCGTCCCGCTGGCTCAGCAAGAACTGGCCTCCGTCCTTTATCGCGGAACTGTCCGACCGCCTGGCCAGGGACCGCAATATACGGGTCGTGCTTACCGGCGCAAAAGAGGACCTGGATCTCGCCAACGCGATAGCGCGCGCAGCCAGGTCCAAGCCTATCGTCGCCGCCGGCAAGACTTCCGTGATGGAGCTCGCGGCCCTGATAAAACGGTTCAGGGCGTATGTCACCCCGGATTCGGCGCCCATGCACATAGCGTCAGCCGTCGGTACGCCGTTTATCGCGCTTTTCGGACCCACCGCGCCGGAGAGGCATCTCGTGACCGGCGAAGGATGCGTCCTGTTATGCAAGGGCGGGGAATTTAAATGCAGTCCGTGCTACAGCGCCGTATGCCGCAAAAAACTGTCATGCATGCGCAAGATAACCGTCGACGAGGTGCTGGCATCCGTGGAAAAGTTTTTGGCCGGGCCCGTCTCCGGCCTTCAGCCCGAGCCGGCGCGCGCAAGAGAAGGTGCCGTATGAAGGCGCTGCACGTGACGACCCATTTCAATACGGGCGGGATATCGAATTATATACTGACGCTTTCCAGGGCGCTGAAATCGAAAGGCGCCGATGTGGTAGTGGCCTCAAGCGGCGGCGACCTTAAGGCGGAACTCGACAGGTTCGGCGTGCCTCACAGGGAGCTGGACATAAAGACAAAGTTTGAATTCGGGCCTAAAGCCGTAAGATCCGGCTTCAGGCTGGCGCGGATAATAAAAGACGAGGATATAGACATAATACACGCCCATACCCGGGTATCGCAGGTCGCCGCGGCCGTAGCGTCAAAGATCGCCGGAGTGCCGGTGGTTACTACCTGCCACGGATATTTCAAGAAACGTCTTCGCGGAGTGGCGGATACCTGGGGGAGGAAGGTCGTGGCGATAAGCGACGCCGTCAGGTCCCATCTTACAGACGACCTGCATGTCCGCGCGGACAGGGTGGCGCTCGTATACAGCGGGGTCGACGTATCGAGATTTTCCACGGAAAGCTCGCCGGAGAAGGTCGGCCGGATAAGGTCCGAGCTCGGTTTGAATAGCGGGCCCGTCATCGGGACCATAGGCAGGCTATCCGCCATAAAGGGGCAGAGATTTCTCATCGAGGCGATGAAGGATATGTCGGCGAAGAGGCCGGACATACAGGCGATCCTCCTGGGAAGCGGAGAGGAAGAGGAGTCTCTGAGGAAGCTGGCCGGGCCGATGGCCGAGTCCGGCTCAGTTCGTTTCTATGCCTCATGCGCCGATACCGATAGATTCCTCGCCGCCATGGACGTATTCGTCTTCCCGTCCGTCAAGGAAGGGCTCGGCATAGCCCTGCTCGAAGCGCTCGCCGCCGGGAAGGCCTGCGTGGCGTCCGATATAGGCGGGATAGGCAATATAATAAAAGACGGTTATAACGGCCTGCTCGTCGGTGTGGGCGATACGGCCGCGATAAGCAGGGCGGTTCTCAGGCTCCTCGAAGACGACAAGACCAGGAGAGAGATGGGGTCGCGGGGCAGGGCGATGGTCGGCGAGAAGTTCACGCTGGATTCAATGGCCGAAAATATCCTGAAGCTGTATAAGGAAGTCGTATGCGCAAAGCGGTAAAGATCCGGTATGCGATATCGGCGGTGATAATCGCGGCGCTCGTCGCAGGGGCGGCCGTATTTTTAAAGGCAGCGTATGTCGTCCCCGTGCTGATGTATCACTCTATAGACGATAGGGGCAAAGAGACCAAGCTTTCGTTGTCGCCGGAGAGCTTCGCGCGGCAGATGGAGTTTCTGCATAAATACCGCTACAACGTAGTCGGTCTTGACAAGATCGCCATTTATATGCGGAAAAAAGAGAAGATCCCTCCGCGGACCGTCGCCATTACATTCGACGACGGATACTATAACAATTATCAATACGCCTACCCGGTCCTTAAGAGATACGGCATACCGGCCACGATATTTATAATCATAAAGATGGTCGGCCAACCCGGCTACCTGGGATGGAAAGAGATAAAGGAGATGTCGGATTCGGGGCTGATAACGATAGGCAGCCATACGATGTCGCATCTATGGATGCCGGCGATGGGGACCAGGCAGCTTGCCGACGAGCTGAAGGCCTCTAAGGACATTCTGGAGGAGAAGCTGGGAAAGAGCGTCGACACATTCTGTTATCCCATCGGGGCCCACGATGAACGGGTGAAGAAGGCGACGGAGGCTTCCGGATACGCCTGCGCGGTCGCGACGAACCCCGGCAGGCATGAGCCGTCCGACGATATATACGCGATCAAGCGCATCAAGATATCCCGCACTTCGGACAACCTGCTCGTCTTCTGGTTCGAGACCAGCGGCTATTATACATGGGTCAAGGAACGCAGGGACAGATAGGCCCGTATAAACTGATATGGCCAAGCGCATACTGATAGTGAATGTGAACTGGGTAGGGGACGTGATCTTCTCGACGCCGTTTATACGCGCGGTGAGGATGGCGAATCCCGACGCCCATATCGCGTGCCTCCTGCATCCTCGATGCAAGGATATGCTCGAAAGGAATCCGCGTCTGGACGAGATCATCATATACGACGAGGAAGGTCTTCACAAAAGTCTTCCCGGCAAACTGCGGCTGGTCCTCGAGCTCAGGAGGAAGCGCTTCGACACCGCTTTCCTGCTGCACCGCTCGTTCACAAAAGCGCTGCTCACTTATATGGCCGGCATCAAAGAACGTATCGGCTACGCGACCAAGAACAGAAGAAATATCCTTACGGCCGCGGTAGAGGATCCGGACGGAGAGATCCACAAGGTCGAATATTTCCTGAACATCGCCCGCGCGTCCGGCATCAATCCGGCCGGCGTGTCGTACGAATTCTTCGTAGAGGACCCGGACAGGCGGTCCGCCGGGGAGATGCTGGCGAAGGAAGGCGTGTCGGAAAAGGATACTGTCGCGGTACTGTGTCCGGGCGGGAACTGGGGCCCCAAGCGCTGGCCGAAAGAACGTTTCGCCGCCCTCGGAGACATGCTGGCCGAAAAGATGGGCGCGAAGATAGTGATATCGGGCTCCGGGAAGGACGAGGCCCTAGCCGGGGACGTGAAGAGGATGATGAAGAGCCCGGCCATAGTTACCGCCGGAAGGACGACCCTTCGCGGGCTCGGCGCGCTCCTGGAGCGCGCGAACCTTGTGGTGGCCAACGACAGCGGGCCTATGCACATGGCCGTGGCCATGAAGACAAGGACGATAGCGCTCTTCGGGCCGACCTCGCCGGAACTCACCGGTCCTTACGGAGACGGGAAGTACTCCGTACTGGTCGGAAGGTCCGGTTCAAAGGACGCGGGATGCCAGGTGCCATGCTACGACCTTGCCTGCGGATCAAACGACTGCATGGCCGGGATAACGGTCGCGGATGTTTTTGAAAAAGCCCGCCGGATGCTGAGCTGATATGAAGATAGACAAGTCCAGGGTCAACAGGATACTGGTAATAACTCTGAGCAACGTCGGAGACGTGATCCTGACGACCCCAGTTATAGCCACATTGAAGAAAGAATTCCCGGGATCGCGTATCGACGTTATGGTCGGTCCCCGCGGCAAGGCTGTATTCGAAAAAGACCCTTTCGTATTCAAGCTTATAATATACGATAAGCATATGCCGCTTATCGCGAAGCGCCGCCTGCAGCTGAAACTGAAGAAGCTGCGTTATGATCTGGTGGTGGACCTGCGCAATACGGTATTCCCGCTTTTGATATCTCCCAGATACAGGACCGCCACAGTCCAGCGCTTCCCGCCCGGCGTGATCCACAGCATGGATAAGCACTTATATAGGCTTAAGTCCCTCGGAATAACGGATCTTGTCAGGCAGTCGGAATTGTACATACCGAAAGAGGACGAGGAGTTTGTCGGGAAGCTCATAAGGGATGAAGGCCTCGCCGGCCCCATAGTCGTGATGAATCCCGGGGCCAAGAGCCATCTAAAGCGATGGAAGGCCGACGGCTTTGCCGCGGTAGCCGACGCCCTCGCGGACAGCTGCAAGGCCGATATAGTGCTGGTGGGCCTTGAAGAGGATGCGGCGGTCGCCGAAGAGGTAATTAAGAAGATGAAACGCAAATGCGCGAACTTCGTCAACAGGACCAATATCCGCCAGCTCGCCGCTCTCCTGAAGCGTTCGCGCCTGCTGATAACCAACGACAGCGCGCCGCTGCATCTTGGCTGCGCGGTCGGCGCGAAGGTCCTGGCTCTCTTCGGCCCGACCGACCCGAAGAAGTACGGGCCCACCGGAGAGTTCGATTCCGCGATAAGCAGGAAGCTGCACTGTTCGCCGTGCGAGAAGGCGGTCTGCGAATATAATTACGAATGTCTCGGTTCGATAGATCCCGAAGAGGTGTGCGACGCGGCCAAACTTATGATAGAGGGATATGGTTAAGCGGACCCAAAATCCGGAATCCGAAGTTCGAAGCTTCCGGAGGATACTGATCGTCAGGCTCGACAGGATCGGCGACGTCCTGCTGTCCACCCCCGTCATAAAGGCCCTGCGGGATGCGTATCCGGAGAGCCATATCGCTTTCATGGTGCGGCCTTACGCGCGCGAGATCGTTGAGGGAAATCCTTACCTGGACGAGGTCATTATCTACGACAGGAGCGGCGAGCATAAGGGCATCGCTGGCGGCTTCAAGTTCGCGCAGGAGCTAAGGAGGAAGAGGTTTGATATCGCCATAGCCCTGCATCCCACGGTCAGGACCCACGCCATTTTAAGGTTATCCGGCATACCGGAGCGCGTGGGGTACGACAGGAAGGCGCATTTTTTGCTCACCAGGAAGTTCCCTCACACGAAGCAGTTCGGCCTTAAACACGAGATAGATTACGCGCTCGACGTGCTCAGGTTCATGGGGCTGGAACCGAAAGACAGGGCTCTTTACATGCCCCTGAACGCCGCTTCCGAGCGGAAGATATCGGAGGTATTGAAAGAAGGCGGGATAAAAGATTCGGACATCCTGGTCGCGATCAATCCCGGGGCCAGCTGCGCGTCGAAGAGATGGGCGGCCGCAAGTTTTGCCGAGGTGGCGGAAGGCCTTATTAAGAGATACGCCGCCAGGATCATCATAGTATCCGCCCGCGTGGACAAGCAGTTTGCCGATAAACTGGCGTCTTCGATAAAAGGCCCAAGCCTGAACCTTTCCGGCAGGACGAGCCTGGGAGAGCTGGCGAGCGTGTTGAGAAGGTGCAGGCTATTCATATCGAACGACTCCGGGCCGGTTCACATAGGGTGCGCTGTCGGGACTCCCGTGATAGCGATATTCGGCCGCGGCGACCGGGGGCTTTCGCCGAGGAGATGGGGCCCGGGCGGAGACCGGGACAAGGTGCTTCATAAGAGCGCGGGATGCGAGATATGCCTCGCGCATAACTGCCGGGTGGGGTTCAAATGCCTGGACTCGATAACTCCGGGAGAAGTCCTGGCGGCGGCTGAAGATATTCTGGGATCAGGCGGGCGCGATGGCCGATAATCCGCATAAACAAAAAGGACCTTCCGACTTCGAAGGTCTTTTTGTAGGTGATAGGCCTGGATGGCTTTCGCTATCGAGACATCTCCTCCAGTATTTCTACAACAAGTATGCCATATGAAACGCGGTTTGACAAGGGCGCGGACGAAATAAATATATTACAAAAATGCGGCCCCGCGCCTTCTTATGTGCGGATGGCCGGGGAAGGAGGTGCGGGGTGAAGATAGGGATGATAGGCTTGCCGCAGGTCGGCAAGAAGACTTTATTCGAACTGCTCACCGGACACAAGCCTACGGAGAATGAGGCCGCATCCGGCAAGCCGATACGCGGCGTTGTGGAGATAATGGATCCCAGGTTCGACGCTCTGGTCGCGATGTATAAGCCAAAGAAAGAGGTGCGGGCCAGGATAGACATAGAGCTTTTGCCGAAACTCGAGAAGGACTCCATATCGAAGGGCGATATATTCAAGGACATCAACGAGCTGGACGCGATATGCCACGCGGTCAGGGCATTCAAAGACGACGCCGTCTATCACGTAGACGGTTCGGTGGATCCGAAACGCGATATAGATTTTGTCAACGCGGAGCTTTTGCTGCACGACATGATATTCATCGAGAAGCGGCTGGAGAGGCTGGACAAGACGATCAAGCAGACGAAGGAGGACGCGGCCATAAAGGAGAGGGAGGTCCTTTTGAGATTGAAGGCCCACCTCGACAACGGGCTGCCACTTCGCACGATGGAAATCTCCGCCGAAGAGAACAGGCTACTGACGAGCTACCCTCTCATAACCCGCAAGGAGATGTTCGTCGCGTTGAACGTCTCCGAGGACGGCCTGAAGGAGACGGCGCTGCAGGACCGGCTGGAGGCCGGGCTCAAAGACTCGAAGATAGGGATCATGCAGGTATCCGCGAAGGTCGAAGAGGAGATCATGGCGCTTGAATCGGACGCCGAACGCAAGGAGTTCATGCAGTCTCTGGGGATAAGCGAAAGCGCCGTCAACGTGATGAGCCGTCTCTGCATAAGGGTGCTTAACCTGATATCGTTCTTCACCGTAGGCGCCGACGAGGTACGCCAGTGGAATGTGCGCAGGAACGCTACCGCCCCCGAAGCCGCCGGAGTCATACATACCGATCTGCAAAAAGGGTTTATACGGGCCGAAGTGATCAAGTACGCTGAGCTTGTGGCGGCGGGCGGGGAGGACAGGCTCAGGGAGGCCGGCAAGCTTTATCTGAAAGGAAAAGAGTACGTGGTGGAGGACGGCGACATAGTCAACATACGTTTCAACGTGTAGAAAAATATCCTTGATATAACGCGCCCGGGCCGTTATAATCATCCGGCGAAGCGCGTTTCAGGTGAGGCCGCGTATGGGATCTAAAAAATTCAGGAATCGTCCCGGAATCGCCGCGCCCAAAAGAGAGGCGCCCGTATCAGCGGCGACAGAGCCTCCTCCCGGGCCGGTCCGCGCCGGTTTCCTGCCGGCCGCCATCCTATGCCTTCTGGGCGCCCTGATATATTCCAATACCCTGCATAACCCGTTCTGTTTCGACGACAAGATGTGGATAACGGGCAATTTCGCGATCAAGAACATATCCGACCTCTCCGCGATCTGGAACTTCTATCCGGCCCGCTTCTTGACAGACCTGTCATTCGCGGTAAGCTATCATTTCAGCCGTCTCGACGTAGTCCCGTACCACGTCACGAACATCACGATGCATCTGGCCGCGACGCTTCTGGTGTGGCGGCTTACGCTGCTGACCATGGCGACGCCGGCCATGCGCGCCGACAGGATCGCCCGCCGCGCCGGCTGGATCGCGTTCATGGCGGGATTGGTCTTTGTGGCTCATCCCATCCAGACGCAGGCGGTGAATTACATAACCCAGCGGACTGTCATTATGGCGGTCATATTTTACACGGGGACCCTATGCCTTTATGTAAAATCGCGGCTGCTTGCGATCGGGAATGAGAGGCCTGCCGCGTCCGCCGCTTTATACGTCCTCTCGCTGACGACGGCCGTCATCGGGATGTTCACCAAGGAGATAATGATAACTCTGCCGGTCATGATACTGGTTTACGAATACGCTTTCCTGCGCGCCCCCGGAAGGAACGTCAGCTGGAAGCATGTTATTCCGATGCTGCTCACCATGGCCATTATCCCTCTGGTCATGATAAGCAGCAGGCCGGTCGAGATGTCCCTGTCTCCGGCGGCATGGGGCACGGTATTCCAGGGCAGAGAATACTGGCGCGAGATCAAGCCTACGAGGATCAGCTCATTATTGACGCAGGTAAAGGTGATGGCCGCATATATACGCCTTATCCTGGTCCCGGTTAACCAGAACATAGACTACGCCTACCCGTTCGTAAAGACGTTCTCCGATCCGTCGTTGCTCGCCAGCATCCTATTCGTCGGCGCCGCATTGTACTCAGCGCTCCGATGGTTCGCCAGATACCCTTTGACGGCCTTCGGCGTCCTCTGGTTTTTTATAACCCTTCTGCCGGAATCGGCCGTGATCACGCTGGGCGACCCCATGCTCGAGCACAGGCTCTATCTGCCGATGGCCTTCTTCAGCGTCTCTTTGGCGGCCACGCTGTACTATCTGGTCAAGGACGGCAGATTCAGGGCCTTTGTAGCGCTGATGCTGGCGGCGGCGGCCTGTTATTCGGTAATGTCCTACAAAAGGAACGATGTGTGGAGGAGCGAGCTGAGCATATGGAATGACGTTATAAGGAAGTCTCCGATGAACGCCCGCGCCTACAACAACCGCGGGCATTTGTATGAAGATATGGGCGAAACGGAAATGGCCCTCGCCGACTATAACGCCGCCGTCTCCCTGGCCCCCAAGTATCCTCCAGCCCGCGGCAGCCGCGGCACTTTACTGTACAAGAGAGGAGACGTTGACGGCGCCCTGGCGGATTATGACGTTGCGCTGAAGGCGGATTCGAACGATTATCTGACCTACTGTAATCTCGGAGCCATATATATACAGAAGGGCGAGCCCGACGCGGCGATAGGCAATCTCGATAAATCCATCGCCATCAACCCCCATTATGACAAGGCTTTTAACAACAGGGGCGTTGCCTACATGGATAAGGGCGAACTTGGCAAGGCGATCGCGGATTTCGATAAAGCGATATGGCTCAACGGTGATTATCCTGAGGCTTTCGATAACCGGGGAATGGCCCGGCTGAAAGGCGGGGAATTCGCCGCGGCCATAGCCGACTTCGACGCGGCGCTGCGGATCGAGCCCGAATTCGGCCGGGCATATGTCAACCGGGCCATCGCCCGCTACAACAAAGGGGAATATGAAAAGAGCCGGAAAGACGTGCTGCGGGCGCAAGGCCTCGGCGCGTACGTGCCGCCGGATTTTATCGAACGGCTGAAGTATGCGCCGGGCGCCGGAGGGTAGGGACATGGCCGGCCAGACCGCTGTCATCATAGGCGCCGGCCCGGCGGGGCTCACCGCCGCGTATGAGCTCCTGCGGAGGACCGGCGTCAGGCCTGTCGTCCTCGAATCTTCCTTCCAGGTGGGCGGCATTTCGAGGACCGTAGTGTACAAGGGCAACCGGATAGACATCGGCGGCCACCGCCTCTTTTCAAAATCCGACGCGATAGTAAAGTGGTGGCTGGACAAACTGCCGCTTCAGGGCTCGCCGGCATGGGACGATATACTGTCCGGCAGGGAGGTCCCGCTTTCCATGGATCCCGCCGCTCCGGATCCGGAGAAGACCGACAGGGTCATGCTGGTCCGCCGGCGCGTATCGCGCATACTCGCCTTCGGCAAGCTTTTTTACTACCCGCTCTCCACGCATCTGCGCAGCCTCTTACAGCTCGGCCCTGTGCGGCTATTTCGTATACTCGCAAGCTACCTGCGCGCTCACGCCTTTCCCGTGCGGCCGGAAAAGACTCTCGAAGACTTCTTCATAAACAGGTTCGGAAGGGAATTGTACCGGACGTTCTTCAAAAAATACACCCAGAAGGTATGGGGCGTCTCGTGCCGCCGCATCGATGCCTCATGGGGCGCGCAAAGGGTAAAAGGGGTTTCGATAGCGGCGGTGGCGGCGCACGCGATAAAGAGCGTCCTGTCGCCCGGATCCTCATCAGGCCTGCAAAGAGAGGCCGAGGCGAGCCTCATAGGCCGGTTCATGTACCCGAAGCTCGGGCCGGGCCAGTTATGGGAAGAGGTCGCCGGGCGCGTTTTAAAGGCGGGAGGCGAAGTGCGGCTGGGCCATGAGGTCATCGGAATAAGACACAGCGGCTCCGCCGTCACCGCCGTAGAGGTAAGGGACGCCGTAAAAGGCGATGTCACTACGATCGCCGCGGATTACTTCATCTCGTCGATGCCGGTCAGCGATCTTATAGCGGCGTTCGGCGAAGAGGTGCCGGCCGGCGTCAGGGCCGTCGCCGGCGGATTGCCTTACCGTTCTATCGTGACGATCGGCGTGCTTCTGGACCGTCTCGGGTTAAAGAACGATGCCGGAATAAAGACTGTAAACGGCATCATCCCCGACAACTGGATCTACATACAGGACCGCAGGGTAAAGGTCGGGCGTATCCAGATAGCCAATAACTGGAGCCCGTATCTGGTGCGCGACAGGGAGAAGATATGGCTGGGGCTCGAATATTTCTGCGGCGAGGGCGATGCCTTCTGGAAAAAGCCGGACGAAGAGATGTCCGCCTTCGCCGCGCGCGAGCTGGCGGCCATAGGCTTCATCTCGGGCCCCGGAGACATAAGGGACAGCGTCGTGGTGCGGGTTCCAAAAGCCTACCCCGCGTATTTCGGCACCTACGACCGGTTCAGGGAGGTCAGAGATTACACCGACGGCTTCAGGAATCTGTTTCTGGTTGGCCGCAACGGGATGCACCGGTACAACAACATGGACCACTCGATGATGTCGGCCATGGCCGCGGTGGATAATATCGCCTCAGGCATCACCTCGAAGGACAACCTCTGGTCCATCAATATCGACGACGACTACCAGGAAGGCCGCTGATCCCCTTGCACGCTTGCGAAGCGCGCAAGGGTGCCGATCATTTCGCGGCCCGTTCCAGCAGCAGGTTCGTCCAGTTGTGTTTCGAAGCGCTGTAAGTCCAAAGCAACTCCTCAGGCGTCACGGAAATGATCCGTTTTTCGGATTCGTTCATATCCCAAATCGAAAATCCTTGATCGACGATCAGTTGGATAAACTCTGACGGCTGAATGCCTCCGCAGGCCAGGGAATAGGGCTGGAACTCAACGACCAGCTTAAGGCGCGGATTTTTCTTCAAAATGCCGGCCATGCCGTTAAGCGCGGCGTATTCGGCCCCCTCGATGTCCATTTTGACAAGATCGATCCTGCCCGTATCGCGGGCGAAATACTCATCGAGCGAGACCGCTTCCACCTCTATCCGCTCCGCGCCTCCAAAATTGTCCCGGCACGCGCTCCCCGAAAGAATATTTGGCTGCTGGAAAAAAGACGTTTTTCCGCTATGGTCCAGGACGGCCTTCGGGATCAGCGTCACATTCCCGCAATCGTTCATTTGAACGTTCTTCACAAGAACGGAAAAATTCCCGGGCGCGGGTTCGAACGCGTAAACTTTCCCGTGAGGGCCGGCCCGCCGGGAAAAAAGCAAAGTGAAATAACCTATGTGGGCGCCGCAATCCACCACGACATCCCCTTCTTTAACGCGCTCTCCGACCCAGCGCGTCAGGAGCGGCTCGTGAACGCCTTCCACGGACAGGTAGAGGGAATCCATCGGGTCCAGGAACATCTTTTGGCCTTGAATGTCGTGTATTTTTGAATCCGCCATCGCCCCTTTTAAAAGCGCTCTTCGGATCCTCGCCAAACGCCTTTCTCCAATGACGCGGACCAGGAGCTCCCTCAGGAATGGGACATGTAACAACGCCCTCCGTACGGCTTTCGAAAACCGCCGGAATGCGATACCGGTCCTCCATTGCCCCTTTTCCGCCGGGTCAGTCATGGGGCCCCTCCCGCCGCTGGGACGGCGTTTCGCGCCTCAGCAAAAGATCCGTATTGATATCCAGCCGGTCGGTATAAGCGCGGACAAGTTCTTCCGGCGTCCGCGAGACGACCTTCCCTTCCTTTTCATCGACTTCGGATATCAAAAAGCCGTCGCCGGCGATCCGGCCCAGAAAATCCCGCGGCTCGGCGCCGCTCTTCCTGAGCGCGGCCGGATAAAATTCCGTCATGACCACCAGCCGCGGATTATCCTTCAAAAGCCGCGCCATGCCTTCCCACACGGCATATTCCGCGCCTTCGACGTCCATTTTGATAAAGGCGATCTTTCCGGGGACCCGGGCGAAATAATCGTCCAGCGC
>Ga0233425_10002206_pt1 | contig 39414 bp, 38 predicted proteins | sample Watercolumn_Towu_2_FD_181712 | JGI IMG/M metagenome (GOLD analysis project Ga0233425, IMG submission 181712) | Freshwater microbial communities from Lake Towuti, South Sulawesi, Indonesia - Watercolumn_Towuti2014_140_MG | ecosystem: Environmental > Aquatic > Freshwater > Lake | place... | reverse complement strand
CGATGGAGGTATCTGCCATCAATCCCTTCAAATATCTGGTGGTCACGCGCGTGTGGGCCACCACCATCACCATTCCCGTACTGGCCCTGTATTGCAGCTTTGTAGGCCTGCTTGGCTCTTACGTCAACGTCAATGCACACGAGGCCACCAGCTTCATCGGCTTTTTCGAGCACGGCTTCGAGAGCATCACTTTTCTCGATCTCTTTACCAGCGTCATCAAATCCATTTTTTTCGGCTTCACCATCGGCATTGTGGGATGCTACAAAGGCTTTTACGCCTCGCAGGGAACACAGGGCGTGGGCAAGGCGGCCAACCAGGCCGTGGTGGTATCTATGTTTTTGGTGTTCATCGAGGAAGTGGTGATCGTGCAGGTCAGCAACTGGTTCCGGTATTTTTAGTTTAGAACATGGTCACAAAAGACGAACATACGATTTCCACCACCGAAAAAGTGATCTCCATCAGGGATCTCTACAAATCGTTCGGGAGCCTGCAGGTGTTGCGCGGCATCGACCTCGACGTGTACCGCGGCGAGAATGTGGTTGTGCTCGGCCGTTCAGGAACGGGAAAATCGGTGCTTATTAAGCTGCTCGTGGGCCTGCTCACGCCCGATAAGGGAATGGTGAATGTGCTCGGGCAGGAGGTGCCCTTGCTGAAAGGAAAGGAGCTCGATGCCCTGCGCCTCAAGATAGGCTTCTCGTTTCAGAACAGCGCCCTGTATGATAGCATGAACGTGCGGCAAAATCTCGAATTTCCGCTGGTGATGAACTTCAAAAATCTCAGTCGTAAGGAGATCGACCAGCGCGTGTATGAGGTCCTGGAGTCGGTTGGCCTGAGGGATAAGATCAACCAGCTGCCCTCCGACCTTTCGGGCGGGCAGCGCAAGCGCATCGGCATTGCGCGCACCCTGATCCTGAAGCCTGAGATCATGCTCTACGACGAGCCTACCTCGGGCCTCGATCCCATTACCTCCATCGAGATCAATGAGCTCATCAACGAAGTTCAGAAAGAATATAAAACAAGCTCCATCATCATCACGCACGACCTTACCTGCGCCAAAGCCACGGGCAACCGCGTCGCCATGCTGCTCGACGGGAAGTTCCTGAAGGTAGGCTCTTTCGAAGACGTGTTTAAAATAGATGACGAGCGTGTGCAGAGTTTTTATCATTACAATTTTATACAATAGATCATGAGCACATCACCAAATAAGCGCGCCGTTACCGTCGGCATTTTCGTTGTCCTCGGGCTGATTTTCCTGGTAGCCGGTATTTTAGTCATCGGCAATATCCACCAGACCTTCTCCAGGAAATTAAGGGTCACCACTCTGTTCGACGATGTGAACGGCTTGCAGAAAGGCAGCAATATCTGGTTCTCCGGCGTAAAGATCGGAACGGTGAAGCAGGTGGATTTCTACGGCGCTTCGCAGGTAAAGGTGGTGATGAACATCGACCGCGAAGCGCAGCAGTATATTCGTAAGGATGCGAAGGTGAAGATCAGCACCGACGGGCTGATCGGGAATAAGATCCTGGTGATCTACGGTGGCAGCGAGCGCGTGAGCTTCGTTACGGAGGACGATACGCTCAGCGTGGAGAAAACGCTCTCCACCGAGGACATGATGAGCACGCTCCAGGAAAATAACCTGAACCTCGTTTCCATTACCAGCGATTTTAAGATCATCAGTAAAAAGCTGGCTGCCGGTGAAGGCACTATCGGCAGGCTGCTGAACGACGATGCCGTTTTCAAAAACATCGAGGCCACCACGGCCTCGCTCAACGCCGCTTCTGATAAGGCTCAGCAGCTCATGGTTTCCTTAAATACCTTCACCTCTAAGCTCAACCAGAAAGGAACGCTGGCCAATGACCTGGTAACGGATACGGTGATGGTGGCTTCCCTGCGCTCTACCGTCAAAGAGCTGAACGAGGTGGCAGGCAACGCTTCCGCTTTTATTGCCGACCTGAAGCAATCGGCCAGCGACCCGAAGAGCATGGTGGGGACCTTGCTGAAGGATGAGCAGAGCGCGGCCCATCTGAAGGAAACGATGAAGAACCTCGACAGCGGCTCCAAAAAGCTGGATGAGGACCTCGAGGCCCTGCAGCATAATTTCCTCCTGCGAAAATACTTCCGGAAGAAGGACAAAGAAGAGAAGAAGTAAAGAAAATTCTTGTGAGATGAGGATAATGATTAGGGCGTGCCGGCCACGAGGCGTTGTGGCCGACAGGCTTTCCGTTCCAATCTTTTTGCCAAGAGGCAGGCAAAAAGGATTTCCACTGCAATCCTTCACGCAGGCTTAGCTCAAAATAGTTGCAGGCAACCACGAAATTTGTTGTGGAGTTTTTAGCCCTTGTTGGTGTTATCACCAACAAGGGTTTTGTTGGAAGGTTTGAGGTTTAGCTAGGCCGCAGGATTACAAATCCTGCAGAGCATCTGTGAGCCCTATAACCCTGGTTGGAAACTATTTTCTTTTCAAAACCCCTGATTTTCCTGCTATTTTTGCTAATGCTACAATTCATAGCAACAACCTGCTCGCTTTTTGATTTAGCTTTGTGAAAGATTCGGCACTGTTACTATTTTGTTAACAGCGATCCGCCAAAAAATCGTAACTTAAAAACAAATATATATCATGGCAAAGAAAACAGAAGAAGCGGTTGACACCTTAGACAAGAAAACCGTAGGCAGCGAAAAATTAAAAGCGTTACAGCTCACGCTCGATAAGTTGGAAAAAACTTACGGTAAGGGAACTGTGATGAAGTTAGGAGATAATGTCGTAGAGCCTATGGACTCTATCTCTACCGGCTCCCTCGGGTTGGATATCGCCCTGGGCATCGGTGGCCTGCCAAGAGGCCGTGTGGTGGAGATTTACGGGCCTGAGTCTTCCGGTAAGACCACCTTGGCCATTCATGCCATTGCCAATGTGCAGCGCTCCGGTGGCATTGCCGCCATCATCGATGCGGAGCATGCCTTCGACCGTTTTTATGCCGAAAAATTAGGCGTAGATACCAAAAGCCTCCTGATCTCCCAGCCGGATAACGGCGAGCAGGCCCTCGAGATCGCCGATAACCTGATCCGCTCAGGAGCAGTGGATTTAGTGGTGATCGACTCCGTGGCTGCCTTAACGCCGAAAGCGGAGATCGAAGGCGAGATGGGCGACAGCCGCATGGGCCTGCAGGCCCGCTTGATGAGCCAGGCCCTGCGTAAATTAACCGCTACCATCAATAAAACAGGATGCTGCTGCATCTTCATCAACCAGCTGCGAGAGAAGATCGGTGTGATGTTCGGAAACCCTGAAACCACGACCGGTGGTAACGCCCTGAAATTCTACGCTTCCGTACGTCTGGATATCCGTCGTGTGAGCCAGATCAAAGACGGGGATATCGTCAACGGTAACCGCACCCGCGTGAAAGTGATCAAGAATAAACTGGCACCTCCGTTCCGCATGGCCGAGTTCGATATCATCTTCGGAGAAGGCATCAGCAAAGTCGGTGAGATCATCGATATCGGTGTTGAGAAAAATATCATCAAGAAAAGCGGCTCCTGGTTCAGCTACGACGATACCAAATTAGGACAAGGAAAAGATGCGGTAAAAGCCATCTTCAACGAGAACCCTGACCTGGCGGCTGAGATCGAAGGAAAGATCATCGCTGCCCTCTCAGAGGAAGCTGCCAACGCGTAATTGGTTTAAGATTTTTGTTCAGAAGCCATCACAGCACTGTGGTGGCTTTTTTGTTTTCAAAGCGTGACGGGCATATTTTTTACTTCACCACCTCCAACAGCGCCGATCCCGAAATATCGCCCGGCGCTACCATCGGCTCTTCCAGTGGAATATGATTGCCGTATTGTAGATTGAGCTGGGCTTTTACCAATGGGTTCGAGAGATCAAAGTCCTTTAGCTTGCGCGGCTCGCAGAGCCTGATGTGAAGTGCTTTATCATATAGCTTATACACCAGCTCGCTGCAATAGATGCGGTCGTCGCTCCAGTTAAAGGCATCGTCATAGTTCTTATGTTCGTAGCTTTTAAAAACACCTTTCAGCTTGTCGATGTCTTCCGTTTTCAGGGTCTTATCTTTCAGGCGCATCACCGTTCCCTGTCCACGGCGGTTAAAATCCGCCAGCGATGTTTTCTTTACGGGCTGTACGGCTTCGTAAACCACCCATGTTCCATTTTCATTAAAAAGAACGCCGCAGTGGTTGTACTTGCTTTTGGTGGCGAGCTGGATGGCTTTGCCTCTGTCGCCGGAGGTAGCCTGGAAAATGATGTCGCCGTCCTTATAATTGGCAGGCTCACTGAAATTAAAGAAAAAGAAAACGCCGGCAAGCAGCGGGATGAGCAACAGTCGTTTTTTCATGGCTGGTGGGATAGTTTAAGTAAATCTAACGCTTTGCAGGGCGCTTTGCTACAGGGAAAAGCTTAAAAAGCTCTAAAATTTGAAAAAATAGACCAAAAGAGGGCCTTTTTCAGACATATGATGTAACTTTAAGCCTTCAAAAGGTTATAGTCAAAACACCATTTTATGATCAGATTAGCGGGTATTATCCTTCTCCTTCTCGTTTTCAACACTTCCTTTGCCCAAACGGTAGATGCTTCGGGGAAGAAGCAGGGCTATTGGAAGAAAAAAGATGAAAAAACCAATAAGCTGGTGTACGAAGGCCTGTTCAAGGACGACAAGCCACAGGGCATTTTCAAATATTATTATCCCTTCGACAGCCTGAAGGCGATCATGAACTTTAAGCAGGATGGAAAGATTGCTTATTCGACCATGTTCCACCCGACAGGCAAAAAGATGGCCTATGGAAAGTACATCAACGAACAAAAAGATTCGGTCTGGACCTATTACGATGACAAGGCGGTGCTGATTTCGAGGGAGACCTACAGCATGGGCAAAAAGAACGGGAAAGAGTATGTGTATTTTCCGGATGGCGTTATCAGCGAGGAGCGCAGCTATAAGATGGATGTGCAGGACGGGCCTTTTAAATTGTATTTTGAGAAAAACGTGGTAAAGGGCGAAGGGACCTATGTGAACGGAAAAATGGAAGGAAAGAATGCCTACTATTACCCTAACGGCATTGCGGCGGCTACCGGCTATTACAAGAACGGGAAGAAAACGGGCCCCTGGATCTACCGCGAATCGAACGGAAAAGTGAAGGAGAAGGAGCTGTACAACAAAAACGGGGAGCTGGCCAATAAAGCGGAAACAGAGGCATTCTTCAATAAGAACAAGGTGAGCGACGAGAAACCGAAAGCGGCGACAACTGTGACCAGCACTACGAGTCCGAAACCCAAAACAACTATTAAGGCAGGCGCCACCAAAACAACGACAACAAAAACAGGAAAATAACGGGATTGCCTAAACAATCGCAGGTTATAAGCTGTTATAAGCATCACAATCAGAAGCCGCGTCGGAAAAGAAGCGGTTCAAATCAGAAGACATGAGCAAGCACGGAAAAGTACTGGTAGCTATGAGCGGAGGGATCGACAGCTCTGTGGCTGCTATGATGTTGCACGAACAGGGGTATGAAGTGATCGGGATCACCATGAAAACATGGGATTATGAGAGCTCGGGCAGCAGCAAGAAGGAAACCGGGTGCTGCAGCCTCGACAGCATCAACGATGCGCGCTCCATGGCCGTGTCTTTCGGCTTTCCGCATTACATCCTCGATATCCGGGGAGAGTTCGGCACCCACATCATCGATAATTTTGTAGAGGAATACCTGGCCGGCCGTACGCCAAACCCTTGTGTGCTCTGCAATACACACATCAAATGGGAGGCTCTGCTTAAGCGCGCCGACATGCTCGACTGCGAGTTCATCGCTACCGGGCACTATGCGCAGATCCGGGAAGAGAACAAGCGCAAGGTGATCTTCAAAGGGCTTGACCAAAGCAAGGACCAGACCTATGTGCTCTGGGGCCTTGGACAGGACAGCCTGCAACGCACCATGTTCCCGCTGGGTGGCTACCAGAAAACGGAGATCAAGCAAATGGCGAAGGACGCCGGCTTCATCGACCTGGCTAACAAAAGCGAGAGTTACGACATTTGCTTTGTGCCGGACAATGACTACCGTGCTTTTCTGAAGCACAAGCTTCCCGACCTGGAGGCGCGTGTGGAAGGCGGTGACTACATTTTCAAAGGAAAAAAAGTCGGGAGCCACCGCGGCTATCCTTTCTATACCGTGGGCCAGCGCAAAGGCCTCGATATCGCTCTGGGTGAGCCGGTGTTTGTGAAGGAGATCATCCCGGAAACCAATACCGTGGTGTTGGGCGACCTGGAAGACCTGAAAGAGCAGGAGATCAACGTGCGCGATTTCAACCTGATCAAATACGCCTCGCTGCCGGAAGATTTTGTCGGACTTACGAAGATCCGCTACAAGGATTCGGGACGCATGAGCACCGTCAATACGGTGGGTGATAAGCTGAACATTGTCTTTCACGAATCGGCTACGGGCATTGCTCCCGGCCAGAGCGCGGTGATCTACGAAGGCGATGACCTGATCGGCGGCGGTTTCATCGACCGCAAGCCCCTGCTGAATTTGCAATAATGTAAATATGGAATACCCGACCGCCGGGTGAACTCAGATTCAGAGCAGATAGGTCTCTGATGTCTGTGGTTCTCTATGATGATAGGCTCCTGTTCCTATGGGGTTAATAAATTCGGTTGGAGAAACATCTTCATCCACTTTTCATGGCTATCCCGGCCACTTGTTTTGTAAAAGCCGCCACTTACCAAGTGTCCTGAACATCTGCTTCTTCATGGCTGTATAAGCCTGTAGGATTATCAATCATCTAAATCTATATGTTATGAATGCGATTATCTCCTCCGTTAATTTCCAGTTTGCTCTGCCTGTAGCATTTGTTTTCCTGGTGGCCCTGGGTTTGTTCGCCTCCTATTTTAAACAGAGAAATCATTGACTGTTTGGTGTGTTTAAGGTTTGGTTTTTTTTGTGGTTTGGGTTAAGTGGAAAAAGCCCCGCCGGATTTGTCCGGCGGGGCTTTTTTTAGGATTTGATTTTGCTTTCGGTCAGTCGATGGCTTCCTGCAGCTTGTCCATTTTGTCTTCGGTGAATTTCCCTGAAACCACTTCCACGATTTTGCCGTTCGTGTCGATGACATAAAAATAAGGAAGGTCCTCGTTGCCTGGTTTCAGCTGTGCCTTGAGCACGGCGATGTCGGTGTCGCAGTCGATCACATTTTTCCAGAGGTCTTTCTGTGTGGCAGCCTTGAAGTCGGCAGCTGCTTTTTTGAAGCCGCTGATCAAAGGAATGAAGTAATAGTTGACATCGTAATAATTCGCTACGTCGAAGTAATCCGCGCCGTTCGCTTTGGCAACGAAGGTTTCGTACATGGGCTGGATCCAGGTTTTGAGGTCTTCCTCGGCGCTACGCTTAAAGCAAAGGCCTACAATGGTGAACTTTTTAGTGCCGGCCAGGGGCAGGTTGATGGCGGAGCCTTCGAGCGTATGGCCTGCGAGTGCGGGAAAATTTCCTTTTTGAGCGTAAAAGGAAAGGGAAAAAAGCATGGCGAGTACAAGTGTGATCGTTTTCATAGTGCTTGAATTACAAAATCTGTGCTAATTATTTATCCATGCCGCCGAGCATGCAGATGTGGTCGAACTCCTCCGGCCTCACGGCGCCTACCGACAGGCGCGACAAGCGGATCAGGTCCATGTTTTTGAGCTTGTCGTCCTCTTTCATCTGCGCCAGCGTTACCGGTTTTTTCAGGGCTTTGAACGGCGCAAATTCCACGGCCAGCCAGGACGGGTCGGTGGTGGTGGGATCCTGGAAATGTTCTTTGGTTACTTTGGCAATGCCTACAATGCAAAGGCCTTCGTTGCTGTGGTAGAAAAAAGCCAGGTCGCCTTTTTTCATGGCCCGGAGGTTGTTGCGGGCGGCGTAATTCCGCACACCGTCCCAGGTTGCGGATTTATCCTTCTTAAATTGGTCCCAACTGTATTTGAAAGGTTCTGATTTGATCAGCCAGTAATTCATAGATGCGTATGGTGTTTGTTAGCTTGAAAATTAGGGATTTGCCCAGAGTTTTACAAAAAATCGATGAACATTTTGCGAGGTAAAATTAATAGAAATTAAGTTTGAGATATGGGTGAAATCCTTAGATTTGTTTCGCATTTTAAAACCTGTTTAATGACACATTTATCGGACCGAGTTAACCTTATTTCAGAATCGCAAACCATTGCTATGGCCCGTAAGAGCCGTGAGCTAAAAGCCCAGGGGGTGGATGTGATCAGCCTTAGCCTGGGGGAGCCCGATTTTGCGACGCCTGATGTGGTCAAGCAGGCTGCTATCAAAGCGATCAACGACAATTTCAGCTACTATACGCATGTGAGCGGCTACGTCGAGTTACGGCAAGCCATTGCTCATAAGTTCAAAAGAGACAATAACCTGGATTACACAGCCGACGACATCGTGGTATCTACCGGTGCCAAGCAAAGCATTGCCAATGCGGTGCTGTGCCTGATCAATCCGGGCGACGAGGTGATCATCCCGGCTCCGTTCTGGGTAAGCTACCTCGAGATCCTGAAGCTGGCGGGCGGTGTGCCGGTGGTTATCGACACCACCATCGAAAACGATTTCAAGATCACCGCCGAAGAGCTGAAAGCGCACATCACGCCGAAAACCCGCATGTTGATGTTCAGCACACCATGTAATCCGACGGGCTCGGTATACAGCAGGCAGGAGCTGCGTGCCATCGCCGATGTGGTGAAGCAGCATGAAGGCCTCTACATCATGAGCGACGAGATCTATGAGCATATTAATTTTGTGGGAGGCCATGAGAGCATGGCGCAGTTTGCCGATATCAAAGACCGCGTGATCACCATCAACGGTGTTTCCAAGGGCTTTGCCATGACGGGCTGGAGGGGCGGCATCATGGCGGCTCCAAAGTGGATCGCCCAGGCCTGCGATAAAATGCAGGGGCAGTTTACCTCCGCTACCTGCAGCATTACGCAAAAAGCGATGCATGCGGCGATGGAGCTTCCGGCAGAAAGCACACATTATATGCGTGATGCCTTCCTGAAAAGAAGGGATCTGGTGCTTGGGCTGATGAAGGACATTCCGGGCTTTAAAACGAACACGCCGCAGGGTGCTTTTTATGTGTATCCGGAGGTGTCGGCCCTGTTCGGGAAATCGTATAACGGCTTCACCATCAACAATGCCACTGACCTGTCGATGTTTCTGCTGGATGTAGCGCATGTGGCGCTGGTGCCGGGTGCAGCCTTCGGCGACGACAAATACATCCGCTTCTCCTACGCTACTTCCGAAGATAAGCTGACAGAAGCTCTGAAGCGCATGAAAGCGGCCATTGAAAAATTAAATTAAGAGATTACGAGACATAGGGAATACAGAGGCAAATGAAAAAATTATCCGTTAAGAAAGAGCACATCCGGGAGATGTTCAAGTCGTTCAACAACCTGAACGTTCTGATCATTGGCGATGTCATGATCGACAGCTATATGTGGGGCAAGGTGAATCGTATTTCCCCGGAGGCTCCTGTGCCAATCATTGCCGTTCATAAAAAGGAAAAGCGCCTGGGCGGAGCGGCCAACGTAGCGCTCAACATCCAGGCGATGGGCGCCAATCCCATTTTGTGCTCGGTGATCGGCATCGACCTCGAAGGGCAGGCCTTCCTCGACCTGCTGAAAAAGCAAAAGCTGAGCCAGAAAGGCATTCTGAAATCCCGCGACCGCATTACCACCGAAAAAACACGCATCATCGGAAATAACCACCAGCTGCTGCGTGTGGATGAGGAGATCGAAGAGGACATTTCGGCTGCCGAGACTCAGCAGCTGCTGACGCTGATCTCCTATATTATTCAGCATGACAAGATCGATGTGATCCTGTTCGAAGATTATAACAAAGGCCTCATTACGCCGAAGCTGATCACCAAAGTGGTGGAGCTGGCAAAGAGCAAAGGCATCCCTACCTGTGTGGATCCCAAGACCAGGAATTTCAATGCCTACAAAGGCGTTACCTTATTCAAGCCGAATCTGAAAGAGCTGCGTGAAGGGCTGAAGATGGATGTGAGCTCCGACAATATCAACGAGCTGCAACGGGCCATCAGCAGCTTCCGCGTGAAGCAGAAGTTTGAAACGGCGCTCGTGACGCTTGCTGAAAAAGGGGTGATCACCAACTCCCGCTCGGAGAAGCAGCATATCCCGGCGCATGTGCGCAGCATCGCCGATGTGAGCGGGGCAGGGGATACTGTAATCAGCGTGGCGGCCTTGCTGGTTGCCCTGCGCGCCGATCCTGTGGTGCTGGCGTCGATCTCCAACCTGGCCGGTGGCCTGGTGTGCGAGAAGATTGGCGTGGTGCCGGTGGATAAGGAGCAGCTGCTGGAAGAAGCCCTGAAGCTTGATTTTGTGAGGTAGAAACACTTACACACAACGACCACTCAGAAGACGCGAAGGGCGCAGAGAATAAAGCCATTCACTGTGCGGCCTCTGCGCAAAAAAACTCCGCGATCTTTGCGGTTAAACAAATACCATGGACCCAATCACACCCTACAACAGTAACGAATCGAAAAAAGAGCAGGTGGCGCAGATGTTCGACAACATCGCTTTTCGTTATGATTTTTTAAATTCCTTACTGTCCCTGGGCATTCATAAAGGCTGGCGGAAAAAATGCATCCGGAAGATCGCTGCCAAAAAGCCGCAGCATATCCTCGACGTCGCTACGGGCACCGCCGATTTTGCCATTGAAGCCAACAGGCTCAGGCCTAAATCCATCATCGGGATCGACATCAGCGAAGGCATGATGAAATTCGGGCGTGAGAAGATCGCGAAACGCCATTTGCAGGACATTATCACCCTGCAGTATGGCGATGCCGAAACCTGCGACCTGCCCGACAATTCCATTGATGCCATTACCGTTGGCTTTGGCGTGAGGAATTTTGAGAACCTTGAAAAGGGATTAGCCAACATGCTCCGCATCCTGAAGCCCGGCGGGCAGCTCTGCATCCTGGAGTTTTCCTCACCGCGGAAATTCCCGGTGAAGCAGTTCTATAATTTTCATTTCAAATACATCACCCCGACCCTGGGGAAGATGTTCTCCAAGGATACCCGTGCCTATACTTATTTGCCGGAATCGATCAAAGCCTTTCCGGATAACGAGCGCTTTACGGCGATCCTCGAAAAGGTCGGCTACAAGAATGCATCCTTCAGCTCGGTAGGGCTGGGACTGGCCGCCATTTACCTGGCGGAGAAGTAGATCTCCTTGTTCAGAAATTGCTCCCGTTCCTCTCCCCTGGAAGGGTGGGTGCATCCGAAGAGGGAATTCAGAATCCGAGCCAAGAACTAGCTTATCCTCTCCGCTTTTGTTTTATCGTAAAGGTCGTGCACGATGCCGTCCGATAAGCCGATCTGCGGCACAAAGATATTGTCGATGTCGGCGGTTTTCATGATGGTGATGAAGATCCTGGAAGCATGGACGATCACGTCGGCCCTGTCCGGCTTTAAGCCCAGCACTTCCACGCGCTCGTTATAGGTATAGGAGTTCAGCATATCGTTGATGCCTTTGAGCTTGTTATAGCTCAGGCTCTTGGTGTCCTTCTTGGTCATCTTGAAGATCTTGTTGATGTTGCCACCCGAGCCAATGGCGCTCAGCGGCCTCACCCCGAGCGTGGTAGACCTGATCCAGTCTTTCATGTTATCCCACTCGTCTTTTTCCACCTTGTTGAGGAGCATCCGCACCGTGCCGATGTTGAAGGATTTGGAGGCCATCACTTTGTGGTTGTAGTACAAGGTCAGCTCCGTGCTGCCGCCGCCCACATCGATGTAGAGGTAGGCATGCCTGGGGTTCAGCATTTCCTCAATGTGGTTCGAGAATACCAGCTGGGCTTCCGACTTGCCGTCGATGATCTCAACATTCAGCCCGGCCTCTTTTTTGATCCGCTCGATCACTTCGATGCCGTTGGAGGCATCGCGCATGGCACTTGTGGCTACAGCCCTGTAGGCATCCACCTCGTACACCTTGATAAGCTCCGAAAAGCCACGCATCGCCGTGATGAGCTTTTCCGCTTTCCGGTCGGAGATACGGCCATTCAAAAATACATCCTCTCCCAGACGGATCGGTAAGCGGATCAGCTCTTCCTTGCTGAATACCGGTTTGCCATTCACTTCATACGCTCTGCAAAACAGCAGGCGCATCGCATTACTTCCTATATCTACTGCGGCAAAGATCATAAGGTCGCCAATTGTTTTTTAGTTAAGGTCAGAGATTTCAGATAGTTCTCTTTGTCTTTTTTTAAGTAGTTGTATATCTCGTCCTGAACCCGGACCTTCTTCTCTCCGGGTTTGGCTTTTTTATAAAGGTTTTGCTGGGTGCTGTCGAGCACCCGCACCTTGGTATTGCCCGACAGCTGGATATCGATGATGTCCTTGATCTGTTTTTTCACCTCCGGGCTATAGATCGGCACCGCTACTTCGCTTCTGCTGTCGAGGTTCCGGCTCATCCAGTCGGCTGAGGTGATGAAGATCTTCTCGTCGCCGCCATTGCCGAAGATGAACACGCGCGCGTGCTCCAGGTATTTGTCGACGATGCTGTAGGCCCTGATGTTATCGCTGAACCCCGGCACATCCGTCACCAGCGAGCAGATGCCGCGCACGATGAGCGTGATTTTGACGCCGGCCTGCGAGGCCTCGTACAGCTTCGTGATCATGTCCTTATCCACCAGGCTGTTCATCTTAAGCACCATATAGGCGGGTTTTCCCGCTTTGGCAAACTCTATTTCCCTGTTGATGAGGTTCACGAAGGTCTGGCGCATGAAGAAAGGCGCTACCGCCAGGTGCTTGTAGGTGCCGGTCTTGAAGTTGTTGGCGTAAAAATCGAACACGCTGGTGATCTCCTCCGTAATATTCTTATCGGCTGTCAGCAGGCTGAAATCCGTATAGATGCGGGCTGTTTTCTCATTGAAGTTCCCGGTGCCGATGTGCGCATATTTTACTTCCCTGTTGTTCACGCGGGTTGTGATCAGGAACAGCTTGCTGTGCACCTTTAGTCCCGGCACGCCGTAGATCACGGTAGCGCCTTCCTCCTGGAGCTTATTGGCCCAGTAAATATTGTTTTCCTCGTCGAAGCGGGCCTGCAACTCTACCAGCACGGTTACTTTTTTTCCGTTCTTGATGGCATTGATGAGCGCATTGGCGATCTTGGAAGAGTCGGCTACGCGGTAGAAGGTGATCTTGATGGATTCCACCGTAGGATCGATGGAGGCCTCGCGCAGCAGGGTGATGATGTGGTCGAAGGTATGGTAAGGATAATGCAGCAAAATGTCCTTTTGCCGGATCACCTGCAGGATGCTTGTATGGATGTCGTACAGGTATTTATGATCGAGTGCCGGCGGATGATTGTATACCAGCTTTTTTTCGCCGATGTTCGGGAAGCGGATAAAATCCTTGAAGTTGTGGTAGCGGCCTCCCGGAATGGCATTGTCCTTCTTGTCCATGCCCAGCTTTTTCATGATAAAGCCCAGCATCTCGCTACTCATGGTGCTGTCGTATACAAAGCGCACCGGCTGCCCTTTCTTGCGGTCTTTGACGCTTTTGGAGATCTTCTCCAGCATGCTTTTGCTCACGTCCTGGTCGATGTCCAGCTCCGCATCGCGTGTGAGCTTGATGTTGATGGCTTCCTTGACCGTATAGCCGAACACCGAGAACATTTCGTTGGCGCTGTAGCGGATCACGTCGTCCAGCAGGATAATGTATTTCTTATGTTTTTCCTGGGGCAGGATGATGAAGCGGGTCGTATTCTTGGAAGGGATCTCGATGAGGGCGTACTTGTTCTTTTGCTTGCTGTTATTGGCGATCAGCCTCACGAACAGGTAGCCCGATTTGTCCTTCATGTATGGGAAGGGCTTGTTCTCGTCCACCATGATCGGGAAGATCGTAGAGGCCACCTCGTTGTGAAAGTAATCCTTTACGAATTTCTGCTGCTCCGTATTGAGCTGTTTTTCGTTGATGATAAACACATTCTCTTTGGCCAGCTCATGCAGAAGCTCCTGGTAAATGGCTTCGAAGCGCTGCTGCTGGTCGATCACCTTCCGCTGCATTTTTTGCAGCAGCTCCTTAGGATCATCGCCATAGATGGCAATGGCTTTTTTGCCCAGCTTGGAAAGCCTTTTGATCGTGGCAACGCGCACCCGGTAAAACTCGTCGCGGTTGTTGCTGAAAATGCCTAAAAATTTGAGACGTTCAATAAGTGGTGTGGTTGGGTCCGATGCTTCCTGTAATACCCGGTCATTAAACGACAGCCAGCTGATCTCCCGGTTGATGTACGGAATCTTTTGTTTTTGCATGGTTTTGGAATTCGCAATAATCAACCAAATATAATCATTATGCTTCAATAGTTTTTTACAATTTATGCCGTAAAACAAGTAAATTTAATGGCTCTTAGGAGGAAAATCACATTATTAAATTGTTACGAATGTCGCTGCTGAAAAAACACCTGCCCATCACCATCATTGCTGTTTTTCACCTGGTGGGCTTTGTCGGTTTTCTCATCAGCCCGGCCTATTTCCGCTCGCTGACGCCGGGCAATTTACTCCTGTCCGCGGCTCTGGTCATCATGATGAGCAATCAGTCGAAGGGCCGCTTTTACCTGAGCTTATTGGGAGTCGCCCTGGCAGGTTATTTCATCGAAGTGCTGGGCGTGAAAACGGGCTGGATCTTCGGGCATTACTACTACGGCTCGGCGCTGGGCTATAAGCTGCTTTCCACGCCCTTGCTGATCGGCGTCAACTGGGCCCTGTTGATCTATGCCACCAATCAATGGGTGCGCTTCGAGAACACATACGTGAATGTGTTGATGGCAGCGCTGCTTATGATCGGGCTCGATTTTTTCATCGAGCAGAGCGCCGCACGCTTCGATTTCTGGTACTGGCGCGGCGCGCACATTCCTTTACAGAACTATATTGCCTGGTTCCTTATTTCGGTTGCGATGAACTGGTTTGCCGGCAAGGAGCTTTCCAAAAAGCCGAATCCCACTGCCAAAGCCTTTTATATCATCCAGGTCGTATTTTTTGTAGCCTTGTATCTTACCCGCTGATCCATGAACCCACATTACACATACCTTTGGCTGGATGTTTTAAGCGTGATCTTTCCGCTTCTGCTCAGCTTCGATAAAAAAGTGGCTTTTTACAGGCACTGGAAATACCTCCTGCCCGCCATCCTGGTCAATGCGGTCCTGTTCATGCTCTGGGACATGTACTTTACGAAGCACGGCGTATGGAGCTTCAACCCGGAATATATTTGCGGAGTCTACCTGTTTAACCTGCCAGTGGAGGAGGTGTTGTTTTTTATCGTGGTGCCTTATTCCTGCGCCTTTATTTACGAATGCCTGAACGCCTATGTGGTGCGGGAGATTGTGACCAGGCCGAAGCTGATCAATGTGATCGTCCTGGTGCTGTCGCTGGCTTCCTGCGTTCTGTTCTACGACAGGACCTATACCATCGTGAATGCAGGGATCTGCTTCATCGTGGTATTCATTGCCGCTTTCGTGTATAGGCTGCAGCGGATGGGCCGTTTCTATTTCGCTTTTTTTGTGGCGCTTATTCCTTTCCTCATCTTCGACGGGCTGATCACCGGGCTGCCCATTGTGTGGTACAACGATGCCGAAAATATGGCGATCCGTTTTTTCAGCATTCCCATCGAGGATTTTTTCTACTGCCTCAGCCTGCTCCTGAATACGGTGCTTATCATGGATTATTTTAAAACAAGGCGCTCTGCCGATTCAACCTTTTAACCATCACTCTTATGGAAACAACCTTGAAATTTTTGAAACAACTGGCAAAGAATAACAGGAAAGAGTGGTTCGACGAGAACCGCAAAACCTATGAAGCAGCCAAAGCGGAATTCGAAGCGCTGATCAAATCGGTGTTGGATAAAACAGCCGTTTTCGATCCTGCCCTGGCCGGTCTGGAAGCAAAGAAGTGCATGTTCCGCATCAACAAGGACATTCGCTTTAGCAAGGACAAGTCGCCTTACAAAACCAATATGGGCGCCAGCATGAATCCCGGTGGCAAAAAATCGCCGGTGCCGGGCTATTACCTGCATGTAGAGCCGGGCAAGAGCTTCCTGGCCGGTGGCTGCTGGCAGCCAATGCCCGATGTGCTGGCGGCGATCAGGCAGGAGATCGATTACAACGGGAAAGATTTCCGCAAGATCCTCGCCGCTAAGGATTTTAAAGCTTATTTCGGGGGACTGTCGGAAGAGGACAAGCTGAAAACCGCACCCAAAGGCTACGACAAGGAGCATCCCGATCTCGATCTGCTGCAGCATAAAAGCTTTATCGTGGTTCATGACCTGACGGATGCGCAGGTGCTGGATAAGAATTTCCCGTCCTATGCAGCCAAAGTATTCAAGGCCATGCTGCCGATGAACAGCTTTCTGAGGAATACGATGGATGCGGAATAAGCCTGAATTTTTTATCCCCTCATCCCACACCGTCCGTGGCGTTGCATGCGCTTAATTAAAAGACGCTCTGAATTGTAAGGGTGAAAGCTTTGTTTTGGTTTTGAAAAATTTGCTGAAGGATTGGGAGTGTCCGAAGCCCAGGGCGTAAGCGATCTCGCTTACGGTTAAGCTCGTGGTGGATAATTTTTCCTTGGCTTTTTCGATCAGCTTATGGTGTATGTGCTGTTGCGTGTTCTGGCCGGTCAGGGAGCGCAGCATATCGCTCAGGTAGCTCGGCGACAGGCTTAGCTTATCCGCAAGAAAATGCACCGTGGGAATGCCTTCCTTCAGCAGGTTTTCGTCATTGAAATGATGGTCTAAAATTTCCTCCAGCTTTTGTAATAAGTTGTTGTTTGTGGTCTTGCGTGTGATGAACTGCCGCTTGTAGAAGCGGTTGCTGTAATTCAACAGCAATTCGATGAGTGATATGATAACGTCCTGGCTGAAATCATCGATCCGGCTGCTTAATTCCTCCTGCATGTTTTTGAAAACGGAAATAACCCTTGCCTTTTCCTGATCAGAAAGATGCAGGGCCTCATGAACCGAGTAGGAAAAGAAGCCATATTGCTTTATCTTTTTCGCCAAAGGATAACCGGCTAAAAAATCGGGGTGAAACAATACGGTATAGCCGCTATGGTTTTGATTGAGCTCGCCTCTTGCGCTTACCTGGTTAGGCGCCTTGAAGAGCAGGCCGCCTTCATCGAAATCATAATAGCCCTGCCCGTATTTTAATTTTCCCTTCAGGTTCGTTTTGAGGGAGATTTTATAAAAGCCATGGATGAACGCCTTAGGAAATCTGCTCAGGTCTATTTTATTGTCCTTGTTCTCTACCAGGCTTATCAGCGGGTGCAGAGGCTTCGGCAGCCCAAGCACACGGTGCATGTCCGACAAGGATTCGAATTTCTGCGGCGTGCTTCCTTCCTTTTTCATCTTATAAATTTATGACTATTTTTCGTTAGCCCGAAACGTTTACCGGTTCAGTGTGCTCATGAACCTCTCAGGATAACGGGTTCCTGATGCAATGCCTGCCGGCATCGCCGCTTCTATGGTTTGTAAATCCTCTTCCGTGAGCTGTACATGTTCCGCGGCTATATTTTCTTCAAGGTACCTGATCCGTTTGGTGCCGGGTATGGTGATGATATCCTCACCCTGCGCCAGCACCCAGGCGATGGCCAGCTGCGAAGCGCTGCAACCTTTTTGATCAGCCAGCAGTTTTATCTTTTCTACCAGCGCCAGATTTTTATAAAAGTTATCGCCCTGGAAGCGGGGCATGTGCGCGCGATTATCGTTGATGTCTTCGGGTTTTTTCAGCTCACCGCTCAGGAAACCACGGCTCAGCGGGGAATAAGCAACAAGCCCGATGCCCAGCTCACGGATTGCAGGAAGAACCCCGGCTTCAATGTCGCGGGTCCAGAGAGAATATTCGATCTGCAGAGCGGTAATGGTATGAACAGAAGCCGCTTTACGGATACTTTGAGCAGACGCTTCAGAAAGGCCGATGTACTTAACCACCCCTTTGGTGACCAGTTCCGATAAGGCACCCACCGTTTCTTCAATAGGAACCGTGGGATCCACCCGCGCGAGTGTGTACAGGTCGATGTAATCGGTTTTGAGACGTTGCAGGCTGTGCATAACGGCGTGGCGGATATAATCGGGGTGGCCGTTCACAGGCCCATAGCCCAATGGAGAGGCCATTATTCCTGTTTTGACGGAGAGAAACGCTTTGTCTCTTTTCCCTTTGATGGCCTGCGCAATCAGTTGTTCGTTATGCCCGGAAAGGTAGAAGTCGGCCGTATCCAAAACATTGTGCCCGAGTTCCAGGGCTCTTTCAATGGTGGCAATGGATTCTTTCTCGTCGCTTTGCCCATAGGCCCCCGACATGCCCATGCAGCCCAGGCCGATGGCTGAAACTTCCGGGCCGTTTTTTCCTAATATTCTGTTCATGATGTTTAGTGTTAAATGATCATGACAAAGTTCGGCCTAAAAGATGGATGGAATGTAGCCTGATTGCGGCTTGTTGTAATCAAAACGAGGAAGAGTGATTTATTGCGGAGTCAGGCAACGGGAGCCGCTCATAGAATGGTATCCGAAATATCGCCCCGGCTGCTTACCCATTTCTGGATGGATTCATCAAACCGCCAGGAAACAACATGCGCCTCTCTGAACTCTTTTTCGCCGGGTTGTTGCAAGCCTGAGCCGCCTTTGTGAGGATAAGCCACAAAGCCTACGGGGGGCCTGGGTAATGCCTGTTCGCAGCTTACAGAGCAGAGGTTGGCGAGCATCGGAAGCCAGTCCGTTCCAACGCGGAGCGTGATCCACAGCTGGTTGGTTTGTGTGTAGTACATCTCCTGGTTGCAGATGCTGCACCGGAGCGTTTCGCCTTCGTAGCGCACCGGGTTATGCGTCAGGTCAGGGAATGGCATCCGGTTCTTATGATTACCATATATGGCGCGTGTGCTCACGGTGCTATCCTTTAAGTTTTTACAACGTGTAATTTCGTAAGGAAACCAATGAAGGTCATATGAAGTATATGGCGTAAACTCCTCTAAGGCTTCCATATCGCCGATTTCCGGAGGGATGCGCTTCAGCCGGCTTCCATACAGCATGAGCTTTTTTACTTTTTTAAGTTTGGAAATACTTTCCGGCAAGGTATGGATTTGAGAAAACAGCTCATGGCCTAATACTTTGGATGGGTGAAACTCTTCGGCTCCTTCTGCTGCGGCGCGCTCCACGTAATCGCATAATTTTTTCCAGGCTTCGCAGTTCCGGTCCTGTACATCGTTCTCTATAGCGCGGATAAGCTTGCTCATGTTATTCTTCGTTGCTTAATGCCCTGTAAAGTCCGGATTCCAGAAATTCTTTCACAAAGAGATCTCGGGTGGCCTTTTCTCCCTGTTTCAGATAAGGCGCACGCATTTCTACCCGATGACCAAACAGACTCATGCTTGCCCTTCCGGACAGAAAGGTGATTTCGGTTTGGATCTCGCTGTTCTTGCCATAGTTTTCGTAGGAAAAATAAGTAGTGGGCAGGCTGTCAGGAACAAATACAAGGCTGTTTAGTGCGGCTGTCAACGAATCGCGGATGACTTGCGGTTGATAGAGCTTGTTCAGGGAACGTACTAAAGCACCGGTTGAATTATAATAATCTGCTAATAGCAGATCGACTACTTTGTGATCATATCCCATGCCTTCATAACACGTCAGATAAAAGCTTTGCATGTATTGTGCGTGCATCATGTGGCCGGTGCCGCAGTTGTATTGTACAGGATAGATGGTGTCCGCAGATATCACGTAGCTCAATGCCTGATCAAATTCTTTTTGTTCTGCATGTATTTTAGCCAGGTAGCAGGAAGCGTAATGCTTGTAATTGGATGTGTAGCTGCCGTAGCCATAATGTCCGGATTTTTTTCCTCCGCCGAGGTCTGAGCTATGATAATAAGTCCCGCAATAGTAAGGTTCTTTGGAATTGATGATTTGAAGAAACATATATTTGGCCTCTTCTGTTTTCCCAAGCTCCCATAGCGAGCAGGCCAGGTTATAATACGCCTGGTAATTCTTTTTGGTTGGGGCAGTGCCAATGAGCTTTTTATACCTTGCATAAATCTGCTCATGTGCTTCCGATGGCTCACGGCTAAGAATGTAACTCGACTCGGATAGCCCGCCAATCCATACCAGGGGTGATTGATAATAGAAGTTTGAGGAAAGAAGAGAAGTATCAAGTCCCAAAGAAAAAGCAGAGGTATCGATTCTTAAAGAGAGTTGAACGCTGTCGCTTTGAGAAGAGCCTTGTTTAGCTGGCAACAGAAAGAGCAGCAAAATCCAGGCAATGGCATGTCTGATGATCGGATGTTTATACATGGCAGAAAAATCGGGTTCTTAAATATAAGAAATTTCAGCCGGTTTTCGAAGAGGAATCTTAAACCTCAGGTGCCAGTTTTTGCGGTACAAAGTCCTCCAGCGATTCCATGCGGTAATCGGCCAGCACGAATTTGGGGTTGTGCTTGTTTTCCTCGTCGGGGATCGCAATCACCTTCATCTGTGCGGCTTTGGCAGCCACGATGCCGTTCACGGAATCTTCGATCACCAGGCATTCCTTAGGCTGCAGGCCCATCTGCGCTGCGCAGGTCAGAAATACTTCGGGGTGTGGTTTACCGTAAGCCATGTGCTCGGCCGAGCACAGCACATCGAAGTAATGACGGATCTTCAGGGCATCCATCACCGTATTCATAAACGCTGTGTTGGAGGAGGTGCCAACCGCGATCTTATAACCGCTTTGTTTCAGGTGCTCCAGGGCTTTCAGCACACCGCGCATGGGCCTGCCTTCTGTACGGATAAGGTCCGACAGGCGTTGGATCACCAGCGCATCAAACTCGTCGACCGGGATGTGGGTGATGTGGTGCCTTCCAAACCAATAGGCCGCCACTTCCCTGAAGCGCAGCCCGGTAGTGATGCGGCAGTCGTTTTCCGTGAATGGAATTCCCGCTTCGGTAAAGCTCCGGATCATCACCCGCCGCCACAAAGGTTCGGAGTCGATGATCACCCCGTCCATGTCAAAAATAACCGCTTTTATTCCGCTGAGCATTGTTAATTTCTTTGTTTAATAAATGCAAATATACATTTATTAGCATGGGTAATCGGTGCTATTTTTGCTAGTATGTATTTTCCCGGATTTGTTGAGGTTGGGCTCTATGAGCTCATGTTAATTGCTTTTGGCTTGTCGTTTGCGGGCATCATCATTCACTACCTAGTTCATATCCTGCCGATCGGCCGCTATTCAAAACAGGAGGCTCCGGCAGGTGCTTCCAGAGAGCCTGTATCGGTCATCATCTGTGCCCGCAATGAGGACGATAACCTCACAGAATTTCTGCCAAAGATCCTCGTGCAGAATTATCCCGAATTTGAAGTGATCGTGGTAAACGATTGCTCCATCGATAATACCGAGAACGTGATCGATGAGTTTGCCAAGATCTTCCCAAACCTGAAAAAAGTAAATATCAAGGAGGACGAATACTACAAGCATGGGAAGAAATTTGCCGTGCTGGTGGGCATCAAAGGCGCAAAATACGATAACCTGGTATTTACCGATGCCGATTGTTTTCCTGCGGGGGAACAGTGGCTGGCGGAGATGGCCGGAAAGTTCAGCACCACCAAGGAGATCGTGCTGGGCTATGGCGCCTATAAAAAAGAGCCGGGATTTCTCAACAGGATCATCCGTTTCGATACCTTTCTCATCGCTGCCAACTACCTGTCGGCGGCGGTGAAGGGCAAGGCCTATATGGGCGTAGGCCGGAACCTGGCCTACAAAAAAAGCCTGTTCTACAGGCAAAAAGGCTTTTCCAGGCATTACCACATCGAGTCGGGCGATGATGACCTTTTCATCAACGATGCCTGCACACCGGAGAATACGGCGATTTCCGTATCGCATGCCTCGATCACCTACTCCCTGGCCAAAAAAACCTTCACCGACTGGAAGCGCCAGAAGCAGCGCCACCTTACCACGGCGCCGCATTACACCCCGGGCAGCAAGCTCCGGATCGGCTTTGGCTACCTGCTGCAATACGCCTTTTACATCCTGTTTTTCACGCTCCTTTTCTTCAAGGCAACCTTTATCAGCGCGCTTGCGGGTTTATTGGTGAAAATATGCCTGCAAATGATTATCTTTAGAAAAGTATCGAAGCAGCTCAATGAGCCGGATCTTTGGGGAATGTCTTTTTTCTATGAATTCATTCTCCTGGTGATTTACCCTGTGATCCATATCAGCAAGCTGCTTCATAAACCTAATAAATGGAAGAGTTAGACCCATCGGAAAAGTTAACCACGAAAGCGGTTTACGATTATAAACTGATCCAGCAGGCCTTGAAACATGGCGACCAGAAAGCCTATGCCGAGCTCCTGCACCGCTACCGCGAATCGGTTTATTTTACGATGCTGCGGATGTGCAATAACAAAGACGATGCGGAAGACCTTACCATTGAAGCTTTCGGCAGGGCCTTTAAGCGCCTCGATCAATACACGCCTACCTACGCTTTCAGCACCTGGCTGTTTAAGATCGCCAGCAATAATGCCATCGACTTTTTAAGGAACAAGAAAAAAAGCACCTCTCTCTCGCTCGACACCAAAATGGAGAACGACGAAGGGCAGGAGTTTTCCAAGAATATCAAGTCGCAGACCCTCGACCCGGAGGAGAACATCATCAAAAAGCAAAAGGTGGAATTGCTCCGCGATGTGGTGGAAAAGCTCAAGCCGCGCTATCGTGAGCTGGTGAAGATGCGCTACTACGAGGAGCTCAGCTACGAGGAGATCGCCGGCAAGCTCGACCTGCCTGTGGGCACTGTGAAAGCGCAGCTCTTCCGGGCGCGCGAGTTCCTTTACAACATCCTGAAAAACCAGGAAAGCAAACTTTAATTTCCGTGAAGCCCGATATTATCCTTAAATACTTTCCTCAGCTCAGCGCTGCACAGCAGGAGCAGTTCGAAAAGATGTACGACCTCTACCTGCACTGGAATGCGCAGATCAACGTCATTTCCCGCAAGGACATCGACCTGCTCTTCGAGCGCCATGTCCTGCATTCGCTGGGGATTGCCAAAGTGATGGCATTCAAGCCCGGTACCAAAGTGCTCGATGTGGGCACGGGCGGCGGCTTTCCCGGCATTCCCCTGGCAGTGATGTTCCCGGAAACGACCTTTCACTTAGTGGACTCCATTGGCAAGAAAATAAAAGTGGTGCAGGAGGTGGCGGCCGGTCTGGGCCTCACGAATCTCACGGCGCAGCACGAGCGCGCGGAAAAGATCAATGACCGCTATCATTTTATTGTGAGCCGCGCGGTAACGGAGTTTCCGGAGTTCTATAACTGGATCTATAAAAAGATCCTGAAGGAAAATTTCAACGATCTTCCCAACGGCATCCTGTATTTAAAGGGAGGCGACCTGCGTGAAGAGTTCGGTAAGTATTACGATAAAGCCACCTTCTACGATTTAAAAGACTATTTCGAAGAGGAATTTTTCGATACCAAAAAGGTGGTGCATTATAAGCTTGGGTTTGTCTAGCTCTCAACACTCAGGCAGTTTCCTTTATCATCAAACTTTAGTTCAGGCAATGGATATTCTCCGATGATTCTGACAGGGTTTTCCGTGCCATCCCCAAAGTTGGTGTCACTGTCATCAACGAGAAGCGATGTTCCGTTTTGAAACAGGATGTCGTAATAGGGATCGTCTGGTTCATCAGGCTTTCGGAATGGTACTACCACCCGTATTTGCAGTAAGTCTGAGAGATGTTTGCCAATGTGTAGTGCTCTTTTTTCGGAGTCCTCTTCGTTTAGGCCATAGAGGCAAACAGAAAATCTAAACTCCAGTTTTTCGGGATCATAGCTGGTGTTAAAAAAAGCATGTTTTGGATTGGAGACATCCAATCCTTCTGGTGCATCTTCCATGAAATCATAATGATATATCACCAGTGCAGGGAAAATAGCAGAGAGAGCAGCGCTGACTTCAGCGATTTCTATGGCATGGTCTGTATAAACTATTTCCAAGGACATGTAATCAGCTTTGGTAATTTATATGTTCAATTCACCCTTGTGAGCCAAATATAAAAAACAAAAGCCCTGCAAGAGGCAGAGCTTTCATATCGTATGAAAAAAGAATTATTTCTTCGCATCCGCCAGGAACTGAGCCAGGCCTTTATCTGTCAAAGGATGATTCAGTAAAGCCGAAATAGCGCTTAACGGAGCGGTGATCACATCAGCGCCCAGTTTTGCGCACTGAATAATGTGCAGCGGGTGGCGTACAGACGCCGCCAGGATCTGCGTATCGTAAGCGTAATTATCATAAATGATGCGGATATCGTCGATCAGGTCCATGCCGTCCTGGCTGATGTCATCCAAACGGCCGATAAACGGAGACACATAAGTCGCACCTGCTTTAGCAGCCAGTAAAGCCTGTCCTGCCGAAAACACCAGCGTGCAGTTGGTCTTGATGCCTTTTTCGCTGAAATATTTAATGGCTTTCAAACCCTCTTTGATCATCGGGATCTTCACCACGATGCGCTCATGCAGCTCAGCCAGCGCTTCACCTTCGCGTATCATGCCTTCAAAATCGGTGGCGATCACTTCGGCGCTCACATCACCGGTCGTAATCTTACAGATATCCACATAATGTTTTAAGATGTTGTCCTGTCCTTTGATGCCTTCTTTGGCCATCAGGGAGGGGTTGGTGGTCACTCCGTCGAGTACGCCTAAATCCTGTGCTTCTTTGATCTGCGCTAAGTTTGCTGTGTCAATAAAAAATTTCATTGCTTGTAGATGTTGTTAGACTGTAAAAATATCCCTTTTTTTAATTATTGGCCGGCAAAAAAGACAAATTCCTGCCGGATTATTTATTTTTGTGTAAATTTAGAATAAGCTAAACGATAATCGGCAGCCTGTTTACAGATTGTTTAAAGTTTACAGGATATCAGGATACATGAAGAAGAAAAAAATAGTTGTTTTCAGCGGCGCCGGAATGAGTGCGGAAAGCGGCATTAAAACCTTCAGAGATGCCGGCGGCCTCTGGGAAGAATATAAGATCGAGGATGTGGCGACCTATGAGGCCTGGACCAAAAACCCGAAGCTGGTGCTGGATTTCTACAACCAGAGGCGTAAGCAGGTGATGGCGGCGAGCCCCAATGCGGCTCACAGGATGGTGGCCGGTCTCCAGGAGGAGTTCGATGTGCAGGTGATCACCCAGAACATCGACGACCTGCATGAGCGCGCCGGCAGCGAGAAGGTACTGCACCTGCACGGCGAAATTATGAAAAGCCGCAGCAGCCAGTGGAGCGAGCTGATATACGATATGAAGGAGTGGGAGCTGAAGGAAGGCGATCTCTGTGAAAGAGGCGCCCAGCTGCGCCCGCACATCGTCTGGTTCGGCGAAGCAGTGCCGGAGATGGTGAGGGCGGAAATGCTGACCCAGGAGGCGGATATTTTTATTACCATCGGCACCTCGCTCAACGTGTACCCGGCCGCTAACCTGATCCATGTGGTGGAAGCATCGGTACCTAAATTCCTCATCGATCCGGGCGAGTTCAATCTCGACTATATCCGTAACCTGACGGTGATCAAGGCGAAAGCGGTGGAAGGCATGGAGCTCCTGCTAAAGCGCCTTCACGAGCATGCCTAGGCATTTCCCTGCTATGATCCACCATAGCATTTACTAATCCTTTTAATACAACACGAGCATGAGCAGTATACAATCCACGGTAAAATGTCCTAACTGTAAGCATGAGTTTCAGCTGGGGGACGCTATATCGGCCGAGATAGAAGGAAAGATCCGCACGCGCTACCTGGAGCGCTATAACAAGGACCAGAAGGAGCTGGAGGAGAAGAAGCGCGCCATCGAGCTGCAGCAGGAGGAGATGAAAAAGCAGCAGGAGGACCAGGAGCGCATCATCGCCGATAAGGTAAAGCTGCAAAAGGCCGTGCTGGAGCAGGAAGCCATCAAAAAGGCGGCTACCGAGATGCAGATGCAGATGGAGCTGCTCAACAAAGAGTTGAACGAAAAGGCGCAGAAGCTGCGGGAGAGCCAGGAGAAAGAGCTTGAGTTCCTGAAAAAGGAGAAGGAGATCAAAAACCGGGAAGCGGAGCTGGAGCTTACGCTTCAGAAAAAATTGCAGGAGGAGCGCGAGCAGTACGCGGAGCAGATCCGCAAGCAGGAAGCGGAGCGCAACGCCCTGAAAGAGAAAGACCACCAGCTGCAGCTGCTGGAGCTGAAAAAGCAGCTCGACGCCCAGAAAAAGCTCACCGAGGAAATGGTGCGCAAGCAGGAGCAGGGCTCCATGCAGCTCCAGGGCGAGGTGCACGAAATTGCCCTGGAAGATTTACTGCGGAGCACCTTCCCTTTCGATACGGTGGACGAAGTGGGCAAGGGCGTGAAAGGGGCGGATGCCATTCATACCATTCGCAATTCGCTGGGCCAAACCTGCGGCAAGATCATATACGAAAGCAAGCGCACCAAGGCTTTCAGCAACGACTGGATCGACAAGCTCAAGCACGATATGCGCAACTCGCAGGCCGACCTGGCTGTGATCGTCACGGAAACCATGCCCAAGAACATGGATCATTTCGGCATGCAGGAAGGCGTCTGGATCTGCTCTTTTGCAGAGGTGAAATCCCTGTCCTTTGTGCTGCGCGACAGCCTCATCAAGATTTATGCGGCCCAGGCCAGCCAGGAAAACAAAGGCGATAAGATGAGCATGCTTTATGCTTACCTGACCGGTGTGGAGTTCAAGCAACAGATTGAAGCCATCGTGGAGGGCTTTACGGAGTTGCAGGAAGGGATCCAGCGCGAAAAGAATGCGATGGCGAAGATCTGGAAGGAGCGTGAAAAGCAGCTGGAAAAAGTCCTGCTGAATACCACTAATTTCTATGGCTCTGTGAAAGGGATTGCCGGGAACTCTATTGCCGATATTAAAAAGCTGGAGCTGGGGGAATAATATCTTTGATGTATTTTCCTCTCAGGAGGGGGCAAGGGGGAGGATTTTTTTAATTTCTTGTTCCCTTCAACAGCGCATACACCGCCATCGCATGTCCGTGTCCTAAATCAAATTCCTCTTTCAGCCAGTCGGTGATCTGCGAAGCCTTGATCCCCGGGGCAATGCGGCCATTTTGCGTGAAGCCTTTCTGCTCGGCCATCTGCTTAAAATCTTCCGGACTTTTGCCCGTCTTGATTCGGATATTGGTTAAATAAGCCTGGAATGACATGGTATGATATTTTAATAGATAACATCTATCTAAATTGGTGCCATCAGACGAAGAATAGATTTTCTCTTCAAATACCCAATTGCCCTCTGATCAACTTATTCCATACAGCCTGATTCTTTCGTCTGTTCTCCGCATGAATATAGCTGCTATCATATAAATTCTGAAACATCCTTTGCTCGTTGACTAAACTATCAAATAGAATCTCTTTTGCTCTGATACCTGAATACCACCTATTATTAATAAAATTCCGGATCTTTCGTGCGTAGAGTTCCTTGATGTCGAAATGCAACTGTTCATGGTCAAGAATCCTTCGATTGTATGAATCGTCTCCCAGGATAAAATAAGACTGATTGGGATATTGAAGTGGAACAATCACAATGCTGGGATAATTACAGGTTTTATTGAATATTCTGATATAATTGGTATTAATGATAGCTTTTGCGCTTCTTCCTTCCGGCATCGTTTCTACCGGAGTAAAGTCACTTAGCTGTAGTCCATAGGGCTTCCAGCTGTTGGTTATGTGAGAATATCTTAGCATTAAATAGTTCTCGTTCCCAATCACAAATAACATTGCAAGCAAAAGCGTGACCGGGCCCAGGACAAATTTAGAGTTGCCAGGAGCTTTGAAACGGATCTGCTTATATAGCACAGCACTGTTGACACCAATCAAAATCAGGTAAGGAATGAAATTGTAATAAACAAAAGTTGTCTTCCACGGAATAGTAAAGAACGATAAGGTAATCAGCAGAAAGGGCACAGCGTCTTTAATTCCTTGTCTGAACCACTTAATTATAAAGGCAAGCAGGTAGCCAAGTCCAAAGAGTGGCGCCACAATGATTTCGCAAACTAAAAAAGCAATCGGCCTGTCATTGTTTGGAAATAGAACGACTATTAAGATGCAAATTAACAAGAAAGTAGGAAAGATGAGGTATTTCATAATTTGCAAGCTATTAAAAATGGCTGGTGCTATAATGTGTATCCATAAAATAATCAATTTACAGTAAGAGGTTTTTCTCCATTTCCTCCCGCCAGCGCCTTTTCTCTGTGCTTCTTACGGTGCTGAGGTCTTTCAGGCTCAGCAAATACTGCATCAGCAGGAGCAGCTCCTTGTCCGGATTTCTGCCCAGGTATTCTTTGGGATAGATGGCATTCCCGTAGTTGTGCCGGCATTTCTGCGGGGTATCGTCGATGATGAGGATGCGGTCCTTTTTGAAATTCAGCTTCTTCACTTTGTCTAGCCGCTTGACGTAGTCGTAATGCGAGAAAGGATCGTAATAGCCGGACTCGTCCAGCTTGTTGTAATTGGGCCTGTAGGTGCAGCGTGAGCGTCCCCATACGAATTTAAGACCATAATCTGCTGGAAAGATCTCTTTCACGATCAGGTCGACATAGTCGTCCGAAGCGGACGACCACACCGCCACCTCGAAATGCTCTTTCAGTGCCTCTAAAAATTCCTGCAAATGCGGGCGCTTATAGACCTTGTAGTGAAATACCGTAAAATCCCAGGCATCGTCGTGCGGCTGATCCGTGGCGTGGATCAGCGTTTCATCGAGGTCGAGTATGATCAGTATCTTTTCGATAGGAGTGTGCTATTTGTTAACTTTAGTCTCAGTCAAAGGACGGGTGGTTGATCATGACACGTCGGGATCTGAAACCACGCTACACTATTACCTCGACAGTTCATCCAGTCGTTGCCGCTCCTTCCTGGAAAGGCTGTCGATGCCGCTTTTCCCGATCTTATCCAGCAGCCGGTCGAGCTCGTTCTGCTTGTTGGCCCGCTCTTCATTGTACTGGTCGTCGATATCGAAATAGGTGCTTGGGGCATGATGGTAATAGCTTCCAAGGCGCATGGCCTGAGGGTTGGCGACGATCAGGTAAATGAACACAATGACCGGAACGGTGATGAGCAGGATCGTGATGTAGTTATTCGCAAAAGCCACAGGCTCGAGCACAACGGCAATCACCATCCCGATCAGAGCGCCGCCGAGATGGGCTTCATGCCCGATGTTGTCGCGCTTCGAGCGGATGCCGTACATCGAATAGCCGATATAGAGCAGGCCGTAGGCCCAGCCCGGAAGCGGGAGCACGCCGAACAGGAGGATCTTCATGCCCGGAAAAAGCGCAATAGAGGCAAAGATAATCCCGCATACCGCGCCTGAAGCGCCTACGGAGCTGTAGTCGCCATGCTGCCTGTGGATGAACAGAGCCAGAAGGTCGCCGCCGATGAGGCTCGACATATAAATGATGAGAAAGCTGAGCCATCCCAGGTTGCCCATAAACGAGCTGAACAGGTACAGGCTCAGCATATTCAGGATGAGGTGCATCCAGCTCACATGCAGGAAGCCGGAAGTGATCAGGCGCCGGTATTCCTTGTATTTCAGGATACGGTCGACCTCGAATTTGTAATTGTCGAAAAAGACGTGGTCGGTAAGGCCCTTATAGGAAACCGCCACGTTTATAAGAATGATCACCAGTCCGGTGATCCCTGTTGCTGTCATCATGTAGTCGTACCTGTTTTCAGCCGGAAGGCTTTCTAAACAAAACTAGCAATTTTGAAAATATTTTGCAAAGCCAAAGCATCCGGCCTCAGCGCCTGCTTCTGTTTCAGGGAAGGGGAGGGGAGCGCTGTTTTTCCGGTCCTTTGCCAGGAACAGGGCTAATCTTTCTCCTCTTTCAGTACGGCATGCTCTTTAAGGTAGCCGGGAAGACCGGCGATGGCATGCTTCAGCTTCTGGTTTTTCTCTGTCTTCTCTTTTTCGCTGTACAGGTAATTCAGATAGCTTTTGTACAGAAAATAGGAAATCACGCGGTTGTAATCGTCAAGCTCCGGATCGGCGATCATCGCCAGCATGTCTTTCTCAAACTCTTCTTTCTGCTTCGATTCGCTGATGGCCCTGCCCAGCCGCCCGATGCTGCCATAGTAATGATTCCGTGACGGGTTCTCCACCCTCAGGGAGATACCAAGGATCAGCTCGGGCACATTGATGTCGAGGTCTTCCAGCTCTTTGATATAGGTCTGGCGCTTGCCCCAGGCATAGCTGCCGTCGGTCATCCGGTCGAAGCGGTCGTTCATAATGTCGAGGTGCGATCTTAGGAAGACTTCCCAGTTCGTGGTCTCCGCCGAAAGCAGGGCAATGTTCACCGCGTGGATCCTCGGGCTGTTGTCCATGCTGCAAAAGCCCATCACTTTTGTCGAGCGCATCCTGTCCAGTAGCTTTACCTTCTCCTGCTCCGGCAGTGATTGCCAGTTCTCCGGTAAGCCCACATTGCCAAAGGAAGCATCGCTTTTAAATTTGGTGGTGCTGGTATCCACCAGGCAGTCGCTGTAGCCGATGCGGCGGGCATACTTCTCTTTCAGCGGTGCGGAAGCCATGCTGTCTGTAAAATAAAATGCCTGCAGGGTTTCTTTTTCGGATTCGCACAGCCAGCTCCCTTGCTTTCCGATGTCGGGATCCGCTTTGCTGCGCTGGATCTCGAGGCCGTAGTTCGTGTTGAGGCTCACCTCGCCATATTCCACAACCTGCTTGCCCTGGTAGTCTTTATAGCTGCTTCTTACGACCAGTGCATTTTTCCTGACTTTCGCGTCAGGGTATTTTTTTAGAAAATCGTCAAAGGATATTCCCTGCCTGATGTCTTTTTGGGCTTCCCGCACATTTCCTTTTTCAAGGATCACGATGTGTGCCCTGGCCTGCACGCAGGAATAGTAGATCCTGTTCAATTCGCAGGACCTGTACTTCAGGTTCAGGGAGTCCACAATACGGTGAAGCTTCCCCATCGTAGCTTCACTGTAGATGAGTCCATTGGGGTACGTCGTAAATTCCGGCTGGGCGCTTAGAAGGGAAGAAAGGCACAGGCCTGTCAGTAAAAATAAATAAGGCTTCATGTCGTCATGCTTTTAGTATAGACGCATAACGGCATTTTTTGCATAAGGTTACATCTTATTCAGAAGCTTCCTTTACCAGCACTTCTTTCAGGTTGGTGGTATGCGCGCTGTAATAGCGGCCTTTTGCCTTTTCGCAGATCTTCTTCAGCTCTTCCTCCGTGCTTTTCTGCATGTGGCCCAGGTAAACGAGGCAGAAGCCGATGCCGCTGCTCTGTAGGGATTGCAGCAGCTTTTTATCAGTTTTGCTCAGGCTGAAAGCCCCGTCGGTAAACAGCAATACTTTGGTGATGCCTTCCTTTAAACGGCAGCTATCGGCGATGTGCGCGGCTTTGGCAAGCCCTTCGCTGATGTTGGTGGAGCCGAGTGCGCTCACCTGGTCGATGCTTCGATAGATCGCCGGCTTTTGGAGGCAGGCTTTGTCCTTTAAGATTACATGCGCATGAGAGGCGAAGCTGATCATCGTGATCCGGTCGGCGGGGCGCTGCAATGACACCAGGTACCTTACCTCCGCCTTTAGCTCCGGAAGGCGGCCGGGCTCATTCATCGAGGAGGAGGCATCCAGCAGGTATACCAGGTGATGGGGTTTCGCCCGGCTGATGCGCTCTGCGTCGGAGGCCGGGTCTGAGCTTTCATGGGCAGTGCCCGAAGGATGCGCGGCTTCAGGCGCTGCGGTTTCCACAGCCGCAAAGCGGTAGAGCAGGCGCGGCTTTTTCAGGAAGACGTTGGTGGCAGTGTCGATCTCCGAGGGCGAGAGGCAGCAGCTGGACGCCACGATCATGCTCTTGCCATCAAAGAGCTCCACGAAGCGGTTGTAATACTCCATGCCTGTATCATAGCCATTGATAAAGCCGTTGTAGCGTACCAGCTCCGGCTTCAGGAAAGGCTCCTTATCGTAGCGGGCGGTTTTGTACCAGTATACGGTGCTCTGCAGCATGCCGAAGAAGCTCCGGTAACGGCTATGCGCCCACCAGCCATTATGCCTTTGCCCGTAGCCCCGGGTTTTGTAGAGGTATAAGGAGTCCCTGGCGAGGGCTGCTTTGTTGAGCTGCCTCAGAAGACTGTCGTAGCGGCCGTTTTGAGACAGGTCGCCCTTGTCCAGGCTTCTTTCCCATTCGTCGAGCAGGTCGACGGTGAGGCGCATTTCTTTTTCGGCCAGCTGCTCGGGTACATGGCTTCTGTCGGGAGGAAAGTATTTGCCATACAGCTCCTGCATGGCTAAGGCCAGAGCGCCGGAGGCTTTGTGGCAGGCTTCAAAGCAAAGTTCCTGTTCTTTAAGGATGGCTTTGGCTTTCGTGAAAGCGGCATCCTCCAGGTAGGCTTTGCTGCTCACGTATTCAGCGAGCCGCTGATGTGAGGCATACAGGCTATCGGTGCAGCGGATATAGTCGTATACAACATGATCGATGGCAGCCGTGCTTTGATGCGGCTGACGCAACATCGCCAGCACATGCTCCTTCTCTTCGAGCCAGGGGATCAGGTCGGCCATGTAGGAGGGCAGGTAGCCCTTGCTGTCGGGCTGCAGTTCTTTGAAGCGAAAGGCTTTTTCCATGCCTGTATAGTACACAGAACCGCTGTTGGTGCTCCGGCTGCTGTAAAAGTAATTCGGGTTGATCTTCTCCCTGCTTTGGTATATGCCCTTCGCCAGCTGTACGGCATCATAGTACCAGGTATAGTTAAGCCGCGAAGCTTCATCCATCATGCTCACGATGTCATTGAGGCGGCGCACGCTTTCGTTCCTGCCCTGTGAAAAAAGACAGAAAGGAAAAAGGCAGAAAAGCAGGCAGATCCGGCGCATGGCATAAAGATAAAGGAAAGAAATGAAACAGAAGAGAGCCTGCGCAATGCGGAAGCTTCAGTCATTTTGCCCGCTGAAGATTGAGCAGGAAAGATTCCGGAGGACGCCCGGATCATCGTGGTGAAGGCTCCCCATCGTTTCAAACCGGAAGCACGGCTTTAAAAAATAATGGTTTCTCCTCTGCCTGGCTGAATATGGGGAATTTGCTCAACAACCTTCCTGTATTGTATCTGAAATCACTGGCATGCTTATTTTAATAGGGATGGTACATCAATACATAATCTTTAACCAAACACTTAAACATCATGGGAAATTTACTTTACATCATCGCCGTTATATTAGTTATCGGATGGCTTGTAGGCTTTGTGGGCTTCCACGCCGGCGGCCTTATTCACATTTTACTGGTTATTGCAGTCATCGCCATTCTTCTGCGTTTGATCAGCGGTAAACGGCCGGTATAATTATCAAAACAGGAGGCGGGGTATGGGGGTGCCCTGCTTCCTTAATCCATTCATTAAAGTACAGTAATCATGGAAACCACAGAAACGACCACAGCCAACGACAGCGCAAGCTGTCAGGACGAATATTCTTCCAGCCATGTGAATTAAGAGATCGGCCATGCCTTCCGTGAGCAAGTCACATACGGTGTTTAAAGGAAAGCTGGTGATTGAGGAAGCCACTGTGTCCCTCAATGACCAAAGCTTTCAGAAGCAACGCCTCAGGCGGGAAGATGCTTCGGCCGTTTTATTGATCAATACCGACACCAATAAGATCATCCTCACCCGGCAGTTCCGTTATCCCATTTATGACAAAACCGAAGCTCCGATCCTGGAGATCATTGCCGGAAAAATCGGTGAGGACGAGGAGCCTCTTCAGGCAGCCATCCGTGAAACCAAGGAGGAAACAGGGTATCGCCTCCGCACGGAAAATATCCAGTTCCTGCTCTCCTGCTTTTCAACGCCGGGCTATAGCTCCGAATGCTTTCATGTGTATTACGCTACCGTGAGAGATGCCGATAAGATCGGTGAAGGCGGCGGATTGAAGGAAGAGCACGAATCCATTGAATGTGTAGAGCTCGACGCCGCTGAGTTCGTGCGCCTGGTAAAAGAAGCGAAGCTCAGGGATGCCAAAACCTATATTGCGGGCCTGTATTTCGCGAATTATATTTAAGGAGCCTGTGTTCTCGGATAGGCGCAGGCTGTAATCCGAAGCCGCAGGAGCCAATAAACAAAAAGCAGACTGATGAAGTCTGCTTTTTGTTTTGCCCTGTTGCATCCGTGTTCGGTCAAATACCTAGATGAAATGGCTTAAGCCTGAAACGATAGAAGGATTGATGCCTGTTTTATCGGATAAGGCGCAGTGTCCGCTTAATCCGCGATAGATCAGGTAGCCGGCGATGCCCAGCTTGATCTTGCTGGCCGGGCCATCCTTTTTAAACTCGTGGTATAACATGGTTGCGCCGGATAGTACGGATAATAGGCGTTCGGAGTTTTCAATGAGTGTTTCGGTTTTTTCTTCGGTTTCCATGGTCGTAGGTTTTATACTCATCATGTCCAATGCGATGCCAGCTTTTTTCTGCGTGAAAAGAACCCGGGCAGGAAATTTTTTGTACACTATGGAGAGAAGCCGAACCGGTGGCTGACAAATTATAAAGTCGGCTGAGCGCACCCGAAGCGTAGTTTAAGCGGAATCGGACCGGTGGCTGAGCGGAGCCGAAGCCACAAAGCCCTCCGGTTTAAAACTTAGGGCAGCTTACCAGCACACGCTTGTTGCGCTTGCGTTTTTTGGCGATCTCGTAAATGATGGAGATCTCATGAGCACCCAACGAATTGGCTACTCCCAGGCGGGATACCGTGAGGTCAAAGCTGTAGCCGATCCTCACCAGCTTCGGGGAAAGGTCGAGGCCGATCAGCAAGGCCACACTCTCGCGGCTGCCATAGGTAGGCGCATATTTTTTAAAAGGCAGGCCGCGGTACCACAATCCTACATTCAAAGGCATGTGGAAGTAGTAGACGCCGATGTCGAGCTGATCGTACTTCGCCTCATGCCTCAGGTTAAAGGCCGGCGATACGTACCTGCGAAGATCGACCCGCGATTTCTGCTCGAGGATAAAGCGGTAACCGCCGTGCAGGCTGATAGACAGCGGCAATGGCACCTTGTCGCCTACCATGCTGCTGTTGGGCTGCGTGAGGTGCTTGGCCGAAAGCCCCAGCCAGTATTCATTCGAATTCAACAAAGCGCCCGCCGCAAAGTCCATAAAGTTCAGTGGCTCGTAATTGGTTGCCTCCACCGAAACCGCGGAGCCGGTGGCGATCTGGTCGTTGAAGCGCAGCTTGTTGAAATCGATGCGTTTCATGTTGAAGTTGAGATTGGCCCCCATACGGATTTCCGCAAACTTGTTGATCTTGAAATGGTAGGAATAAGAAGCGCCAAGCTGAGTGTGCGTGAGGCCCGCAGTGCCCGAGCGGTCCTGCATGACGGTGAAGCCGAGCCCGCTGTTCAGGTCGGTCATGTTATAATCGTAGGTCACCATCGCCGTTTGATAGGCTGTTTTTACGCCCGGCCATTGGTTGCGGTAATTGGCAACAAAGCGGTGTTCGAAGGTGAGGCCGGTAAACGCAGGATTCAGGTACATCGGCGACGCATAGAACTGCGTAAACTGCGCATCCTGCGCCCCTGCTGAAAAAGCCATCAGAGCCGTCGCAACAGGCAGCAACATGCGGAGCAAGCATAGCCTGTTGCCCTCAACCCATAAACCTAATGCTTTCTTCTTCATTCAGCTCTCTGTTATTTCTTTCTTGTCAGGTTTAGGATCAGATCCGACTCGCCCTGCTCATTTGCCAGCGGCTCCAGGTCCACGATCATGGTCTGGCAGCCTTCTTCCTCCACAATGGCCTTATAGGATTTCACCGGGTTCATGACCAGCAGGAACTTTCCCGTTTTGGCGCTGGCATTGAAGATGCCGCTCACCTGTTTGCTTTCAATATCGATCAGGGTGATTTTGGCCTTGCTCACCTCGTTGCCGATCATCACAATCCCATGCTTTACTTTCAGGTCGTTATCGCCGAAACGCGTATCGATCATGTAAAGGTCGTTGCCACCCAGGCCGCCCTCTTTGGCCGAAGAATAATAGCCGCGGGTGCCGTTGGTATTGAGCACGAAGAAGCGGTCGCTTAATACCGTGTTGATCGGGTAGCCCAGGTTATCGGGTGCCGAGAACTGATTGGTTTCGGTATTGAGAACGGTTTTATAAACATCGTAATCGCCCATGGTATTGTGCCCGCGGGAGCTAAAATACAAGGTGGTGCCATCAGGATGCAGATACGGAGCATCTTCATCCCTTTCCGTGTTGATGGTCTGGCCCAGGTTCTGGGGCAAGGACCATTTTCCGTTCGGAAGCTTCCTGATCCGGTACAGGTCCTTTCCTCCGTAGCCGCCCGGTTTGTTGCTGCTGAAGTAGACCACGCTCGTATCCGTGCTGAAGCAGGCGCTTGTTTCTATGAATGGCGTATTGATCTCGGGGCCCAGCTTCTGCGGCTGCGACCAGCCGTTGTAGTCCGTATGGCAAAGGTATAGGTCGCCGGTGAGCATGTCCGGGGCTGTGCGGTAAATGATCATCTGGTTGCCATCGAAGCTCAGCGCCACGCAGGCATCGTGCGTATTTGTGTTGATGGGCGGCCCGATATTCTTCGGCTCGCTCCAGGAGCCGTCTGCCGCTTTCACAGAGGCGTAAACATCCTCGTAATATTTTCCGTCGCCGTCTTTCACAAGCCCCGTGCTGCCGCTTCGCCGCGAGGTAAAATACAGAACGCTTTCATCCGGAGTGATCAATGGCACGTAATCGTCGTATTCCGAATTGATTTTGGATCCCAGATTTTTGATGATGGAGCGGTGAGGCTGCGCCGTAAATTCTCTGGCGTTCTTCACACAGGCCAGGTAATAGTCTACCTCCTGATCAGAGATGCTTCTGAGCTTCATAGGCATCTCGCGGTATTTGCTGAGGTGCGTGTTGGCCTCGTCGAAGCCTGATTTCTGGTGGTAGAGAACACCCAGGTAAAATTCCAGCTCCGGGAAGCTGTTGCTTTTTAATTTGCTGAGTGCCCATAAGGCCGAATCCGCATCCATGCTCAGCTTAAAACGGCTTACAGCCGAGTTGAACAACGCGGTTTCCTGGTCCGGATCGATGGCCAGCACATGCCTGTAGCCTTTCAGCGCATTGGCATAATCCTGCGATTCAAAATAGAAGTTGGCATTTTTCAATTCCTTGGCGTAAAGCTTACTGTTCACTTTGGTCTGTGAGTGCAGATGGAGCGAAAAAAGCAAAATAGGGATATAGAGTAGTTTATTCAAAATTTTTTATCTTAATAAGAGTACGTCTCCTGTTTTGTTAATCTTCTTGTTATCGATGGTAGTAGCCACAATCTTCCAGATGTACACATCCTGCGTGCACAGCTTGCCTTTGTAATAACCGTCCCAGCCAATGTTGACATCCTTGGACACAAATAATAATTCACCCCAGCGTGAAAAGATGTTGAGCTCGTATTTGTCGACACCGAGGATCACCGGGTGGAACACATCGTTGTTGATGTCTCTCGGGTCGTAGACCCCGCCGTTGCTGGCATTCGGGTTGGGAGAGAACGCATTCGGAATATCGATGCCGCTGGCATTTTCCGCCACGATCTTCGAAGGAAGGTCGAAAGTATCCTTACAGCCCCTGGTATTGGTTGCGATGAGCGTAATCTGGTAGAGGCCCGGCTGCTGGTAGTTGTGCGAAGGATTTACCTCCGTAGACGTGGCATTGTCGCCGAAGAGCCACTCATAGCTTGAAGCCCCTGAAGATAGGTTGCTGCACATCACCGGCTCGTTAGGCACAAATACCGTATTGGGATTCGCCTGGAATAACGCGACCGGTTTCGGGAACACTTTAATCACCTTATAGGACGTATCGCGGCATCCGTACACATTGGTGGCAATGAGCTGCACGGTGAAGATCTTATCGAAAGAGGTGTTGTTGACAAACACATTCGTCGGGCTGAGGCTGCCGGAAAAGGTTCCGTCGCCAAAGCTCCATTGGCAGGAAGTGGCACCGCCGATGGCCGGGAAATTCACGCTCAGGGCCGTACAGCCCGAATCGGGGCTGGCGACGATGCTAAACTCCGGCTTGGGATGAATGATGATCGGCACCGTGAGCGTATCGCGGCAGCTGCTGCCGGAAATAGCAATGAGCCTTACGGTACGGGTAATGTTGCCGTTGGTGTTATTAATGAACTGGTACTGCTCGTTGACATTAAACGATGTTGGCCCGCCCGCATTCCATTCATAAGAGCCGGCACCGATAGAAGTGTTGGTAAAGGTCAGCAGCTTCGGAGAGCAGCTTGGCGTATCGACGGTGAAGTTCGCTTTGGGCTTCGGAAATACCGTGAGCGCGTTGGTAACCGAATCGCGGCAGCCGTTGGATGTGATTGCCACTACCATGGCCGTGTAAGTCTGATTTGTCGTGTTGCTGGTATTGGTGTAGGTATGGGCCGTGTTTTGCGTGGTGGCGGTAGCGCCATCGCCAAAGCGCCAGATATAGCTGGAGGCAAAGGTGCTGGTATTGGTAAAGGTAACAGGCAGGGGCGAGCAGCCGGCATTAGGCCCGAGGTTGAAATTCGCAATCGGGTTGCCATACACGACCGGATAGCCATAGGTGGTATCCACACAGCTGAAGGCGTTGGAAGCGATGAGTTGCACCGTGTAGGTTTTATTGGTCGTTGTGGTATTGGTAAAGGTGTGTGTCGGGTTCGGAGAGTTGTTCACCGGGCTGCCGTCTCCGAAGTCCCATTGGTAGTTTACGGCGCCAAGCACAGGCGGGAAGTTCACATTCAGCGGCGAGCAACCCGCATTGGGCACCATGGTAAAATTAAAGACCGGCCTCGGGTATACCGTCACGCCCAGGGTTGTGCTGTCCTTGCAGCCGTTGGCGCTGGTGGCGGTGAGCTGCACCGTATAGGTCTGGATCAGCAGAGTGGCATTCACATAGGTGTGCGTAAGCACGCTCGATGCCGTTCCGCTCGACGTGTTGTCGCCAAAATTCCAGAGAAAGCTCGTCGCACCCGAGGACGTATTGCTGAACGTGGCCGCTACCGGCGAGCAGCCGGCCATCGCATTGAGGGTAAAGGAAGCTGTGGGCTTCGGAAAGACGGTGATGCTGGCCGTCTTCGTATCGGAGCAGCCGAGGCCCGTTTGAGCCAGGAGGCTGATGGTATAATTCTGATTGACGGTGGTCGTGTTCGTGTAGAGATGCGCCACGTTGGTAGCCGTGGAGGTGCTGCCGTTTCCGAAAGTCCAGGTATAGGAAGTAGCGCTCAGCGAGGTGTTGGTGAAATTGACCGTGAGCGTAGGGCAGCCCGATACGGGCGTCAGCGTGAAATTGGCCGTTGGCTTGACATTGATGGTAATAGGCTGCTGCACCGTATTGGTACAATTGGCGGTAGCCACCGTAAGCTGCACCGTGTAGGTATTTTGAAGCGTATAGGTATGGCTTGGGTTCTGTGCGGTGCTGGTGGCCGTTGGC
>Ga0233425_10002204_pt1 | contig 39426 bp, 27 predicted proteins | sample Watercolumn_Towu_2_FD_181712 | JGI IMG/M metagenome (GOLD analysis project Ga0233425, IMG submission 181712) | Freshwater microbial communities from Lake Towuti, South Sulawesi, Indonesia - Watercolumn_Towuti2014_140_MG | ecosystem: Environmental > Aquatic > Freshwater > Lake | place... | reverse complement strand
GGGCCACACCCTCGCCCTCGGCGGTCACGTTCCACGTCACATTGGCCTCATGCCAGTCGGCGATATAAACGCACCCGTCCGGCCCTTCCTTCAGGTCAACGGGGCGGAAGTACTTGTCCGTCGAGGAGCAGATGGCTTTGAGCTCGTGGGCTGAATAAGTCGAGCCCTCGGGACGCAGCTCGCAAAGGTCAATGCGTTCCTGCAGCACGCGCGCCACCAGGAGCTTGCCATGGAACTCCACCGGGAAGGGACCGTCCTCATACCACAGCATCGCCTGCGAGAGTTTCGCGCGGCTGCTCTCATCGGTCATCGCGTCGAAATACCCGAAGGCGTACGGGTTGGTAAGCGGCCCGTGTTTGCCCCAGGTCTTCTGGTAGTAGCCGCCCTGGACGTAATGCACCCCGATCTTCCCGCCGTTGGTCCCGGTGAACATCCGGCCCTTGCGATCGACCGCCAGCCCGAAGTTGTTGAAGCCCCCCTCGGCGAACAGCTCAAACCGGCGCGTCTCCAGCTGGTAACGCCAGACACACTGGCCCTTGAAGTGCAGCCCTTGCTCGTCGATGCCCGGGCGTTTGATCGTCGCCGTGCAGGTCGAGCCTTGGAGCCCGTAAAGCCAGCCATCCGGTCCCCACGCCAGGCTGTTGGCCACCGCATGCATGTCCTCCATCCCGAAGCCCGCCAGATGCACCATCGGTTCGCCGTCCGGCACATCATCCGCGTTCGCGTCCGGGTAGAACAGCAGATAGGGCGGGTTCAAAACCCAGACCCCGCCTCGTCCCGGCAACGCCGCGGTGCAGATGTTCAGGCCAGTCAAAAAGTCCTTGTGGGTCTCGAAGCGCCCGTCGCCGTCGCGGTCCTCGAAGATCGTGACCTTGTCGGCGCCGCGCACGTGGTTGGGAGGCGCGGGTGGCGGGAACCGGTCGAACTTCACCCGCCAGTACTCGTCGTGGCCCACCACCTTGAGCCCCGCAGGGAAAGGATACTGCAGGTACTGCACGACCCACATCCGGCCACGCTCATCAAAGGTCAGATAGACCGGCTGGCCCAACTCCGGCTCACTGGCAACGACCTCGAGGCTAAAGCCCGGCGGCAGCGTGAAGGCCTTGAGCGCCTCCTGCGGTGATGGGGCAGTGGCGGCGGCGGCGCGGGAGGCGGCCCCGAGAAGAAGGAGGCCGGCAACACTTCCGCTTAACCACTGCTTAAGGATCATTGAAACCAGATTCTAGCCAGCCGTGGCGCGCCGGGAAAAGAAGTTTCCTCGGCGTGTGTCCGAGCCGGTTGGCATCGGCGAAGGCTATTCGGGTTTCAGGCATCGCTGGAACGCCTCCTCGCTGGCGCGTGGGCGCTTGCCCATCAGAATCTCAACCCAATCGTTGGGTTGCGCGGCCAATTCGATCTGGTCGTTCAGCCAGGCGTTAACGCTCGGTTTGGCCTTGCGCGCCCGTTCCACCTTCAAGCCGGGCCGCCGCGGGCGAATTGAAATGCGTTCCGTGACACAGAACCTATGGCTCGGCCTGGGGGTTCGTCTGCCGGGGATGCGCGCTGGGTGTTCCCCAGGTCATGATCTCGTCGTCGCGCATTTTCATCGGCTGGAAATTGTGGTACCATCCTCCCTCCGAGAGCGTGTCCGGGAAATCGTGAACCAGCATCCCCGGGCGATTGATCTCCAATTGCTTGGGGGTCGTGGCGTCCGGCCGCGCGATGAACGAGCCCCAATGCGAGTAGGGCTGCGCCGAGTTATTGCACACCGCCCACAGGCGGTTGTCCGCGCAGCGGGTGGGGACCTGGCGGACGTTCAGCACATCCAGGCAGTCCGGGCCCTTGGCGCGGGCGTTGTAGAACGAGTGGATCATGACCGTGGCGCCCTTCTCCCGGTAGCCGATGTAGAGTTGCGGCCAGCAGATGTCGTAGCAGATCGCCAGGCCGATCCGGACTCCGCGGACCTCGTGCGTAACCAACCGGTTGCCGGCCGAGTAGTGCTTCTGATCGCCACCGGTGCAGAAGCACTTGTCATAGCGGTCCGCGATGCGGCCCTGTGGATCGATCAAGTAAAGGCAATTGGTGGGTTTGGTAGCGGCATCCAAGTAATGGGCGGACCCGAGGACCAACCACAGCCCCAGGTCCTTCGCGAGCCTCCGCAGGCCGGCGGTTTGCTGGCGCAGCCCCTCCCAATCGTACTTCTCGAACGAAGCGAGATCGGCGCCAGGGTAACCCGACAGGCACGCCTCCGAGGTATGGAGCAAATGCGCCCCGGCATCCGCAGCCTGGTGGAGGAAGTCCCCAATGAACTTGGCGTTCTCGACGGGCTGCCCGCTGACGGGGAACTGGCACGTGGCCACCCGCAGCGTTTGCGCGGGCCCGCCCGACAAGCCTGAGGGCTTGGGCGCAGCCGGTTGCGGCGCCGGGGACTCGGCAGCGCGGAGTCCGTCGCCGCCCGGGAGTTGGGCAAGCGCGGCCAGGCCCGCGGCCCCCGCCGCCCGCCTGATGGCCTGACGCCTGGTGACAGGAGGCACGCCCTCGGTCGGAAGTGATTTCATGGGCCGGAGGATAGCATGAGACCTTGGTGGGAATAAAGGACTCCCTGCCGGCGCGGCCCTCCCGCACCCTCAACTATCGCTCGACCAATCGCTTGTAGGCCATGATCCCATCGACGATCGCACGCGCCATCTCCTGGCGGTAAGCGGGATTGAAGATGTTCCTCGCCTCCTCGGGGTCCGTCATGAACCCGCCCTCGATCAGCACGGCGGGCATGACGGCGTCGCGCAGCACCACGAACCGGGCGCGCTTCACCCCGCGATCCTCCGCGTCGAGGCTCCGCACCAGCGCCGCCTGGAGTTGGTAGGCCAGCAGGAGGTTCTTAGCGTCGAACGCGTTGGCAGGCACGGCGTGCGCCGGTGCGTCTTCGCCGCGGACATTGGTGGATTGCGCCCCCGCGGGCGTCGTGCAATAGACCTCGACACCCTTCGTGCCGTTCTTGCCGGCCTCGCTCGCGTTGAAATGGAGGCTCACGAACAAGTCGGCCTGCCGCCGCCGCGCCAGCGCCGGCCGCTCGGGGCGATCGATGTAGTCGTCCGTCAACCGTGTCATCACCACCTTGAAGCCGGCATCCTGGAGGTAGGTCCGCAATTGGCGCGCCAGCAGCAGCGTGTGCTTCTTTTCCTGCTCGCTCCCCACTTGAAAGCCAGGGTCCTTGCCACCATGCCCGGCGTCCAGCGCGATCGTCCGGACCTCCTGTCCGGGCTTGTTGCGGGCCGGGTTCAACAGCGGGTTCAACAGCGTGGCCACATCCACCGTGGCCACATACACGCCCTGGTTGTACGGTGTGATCGGCACCGAGAGCCAGGCCTTGACGCCCTTGATCTCGGCGCGCCGTGAATCCACCGTGAAACCAAGACTGCTCCAGCGGTTGCTCAGCACCACCTCCCCGCTGGTGCGATCCCACCGAACCGTCATGTGCGCCGACTCCGCCCACGACCGCAAGTTCACGAACTCGTGCCCGTAAAGCACGATCGTGGGCAGGGTCGTGGCCCGGCTCCCGCCGGCGGCCAGACACCGTCCCCCGGGAACGCAGCCCAGCAGGGCTGCCGCCAATGCGACTGCGTGTCTCATGCGCGCGCACAAGCTGCCTGTCGGAACACCCAGGTTCAAGAATGAAAACCGTTGACGGTGTTTATGGTCATCCTTACCTTCTACTCGGCATAGTTTAACGATGTTGATGAATGAACATACACGAATACCAAGCCAAGCAGTTGCTGGCCCAGTATGGAGCGAGCGTGCCCAACGGGGGCGTCGCGGGCACTCCGGACGAGGCCAGGGCCATCGCCGAAAAGCTTGGCGCCGAAGGCGCGAAGCGATGGGTCATCAAGTCCCAGATCCACGCCGGCGGCCGCGGCAAAGGCACGTTCAAGAGCGGTCTTCAGGGCGGTGTGAAGGTGTGCTCGAGCATCGAGGAAATCCACGAGCGGGCCAAGGGCATGCTGGGCGGGGTCCTGGTCACCAAACAGACCGGCCCGGACGGCCGGCGCGTGAGCAAGGTCCTGATCGAAGCCGCCTCGAGCATCAAGCGTGAGTTTTACCTGGCGGTCTTGTTGGACCGCGCCAGCTCGCGGCCGCTGGTCATGGCCAGCACCGAAGGCGGCATGGAAATCGAAGAAGTCGCGGCCCGCACGCCCGAGAAAATCATCAAGGAATCAATCGACCCCACCGTCGGCATGATGCCTTACCAGGCGCGGAAGGTGGCGGCTGCCCTGGGCCTCAAGGGCGACCTCATCAGCGCCGCCGCCAAACTCGTGCTCGCCGTCTATCGCACCTGGTGGGAGTGCGATGCCTCGCTGGTCGAGATCAACCCGCTCGCCGTCGTCGAAACTCCCGATGGCAAGGAGTCCATCCTTGCGGTGGACGCCAAGGTCGGGCTGGATGACAATGGCCTTTTCCGCCACAAAAACATCCAGCAGATGCGCGATCTGGCCGAGGAAGCCCCACTCGAGACCGAGGCCAGCAAGTACGAACTCAATTACATCAAGCTGGATGGGAACATCGCCTGCCTGGTCAACGGCGCGGGTCTGGCCATGGCCACCATGGACATCATCAAGCACTATGGCGGCAACCCGGCCAATTTCCTCGACGTCGGCGGTGGCGCCAGCAAGGAGCAGGTTACCGCCGCGTTTCGCATCATCCTGAGCGACCCGAACGTCCAAGCCATCCTGGTCAACATCTTCGGCGGCATCATGCAGTGCGACATCATCGCCTCCGGCATCGTCGCCGCCGTCCGCGAAACCGGCCTCAAGCTGCCGTTGGTCGTGCGGCTCGAGGGCAACAACGTCGCTCTCGGCAAACAGATCCTCAAAGACTCCGGCCTGACCATCCTCAGCGGCGACTCGATGGCCGATGCCGCCGAGAAAGTCGTCAAATCCGTTGCGCGCTAGACTATGTCCATTCTCGTAACTCCCCAAACACGTCTCCTGGTGCAGGGTGTCACCGGCGCGTTCGGCGCCCGGCACACCCAGTTGAGCCTCGCTTATGGCACCCAGGTCGTCGCCGGCGTCACCCCGGGCAAAGGCGGCCAACTCTTCGAGAACCGCGTGCCGATCTTCGACACCGTCGCGCAGGCCGCGCGTGAAACCGGCGCCACCACCTCCGCCATTTTCGTCCCTCCGGCCTTCGCTGCCGACGCTGTGCTCGAGGCCGTGGACGCGGGCCTCGAGTTGGTCGTGTGCATCACCGAAGGCATCCCCGTCAACGACATGGTCAAAGTCAAACGCGCCATGCAAGGCAGGAAAACCCGGTTGATCGGCCCCAATTGCCCCGGGATTGTCACCCCCGGCGCCGGCAAGGATTCGCATGGCGGCTGCCGCATCGGCATCGCCCCGGGTTACATCCACAAGCAGGGCCACATCGGCGTCGTGTCCCGGAGCGGCACGTTGACCTATGAGGCCGTTTGGCAGCTGACCTGCCGCGGCGTCGGCCAATCCACCTGCGTCGGCATCGGTGGCGACCCGGTCAACGGCAGCTCGCACCTGGACATCATCAAGCTGTTCAACGACGACCCGGACACGCACGGGATCATCATGATCGGCGAAATCGGCGGCTCGGCCGAGGAAGAAGCCGCCGAGTGGATCAAAGCCAACTGCCGCAAACCCGTGGCGGGCTTCATCGCCGGAGCGACCGCGCCCCCGGGCCGCCGCATGGGGCATGCCGGCGCGATCATCAGCGGCGGCAAGGGAACCGCCGCCGCCAAAATCGCCGCCTTCAAGGCCGCGGGCATCGCGGTCGCCGAGACCCCTTCCGTCATGGCCGACGCGCTGCTGCAGCGGATGTCGTAGGGGCGGTCCTGCTCGGGTCGCAAGGCACGCTGGCCCCTGTCCTACCCGCGTTCCCTCAAGGGCGCGAGCGGTGGTCCCCCGTGTGCGGCGTCAGGCGCCCGGCCGGGAGGGATGGATGTTGCCGGTTGCGCCGCGGCGGCGGGCCGGATTACACTCTCGCCCGATCGCTCATGATGGCTCACAGGTCACCCGCACGGCGGGTCAGCACTCACCCTCGGCGGTCTCGCGCGGGGTGCGCGAGCGGTCCCGGCCCGTTTGCCGCACGCCCAACCCGCTCCCTGCTGCCATCCCCGGCATGAACCTGGTCGATTTCCTGCTGAATATCGCGGGGTTGCTGCTCTGGCTGAACTGGCGGTCGTTCAAAATCGTCCGCGCGCCACAGCCGGGCGGACCGGGTTTCTCTTCGGTGCTCAAGCAGGCCACTCCGCCCGGCTACCCGCGGATCGTCTATCTGTTTTGGCTGCTCGTGTTGCTGGCGGCGCGCACATGGTTTTACTGGCGGATCGGCTCCGGGGTGCGCTGGGTGCCCTCCCTGGACCTGGGGGTGATTACCCTCCCCTTCAAGAGCATTTCACTCCGGCTCATGGCGCTCTATTCGGTAGGCAGTTTCGCCGTGGCGTTCGTGGTTTTCTACCTGTGGCTGGTGCTGATCTCGATAGTGAACCGCTCGAGCCCCGATACCGACTGGTGGCAGCGCCTGGTCCGCCTGCACCTGGGCTGGGTCGAGAGTTGGCCGATGCTGGCCAAGCTGCTGGTGCCGTGGCTGCTGGCCGCCTGCCTTTGGTACCTGGTTCATCCGGGCCTGGTCGCGCTGGGCCTCGTGGTGCCCGTCAAATCGACTCTCCACCTCTGGGAGCAGGGCCTGCTGCTGGGCATGGGCACGTTCATCGCCTGGAAATACGTCATCGGCGTCGTGCTCCTGATCCACGTGGTCAACACGTACCTCTACCTTGGAAACTACGAGCTTTGGCAGTTCATCAACGGCACCGCGCGCAACCTGCTCCTCCCGATCCGCTGGCTGCCCCTGCGCGTCGGCCAGATCGACTTCGCGCCGGTGGTCGCGATCGCCCTCGTCTTTCTCGCCGCCCAAGGCGTCGAGCACGGACTGGGCTATCTCTTCGCCCGCCTGCCCGTATGAACGCGCCCTTCCTGCGCGAGCACAGCTGCGGCACGTTGCTCGCCGTCAAGGTCCAACCCCGGGCCACCCGCACTGAACTGGGCGAGGCTCTCGGGGCCGAACTCAAACTCCGCGTGGCGGCGCCCCCGGTGGACGACGCGGCCAACGAAGAAGTGGTGCGCTTCCTCGCCCGCGCGCTGGACCTGCCGAAAGGCGCCGTACAACTGATCCGCGGCCGCACCTCGCGCCACAAAGTTCTTCTGCTCACCGGCCTCGAGCCCGCGATCGCCGCGGCCAGGCTCGGCGCGGGCGCGTAAACACCCGCGTCAACCCCCGGCGCTTAGTCCAATCTCAACCACACGGTCTTCAGATAGGCGGGCTCATCGCGCGTGATCGGGAAGTCCGGCGGTTGCGGCGCGTAATGTTGCCTCGAGATAACGCGCCCGCGCGCGCTAATCGCGTCGGTGACTTGTTGCAGGAAGCGCGCCGGTTCGAGCCGGGCGGCATTCGTGGCCGCGAACAGCACTCCCCCGGCTTTCACCAGCGGCGTGGCCGCCGTCACCAACCGCCCGAAATCGTGCTCGGCCCGAAACATCCCGCCGCCTTTCGAGGTCGAGAACGTGGGCGGATCGAGCAACACCACGTCGAAGGTCCGCCCGCGCTTCGCCAGGCGCCGCAACCACTCGAACGCCTCTCCAACGACAAACTCGTGGGCCCCAGGGTCCAGGCCAGTCAACACGTAGTTTCGCCGCCCCCACTCGAGATACCTGGCGGACAGATCGACACTCGTCACTCGCGCGCCCGCGAGCGCGCTGCAAACCGAAAACCCGCACGTGTAGCCGAACATGTTCAGCGCCCGGACCGTGGGGGCGGGCGCCGTCCAGGCCGCAAAGCCGGCCGCGATATGGTTGGTTCGCAGGCGGCGGCGATTATCGCGCTGGTCAAGAAACAACCCGATCGAATACCCCTCACCGAGACGAAGACCAAACCGCACGCCGTTTTCGACCACCACGATTTCCCCGGGCGCGGCCTCGCCCAGGATCAGTTGCGGTGCCAAGCGCGCCGAGGCCGTCTGGCGCACGCGGCGCTCGAGCGTCTGATGATATGCGCCGCGCAGGCCGAGGCGCGCGAGCCACTCCGCCAGGCGCGCCCGCTGCGCCTCACCCAGGGGCCCCTCCGCCTGCGACAGCAGCCACTCCCCAAGCCGATCGACATACCAGCCCGGCCAGCCATCCGCCGCGCCATGAACCAACCGGAAGGCGTTCGTCAGCTCAGGCTCGACAAACCTCGCCCGCAACGCCCAACGCGGATCAGCGTCGAAGTCCGGCGCCGCCTCGAAGGTGCGCGTCGCGCCGTCCGCCGGGTGCCGTAGCGTCAGCGACGCCGAGTGCAGAAAAACCCGCGGCGCGGGGCTGCCGCCGTACGCCGTGTCGCCGAGCACCGGAAAACCCTGGTCGGCAGCGTGAACGCGAATTTGGTGCGTGCGCCCCGTAACCGGCTCGGCGGCGATCAGCGTGCCGCGCTCTTTGGCCCCGAGGCTTTCGAACCTCGTTTCTGCCAGCGCGGCCCCCGCGTGCGGCGGACGGCTCACGTATCGCTCCCCGGCGCGCACGAGCGCCGACCGAACCGTGATGGGTTTGCGCGGCGCGGGGCGGTCGGTAAGAAACAGGTAGCGCTTGCGCACCTCACGCCCGCTGAATTGCGCCGTCAACGACCGGTTCGCGAGCGTCGTCTTGGCAAACACCATGACGCCCGAAGTCTCCTTGTCGAGCCGGTGGATAATGGCCAGGTGCGCCCACTCGGGCTTGCGGTGCCGCAGCCAGTCGTAGATGCCTTCCCCCGCGTACGGGCCTGGGGCATGAGTGCTCCAGCCCGCGGGCTTGTTCACCACCAGCAGGTGTTCATCTTCATGCACGATCAACGGCGGGCCGGGCACACCCGTATGGTTCGGCTCCCGGCCTCCGAACACAAGCCTGCGCGCAAGCCCGAGGCGGGCCAACCGCGCGACCGGGCCAAACGCGTGAAGCCGTTTCTGTTCGTAGTGCAGCCTCCAGCCTGTTTGATCCGCAGATTACGCAGATGACCGCAGATTCCAAAGCGCCTCGCCCGAGCAGTCCTTGACGGAGGGCCGTTCGAAGCCCCACGGACGTTCATTCACACCGTTTTCGGCTGGGCGTCTTGAACGGCCTGCGAGCTCCGGAGGCATCCCGAAGAGAGCCCAGCTTTCAAGCCCAGACATCTGAGATAGTCCGGCAAGGCTTTTTTCATTGTGTATTCACACCGTTTTCGGCTGGGCGTTTTGAACGGGCTGCGAGCTCCGGAGGCATCCCGAAGGGAGCCCAGCTTTCAAGCCCAAACATCTGAGATAGTCCGGCAAGGTTTTTTTCATTGTTTATTCACACGGTTTTCGGTTGGGCGCTTTGAACGGGCTGTGAGCTTCGGAGGCATCCCGAAGGGAGCCCATCTTGAAGCCCAGGGTCGCGAGGAACGAGCCACCCTGGGTGACCAGCCCGAAGCGCCCCACCTACCCCGCAAGGGGTTCCAGCGCCACTCCGTCTGCCGTATCAAGACTTCATGGCACATCCTGGCAGGATACCGGTCAACTGGTCACTCGTCCCTGGCCTCCAGGGGAACCCGATGCGTAGTCCATATGGATGCTGATCTGATGGACCTCGAAGACGAATATCACTATGCATTATGCAGACCTTGCGCTAGAACGGATCGGGGGCCAGGCGGCTTCGCGATGGCACCTTCGCCTTGCCTGGCTCCTGCGCCCATGGGTGATCCACCGGTGATCGTGAACCCTGGCACGGCAGTCATCTTCTATCGATTGCACGCTCTGCAGTCCACGTCCACAGCAGCCTATGCACTTGCGAGCAGATAGCCGCCGAACCTCTGTAATTCGTTGGACTGCCAATCTGTGCGGGCTCACCTCCGCCGTTGTCATCTTCTCACTCGGGGTTCGCGGAGCCGGCATTGAGGGGACCGCCGATCTGTTGGCTGGTTTGGGATTAGCCCTTTGGAGCGGTCTTCCCTTCTTTATGCTCGGGGCAGCCACAGTCTTTAGGCATTCCGTCGGACCCCTGACGGTTTTGTTGCTTCTCGGATCCGCCGCGACAGCGAAGATGATCTACGACGTGTTCTTTGTCCCCGCACGGTCCACCGCTGCGCTGGCCGTGATCTTCGTTCCCGCCGGTTTACTGCTTGCCAATAGTATTGGCATCCTTTTGTTGCTGGCCTGCACCCGCGTCAAGCGGGGCGCCAGATGACTTCGTCGGAGTCGAGGAGGAAGTGTCTTCTGTGGAGGCGGTTCGACGGACTTCGGAGGCTTTGGGCGAGGAATTTGGCGGGTGGATTTCACGGCATGCGGTCGATTGGGCGGGCGGTTCCTGAAAAATCTCGCACCGCCCCGGTTGAGCGATGATTGGGGACATTCCTTTCCCGCTTGACACTTACGCCCCGAAATGACGCCATTAAGTCGTGTTATGAAACCACTCCGGCTGATGCCATCGCTCTTCTCACTGTTCACACTCCTCCGGGCAGCCGACGACGTCGAGTTTGGCTTCGTCGATGCGCCCACGCCCCCGGCCGCCAACGCCTACGCCGTCTGGCCCAGCCCACCCCCCGCCGACTGTCCCTTCCCCGCCTCCGACAACCTCAAGGGCCTCGGCTTCACAGGACGCCACGCCGAGTACACGGGCGCCGATACGTGGTATCCTTCCTGGGCCGCCGATGGGAATCTCTATTCACCGTGGACCGACGGGAACGTCAACGGGACGGGCGCCTCCTCGGGCGGCGACAACGCGAGCACCGGCCACGCCACGATCCTCGGCGATGATCCACTGCACCTCGTGGTCACCAACCAGGGCACGTTCAAGAGCAGTCCCCGGCCCTACGAAGGCCGTTACCCGTGCGGCAGCCTGGTGCACGACGGGGTTTGGTACTACGGCACCTACTGCCTGCACCCCAACGGACAAGTCCCGCGCGACGGCATCCCGTACAACTGGCCCTGGCTCGGGCCATTCGTTGGGTTCCGCTGGTCCACCGACCTTGGCCGAACCTGGACCGAGACGCCTTGCACCCCGGCCAAGCCGCTTTTCGGCGAAGCGTCCCTCGCGGGCGAACCGGTGAAGATCGGGGCGCCGCATTTCGTGGACTTCGGGCGGGCCCTGGCCCACTCGCCGGACGGCATGGCCTATCTCGTGGCTCACGGCGCGTCGGACGGCAGCCAACGGCGCTTCGCCTACAACAGCTGGATCACCGGCGACCAAATCTATCTGCTGCGCGTGAAACCGGCGCTCGCGAACATGAACGACGCCTCGAAATACGAGTTCTTCGCCGGCCACGACAGCGCGGGTGTTGCCGCCTGGTCGCGCGACTTCACTCAAATCAAGCCCATCGCGACGTGGCGGGACAACATGGGTTGCGTCACGATGACCTACGACGCGCCCCTCAAGAAGTACCTCCTCTGCGTCACAGACGGCGGCAACACCGTCAGTTACTTCAACACCTACATCCTCGAGTCGGACCAGGTCACGGGCCCTTGGAAGCGTGTGTCCTACCTGCGCCATTTCGGGGAGCAGGCCTACTTCGTCAACTTCCCCTCGAAGTTCATCAGCCCGGACGGCCGCACCCTCTGGCTCTGCTATGCCGCCAACTTCAGCCAGGGCTGGGGCGGCGTGACCTTCCTTTCGCGGCCGCGCGGGAGCCGCTACGGGATGTGCCTCCAGGAGGTTCGGCTCCTGGCGCCCGGCGATCCCGTGCAGGCGCCCACGCCCCTCGACAGCGACAGCAACATAGCCCGTCACGCCCGGGTGAACGTCAGCTCCACGCACCCCGATTACTCGGCAGAGGGCGTTGTGGACGGCGCGGTGGACGGCTTCCCCAACAACCCCGCCCGGGAATGGTGCACCCAGGGCGAATCGGCCACCGCAATGCTGCGCCTGACATGGGGCCAGGACGAAACCATCGATCGCATCTGGTTGTTCGATCGCCCGAACAACCTAGACCAGGTCACCGCGGGTCTGCTGGTCTTCAGCGATGGCTCGACCATCAAGACTGGCGAACTGCCCGACGACGCCCGCCGGGGCCTTGAAGTGCGCTTTAAGCCCAAGACCGTTCGCTGGCTGATCTTCGCCGTCCACGGCGTCAAGCCGCGCTCGCCGAATATCGGTCTGGCCGAGATCGCCGTTTTCCGCGCGCGGCGGTAGGCCCGCTTACTCGTGGCGCAGCGCTTCGATCGGATCGAGTTGCGCGGCTGCTTTGGCGGGGTAAAGCCCGAAAACGATTCCGACCGCGCCCGAGATGCCGAAGGCCAGCACGACGGACCAGAGCGTGACGATGGTCTTCATCGTGGTCAGGTGCGACACCGCCATGGGGGTGATGATCCCCACCACCACCCCGATCAATCCCCCGCCGACGGACAAGACCACCGTCTCGACGAGGAACTGCGTGGTGATGTCGCGGCGCTTGGCCCCCAGGGCGCGGCGGATGCCGATCTCGCGTGTGCGTTCGGTCACGGTCGCCAGCATGATGTTCATGATCCCGATGCCGCCCACCAGCAGCGAGATTGCCGCGATCGAGCCCAGCACGATGTTGAACAAACGCTTGGTCTGCTCGGCCTGCCGCAGCAGTTGCAGCGGCACGATGATCTCGTAATCGTTCTGCTCGTGGAACCGGTTCAGCAGCGTCTTGATCTGCGGGTCGGCCGTTTCCACCGCCGGCAGGTCGCGCATCTGCACGGTCACCTGGTGGAGTTGGACTTCCTCGGCCTCGAAGCTGCCGGCGGAACGCCGGATTAGGATTTCACCAAAGCGCGTGCGCGAGGCCGCCAGCGGGATATAGACATTGTTGTCCAGCGGTTGTCCCTCCATCTTGCCCGCCTGGCTGCGTTGCTCGGGCTGACTGCGCTCCTGCACAATGCCCACCACCCGGTAATAGAACGCGTCGATGCGCACCGCGTGCTGCAACGGGTCCTGGTACGGAAACAACCGCCGCGCCAGCCCAGTCGTGATCACGCATACGTTCTCCTGATGCTGTTCGTCAAAATGCGCCAGGAACCGCCCCCGCACGACCGCCGCCCCCGTCACTTCCGCATAAAACGGCAGCGTCCCGACTACCTGGCAGGCAACCTCGTTGCGCCCGAAGCGCACGTTCTCACGGATGATGCGCATCGGCAGCACCCGGCGAACGCCCGGAATAGTGGACTGCAGGCGAGCGCCGTCTTCGTACGTCAGTCCGTATTTAAGCTGCATGCCGCGCGGACCGCCCCCCCCCTGCTGGCGCGCCTGTTCGGGTGGCTTGAGGCTGCGGATGAGAATGTTGTTGCTGCCGAGTTTCTTGATGGCCTCCTGGGCCTCATACGACGCGCCTTCGCCGATGGCCAGCATCGCGATCACCGAGCACACGCCGAAGATGATCCCAAGCATCGTGAGGATCGAGCGCAGCTTGTGCAGCAGGAGGCTCTTGACCCCCAGCCGGACCGTGCTGATGAACTGGAACGGCAGCACAGGAGAAGGCAGCTTAGGGAGCGGCGGGCGGAGCGGGCGCGGGCGGCGCGCGGTTGACCACCTCGCGGTCGATCAACCCATCCTTCATGTGGATGACGCGATGGGCGCGCATCGCGACCCGGTCGTCGTGCGTCACCAGGATGATGGTCTTGCCGCTGTCGTTGAGCCGCCCAATGAGCTCGAGCACCTCCTGGCCCGTCTTGGAGTCCAGGTTGCCCGTCGGCTCATCGGCGAGGATCATCAACGGATCGTTGACCAGCGAGCGCGCGATCGCCACGCGTTGCTGCTGGCCGCCTGAAAGCTGATTGGGCCGGTGCTGCAACCGGTCCCCGAGCCCCACCAATTCCGCCAGGCCCACGCATCGCTCCTCATAGGCCCGCACGTCCCTGCCCTGGTAAAGCAGCGGCACCTGGATGTTCTCCAGCACCGTCAACTGCGCGATCAGGTTGTACGACTGGAAAATGAAGCCGATCCGGCGTCCCCGCGCCTCCGAGAGCGCGTCGTCGGGCATTTGTGAAACGTCCTCCCCACCGAGGTAATAGCGGCCCGCGCTCGGGCGATCCAGGCAGCCAAGGATGTTGAGCATGGTGGACTTGCCCGAGCCGGACGGCCCCATGATCGCGACGTAGGAGCCGCGACCCACCTCGAGATCCACGCCCCGCAGCGCCAGCACGTCCGCCTCCCCGCCCAGCACGTACCGCTTCTCGACCGCCTCGATGCGGATGATCGCCGTGGCCGCCGTGTCCTTGCTTGCGCCCGCGCGTGTGTCGCCGTTCATGGCCGGGCGCGGTTACGGTTGCGGGGCTGGCGTCGGCGAGCCGGCGGCGCGCTCGCCTTCCCCCGCGTTGCCCGTCTCGCCACGCGGAGACCGTCGCGAGCGCGCTTCCCCGCCCTGGCCGCGATCCACGCGGTTGGTGCGGCCTCCGCCGGGAAACGCCTCGCGCATCGCCGCGCGCTCGCTCTCATCAAGCACGCCGTCGCCATTCTTGTCGAAGCGCTTGAGCATCTCCTCGCGATCGAGTCCCGGGCCACCGCGTCCCCCCGCGCCGCCAAAGCGCGCCGCCATGGCCGCGCGCATGGCCTCACGTTCGCTCTCGTCGAGCTGGCCGTCGCCATTCTTGTCGAATTGCTTCATAAACTCCTCGGGATTGAAACCGCCCCTGCGCGCCGTGCGGTCGCCTCCGCCCCGCCCGCCCTCGGCGCCCCGGCCCGGCGGCCCCCCGTCCCCGCCGGCCTCCGCTGTCTCACGCGGCCCCGCGGAAGGCGCGCCCTGGGGGGCCGGCCGGCGCTGCTGCGCCACATTGGTCGAGGCGAACCTCGCCTTCTCGTCGTCCGCCAGCACCGCGCCCTCGAGGTCCTTCGCCTGCGTATCGAATGGTGGTGAAAGCAGCACGCGATCCCCGACATTCACCCCTTTGGTGATCTCGATGAACTTGGTGTTGAACATCCCGACCTCGACCCGGCGCGGTTCGGACTTGCCCCCGTTCACCGCGTAAACCACCTGGTTGCCCTTGAAGGTGGTGACCGCCTGGATGGGCACGGAGAGCGCGTTGGCGATGTTGGTGACGACGATCTCGGCCTTCGCGGAAACCCCTGGCTTCACGTTGGACAGCGCGTCGGTCAGGTGAACCTCGGTGTTGTACACTTTGAGGTTGGGATTGCCCCACCGCGCCTGGGTGTCAGGCAGGGGGGCGACCTTCTCGACCACCGCGCGATACCGCTCATCCGGCTGCGAATCCAGAATCACGAACGCCGGCAGCCCGGGCCGGATCATGTTCACGTGCGACTCGTGTACCTTGACCGTCACCTTCATGCGCGAGAGGTCCGGGAGCTTGATCAGTTCCTGCCGGTTGCGCACCACGGCGCCGCCTTCGATGAGCGATTCGCTGCTGAACCGGTTTTCGCTCACCTGGAACACCACCAGCCCGTCCTGCGGGGCGCTAATCCGTGTGGCGTTCAGGTTCTTGCGATCACGGGCCAGCTTCTGCTCGCTCAGCACCAGCGTGTTGCTCTGCGCGCTCAGATCGGCCTCATACTGCAGCATCTTGCGCCGGTTCTGGCTCACCACACGTTCCAACTCCTGCTCGGCCTGCTGCACGTCGGCATCATATTTTGCGTGCGCTTTCGGGATGTCGAACTGCTCGAGCATCCAGAGGCCGTTCGAGGCGACGATCAGCGAGTTGCGGTTGTTGAGCACCGCCAACCGGTCGGTGTCCACCTTCTGCCGCGTTTCATAGCCTTTGGCGGCGAGGTTCGTCGAGTTCATGTAACTGTCCAGGTTGATCGACAACACCGCGATCGCCTGCACGATCTTGTTGCTGGCCTCGACCATATCGACCTTGAGCTGGCCCCGCTCGTACTTCTCGCGGTCGATCTTGGCGAACCTCACCTTGAGATCGGCGGCGAGGTAATCGCTGTTGGTGGCGCTCTTCTGGATGTCCAGCGTGGCCTGCGCCTGTTCGACGGCGAACTTGGCTTTCTCGTAATTGATGGTCTGCTGGTTGACTTGGTCCTGGGCCTGGGCCGAATCCAGCTCGACCAACAGGTCCCCCTTCTTCACATACGACCCTTCCGGCACGATCGAAATGATCCGCGCCGTCCCTTCCACCTCGTTGCGGATGCTCACCTCGCTCACGGCGGCAAGCGTGCCGCTCTCGATCACCGAAACCGTGAAGTCGCCGCGCCTCACCTCGTAGTAGGCGGTCGCGGTGTCGTTGGACTTGGCCGGCTGGAAGAGGAAGAGCGCCGCCACCAGCGCGCCGGCCAGCACGAGCAGGAGCAGCGGCGTCCCCCGCCAGCGGACGGGGGGTTTGTTGGGCAGGGAGGTTGGGTTCATGACGGCGGATCGAGAAACGCCCCGGGCGCAACCACCTGGTCGTCAGGCATGCGCAACGGCGGGGCGCTGCGTTGTTCCGGACGCAGAGCGTCCTTCAAGGGGTCGAGGAGCCAGAACTTCTCGGGCTCGGTCTGGATCACGCCCAGGCTCAGGAGCAGCTCGAGCCGCGCGCTCAGGTACTGCGCATAAATGTTCGCGAGATTGTTTTGGGCCAGGATCAGCCCGTCTTGCGACTCGCGCAAATCCCGGATCGTCGCCCGCCCCGCCTCGAGCAGCATCGCGTTGTTCTCGACGCGGCGCTCCGCCACCTTCAGGGCCTCGATCCCGCTGAGATAATTCAAGCGCGTTTGCTCGACCGTCCGCAGCCCGCGATCGATCCGATCCTTGTAGGTGTCAAGCGTTTGGCTCAGGGAACGCAACTGCGACTCGAAGGCCACCAGCGTCGCCCGGTAGTTGTTGCGCTGCCGCAATCGGTCCACCGGCAGGTTCAGGCTGATGCCCGCCGTGTAGTTGATCTTGTTCGGGTCGAAATTAGTGTAGTCCGCCGGGCCTTCGGACTTGAGGCTCGCGTTGGCAAAAAGGTTCACATCGGCCCGCAACTGGTCGGCCGCGGTGCGCACTTTGCGCTTGCTGTCCTCGAATCGATCGATCGCGTTGAGGATGTCCATGTGCCGGTCAACGCAGATGCGAAACCCGGCGGTGCGATCGATCTCGACCGAGGGCAGCCCCGCCCGCAGCAGCTCCCGCAGGTCGGTGTCATCCAGGTAAATCGCCTCCGACAAAGGCAGACCCAGCCGCGTTTTGAACGCATCCAGGGCGGTCAGGAAGCCGGCCAGCGAGTTGATGTAGTCGCGGCGCGCGCCCAACTCCGCCGTGCGGGCGTCGTCGGCGAAACTCTTGCGCTCGCGATCGACGGTGCGCGCCTCGAGGTAGCGCGTGGTTTCGACGCGGTTGGTGTAGTTGCGGTAGTTGTTGCGAACGATGTCCTTCTGGGTCAACAGGTCGAAGTAATCGCTCACGATATCGACGGCGAACCGCTGCTGGTAAAGGCTGAAGGAGCGGATCGCATACACCACGTCCCGCTCCGCCTGGGTCAGGCTTTCGACATTCGGATCGTTGATCCCAAAGCCCCGCAACAGCGGCTGAGTAAGACTCACCGAGAGGGTGTTGATCGCCGAGTTGCGCGCCGCGGCGCCCGGCCTGCCGGTGAAGTAACGCAGCAGATCATTGCCCAGCGAGGCCGTCAACGTGCCGCCCGTGCGCAGCAGTTGGCTCACGCCAACCTGGTTGTGAGCCGTTCCCGTGTCCGAGCTCTTCGGACTTCCGGCCACTTGAGCCGTCGAGCTCGCGATGAACTGCGGACTAAACTCGTACCGCGCGCCCGTGAGCGTCAGGGCCTTCAGGTAAAGCTGCTCTTTCTGGGTCTGGTACTCGCGGCTGTAGCGGACCGCCAGGTCCAACGCCTGCTCGAGGGTGATGTTCCGGCGATTCGTCGCCATCCGGCTCTCGACGATCTCGGCGGGCGGGATCGTCTTGGGATCGCGCGGCGAATACGGGGTATCGATCGTGAAGGCGTTTGTGTGGCCGAAAATCCGCTTATCCACCTGTTGGATGATGCCGTAAACCTCCTTGTCCGCCGCGCGCCGGTAATGGCTCGACGTGCAACCCGCAAGCAGCAGGACGGCCCAGAGCACGAGCAGCCAACGTCCGGCCTGCTTGTAAGGCATACTTGTCACATCATTATGACGCATGGGCGAAACGAATGGTTACGCAATACCTGGCGGACCGCCCGGCCGCGCCGCAGAATCCCGCGCCGTGCTCGCGCATCTCGCTCGTCACGTGCGGGTCAACCTAACATGGCCGCGTCCAGAAATAGAAGAACCTTATTCGCCGACGCATAAGTCGCTCCGACCGAAGGGCCTCGTGCGTAACCAACCGCCCGCGCCCGGCGTCTGCTGATATACTACGTGTCGATTAAACCTGCCAACCCCCTGATATGAAAAAACTTATCGTTCCCAGTCTCCTGCTGGGCCTGGCCTCAGCCCTCTCCGCGGCCGAACCCAAAGAGACCGCCAAGGCCGCCCTCAAGGCGCTCTGCGACAAACCCAACTATAGCTGGACACTCACCATCGAGACCGACGGCGCCCAGCGCCAACCCAACCCCATCAAGGGGATGACCGAGAAGGACGGCTGCACTTGCATCTGCATGGAATCCAACAACGGCATGGTGGAAGCCGTCATCAAAGGCGACCAGCGCATCCTCAAGACCGACGAAGGCTGGAAAACCGCCGCCGAACTGCGGGCCGCCGCTCAGGCCGGAGGCGGGGGTGGAGCCAACCGGGGCGCGTTCCTGGGCCGGGCCCTGCTCAACACGCGCACCCCGACAGCCCTGGTCGAGGAGTTGCTCGGCAAGATCAAGGAACTCAAGGCCGGTGACGGCGGCGTGCTCTCCGCTGACATCCCCGAGGAAGCCGCAAAGGACTTGCTCACGTTCGGGCGCGGCCGCGGCGCGCAGGCCGGACAGACTCCACCACCCGCGCCCAGGAACGCCAAGGGCGCGCTCAAACTCTGGGTCAAGGACGGACTGCTGGCGAAGATCGAGACCAAGGTCCAGGGCACCGTGACCGGTCGCGACCAACAGGAGCGCGATGTGGTGCGCACCTCGACCATCGAGATCAAAGACGTCGGCACCACCAAGGTCAAGGTCTCCGACGAGGCCAAGAAAAAGCTGAGCAGCTAACCGAACGTCGTCCGGCCCGGGGCAAGGGCGCTCCAGACGCCACCCCTCCCGCCCGGCGAGCGTCACTGAGCGCGGAGGCGGTAGAAACGCGTGCGCTCCGGCCCCAAGCCGTCGGTGATGGTTAGTTGCTGGCTCGTCGCGGTCAACGTGCGCCACGGTGTCCACCGCTCGAGGTCTGTCGAGACCTCGATGGTGTAGGAGACCGTGGGCTGAGTGACGAACACCGCGCTGAAACCTGATTCTCCCACGGTCCAATCCAGGAACTTCGGGCGAGCCACCTCGCGCACCCTGAACGTGGCGGTCACGGTCTTGGCCCGGTCCATGGTCAACTTGAGCGGATTGTCTGTCCCCGTCGCATCACCGCTCCATCCTGCGAGGACGTAGCCCAGGTCCGGCCTGGCTGTGAGCGTCACCACCGAGGCCTGCAAATACTCGGGCGCGTCGGGATCGCGCGCCACCGAACCGCCTGGTCCGGCGATGGTCGTGAGCGTCCGCAGCGGATAGAAGAACGCGCTGATCGTCTTGTTCGTGTTCACCACGAAGTTCGTGGGATTGCCTGAACCAGACAAGTCCCTCGACCAGAAGGCAAAGCCGTAGCCGGCACCGGGCGTCGCCACAGCCGTGACCACCGAGCCATCCAAATAACTGGCCTGCGCCGGCTGGAACGTGACCGTGCCCGAACCCACGACACGCCCGGTGACCGAAAAGAGCTGTTTGAAGAGCGCCCCAACCTGCTTGTCGCTGTCGAGCAGGATCGCCACGGGGTTCTCGAGGCCGGCTAATGCGCCGGACCACCCCGCGAATTCCCAGCCCACGGCCGCGGTGGCCGTCAAGCGAACGGTCGTTCCCGCCACCTGGCGTGGCCCATCGGGCAAGCGAGCAACACTCCCCTGTCCCGTGATCCCCACCGCCAGCGAATACAAGGGCAGGAACGTCGCCTCCAGACGCTTGGTTCCGTCCATCGTCAGTTGCAGCGGGTTGTCCGAGCCATGCCCGGTTGGGACATCCCCCGTCCACCCTGTGAAAACAAAACCTGCGGAGGCCTCCGCTCGGAGGCCAACCACTGTCCCCTCGAGGTACTCGCTGCCCAGCGGGTCGCGGACAACTCCGCCGCCGGCGCCAGCCGTAACGGTCAGCGCCCAAAGACGCGTGAACCGGGCGCTGATCTCCCGGTTTCGATCCATCGTCACCGTCAACGGGTTGGCGGTTCCGGCGGCGTCACCGCTCCAACCGGCAAAAGCGAAACCCGGCTGCGGACTGGCGGTGACCAGCACCTGGCTCCCAGGGGCATAGCTCGGCAGGTCGGGATTCCGCGTCACGCCGCCTCCGGAACCACTCAGCAGGTCAAGCCGGCAACGGACCTCGAGGGTGGCAGTGGCGCTGTTGGTGCGGCCAAACGCATTCGAAATCTGGACCTGGTACCGCCCGGCCTGGCTGATCTTCACGGAATCAAACACCAGCACGGCGTTGGTTGCCCCAGCCATGTCGGCTTCGTCCCGCTGCCATTGGTAGCTGAGGCGCGGGATGCCTTCCGCATTCACGGCCAGAACCGCTGGCTCGCCGCTGATCACCACGAGCGACTCGGGGTGCCGGCGAATCAAAGGGGCGGTCACCGGATCGTTGACGGGTGACAGGAACAGCGCCGGGACTGGCCGCTGCAGAGTTCCATCCGGCAGCCGCCAGCCCACCGCCACGTGGTCTTTACCCATCCCCGCCTTGTGCAGCACGGCAAAGTAATAACGCCGCCCGGCTTCCAAATCGATCGGCGCCGACTCCTGCCCGGCCAGCGAACTCCAATCGCCGGTTTCGACCGTGACGTCGCACGCGGCGATGCGCTCGAGGCGGGAGACCGTTTCGTCGCCGCTGAGCCACAGCTCCGCTGCCGAGGCAGCGCTGACCCAGAGTGTGTAAGCGCCGGTGAGCGGGGCCACCAGGTAACCCTCGAGGTAGCTCCCATACTCGTCCGCCCAATTGGCCGTGCCTTCAAACGCGCTCGAGAGTTTCTCGATCGCGCGCGGAAAGGCCGGAAACGAGGCCTCAGCCCGCAGCGTGGCCACCGTCTCGCCGGGCACTCCCGGGTAAAACCAGCGGTAAATGTATCCCTTGCCGAAGGCCACCGCGAGTTCAACGGGCCGGCTGTTGAGCACGCCCAGTCCGTTCCGCGCGACGGCGCTGTAACGTCCGGCCTGTGCGTAGCCAACCTCGGTCAAGGTCAACGTGGCGTTGGTCGCGCCGGGAATGTCCACGTCGTTGAAACGCCATTGATACGCGGGGGCGGGGCTGCCGGCGACGTTGAACTCGAACTGGACCTCGCCCTTCGCGGACACCACCTGGCTCTGCGGCTCGGCCAGAACCACCAGCGGCGCGAGTCGCGCCAGCGTGAAGCTCTCCAAACCGACAAGGTCCGCGGGCAATCGCGGTGGCGACAGATCATCCCCGCCCGTGACCACGCGCACACGATTCGAGCGGCCGATCCGCCCCAGGTTGGTAGCAGCCTCTTCGTAGCTGCGCCCTGCCGCTGCCTCCCAGACGCGCAGCTCGACGTCGCAAGGACTCCCCTCCCCCACGACCGTCACCGCCACTTTGCCTGCACCCACGTAGCCGGACGAAAGCAGCGGCGTGGGCGCCGCCACCGCCACCAATTCCGCGGAGGGCAAACCCGGGGGCCCGGCGTAAAGTTGCGCCAGGTAAGCGTCGCCCACCGCCTTGGTCCCCCCCAACACATCCAAATACACCAGGGCATTCACGCCCGCGGCCAGCACTTTCGTTGTGAAGTTCAGCGTGCCGCTCGCCCCGGTGTTCACAACCAGCACCGCCTCGAGGCTGGTCACCTCCCCCAGGGCATTACCGATCATCACACTGTAAGCGCCCGCATCTTCGTCCCGCGCCGCAGCGATGTTCAACCGCGGGTCCGCCGTCCCAGTGATCCGCCCATCGTCCACCAAATCGACTCCGTCTTTTCGCCACTGGTAGCGCAGCCGCGTGCCCCCTGCCTGCACCTCGAACGCCGCCGCCTGCCCGAACAGCACACTTTGGCGTTGCGGCTGCGTCTGCACCGTCGGGGCGATAACCGCGCTCACCCGCAACGCGCCGTTGCCCGAGTCCGCCACATAGATCGTCCCCGCCGCGTCCACCACAACCCCCACGGGATGGTCGAAACGCGCGGCAGTCCCCACGCCATCCACAGCCCCGCGTGCGAGCGCGACTCCCGCGATGGTGTGGACCGCGCCGTCCGGCGTGATCCGTCGCACCGTATGGCTCTCCTCATCCGTCACGAACAAGGTCCCCCCGGGATCCACCGCGATGCCGGCGGGGCTGCGGAACCGCGCCATCCCCGCCAGACCATCCGCTGCGCCCGCCGCTCCCGCTGCGCCAGCCAGGGTGGTGGTCACCCCGAGGGGGCTAATCCGGCGGATCGTGTGATTGTCGCGGTCCGCGACATACACATCACCAAAAGCGCCCACGGCGACACCCGAGGGCCGGTTGAACCGCGCGACCCCGCCGGGCCCATCGCTCGCCCCGGGTTCGCCGGCCACACCCGCCAAAGTCGTTACGATGCCCCCAGCGGCAATGCGTCTCACCGTGTGGTTCTCGGTGTCGGCGACGTAAAGCACGCCATCCTGATCGGAGGCGATTCCGCGCGGCCCATTGAACCTCGCGGACCGTCCCACCCCATCCAGACTTCCCGGCGTGCCCGGCAACCCAGCATAGCTGCCCACCTCGCCATGAGCCGTCACCACCCGGATGCTGTGGTTATCCGCATCGGCGACAAACACCTGCCCGCCGCCCGCGGCGACGCCCTCGGGACGCGCGAACAACGCATTGGTGCCCACCCCATCGGCGCCGCCCGCCAAACCAGTCACGCCCGCGATCGGGGTGGTAGCGCCCTCCGGGCTCACGCGCCGGATCGTGTGCGTCGCCGTTTCCCCCAGATAGAGATTGCGCCCGCGGTCCATCGCGACCCCGCGCGGACCACCCAGGCCGGCCGCCAGGGTCACGAACGTGTATTCCTGGGCCACCACCGTCAGAATTGCCGCCGGCGCGCTGGTGGCGGCCCCCGCCGCGTTCGCCACGCCCAGCACGTACTCGCCCCCATCGATCGGTTCGACCGCGGTGAGGGTCAGTTCGGGGGTGGACGCCCCCCGGACCCGCCCCCCATCCCGCAGGGCCACGCCGTCTTTGTACCACTGAAATGTCAATGGAGAAATGCCTGTGACCAATGCCCGCAAACGAGCCGTCTCGGATTCGCGCACCGCCTGGTTCACCGGCGGCAGCAGGATCACCGGACGCAGCGGAACGATCGCGAAGGCCTCGAGCCCGGCCAACTCCGCGGCCGCCCGCGGCCACCCGAGGGGGTCACCCAGGGTCACCCGCAGGACCTTTGATTTGCCTGTGCGCCCGCCCGCGGCAAACGCCTGGGCGTAGCTGGCGCCCGCGGCTGCCTCCCACGCGCGGACTTGCACCAGGGCGTCTGTCCCCGGCGGCGCAGCGGGGATCGAGACGAGTTCCGCGGCCCGGAAGTACCCGGCGTTTGCCCCGGTCCGGAACGGAAGCGGGTCGCCGACCGGCACGAAACCCGCCTCGATCACGCCCACCGGTCCCGTGAACAACTGGGCCAGGTACGACGCGCCCTCGAGCCGGATGCCCCCCACGATATCCAGAGTGGCGGGCGCATCCACCACGCCCGGCAGAAAACTCGAGAGGTTCAGGGTCCCCTGGGCGGCAAGCGGGCCAGCGGCGACCGAACTACTCAGAAGGACAGCGAAAAGCCGCACCCAGGCAAGCGGCCCTCGGCGACGCTCGCGCGCACCTTCAGCGTCTGCCCCGTTGCCGGCCGACCCCCTCGCCGCACCGCGCGTGTCGGCGGCGTTGGAAACGGCGGCGGTGGGCCTCATGTCGCAAGCCCTATACCCGAAAAACCGCGATTTTGCCAGCAAAATGCAAATGCGTACTACGCAATGTCGGAAGCCGATGCGTGGCCGGGTTTTTGGGTCGCCGCCGTCGAAATCAGTGAGGTGCTGCCCAAACTGGGCCAGGGCCTTGCAGGTCGGTTCTCCCAGCCGCACCAGTTGGCTGCGCTGAGCGAAGGCCGTGAACAGGGTGGCGGAGTTGACTCCCACCGCCCGGAAGGCCGCGCAAGCCAGGCAGATCTGACATCCTCCCCAGTTTACTACCCGCTCGCCTCCCCGCCAGACGGAGTTACAGTAATACGGATACGCGCGTCAGATAACACCCCGGTATGGAGTGATCTCCGACAACTTCGCAGCGCGGCCGCCAGGACAGCAAGCCACCAGATTTGAAAAAGTACTGCTTATCGGTGCCGCTTGCGCGTGAAGTGCCCACAAAAGTCACAGCAGCCATGCGAAATTAGACGCCCTCCACCAAAGGTGTCGGATATCCTCCTGCGGGGGATGATATCTAGGGCCGCATACTTACAAATGCGAAAGCCACCGGAGGCATTCCCCTCGCCAGCGGCACCCTTACTTCGCCCCCAGGGTCAGTCCGGCCGTTGCCGGTCGGCGTTCCGCGCTGGGCCTATTTCATTCGCCCACATTCTCCCCGCCCATTCCCCCGGACCCGCGCCGCCATCAGCCGCCCGCCATCGCGCCAACCACCAGGAAGGATTCGACTCCGTTGACCACTGCCTCCGGCAGAGTGGTCTCGGGCGGCTCCTGCGAAAGGTCCTCCTTGCACACGTAGAACCGCACGAACGGCCGGCGTTTCAGCGTCACGTGGTCGCGGATCGTCCCGCGCAGCACCGGGTAGCGCGCCTCGAGGGCGTCCAGCACCGAACCGAGCGTCGCCGGCGCGCCCACCTCGAGGCCCACCTCCCCGTCCACGCGCGCGAGGTTCCGCAAGTGGTAAGGCAGCGCCACCCGGATCATGGCAGGGTCTGCACCTCGACCGACAAAACCCCGGGAAGATCGCGAACGATCGCATTCCACGAGTCGCCGCTGTCGGCCGAAACATACACCTGCCCGCCGCTGGTGCCGAAATACACCCCGCAAGGCTCGAGCGAATCCACCGCCATCGAGTCGCGCAGCACATTCACGTAACAGTCCTTTTGCGGCAGGCCCCGCGTGAGCGCCTCCCATTCGTTCCCACCCGTGCGGCTGCGATACACGCGCAACCGGCCGTCCGGCGGGAAGTGCTCCGAATCGCTCTTGATGGGCACCACGTAGATCGTCTCGGGCTCGTGCGCGTGCACGTCGATTGGAAAGCCGAAATCGGTCGGCAAATTGCCGCTCACCTCGCGCCATTGTTCGCCGGCGTCGTCCGTGCGCAGCACGTCCCAGTGTTTCTGCATGAAGACCACTCCCGGGCGCGAAGGATGCAACGCGATGCGATGAACACAGTGCCCGACTTCCGCGTCCGGATCGGGCAACTCGTACTGCGATTTCAACCCGCGATTGATCGGCTTCCAGGTCTTCCCTCCGTCATCGGTGCGGAAGGCGCCCGCGGCGGAGATCGCAATGTAAATCCGGTTCGGGTTGCGCGGGTCCAGCAGGATGGTATGCACCGCCATCCCGCCCGCGCCAGGCTGCCACAAATGGCCTTTGGCGGCGCGCAACCCCGGAAGCTCCTTCCAAGTCCTGCCGGCGTCAGTCGTCTTGAAAATCGCAGCATCCTCGACTCCGGCATAAGCCGTGTCCGGGTCGCTCAACGACGGTTCGAGATGCCAAACGCGCTTGAACTCCCACGGATGCTGCGTGCCATCATAGAACAGGTGCTTGCCAACCTCGCCCTCGTAAACGAACCGGTTGCTCTCGCCTTTGGGCATGCCGTCAGGACCGGCCTGCACCCCGCCTCCGGGAGGCTCCCAAGTCCGTCCTCCGTCGTCCGAGCGCTGGATGACCTGCCCGAACCACCCGCTCGTTTGCGAGGCGTAGATGCGGTTCGGGTCCGCTGGCGAACCCTTCATGTGGTAGATCTCCCAGCCCGCAAAATGCGGACCGCTCACCTCCCAATCGCGGCGCGTTCCATTGGCGGTGAGAATGAATGCTCCCTTTTTGGTGCCAACCAGGACTCGTATGGTGCTCATCTGTTACTCCAACTCATCGATTCGCCCGACCGCCGGCAGCGTGGAGGGCTCCCAAACTTCCCACCGCCCGCCGGCCAGGTCATAGGCAATTCTTGTGTGCTTCATGACGTTCGCTTCTTCAACCCATACGCCTGGCCCCGGCCGGAATCCAGCACAATTGACTCCGGGACTCCGGGCATCCCGCGATGTCCCGCGATGACCCGGCCTTGCGCGACCCCGTGGCCTCGCCTACGCTCGCCCCATGCCCTCGATCGTACTTTTCCGCGCGGTGAACGTAGGGGGCCACCAGGTTTTCCGGCCCGCCAAACTGGCCGCGGAGCTGAAAGCGTTCGGCGTCGTGAACATCGGCGCGGTAGGCACATTCGTGGTCCGCGAAGAGGTGGCCCCGGCCCGGCTGCGCGCGGAAATCCTGCGCCGGCTCCCGTTCCAGCCCGAGTTGGTGATCTGCACCGACGCCGACGTGCTGGCGCTCCTGCGCCGGGACTGGTTTGGGAAGGAGGCGGACCAACCGGGCGTGGACCGATTCGTGAGCGTGCTCGGGCAAACGTCGTCCCTCAAACTCCCTCTTCCCTTCGACGAGCCAGCCGGAGGCCAATGGGAGGTCCGGATTGTCGCCGTCACCGGGAGCTTCGTCCTGAGTCTGCGCCGCCGCGGCCGGACCTATTCGAACGCGGTAGTGGAAAAGAGGCTCGGCGTGCCCGCCACGACGAGGAAGTGGGATACGTTCGAGGCCATTCGCGAAGTGCTGGCAGGCTGAATCCGCGCCAGGCGCCTGCCCGGCGCCCTACCTCGAACCGCGATAGAACGCGAGGGTCTTGTCAAGGCCCACCGGCCACGGCACCTGGACCTCATACCCCAGGTCGCGGCGGGCCGCCGTGATGTCCGCCTGCGAAAACCGCACTTCCCCGGCCCGCGCGGGTTCAAACCGCGGCTCGAGACTCCTGCCCGTCAACCGCTCAAGTTCGGTGATGAGCTGCAACAGGTTCACGCTGCCTCCCCCGCCGATGTTGAAGACGCGTCCGCCAACCCGCTCGGGAGCCGCCTCCGCCGCCAGCAGATTGGCCGCCACGACGTTTTCGATATAGACGAAATCGCGCGATTGCAGCCCGTCCCCAAACACCGTCGGCCGCTCGCCGCCCAGAAAGGCCGTGCAAAACCGCGCGATCACCCCGGAATACGGCGAGTCGAAGCCCTGCCTCGGGCCAAAGACATTGAAGTAACGCAGGCTGACCGTCTCCAGACCATAGAGGCGATGGAACAACTGGCTGTACCGTTCCGCCGCGTACTTCTGCAGCGCATAGGGCGAGAGCGGGTCGGGGGCCAGGTCCTCGCCCTGCGGCGGCGCGTGGCCGCCGCCGTAGATCGCGGACGAGGACGCAAAGACGAACCGCTTGACGCGCGCCTCCCGGGCCGCGACCAGGCAACGCAACGTGCCGCCGAGAGTGTGGCGGTCGCTCTCGAGGGGCCTGGCTACGGAGATAGGCACGGACGGGAGCGCCGCCAGGTGAAACACCCAGTCACAACCGTCCACCAGCCCTCGCACGAGCCGCTCATCGCACACGTCGCCCTCCACGAACTCGAGTTCGTCGCCCGCCAGCTTCCAGGCCAGGTTCTCGAGCCGACCCGTGCTGAGATTGTCAAGGGCAATCACTTGGGCGCCGCGCCGGCACAGCGCCTCCGCCACGTGCGATCCGATGAAACCCGCTGCACCCGTTACGAGGGCCTTCATGGCGCTGGTCCGCTTGGTGTCCGTGCGGAGAGTCTAAAACTCGCCCGAGGTGAACGAGAGCGCTTCCTTCATCCAATCGTCCATCCGCAGCACCGTGCGCCGCTGCTTGAAGGCGAGCCGCTGGGCGTTGTGTTGGGCGAGGGCGAAAGCGCCGGCCGCCAGGCGGCGGGCCGCGGGCCAGCCCTGCTTCAACGCGCGCTGGAGCTGCGGTGCAACCGTCCGCGGCAGGTTCCGGCGCAGCAACTCGTCCTCGGCGCTCACAAAGGCCTGCGCGCTGCCCGGGTCGCCCTGGCGCGCTGCCCGGCCGAAGAGCTGGCGGTCCACCCGCCCGGATTCGTGCCGCTCGGTGGCCAGAACATGCAGTCCGCCCAGGCCGGTAACCCCGCGGCCCAGCTTGATGTCGGTGCCGCGCCCGGCCATGTTCGTGGCGATGGTGATGCGCCCCGCTTCACCGGCCACGCCCACGATCAGCGCTTCGTCGTGGTGGCGCACGGCGTTGAGGACCTTCGCCTCGAGCCCCTTATCCGCGAGGCGCGCGGCGAGCGTCTCGCTGGCGGCCACGCTGCGCGTGCCCACCAGCAACGGCTGCCCGGCCCCATGCAGACGTTCGATCTCGCCCACAACCGCTGTCCATTTCTCCGCCTCGGTGGCGAACACACGGTCCGGACGGTGATCGCGGATGCAGGGACGGTTCGAGGGAATCGAAACCACTGGCAGCCCGTAGATCGACCACAACTCACCCGCGGCCTCGCGCGCCGTGCCTGTCATGCCCGCGAGTTGGTGATAGAGCCGGAAGTACCGCTGGAAACTCAGGCGCGCCACCGTCTCGGTGGGATCGGTGATTTCGATGCCTTCCTTGGCCTCGATCGCCTGGTGCATCCCCTGCCGCCAGGTCCGCATGGGCATTCGCCGGCCCGTGAACTCATCCACGATCACCACTTTGCCGTCCGTGATGACGTATTGCTTGTCCCGGTGGTAGAACTCGCGCGCCACCAACGCCTGCTTGATGAGTTCGTTCCGCCGCAACGGCCCGCGCCAGAGCCCGGGCAGCAGCGCGCACTGCGCCGCCAGCCGGTCCGCGCCTTCGTCGGTGAACTCGATCTCGCGATAGCGTGGATTGACCTGGTAGTCCACGCCGGGAGTCAACGGTTGCGCAATTTGTTCAGCCTGGGCCACGACCTCGCGCAGGGCCTCGTTCTTGCGCATCGTCGAGATGATCAGCGGCGTCACCGCTTCGTCGATCAGCACGCTGTCGGCCTCGTCCACGATGGCCGTGTGCAGGCCGCGCATGACCAGCACGTCGGCGCGCGCCGCCGCCGGCACCAGCAAGCGCCGGATCAAACGGCGCGTCGGATCGCGCAGCATGGCCACTTGCAGACCGTCGCGCAGGAAATCCGCCACGACTTCCTTGCTCGTGGCGTAAGTCACGTCGCACCCGTATCCGTGCCGGCGCCCGTCGGGCGTCATCTCGCCTGTGACGAATCCCACACGCACCCCGCAGAAATGGTAGAGCGGCCGCAGCCACTCCGCGTCGCGCTGCACCAGGTAGTCGTTGACGGTGATGATATGACACGGACGGCGGGTCCAACCCGCCAATACCGCGGCCAGGCCCGCCGTCAGAGTCTTGCCCTCGCCCGTGGCCATCTCGGCCAGATACCCGCGGTGCAAAGCCAAAGCGCCCATCAACTGAACCACGAACGGCCGCAGCCCGAGCCGCCGGTCCGCCGCCTCGCGGATCGCCGCCAGGGCCGGGAAGACCAGCTCAGCCGTTGCACGGCCGCCGCGAAGGAACCGCTCGCGCAAGCCGAGCAAACGCTCCTCGAGCGGACCATCCCCCAACTCCGCATACTCGGGGGCCAGCGCGTCGATGCGTTCGGCATCCCGACGCAACTCCCGCAACACTCCGCCCCGCCGCCGGTAATAGCCAACCCCGGCATAGACCGACGCATCCAGCCCCTTGAAAAGCTCCGGGGCCCGCCGGAAGCCGGTCCGGCAGTAGTCTTGCGAGGGCAGCATCACAACTGGTAACGCTTCTGCAGCAGTTGCCGCAGGCTGCGAATCCACCGCGGCAGCAGCGGTTCCGGGGCCAGATCAAACCGAATGCGCCCCGCGCGCCCGTGGAGCAGGGCGACGGGCGGAGCCGCCGCCACTTCGGCGCGCACTTCGAAAAACGGCTCGACCGCCTTGCGCCCTTCCGGATCGTCCGCGGCGACCGGCACCGTCCCCCCCCCCGCCCAACCCAACGCCGCCGAGGGCAGGTTGCGCCGCTCGGCCGGGATGATCTTGAACTGCCTGACGGGCACCACCGTATCACATTGCCCAATCAACCGCACTTCGGCTCCGGGGATGCGACGAGCGAACAGGCGATCGACATCCTCCTGGGCCACCGTGGCCTGGAACTGGAAACCGCCCGGGTCCACCAACAACCCCAGTTCAGCCCCGCGCGGGAGCCAGCGGCCCACATAATCAAACAGTTGCGGCGCCACCAGCACGCCATCCTGCCGCGCCCGGAGCGTCAGGGCGGCCTGGTCGCGCTCGAGCTTGGTTACGCGCAGTTCGGCCGACTCGAGCCGGCTCCCCAGCGGTTTGAGGTTCGCCGTTTGCTCCTGCATCGCCTGCCGGAGCCGGGCCTCGATCTCATCGCGCGTCGCCCGTGCGGCCGCCAGCTCCAACTCGATCTCGGGGTTCTTGAGCTGGACCAGGGCCTCGCCCTGTTTGACCCGGCTCCCGGGCGTGACCAGCACCCGCTCGAGGTAACCGGGCGCGTCGTTATGCAGTTCGGTCCACTCGCGGCTCTTCAGCACGCCGGGCGCGCGAAAGTGGGCTGGCAAAGGCGTGAACTGCAGCAGCACCAGCAGTGCGGCGCCAAATCCCAGCGTGATGGCCACCGCGCGCGCACGCACACGGTCCAGCCGCGGACTCGCCGCCAGGTACTTGATCAACCCGATGGCCGGCACCGCCACCCAGGCGACCAAACAGGCCAGCGCCATCAGGATGCCCAGCAGCAGGAACCGGTCCGCCACCAGCAGCAGCACCCCGCCAAACACGAACACCCGATAGACGCCACTGGTCGAGCCGAACACGCCCAGCCACGCCGCCTCGAGGCGGGTATGCGACGGGGACTCCGCCCGCCGCACCCGGAACACGTAATGCTCGACCCAGTAGCGCAGTTGCAGCATCGCCCGCTGGTTCAGGTTCGGGATTTCCAGCAGGTCGGACAGGATGTAGTAACCGTCGAACCGCATCAACGGGTTGAGGTTGAAGACCAGCGTCGATACCGACGCAACGAACATCATGTTGTAGGCCAGGCTGTGGAGCACGCCTTGGCCCGTTCGGAGCCAGACGACCGCGGCCAGCGCCGCCACGAACAGCTCGACGATCATCCCAGCGGCGCCCACCAGCACCCGCTGCCAGCGCCGGCGGAAGCCCCAACTCGAGGTGGCATCCACGTACGGGATGGGCGTGAAGATCATGAACATCACCCCCATCACGTGCACCTCGCCCCCAAACCGGCGGCAGAAAAACGCATGCCCAAACTCGTGCATGGTCTTGATTAGGACCATCCCGGCGTAGAGCAGCGCCAGGTTCGACGGCGCCAGGATCCCCTGCGTCTGCTGCCGGATCTCCGCAAAGTGGTCCGCCACGATCTTCAACCCGAAACCCGTCACGATCAGCCAAAGCACCACCCCCGCCGGACTCAAGAACAGCCTGGCCACCGGCATCATCTTCACCAGAAACGCGTCCGGGTCCAACAGCGGCACGCGCATGAACATGATGTTCAACCAACGCTGCCGGAACTCTCGCTGCCGCACCTTCTCGTACCGCTTGAAGAGTTGCGCCGTGTCCGTCGCCAGGTCGTACTGGAGCAAGTTCGAGTGATAAAGCTGGGCCAGCAGTTGGATCACCGCTTCCTGCCCGGGCGCTTCGTCCGGAAACCGCTCGAGGCACTCGCGCCAGACCTCTTCGACCGTCCGTTCGGGCCGCAACCGGGCCACAAACTCGTAGGCGGCCGGACGCAGCCGGAAGTATTGGTTGCTCAGCGGGTTCTCGAGCACCAACCACCGTTGGCCGCGGAAGTTCTGCCGGCGCACGCGCACATTGGGCCGCAACGCGATGCGCTGGCTGGCGACGCGATACCAGGACTCGCTGAAGGTGGCGGGAGCTTCGGTCATGATCGCGCCGGCTCTCTCACCACCAGAGCAGCAACCGCACGAAGTCCACTGTCCGGTGCGACAGCACCCAGAAGAGCGTCCGCCGCTCGACGGCGATCTTGCACACGCCGCTCATGCCCGGCCGCCACCAGGGCTGGACCGGCGAGCCGAACGCGCAGCGCACCAGGAACGTGTTCTGCTTCTCCTTCGGCACCGCCGCCGGTTCCAGCCGCACCACCCGGATGGGAAACTTCAGCTTCGGCTGCGAGACGAACGCAATCTCGCCCGCCGTCCGCGTCAGGATTTCATGCACATCGCGTTCATTGATTTCGGCCTCGACGTAAAGCGTGTCGATGCGCGCGACCTTGAACAACGCGTCGCCCTGCTTCGCCGGCGCGCCGATGCGCTGGCGCAGGTCGCCTTCGACAATCACCCCCGCGAAGGGCGCTTTCAGGGCGGCCTGCTCGAGCCGGTACCGCACCAACTCGAGCCGCGCCTTCGCCTGGTCTGCCTGCGCCTGAAAGACGCGCATCTCGGCCAGTGACTTGGCCGCCCGCGCCTTCTCGGCCTCCCGCAAGTAACGGTTCTGGTCCGCGATGGCCATCGATTCCTCGAGCGCCAGGTCGTCGGTGTTCAGTCTCATCAGCAGCCCGCCCGCCGCCACCGTGTCGCCCGGCCGCACCTCGACGCTCTTGATGTAGCCGTCGAACGGGGCCGTGAGAAACGAGACCTCGTCGCTGCGCAGAATGAAGTTGCCCTCGACACGATACGGAAAAAGCGGCAGGAACAACGCCACCAACGCCGCCGCCCCCAACACCGCCAGGACCTTCCCCCACGTGTGCTCGGGCCCCACTAGCTTCGCGAGCCGCTCGCGCGCCGCGTGCGCCCAGCGCGCGCCGAACCAGCGGTCCGTTCGCTGCAAATCCGCCAGCCGGCGGATCACCTGGTCGCAGCCCAGCCGCAGTTGTTCAATCTCGATCTGCGTGAACGCGCGGCCCGCCCGCTCACACGTCAGCACGGCCACGGGCTTCTCCTCGACCCGCAGCGGCACCGAGACCACGTACCCGCTCTTCTCCGCCTGGCAGAAGGCGGCGTGATCCCGCGTGACCAGCGACACCCCCTCGGGCGCGGGCCAGACGATCTCGGTGTTCTGGTCCAGGCATTCCTCCATGACCACCTCGATTGCCTTGACCGCCGCCATGTGCTTGTCAAAACGCTCGGTGCGGCTGATTGATTTGAGCCGCACGTAGCCCTGTTGCAGCCAGCCGAGGCTCACGCGCTCGCACTGGAAACGGCCGGCCAGCCCGTTGCAAAACGCCAGCGTCGCCGCCAAGAACCGCGTTTCAGCGTTCACCAGCACCAGCACGTCCAACACCGAGGCAAACTTCTCGACGTCGCCCCGCGCCAGCAGCGCCGCCTGGCTGGCGTGGTAGGCCAGCGGCAGGTCCGCCGCCAATTGCAGCCGCACGACCACCTCGTCTAAGGTCTCCGCCGACACCCCGCAGACCAGGAACGCCGCCACGCAGCCTTGCTGGCCGCCCGGCAGGCCCAGGCGCACCGCCACCGCGTGTGACTGGCCAATCGGCCCCGTCTCCAGCACCCGTCGCACTAGCCCGGTCTTGAACGCTTCCTCCGCCAACTCGACCAATTGGTTCGTGAACAGCAGCACCGAGCGATCGGCGTGGCCGTTGCTGCTCCAGTCCCCCAGTTTCCGCAGCCGCGTCGGTTGCCCGGTGTCGCGCAGGATCAGCACCCCGCGCACCGCCCCCGCCAGTTGGCTCGCGGCGGCCAGAAATGCCGGCCAAAACTCGGCCGGCGGCCCGGTGAATTGACGCAACCGCGTCAGCTCGGCCAGGGCAGATTCGACAGTGCTATCAGGAGATTTCACGAATACATTTCGAAGAATTAGCGCGCATCACGCGTCTCCGGCAGGAGCATCCGTCCCGCCACGCCGGGACGCACCCGGCCCGCGTCGTTCTCGAACAGCACCTTGATCTTCATCAGCCCGCTGGCCGGGTCCACCACAGGGGACACGTGATGAATCACTCCGTCGAACGGCACCGTCGCGGCGCCGGCCTCGGCCTCGAGTTTGACTTTCTGCCCGGCCTCGAGTCCGTGACCGATGCGCGCGTCGAGGCTCACCACCAGGTAGCAGCGGCGCGGGTCCACCAATCGCACCAGGGGCTGCTGCACCTGGCAGCCCTCCCCCACCTTGAGAAAAAACTCTGCCACCACCCCGTCGAAGGGCGCGATCAGTTGCCGCCGCCGCAACTGCTCGCTGGCCAGGTCGTGCTCGACCGAGGCGACGTTGAAATCCGCCTGTTTCTTGTCCATCTCCTCGCGGCTGATGGAAATGGCGCTCTTCTCGGCCAGCGTCCGGGCGCGTTCCCACTCGTTCTTGGCTTGGTCCCGCATGAATCGCTTGCGCGTGACTTCCAGTTCCTCGAGCCGCTTGTCCAACTCGAGCAGGACCTGGCCTTGCTTGACCTTCGCTCCCTCTTCGACGGGCCGCGCGCCTACGATCCCAATCACCGCGGCGCTCATGGTCACGTCGTTGACGGCTTCGGTCAGCCCATTCGCCCAAAGCCCTTCGGCCCCCAGGCCCCGCGGCATCCCCGTGGCAAGGCACAGGACCGCTGCGGCCCCACACCAGGCCCGCCATGGGCCGCACCGCGCGGGCGCGCGTTGTATGCGCCCGTCCGCTCGTCGAGTTCGCGCCATCTGCTTCATGAGATTCCTAATCTGGTCAGATTGCCGTGCGGCGACCCCGCCAGGATGGGGAGGGCCATCGCCGCTCAGTACGCCATCCTCTTTTCCAATTCGTTGACCACTTTCTTCTGATACTTCTCGAGTTCCGCCGCCGACCACTTGCGCTCCTTGAGCGTGGCCACGGTCTTGGCGTGCAGTTGGTCCTTGGTAATCTCCATCTGGCGGGCCGCCAGGGTCGAACCGCGCGCCAGGTCCAATTCCAGCAGCGCCTTTCGATAGAGCACGTGATCTTCGATCACCGCCACCTTCGCCTCGGCGAGCTTCTCTTCGGTCTCGAGCACCACGCGGCTCTCGATGCTGCCAACCTCGAGGCGGGCCAATTGCGCCGCGAGTAGTTTCTGATGGAACTCGACCACCCCCTGCTGGCTCCGCATGCTGTCCAGGTACGTCTGCACCCGCGAGGCGGCGCTGCCCAGGGCGTTGGCGATTTGCACCTCGGCCTCTTTCGCCGCGACCAGCGAGCGGGTGCGCCCCAGCTTCGCGGCCTCGAGCTCATTGCGTTCCTTCACCCCGCCAAAGGCCGGGATGCGCATCTCGACACCGACCGACCAGGTCGGAAACCCATGCCGTTCCACGTCGTCCCAGGACTCACCGGCCGTGCGCCCGAGGCCGTTGAGGCCCCAACTGGCCTTGAGGTCCACCTCCGGCAGGCGTTGATTGCGCGCGTACTTGAGGCGGATGCCATCCTGGGTGAGTTGGTGTTGCCGGATGAGATAGTCCGGGTTCGCGTTGAAGGCTTCCTGGAAGTTCTGCTGCAGCTCGAGGGTCGCGGCCACGATCGTGGGCGCCTCGGAGGCGCGCACCATCCCGTTGGTCACCATCGAAGTGTCCGATAACAACCCCATCAAGCGGCTGGCGCTTTCCACCACTTTGACGCGGGCATCGTTCAGCTTGGATTTCCGGAGGGCCATCCCAGCCTCGGCTTGAAGCACCTCCAACTCCGAGGCGCGGCCGACCTGTTGTCGCACCTGGTTGTCCGCGAGAATCTTCCCCGCCAGCACCACCGACTCGCCGCTGATTCGTTCCTGCTCTTGCGTCAGGTACACATCCCAGTAAGCCGCCTCGGCCTGCGAGACCACCAGCATCAGTTGCTTGCGGTATTCCTGGAAGGCGATGTCCGACGCCAGCGCCGCCAGCCGCATCTTCGCCATCGTCGGACCCGGCCCGAAGTTCTTCAGCAACGGTTGCGTGAGGTTCGCCCCGATAAAGGTCTCGAGGTCCGGACCAGGGCCGGAGATGCCGGTGCCTTGGATGTTGTTGCGCAGTTGCCGCAACGTGTAGCCCGTATGGACCTTCGCCCCGGTCGGCGTCAACACCTCGACTCCGCCGTTATAGATCGTGTTGCGCTCGATCAGCCGATCGATCGTCCCCAGGGGGGTGTTGAGGATTTGGGAATTGAACGTCGCCCGTTGCTGCGCGTTGTTCGGCCGCCGATTGTCGGTGCGGTCCACCGAACCCACCACCTGCGGCTCGAAGATACCGCGCTCGGCCCGGTAAGTGCGGTTCCCGATCTCGGCCTCGAGTTGCTTGATCTGCAGGCTCTCGTTGTGCGCCAGCACGCGCTCGATCGTCGCCGCCAAGCTCAACGCATTCGTATCGGCGCACCACGCCACACCCGCCACGCCGGCGAACGCCGCCGCCGTCATCACGCGCACCCAGCCAACATGCCATCGACTCATACAGGTTTCTTGCACCGAACGGCCCGGCGATCATCGCCGGACCCGGCCGCCGCCCGCCGGCCAGGCGGCGCAACCGTCATTTTGTCTCAGTGGGGGTCCCGTGCCTGCGAAAGCAGGAGGACCGGCTGCAACCAGGCGCGCCCCAGGGAGACGCCGGTTGGGTGATGCCACACGAACGGCGGCATGTCTAGCATGGACGTCCGGCCTTGTAAACCGAATTTACCCTTAACAGTAGAATCATGCCGCCTTATCCGCGTTCGCGGGCCGATGGCCGTCCGGGGGGCGGCGGCCCACCGCGCCGCCTCGGCCCCGGCCCCTCGTTGGCCACAGCCCCAGCCAGCCTCGGGGCCCGCTCAATCGGGTTCCCAGCCGTCGCGGCTGTGATAACGCCACCAGTCGTCCTCCTTCGGGCTGCCCCTGGTACGTTCAGTGTGGCCGTCGGCGCACACGATGTTGATGCCAAGGTTGTGGGGCATGTAGCGGTAATCCCAATACGGTATCTCCCACACCAGCGTGGCCTTCGAAGGGTTGGCGATGTCCGTTTCCACGCGGCCACTGACGGGCCGTTTGATCTCGTAGTCGGTTTTCTGCTTGTTCAGGTAAATGTGATTCCACACATAGGTCACCCCGTCGTTGTCGAAGAATAGGTCCTTGGTGAACGAGGATCCGGGCAGGCCGGCGGGGATTCGAGCCTTGATCCCCATCGGGCAGGAAAAAATGCCGGGGACTAGCTGATGCTTGGTGCGGATGGTAGTGGTGGGCTTGGAGGTGTTAGTGCCCAGGTATGGCTGGAGGAGCTCAGGCATCCACATGTCGTCGGTGCGCAGATCGTGGTCGCCTTTCCACGCTCGGCCCCAGTTCCGGCACAACGGCAGGTGGTGCTTGTACTCGGGGGCGTACATGGTGACCGCCATGCCAATCTGTTTCATGCTGTTGGAACAATAGGCCTGGCTGGCTTTGTTCCTGGCCTTGCCAAGTGCCGGCAGCAGCATCGCGGCCAGGAGGGCGATGATGGCAATGACCACCAGCAACTCGATCAAAGTGAAGCCGGCCGACGGAAACCGCCGAGCGGTCTTCGATCCGTGCCGGGCGGGTGTCATGCCCTGATCCTAACCGCTCTCGGCTGTCATGACAATAGCGCCGGGCGGTGTTCACACGACCCCGGTTCCATTGGCCGCGGCGCGCCGCCTGGCCGTGTGGGCACCCACCCCCGGCGGTCAAGCCCTCATTGACGCACCCTCGCGCCTGTGGCTTCATGAGCCGGTGGACCCCGTGCAGCTTCGCTTGTTCCCGCCCGCCCGGCCGCTGCTGGAACGGTTTGGTCGTGACTTTTTCCGGCGCATCCCCGCCACTCCCGGAGTCTATGTGATGAGCGGCGTGGGCGACCGCGTGCTTTACATCGGTCAAAGCGGCAACCTGAAGGCCCGCTTGAACAGCTACAGGCATCTGCACCCCGAGCGGGCCTCGAGGCGGCTGGTGCGGCTCGTGCACGAGGTCCGCGCCATCACGTGGGAGGTGTGCCCGTCCTCGCTGGTGGCCCAGCTCAGAGAAAACGAGTTGCTGCGGCTGCACCGGCCGAAATTCAACGTCATGAACACGCGGCCGGAACACTACAGCTTCGTGGGGGTCACCTGGAGTTCGGATGAGCTGAGCGTGCGCCTCACCAAACACCCCGCCGCCGGGCCGGACGAGCGGCTCTACGGCGCTTTCAAGGGCCTGGGCGCAGTCCGCAATGGCATCTCGGCGCTCCTGCGGCTCCTCTGGGTCGGGCAGCGTCAAGTCGTCAGCCCGCATGGCATCCCCGCCACCCTTTTGAAACCAACCCCACCCAGCCCGTTCCGTCTGATGATCGTGTGCGGCGATCCAGGGGCTTGGGGGGCCGGCCTGGACGCCTTCCTCGCCGGCCGATCGGACGGACTGCTCGAACGCCTCGCCCGTCACCTCCCGGAGAGCAGGGCGGTCTGCCCGTTTCAGCGCGCCCTTTGCCAGCATGACCTCGAGTCCCTGCGTGACTTCTACCGGTTCGGACCCCTTCGCTCGCATCAACTGTCTGAACAACTTGGGCTGGAAGCGCGTCTGATCCCCCAACGGGAACTTGACGACTTGGTCGTGCTGAACCGGGCCTGATCTTGGCACGGTCCTTGCAGCTCATGCCTGTTAATGGGATCGTCCCGTGGGCTGGGGTCAGGGGACCGGGGCACGAGGACCTCCCGTCCAGCAGGTCATGCAGCTTAGCAACGCCAACATGAACCGGCAGGCGACACCGTCCGTCGCCGCCGCGAGTGCGCGCCCGTCGCGGCCGGGGCCCGGCTTTACGCTCATCGAACTGCTGGTGGTCATCTCGATTATCACCACGCTGGCGGGCATGCTCCTCCCCGCGTTGAGCCGCGCCAAGGCCAAGGGAAAGGCCATCGCCTGCCTCAACAACATCAAGCAACTCACGACGGGCTGGTACATGTACGAGGATGAAAACGCCGGCTGGCTCCCGCCCAACGATGGCCAGAAAGGCGGGGCCACCGCGGGGCGGTGGGTGGACGGAGATGCGAAGACTGATCGCGGTTTTCAGAACATCGAGAAAGGCGTGCTGTTCCCGTTCAACAAGGCGCCAGGCATCTACCGCTGCCCCTCGGACCTGGTTCCCGTGGCCGGAACCACCGCCCAATTGCGCTCGCGCAGCTACTCGATGAGCACAGGCATGGCCCATTTTGATCCCCTCATCATCCCGAGGCCCGTCGTCAAGTTCTCCCACATCATCAATCCCGCCCCTTCCAAGGCCTCGGTCTTCCTCGATGAAGACCCGTGGAGCATCGATGACGGCGCCCTGGGAATTCTGCCCCCAAATGTGCCGGAGAAGTACTATTGGAGCGTGCCGGGGAGCCGGCACAACAACGGCTGTGTGCTCTCGTTTGCCGATGGTCACGTCGAGACCTGGCGCTGGTTCGACCCCTACCTGCCCATGGCCTCGGAGACCCTCAAGAGCGAGTACTTGGCTGACCCGACGGGCTACACCGGGATCGTCCCAACGGTCGGCA
>Ga0233425_10002203_pt1 | contig 39428 bp, 39 predicted proteins | sample Watercolumn_Towu_2_FD_181712 | JGI IMG/M metagenome (GOLD analysis project Ga0233425, IMG submission 181712) | Freshwater microbial communities from Lake Towuti, South Sulawesi, Indonesia - Watercolumn_Towuti2014_140_MG | ecosystem: Environmental > Aquatic > Freshwater > Lake | place... | reverse complement strand
CCGCAGAGAGTTTGATCCATTTCGGGCAATTCACCAAGGCCTTTTGCAGGGCATCGGACATGGCCGGAAAGGATTCGGAGACTCCCAGAACCCCCACAAGGATAACAATACTTATCAGCACCACCGATTTCTTAAAAATCATGGCCTCTCCGGGTTAAATATTTCTTAATTTCAATCTCTTGCTTCTCAGCAGAACAATTTAAAAAAAGAAAAATGGCCGTCCGCAGTATCTCTGCCTTGGACCGCTTTAAGGATTTGGATAAATTTGTCAATCGTCTTAATTGCCCTTCGGTTAGGGTGGTAGTAAAAGGTCTTAGTTGAGATAATCCCATTTCCTTATAACTTTTTAAAATCTGTAACTCCTGATCCTTCTCTTTCTGATAGAAAAAAAGGTCTAAGGCGGTACGAATCCAGTCGGCCTTTTTACGGTGAAGTGCCCCAGAGGCCTTGTGAAGCGCTTCTTTCAAGCCCTTAGGGAGAGAGGTTGAATACATGACCGTCTTCTCTCTAGCCTTTGATTCGTCTAATTCCATAAATATTTTCATTTGCATCGACTCGTATGTTGGGTTTGTTTGTTGCAACATCTTGATTTAAAAACCTTTTCACCTTTTTGTCATTTATGGCAAATTTAATAACCCGATAAGATAATCAATGCCTCCAAATTGATGGGGTTTACCCGCAGAGAGTTTGATCCATTTCGGGCAATTCACCAAGGCCTTTTGCAGGGCATCGGACATGGCCGGAAAGGATTCGGAGACTCCCAGAACCCCCACAAGGATAACAATACTTATCAGCACCACCGATTTCTTAAAAATCATGGCCTCTCCGGGTTAAATATTTCTTAATTTCAATCTCTTGCTTCTCAGCAGAACAATTTAAAAAAAGAAAAATGGCCGTCCGCAGTATCTCTGCCTTGGACCGCTTTAAGGATTTGGATAAATTTGTCAATCGTCTTAATTGCCCTTCGGTTAGGGTGGTAGTAAAAGGTCTTAGTTGAGATAATCCCATTTCCTTATAACTTTTTAAAATCTGTAACTCCTGATCCTTCTCTTTCTGATAGAAAAAAAGGTCTAAGGCGGTACGAATCCAGTCGGCCTTTTTACGGTGAAGTGCCCCAGAGGCCTTGTGAAGCGCTTCTTTCAAGCCCTTAGGGAGAGAGGTTGAATACATGACCGTCTTCTCTCTAGCCTTTGATTCGTCTAATTCCATAAATATTTTCATTTGCATCGACTCGTATGTTGGGTTTGTTTGTTGCAACATCTTGATTTAAAAACCTTTTCACTTTTTTTCCCATTTATAACAAATTTGCAATTTAGTGTCAAGAAAAAAATTAATGTCATTTATTTTTTTTACTTGATCTTTAATTATTATTTGTTATATTTAATGAGAATTAAATATCTAAATTGCTTTAATGTTTTTTTAAAAAAATATAAATACTTCAATTAAATAAGCATGTTAAGACTTTTAAGTAAAGTAGAAAACCTTAAGGGGTTTAATAGTTAGGAGGGAAAAATGAAGAAGGGGGAAATGAAAATGATTGGTTTAAGAATCATGGCTATGGTTATTTTTCTTTTTTCATCTAACCTTCCACTCCTGGCACAGGAAGACCACAAAACCACAGAAAAATATCCAAAAACAGGAGTTGGGGTATCCAAAGATAGACCAAATGGGGAGGCTAACGAGCCACTTTTGTTAAAAAATCCTAAAAAACCCGTTATCGCAGGAGTCCCAATGGGTGCCAGTCGTCGGGAGATCACGGATCTATTTAACGCCAAACATATCGCCCCATCGCAACGTTCTGCTCCCCTGGATATTTTTCCAAGACTCATCGGTGAAATCAGCTTCATAAAAAAAGCCTATCTCTATTATACCGGTGACCGCCTAACCAAGCTTACCATTCTCTTCAATGTCCCTCCCGACAACCAAAATAAAATCGGGGAGCCCCTTTTTGACTTTTATAGGGAAATTCGGAAAAAAATGGTTCGTGATTATGGCCAGCCGACCAATACCACCTCCCATGTACACCCGAATTTCTATTACACTTTGGTGGCCTTTGAGACTGGCAATGCTTATAAATTAGATTACTGGGAGAATGTGGATGACTTAAAAATTCTCCTCTCCCTGAAGGGCAAAGACGGGGAAATTGAATGCTCTCTCACTTATCAATATCTATATTTTGAGACTGATCTGATGTTGAAAACCATAAAAGGGAATTAACCGTCACTAGGGGAAACAAGGACCAAACATAGTAAATTGAGGAATACCTGAACACCATAAGATCCTGAACGTTAAGAGAGTTCGGCAATCGTCAATTCCAAAAAAGAATGGATAACTTGGGGATTAAAGTTCTCGTCTAGATTGGGGATGATCTTCTGCTCGTGGAGTTTTCCTTCGATCTCTTTCTTTAAGGCACTAAAGAAAGCTTTGACGATTCGTTTCTCAAACTGAATATTGATATTTTTCTTTATCTCTTTAACCGTCCTTTCAAAACTAAGTCGATGACGATAGGGGCGATGACTGGTCATGGCATCAAAGGCATCGGCCAGACAGATAATTTTGGCCCCATCGGCGATTTGATCTCCATGCAATCCCTCCGGGTAACCGTGGCCGTCTAATTTCTCATGATGTGATTTGGCCATAAGGGGAACATCTGACCATGGAAAGCGGATAGCCGATAAAATCTGATACCCCGCTTGGGTGTGTTCCATGATTTTCCCGAATTCTTTGGAAGAGAGATGTTTCTTTTTGTTGATAATATCCTTATCGACAATAATCTTGCCCACATCGTGTAACAATCCGGCCACATAGAACCCTTCTAGAACATCGTCTCCATAGCCCAATTCCCTGCCAATGGCTACGGCATATAAGGCCACCCGATAGGAATGTCCCTTGGTATAAGGGTCTTTGGCATCGATGGCGGCCGCAAAAGCCCGAATCGTATCATCATAAATATACCGCAGATTTTCAACCAGTTTCATGTTTTCTTTAACCTGCTGGTTTAAGGCCTCAATCAATTGTTGACTGTGCAGGGCATTGGCGATATGGTGCCCGAGAAGGGTTAAGACGTTTTTTTCCATCGGCGAATAGGTAGACCCATCCAGTTTAGGCCCCAAACAAATTAATCCAACCAAATCCCCCTTACAGGTCAGAGGCATTCCCAGGACGGTTTTTAAACGAGGCCAAACCTCCGTTAAGGAGCCAAAAAATTTTCGAAGCTCTTTATTGCGCCCCCCTGATAAAAACACCTTTTCATGGTTTAGAAAAAACGTTTCCACTTCAGGCGGGAGGGAAAGCTCCATAGGGTCTTCCTTTTTTAAACCCTTATGGGCCAAGAGAACCAAATGATTCTTTATTTTTCCCCTGGCCAAAATGGCCCCCCGGGTTATGGAAAGGGCCCCTAAAATCATATGCAGGGCCGACCTGATGGTTACTTGAAAATTTTGGACGGAAGTAACTTCTTCCCCTAATTCTGAAAGGGTCGAAAATATATAAAATAATTTTTGATAGTCCATTTATGCGGATTTTAAGAATTCAACAGCCTCTCGATTCGAGGGAAAGGAAACGGCAAACTTCGTCAAACCCACCATCTCAAACAATTCGGCATTAATTTTTGAAAGGGCCGTAAAGCATACCTTCAGCCCCTTTTCGCGAGTAGCCTCAACAATACCCACCAAGAAAGAGACCCCGATACTATTAATATAGGCAATCTTACCGAAATCGATCACGAACTTCCGGTGTCCCTCCTTAACCGCCTTCTTAAACATTCTTTCCACTTCCTCGCCGCCTAAATCATTAAGATATCCTTGGGCCTTAAAAAGTATCACATCCCCCTGTTGATCTTGCATTACTTTAAAATTTTTCATCTCTCTTTATGCTTTCTCGTTCAATTTTTTTACCATAACCAGTCTGGTCCCAATTTCGGCTTTTTCAAATCGAACCTCATCCATCAATTCCCGGATTAACCCCAACCCTCTGCCCCTCCTCTGGGTAAAGGGATCCTTTTCTTGAATGATCCTCGCCTGAACGGCTACCGGGTCAAACGATTGTCCCCTATCCTCCACAACGATCTCCAGGAAATTTGGACGAACCGTAAAATAGACTCGGATCTTTTTTTCAAAACTCTGACTGTGTTCGCCGGCATTGATACAAGCCTCGATCAGGGCGATTTTTGCTTTTTCGATACTCGTCTCATCCAATTCAGAATAAGTGGCGGCTATCTGCTCCAACGCTCGAACAGCCACTAATTCAGATTCTGAGTTTATAGGCAAGACAAGGTTAAAATGCAAGCTATTTTCAGCCGCAGAACCTATCTCCTGGATCCCTTCATTAAGCGAAGAAAGCTTCCTTTCGAGTTCCGAGCCCAACTCGTTAATGATTCGGTCCTGATCTTGTTGGAAAAGAAATTTCCTGATTTGGACTTTTATCCAATCTCTCAAAACCTGATCGGGCTCCAATCCGATCTTTCCAAATCGCTCCCAAATAAAACCGGCCCGTTCTAATAAGCGTAGGATTGGTTTAACCTTTTCCGGAGACAACTGTAAAGCGTCCTGCAATTTTGACAGAGAAACCATGGGTCCACTAAACGTCTCTAGATGATGAAGGATTTTAAGGACAGCCTCTCCCCACAAAGGATCCACTTCCGGGCTTTCGAAAAGGCGATGTTCTATTCCCCGGCCCAATTCCCCCCTTTCTAAGGCCTCAAAATAGATCTGACAAAACCGCTGATGACTTTCCAGTCTTGTGTTTCCCCCTGTAGCGGCCTCCCGAAAAAGAGAGGTAATGGTACCCGGATTCCCTTCTACATACTCAAACCACATTCCAACCAGGTCCTGAGCCGCTTCAATATGATAATAGTCAGTCAGGACCGTAGCCAGTCCCCGGCTCTCTTCTTTGGGCATTGGAGCTAATTCCACAACCGTCATATGGGACGAATGCAAGGTCGGCAAAAGGGTCTTTAATAGATATCCTGGAGGTTCTCCGGCAAAAAGATGGGGAGACCAAGGAGAATCGATTACCCCTCTCCATATCCCTCCCAGCCCCCTCTCTCCTAGAGTTAGGGCTTCGATCTCCTGGAAATGATCTAAGAGCATCCAAATTGGTTTGTTAATAGCCTGGGCTATTTTCCCTGGGGCCTCCAAGGCATTCACTAATCCTGTATATTCATCTTCCGACCGTCTGGCCCTCTGATGGTTCAAAATTATCTCTTCCATCATTCTTTTTCCCTGCCTTTCTGCTTCAAATTGCAGGTCGGAGAAAGACAAGGAAATATTTTTCGTTTCGACAAATAATTCCTTTTTTTCAAAAAGAAGGACCTGACTGATTAGGCTGATCAGATAGGAGTCGGCAAAGGATAAAACATCTCTAGCCCCTCGGGAACAATTATAATAAACCGGGACGATCTCCTCCTCTTTCCAAAAAAGAAGATCCTTAACCTCCTTTAGGAGGGCCGTTTTCCCCCTTCCCGAAGGTGCGATAAAAAACAAATCTCCACCCTTGCCCTGAATAATCTCCTTGGCCATCTTAAGAAAAAAAGCCAATTCGGATTGACGATTAATGAAAGGAGGAGTTTTCTGAATCAATCTCTATTCTCCGATCCGCTTTTTTCCAATTCCAAAATCCGCGAGGAAACTTCGCCGGAACAGGCACAATTTTTTTCTCTGAATTCGGTTAAGAGAGCCAGGGCCTGATCCGGCTTCCCTTTTTTTCGAAGGGCTTCGGCCGAGAGTAAAATAGCTTTTTCCAATCCGGGATTCGCTTCCCGGACATAGGCCAGGCAATTTAAAGCCCCATCCCAGTTTTGATCCTGTAAATAGATCGAGGCCAAATCCAAGCAAATATCCGGAAATCGGATGTCCTCTTTGATAAGAATTTCCAGTTCGTTTTTAGCCTTTTCAGTCATTTCGACCCGTAGATAGGTTTTGTACAAATGAATACGGGCCTTAAAAAAATGGGGGTTTATCTCCAAGGCCGTTGAATAGGCCAAGATGGCTTTGTCCCAGGCGTCAAGACGTTCGTATACTTTTCCCAATTGATAATGATAGTCCGCGTAATCAGGAGTCTTCGCTATTTCCTCTTCATAAAGATGGGCCAACGTATTCAACAAAGGCCGATCCCATTTTCCCCCAAATTTCTCCATAATTTCTATATAATCCGGAATGATGGGTAGATGTTTCGGGAATATATGAAAAATGGTCTCCAGGTATTCTTCTTGGAGGGGATCTACGGTAAAGTCAGATGTCCCCCCCCCTCCACCATCTTTAGCCTTTTTCCTTTTATCCAGAGAGTCTAATAGAGTATGAGCAAAGACCCGTTGTTCTTCATCCAAATCGAGATTCAAGGATTTTTCTATGCTCAATGCGGCTGCTTCCAAATCTCCGTCTTTCAAATACAGCATACCAAGAATAAACATGGCCTTAGCATAGGCTGGATTCAATTCAAGGGCCTTTTTAATACGTTCCAGCGCTCCCGGCCAATCTTTAGCGGCACCCTGAATTAAGCCGGCATAATAATATAGATCAGGATAGTTAGGTTTTTCACGGATCAGATCCTCTAATTTCTGAACTGCCGGCTGAAATTCACCCAATGCCGCGAAAGTCAAAGCATATTGCACCTTGGCTTCGAAATATTTAGGATTTAGAGCTAGAGCGGTAGCAAATGATTTTTGTGCCTCCTCAAAATGTCGTTCGTGGGCGAAAACGACTCCCAGATGATAGTGAAAATCGGCGAACTTCGGATTAGAAACCACCAGCTTCTGAAGTTCTGCACGGGCGATGTCGTATTTCTTTAAATTATACAAGACGATGGCTACCTTATAACGCAATGAAAGGAGTTCCGGTACCACTTCCAGGACCTTGGAGAAAGAGGCCATGGCCTCATCATATTTCTTCCAATTGTTATAGGCGATTCCCTGATAATTATAGATTTCATAATGGGTCGGATTGAACCCCAGAGCCCGCCTTAAATGAATGATGGCATCTTCATATTCCCCTTTATGCAAATAGAACAATCCCAGGTTTCGGTGGATTAACCCGCTGTAAAAGGAGGCCAGGTTATAATGAAGGCTGTTTTTCCCCTCTCCCGAAAGGGTCAATTCTTTAAATTTTTCCAGAGCTTCCAGATACAGTCCTTGATTATAGAGATCAATGCCTTCTTCGTACCTGGAATGCCTCCCCAGGGTCACAATCTTTTTAAAAGTTTTTTTCAGGTTCATGAAGATCCCCTTTAACGTGCTCCTCGACCTGAGAGAACCGCCGGAATAGTCCGAATTAAAATTTTTAAATCCATAATTAAAGACCAATTATCAATATAATGCAAATCCAATTGAATCCATTCCTCGAAATTGATATCGTTTCGGCCGCTGATCTGCCAGGTGCAGGTAATTCCTGGTTTAACACTTAATCTTCGACGTTGCCATCTTTCGTAGTGAGCAACTTCACTCGGCAGGGGGGGACGGGGACCGACCAAGCTCAAATCCCCTTTCAAAACATTGAACAACTGGGGCAGTTCATCCAGACTGGTTCTTCTGAGCCAACGGCCAACTCGAGTGACTCTTGGATCCTCCTTCATTTTAAAAACCGGACCGGACATTTCATTAAAAGCCTTCAAATCTTCCTGCATTTTTTCTGCATCAACGACCATGGATCGAAATTTAAGGAGAAAAAATTCCCTCCCGTTGCGTCCGCATCGTTTTTGAGAATAAAAGACAGGTCCTTTGGAATCCCATTTTATCATAATAGCGATAATCAAGAAAAGGGGCGATAAAAAGACCAAAGTGATGAAGGCGATAGCCAAATCGCTGATCGCTTTTACAAAAAGGCTAATATCTTTTTTAGGGCGGCTGAGAAAACTGATAAGGGGAAGACCGGCTAAACGACGGAAGGAGACATGCATACTCTGTTGATTCGGCCATTGGGGGACCACCGTCAGCTTGATACCCATGTCTTCGCAGACCGGGACGATTTGATCAATGTTAGACCATAATTTTTGAATCGAAAAAACAATAACTTCTTCAATCGGATTCTCTTTAACCACCTTTTCAAACGCCTGAATAGGGCCCAGCACCTTCAGGGACCGCGGCAACTCCCCGGGTTGATTAAAATCCCCCAAACAACCCACGATGTTATAGCCGACTTCCGGGTAACTTTCCAGATACCGTGCCAAGCGCCTCATATCAAAATCGGAACCGACAAGAAGGATCCGATGTAAATATTTTTCTATCTTATGAACTTTCCAAAAATAAACGATTAGCCTTTTTTCCCCATAAAGCAGCAAGATGTTAATACTGAGGAAAATAGCCATTTGAACCCGGCTGGGGAAATACAATTTTGAGAGGAAGAACAAGCCGGATAGGACAAGGCCTGCCCCAAGATTAGCTTTGATCAAAGCCCACAACAGGGCTTGGGGGTCTCTCATTATTATCGGATCATATATGGAGACCCGACTGAAAGCTATCCACCAAACAAAGGGAATAATTATCATAATAAACAAAAATTCACTGAGAGGGCGGAGGCCGCCGACAGTAAAAGCCCAACTCCCCAGAATAAATGTATGTCCCTCCAGGATATGCGCCAGGAGATAACCCAGGATATAACTCAAGATCGTAATAACCTGGTCAGAAAACCGATAGGAAATTTGGGGAAGTAAGTCCCTCACTGGCTATCTCCCGTTTTTGTTAGACTACCAACTGATACCCTGGTATTTTCCGAGGGAACCCCTATTCTCCGGGGCAATGCGGATTAAATCAATAATTAACTGATCTTCTCGGACATAGTCCCATAAGGCGGAAAGACCTTCCACATTAGAACCGACAATAATTACTTCCCCATGGGCCGCCAAACTTTCTAAATCGGGGATAAGGAGTTGACCCAAATGGGGTATGACCCGTTCGATAAATTCCTTGTTCGTTCCAAAAAGATTCCCGAGAAAAACCTGAGGATCATATATTTTCAGGTCAAAGCCCTTTCCGAGAAGGGTCTCGGCCAATATCACTAAAGGGCTTTCCCGAAGGTCATCGGTCCCTTCTTTAAAGCTTAGTCCCACCAGTCCGATCTTTTTCTTTTTGCTTTCAAGGATCATCCGAAGCCCTTCCCTCTGCTGGGCGTCATTGCTGGGGAGAATAGCCTGTAGAAGAGGCAACTCCAGATCGAGAGTTTTGGCCAAATAAAGTAGCGCCCGGGTATCTTTCGGCAAACAGGAACCTCCGAAGGCAAAAGCCGGTTTCAAATAAACCGGTGATATATTCAGCTTAGTGTCTTGAACAAAAATATTCATTAGTTCATGGCTGTCCACTTTTAAGGCCTGACAGAGTCTGCCGACCTCATTGGCAAAACAGATTTTTATGGCATGAAAGACATTGTCCAGATATTTGATTAATTCCGCTTCCACCAGGGAAGTTAGAATTAATGGCCCGGGAAGCGTCTCATAGATGGAAATTAAGGGGGGTTTTTCATGGGGATTGAGAAGACCCAGGACGGTCTTGGGGGGATTAAAGAAATCCCAAACGGAACTCCCTTCCCGTAAAAATTCCGGATTAAAACAGAGTCCAAAATCTTTTCCGGCACTTTTGTGCGATTTTATTTCCAAAAGGCGGAGTAAAGTCATTTCGGTTGTGCCGGGCAAGACGGTACTCCGCAGAACTATCCAATGGAAAGAAGTCTTTTTGGCTAAATAGTCTCCCAGTTCTTCAAATACCCTTAGAACATAATTCAAGTCGATCGACCCATTGGCTTTACCGGGGGTTCCCACACAGATTAGACTTACTTCGGTTTGGTTAAAGGCCCAAGCCCCATCTCCTGTCGCCTGAAGTCGTTGTTGTCTGGTTTGCTCGGCAATAATCTGACCGATTTCAGCTTCCAAAACTGGGGACTGTCCTTGTTGGATCATCGAGACCTTATGGGAGCTGACGTCCACTCCGATCACTTCATGCCCCATTTGAGCTAAGCAGGCCGCACTAACCGTCCCGACATATCCCAAGCCGAAGACACTGATCTTCATAGAGATAACCTTGAGAAAGGATTCTTTGTTATTTTTCTATTGTTACCATATTCCACCAACGAATACAACATGGTCTCCATTGATTAGGTTTAAAATGAAAAACTTCTTCACAAAAAAGGCCCTTTCCCCTTTGGGGAACGGGCCTTTTTTGTGTAACACTAAAAAAATCCTAGTGGACGGAGGCGCTGTTGGGATCCAATTTAACCGAGATGGCGATTTTATAGAGCAGGGTAAGAATCAAGAAACCCGTGGCCCAGACCCCCAGTCCAATAAAGATCTCCGGTAAAGTCGGAGCGTATTCGGTGACATGTTCCAAGGGTGAGGGAATAAAACCGGTGACCACCAAGGTCAATCCTTTTTCAATCCACAGGGAGCCAAAGACGCCGACACAGGCCGCGGCCAGCCAGGCGTTGCTTTTCTTGACCACCGGCAGAAGCAGCAGGACAGCGGCGCCGACGCCCATAACCACCGAGATCCAGGTCCAGCCCACATATTTGTTATGCCCTTCCAGGCCAAAGAAGAGATACTCGAAGGCGTGTTTATGGCCGGGGATATTACTGTAAAAGGCGGTGAAAAATTCCAAGAGGACAAAGAAAATACTCAGCAGCATGGCATAGGTAATGATGGTGCGTAATTTATTGATGGCCTCCTGCCCGGCATCAAAGGCCGTCAGGCGGCGGACTATGAGGCACAGCAGGATCAACAAGGCCGGGCCGGCGGCAAAGGCTGAACCCAAAAAGCGAACAGCCATGATGGCCGTGAGCCAGAAATGCCTTCCGGGAAGACCGGCATACAGAAAAGCCGTGACCGTATGGATACTGACGGCCCAGGGAATGGAAATATAAATCAACGGCTTGACCCATTTTGGAGGAGGAATGGCCTTCCGTTCGGCGTTTAAAACATTCCAGCCGATAAAAATATTTAGAAAAAGATAACCGTTCAAGACGTTCATATCCCAAAAGAGAATTGAATTAGGGGTGGGATAAAGCAAAACGTTTAAGATTCTGACCGGATTACCAAGGTCCACAAAGATAAAGAGGATACACATGGTTACCGAGGCAATGGCCAAAAATTCACCTAATATGGTTATCTTGCCGAAGGCATGAACATCATGCAGATAGTAGGGCAGGACCAGCATGACCGCCGAGGCGGCCACCCCGACTAAAAAAGTGAACTGGGCGATATAAAATCCCCAGGACACATCCCGGCCCATCCCGGTTACCCGCAATCCCTCATTATACTGATAGAGATAGGAGGCTACCCCAATGCCGATAAAGACCAATAAAACCCAAATCCAGCCCCAGTAGGCCTTACTCCCGGACAGTGCCTTTTCAATCATAGTCACCTCATGCAAAAAGATTAGGATTCGAGGGGTCTAGGATTCGAGGATTCGAGTGAACAGTTTTATATTTGAAAACCAATGGCTTGAACCCTTGAATCTTCGAATCTGGGAACCCTTTCTTTCTTAAACTAAATAAAAAATATTCGGTTGCGTGCCCAAGTTCGGTTTCCGTCGGATGGAATACCGCTCTTTGAGGACCTTTCTGACTTCAGACCCGGGATTCTCCAGATCACCGAAAATCAACCCGCCGTTACTGACCCCTACACAGGCCGGGGGAAGGCCTTTGGCCAAACGCTCCTCGCAAAAAGTACACTTCTCTACCACCCCTTTGGACCGGGTAGGATATTCCGGATTGGAATTCTCTTTCATAAACCGCCGCGGATCTCCCCAGTTAAAACTGCGGGAACCATAAGGACATCCGGCCATGCAAAAGCGGCAGCCGATACAGCGGTGATAATCCATCATGACGATCCCGTCCGGACGTTTGAAAGTGGCCTGGGTGGGACAGACCCGAACACAAGGAGGATTAGTGCATTGATTACAAAGGACCAGGAAGGATTTGTGTTCCATCTCTTCCGGAATAAATTGATTCTGATCATCGGGAAAGGCATTTTCGTATTTCTCTTTCCAGATCCATTTAATCTCCTGCCTCACCGGTTCCACTTTGGGGATATTATGGGCCTTATTACAGGCGTCGATACATTTCTGAAAATCCTCCGGGTTCTTAAACTTACGGGTATCGATCACCATAGACCATCTTTTGGCTGTTGCCGCAGTCGTCTTGGTCTGGGCCTCCAAAGCCCCCGGCGCAAGGATTTCAAAGGCGGTCTTGCCGCCCAATCCCCAGAGGGAAGCGATTCCGGCGATCTTCAAAAAATCTCTTCTCTTGATGCCCATCACTTGGTCTCCTTTGGTGCAATATGGCAGTCCCAGCAGAAGGGTTTGACCTGCATATAATTATGACATTGATCGCAAAACTGGGTTTTGTTGGAATGGCATTTCATACACCCGTTTTGGAGGCTTTTTTCAAATTCCTTTCCGTTGGCCGCTTTGAAGGTCCGTTGAAAATCCGTCCGGACGACCTCATGTCTCCATTCGTCGAGGATCTTCATGTGGGTGGTTTTCATGGCCTCTTTGGGTTCGATACACTGTTTTTCCGGCATCTGCTGAATAACCGGGGTATCAATCTTCGGATCCGGCTTAGCCACGGCCTTTCCCAGATTGTACCAGAGAGGAAAGGTGACCAGGATCACAAAGACAACTATTATCGGAATGACTTTATTTTCATCGTACATCATTCTTCACTATCCTCCTCGGCTTCTTCTCCCAATGGTTCACCGCGCAGGTTGGTGGTCCGTTCGATCTCTCCATCTATGATCAGGGCATTGGCTACCAGTTCGTGGAGACCGGTGACCGCAACGTCCGGGGCCCAGTATTCCATTAAGGTACTCAGGGCCGCTCGGTCAATGGCGCAGATATTGGCCAGCATATTGACCCCGTGTTTCTCCCGGACGTAGTTGACGGCATTGGCCCGGGGGAAACCGCCCCGCATCCGCAATTCCATATCTTCCCCGGCATTCAGGCCCGATCCGCTGCCGCAGCAAAAGGTCTGCTCCCGAATGGTCCCCTCGGGCATCTCGAAGAAGTTATTACAGACGCTTTTCAATACATAGCGGGGTTCTTCAAAAAAACCCATGCCCCTGGAGGTATTGCAGGAATCATGAAAGGTCACCTTAAGGTGATCGTTCCGGCTCGGATCCAGGTTCAATTTTCCATTACGAATGAGGTCGGCCGTGAACTCGACCAAGTGAACCATCTTAGTGGCCGAGGCATTCTCAAAAACCGTTCCGGTAATAGGGGAAACGGGCATTTCCAGAAAATCAGCCGGACCGTTCATGGTATCCATGTACTGGTTGACTACCCGCCACATATGTCCGCATTCCCCGCCCAAGATCCATTTGACCCCCAGCCGTTTGGCTTCGGCATACATCTTGGAATTCAGACGCTTCATCATTTCATGGGAGGTGAAAAATCCGAAATTCCCTCCTTCCGAGGCGTAGGTGCTCCAAGTGTAATCCAGACCCAGTTGATGGAATAACATCAGATAGCCCATACAGGTGAAGGTTCCCGGGTCGGCGAAGACGTCTCCGGAAGGGGTGATGAAAAGGATCTCCGCCCCTTTGCGGTTAAAGGAAGGCTCTGGCCGGATACCGGTAATCCCCTCGATCTCATCTAAAAAGAAGTCGATCATGTCTTTAAAGGCATGAGGTTCAATCCCCAGGTGGTTGCCTTTCCGGAAACAGTTGGCCACCGGACCGGCGATCCAGTCGATATTCAGACCCAGCAGGTTCAAAAGTTCCCGCCCGATTATGGTGATCTCGGCCGTATCAATCCCGTAAGGGCAGAAGACCGAACAGCGCCGGCATTCCGTGCACTGAAAGAAGTAGCTCCACCATTCTTTGAGCACGTCTTCGTTTAGGTCACGGGCTCCGACCATTTTTCTAAAGATCTTCCCGGCGGTGGTGAATTCCCGGCGATAAACCGAGCGCAGGAGTTCGGCCCGTAAGACCGGCATATTCTTCGGATCCCCGGAACCGATAAAAAAATGGCACTTGTCGGCACAGGCCCCGCACCGAACGCAGATATCCATAAAAATATGGAAGGTTCTAAAGCGGCTGATCCGTTCCCTGATCCCTTCAATGACAATAGCCTTCCAATTATCCGGAAGCTTCCAATCGGCATCCAGAGGGTTCCAGGACCTGGGATTGGGCAGGCCGACGGCCTCCAGATTTTTTGGCTGGCCGGCATAACAGTACATGCCCGGTTTGATTTCCGCCGGGGTATTCATCCAGCCTTTCATTAAGGGAGGGGAATGCTTTATCTGTGATAGTTCTTTTGGAGATGGGACATTTTTCAAAGCCATAATTACTCCTTCTCCACAGGGAGTCCAGCCTCGATCATTTTTTCCCTGAATTCTTCTTCATATTCATCATAGGTATGGACTTTAACTGGGTAATTCCAAGGATTGATATGCCTGACCATTCGGGTATTGTTGGCCATATTCCGCGTTGGACTGAGGAAGACTCCTCCCAAATGGACCAATTTACTGAAGGGGAAATAAGCCAACAAACAACAGACTAAAAAGAAATGGATATAGAAAAGGACTCCAATCCCCTGGGGAATAACCGGGTGAAAGGTGACCAACCCCATGATCAATTGTTTGGCGCTGACGATATCGACCTTCAGGATATAGCGCATCAGAATCCCGGTAATGGCGATGGCTATAATCAGCAACAAGGGAAAATAATCAGTGGGTAAGGAGATATAGCGGACCGTGGGGATATAGATTCTTCTCAGGAAGAGATAACCGGCGGCGGCCAGCAGGACGACTCCGCTGAGTAATAATCCAGGAAGCATCAATCCGGGCAACGGGCCGATCCCCACTTGGGCAAACCCATCCAGGCTTTCCAATACGTAGACGAAATTGGGTACCGGTTCGGTAAAAAACCGCAGATGCCGTATGATGACCACCAGAAAGGCATAGTGGAAGAGAATGGCTGAAAGCCAGAGCCATTTTTCCCATTCATAGGTGGCCCGCGGTCCTTCCCTGAATTCCATAGTCGAATTTCTAAATAGAGATCGAAAGGTGAAAATCTCCAAAAGCATTCTGCCTAAGACCCCGGCAGCGCTGGAGGGGTTCTCGAGTTTATTGGCCTTGATCCAGGGGAAGGTTTTTTGTTGACCGGCAGTGGTGGGGATGCGGAAAGGAACGGGGGAGAAAGACCAAAGGAACAAACGCCCGACCATTCCCACCAAAAAAAGAAACATGGCCACATAAGGGATAATAATCCCGAAGACCATCTGAAGATTTGCCACCTGGATCCCCACGAAGGGAATGACTACGAGAACCAGTACCGTGATGAAGGATAAGATAATGCCTAATATAAAATTCATGTATGTCTACCTCTCCTCATTAGGTTTGGCCCTGAAACTGATTATCCATGGGGTTTGGAAAATATTTTTTTAGTATTATCCTATCCCCAATCGCTAAACGCCGACATCACACCTGTTTAGGTATTTCTTCCGGTTCTTCACTAACCAGCTTGGCCCTCTTCAAAAGCCGGACGGTCCGATTCTTCAGCTCATTGGCTTTCAGATCATAAATCTTTTCCCGGCATTTCATGAAAATATTAAAGGAAAGGAGCCCTAATTCATCTATTCTCGATTCCAGGTCGAGTAATTCCCGACCCAAGGCCCCTTGTTGAATCTCGACTTCCATCTCCTCCCTGATCACTTCTTTCAACAGGAAGATGAAAGATAAAGCTTGAGAAGGAGAGAAGTCTTGAATCGCCCGAATCCGAATAATATTTTCCAGAAAGGGCTGCAAGGTATTACACTCTACCCCTTTACACAGACCGTCCAAAATCGGCTCAATTTCCTTGAATAAGGTATAGCCGATCGGATTGGCAAATTGATTCTTTTTACTTTTAAGGAATTGGGCGGTCTGTTCCGGGTAAGTCCCAATGGTCAGTTCAAACCATTTAGATAAAATAGCCTTTTTTTTATCTCTGATGTGTTGTTCCAGACTCATTGGGTCATGACTAACAACGGGTAACAAGTGACGGGGGAAAAAGGTATCCAGGCATCGAACGGCGGATATACCATTTCCCATCAGCAACTGTGGTTAGAGCTTGAACGGCTACTCGAAGGATCCTGGTCACCTGCTACCCGTCACTTGTCACTATACTTTGATTATGAATCGTTGTCAGTCAGGTTCTGACAACCTTTTTTATACGCAACCGGTCGGTTTGGGAAGGCCGGCCATTTTACAGGCCCCTTTCCCGGGTCCGGATGGGAACAGTTCATAGATATATTTCAGTTTGAAACCGGTTACTTTAGACAAAATACGGACCATGGGAGCGATCCCATTTTTCTTGTAGTAATCCTGCAGGATATTGATAACCGCCCAGTGTTCATCGGTCAGCTCTTTAATTCCTTCGGAATCTTTGACATATTCAACCCATTCTTTGGACCAGTTATTGAAATCATCGATAAATCCGTCTTCATCAATACCAAAGGTTTTTCCTTTGAATTCTACTGTTGGCATGCTTGTTCCTCCTCACAAAATTATTTATTTTGTGGCCATTACATGACCTATTTTCTCTAAAAAGTCAAGGTGATTTTATATGTTGGGACCCAAATATTTATCTTGAAAAAATCTCTGTTATCTCCCTTTAGTTCCGTTTCACCCTCCGGATCCTCTCAGCGAAAGCCAGAGAAGCCGACCCCATGGATAGAGGGAAACCCTCTCGAAGGGTCCGGTACTTTCGAGCCTGATCCCAAAGAGCCTGGGCCCATTCCGCTGTACCCAGGGCATGAAGATGGGTATAAGAGGCCAGAACGTTTTTGTACTGAATGCCGTCTCCCTGGCCATCCAATCCAAATCCTTTAACCATTTTAAAAACCGGGGAGACCTTGCTGGAATCCCAGTCCTGGACCCTGGAATAGTGGAATTCATGACCTTTCAGCACCGTCCCGATCGGAAAATAAGGATTGTCTTTCTGGACCTTTAGGGTGGTATAACCATGGCCTTGGGGCTTTTTCTCCAAAACAAAGGTCAGAGGCAAGACCCCGACCATCGGATAGGTCTCTCCCTGATAGATCAAGGTCTGACCTAAATACATCAACCCGCCGCATTCGGCATAAACGGGCAACCCTTCTTCGATAGCTTCTTTTAGACCCAATCGAAAGGAATAATTTTCGGCTAGGCGAAGGGCCTGGGTCTCAGGAAAGCCTCCTCCGATATATAACCCATCCAGAGTGACCGGAAATTCTCCGGTAAGGGCGTTTAAAAAGATCAATTCGGCCCCGACCTTTTCTAAAGCCTCCAAATTTTCCGGATAGTAAAATTGAAAAGCCCTATCCTGAATAACTCCAATCAAAGGTCGAGCCGGACCCGGCCCCGTTCCTCGGAAACAAACAGGATGGGGGGTTAGAGTTTTCATGGGGGGAGCGCCATAAGCCAGGGCTCGCAACCCCTCAAGATCAAGGTATTTTTGAACCATTTCTTTGGCGGACTGAACCGCCTTTTCCACTTCCGGGTGTTCCTGAAAGGGCAACAATCCCAAATGGCGTTCCGGGAATTGAGACGAGGACATCCTGGGAACGACACCTAGGACAGGAAGATTGCAATAACTGTCTATGGATTTTCGAATTATCGTTTCATGCCGGGTCCCGGCAATATAATTTAAAATGATCCCCCTGAGATCAAGGTCGGGTTCAAATTGCTGGCAACCCAAGACCTGGGCCGCCACGGTACGTGTGGTCTTGGTACAATCGACAATCAAGACAACCGGAACGTTGAGCAGCTTGGCCAGTTCGGCCGTACTGTAAGTCCCTTGGGGGTTGATTCCGTCGAAGAGCCCCCTGTTACCTTCAATCAGAGACAACTCTCCGTTTTGAGCCCTATATTGAAAAGAATGGAGAAGGGCTCTTTTTTTCATCAAAAAAGGATCTAAATTAAAGCACGGGTGACCGGCGGACATAGCCAGCCACCCGGCATCAATGTAATCCGGACCCTTTTTAAAGGGGATAACCTTACTTCCTTGGGCCTTCCAAGCAGCTAAGACCCCCATGGTGATGACGGTTTTCCCTGATCCACCCCGAAGGGAGGCCAACATAATACGGGGCAGACTCATGATTCCAAATGATCTAACAAGGGTGTTTCTTTAAAATAAAGGGGTTTATTCCCCTTCTTCGGCCGCAGCCTGTTTCCCGGCACCTTTAATACCGTAGAGGGTCGTGCTTCCGCTGGACCAATATTCCAACAGCCCCTGCTGAACCATATTGTTGACCAGTTTATTCACATCTCTATTTTTCCAGTCGGGGAGCATTCCATAAAAATCTTTCAAATAAAATTTGGATTTTCCCTTCTTTTTTTCCAGGGTCTCCATAATCAATTTTTGGGCTTCAGCAGCTTCCATGATTATCCTCTTTCTTTTTATGGGTCTGGAATAAGGGGTTAGGAGAAAAGCTTAAGTCCTGCACTCCTGACCCCTAATCCATAATTTATTAATAAATATTACCTGACCGCAATATCCATTCGTTAAAATTTAAACTGGGATGTTTGACGCCAAGTATAATAAGCCGGATCCCGGAAATCATCGATCAGATGATGGGTGAATTCCAACCCGGTTTTCTCGAAGAATTTTTCCCAACCGATTCGCTCGGCCCAGTCCCCAACGCGCTCGTATTTCTGCGCATCGGCGGCATAAACCTCCACGATTTTGCGGATACATTCCGTGGTCTCCGGCCAGCGGGGCACCGTATTCGGCAGAAAGGCCACCACCACCTTGGAGAATTTGGGATAGCTGATCCGGTTGGATACTTTTCCGCCCACCATGATGACGATACCGTCGCCCACGTCATCGGCCAGAGGCATGGCCGGGCACATGGTATAGCAGTTACCGCAGAACATGCAGCGGTCATTATTGACCTGAACGGCCTGGGCTTCGGTCCCATCCGGTTTTTTTACTTTACCCGGTTTAATGGCCGCCGTCGGACAGGAGGCAATGGCCAAGGGGATTTCGCAGACTTTGTCGATAACCTCGGCATCGATCATCGGCGGTTTACGGTGATAACCCAGGATGGCAATATCCGAACAATGGACCGCCCCGCACATATTCAGGCAGCAGGCCAGAGAAATCCGGACCTGAGCGGGCATGCGCATACTGGTAAATTCATCAAACAGATCATCCATAACGGCCTTGACCACGCCGGAGGCATCGGTGGCCGGGGTATGGCAATGAATCCAGCCCTGGGTATGAACGATATTGGTGATCCCGGCGCCGGTTCCGCCGATGGGGAACTTAAATCCCCCGCCGACCTGTTTACGGCTCAAGAGATCCTGTTTTAAGGGGGCAATCTTGGATTCAGCATCAACCATGAATTCGATATTGTTTCGGGTGGTGAACCGCAGATAGCCGTCACAATGTTTATCGGCGATCTCGCAGATCTCTCGGATATGGGAAACGCTCATTAAACGGGCCCCGCCGACGCGCACGGTAAATATCTTGTCGCCGCTATCCGCCACATGGACCAGCACACCGGGCTCTAAAATTTCATGGTAGGCCCATTTTCCAAAATTTTTCTTAATGACCGGAGGAAGAAATTCCTCATAATTTTTCGGTCCGATATCGGTAATTCTATCCTTCAAAGGATTTGATGGATCATAAGGCATCGGTCGTTACCTCCTATCTCTGATGATACTTGCGATATTCATTAATGTCTCGATCGAACCCGCCCTCGACCTCTTCGGATTTCCAGAAGATGTACGGGTTGGTTCGGGGTTCCTTAACCATCTGCGGCACCGGTTTAAGTTCCGCAGCCTCCAGAAGCTTCTGGAAGCCTTTCCTCTTGATTAATTCGCCGAGACGTTCACGGTTCTTGCCCTCTTCCATCCAATAATCCCAGATCTTCTCAATCAGTTCTTTGATTTCCGTATAAGGCGGTTCCACCTTCATAAACGGAACCAGCAGGGATCCCATCTGGGCCCCGTCCAGAATCGGTGCTTTGGCCCCGACCAAGAAGGACATACCGGTATCCAAACCGATCCGTAAGGCCCTGGGCATGACGTTGATGCAATGCATGCAGCGGGTACATTCGGCATTATTGATCTTCAAGGTCTTTCCGTCCCAAGCCATACATTTGGTCGGGCAGAGATTAATGACTTCACTTTCAATACTAAATGGACCCCAATCGCGACCGGCGTGGGCACCGGCATTGGGTTTCAATTCCCCGCCCACATAGGCAGCTACGGCCTTTTGATCGATGCGGATATCGTCTCTCCAGGTACCGATAAAGGACATATCGGCCCGGGCAATAGAGGCCACACAGCAGTTCGGACAGCCGTCGAATTTAAACTTAAACTTATAAGGGAAGGCCGGACGGTGCAGATAGTCCTGGTACTCGTTGGTCAGGTCAAAACACAGGGCCTGGGTATCATAGCAGGCATATTCACAGCGGGACATACCCAGACAGTCGGAAGGAGTTCGCAGGTTCGAACCCGACCCGCCCAGGTCCTGATTCATATCATGGGTCAGTTCCCAGAAGATCTCTTCCAATTGAGGAGTATGGGTTCCTAAAAGGATGATGTCACCGGTGGACCCGTGCATGTTGGTGATACCACTGCCCCTTCTCTCCCAGATGTCACAAATCTTCTGCAGATATTCGGTGGAATAATATTTGCCGCCGGGTTGATTCACCCGGATGGTATGGAAATGGGCCACTCCCGGAAACATCTCCGGCTGATCGCAGTACCGGCCGATAACGCCGCCACCGTATCCGAACACGCCGACGATACCGCCGTGTTTCCAGTGGGTCCGTCTATGGACATAGGTCAGTTCCAGGACACCCAGAATATCATCACAAACATCAACGGGAATCTGGTAATCGATCCCCTTTTCGTTCTTGGCCCGAACTTCTGCCTCTCGCTTTATATCGCTGACAAAACTCGGCCACGGCCCGCTTTCTAATTGATCCAGCAGGGGTGTTTTATGCTTCATTAGTATAACCTCCATTCTTTAATTAATAATAATTTAATTCAAAAACCGAATGTAGTGTTATGCCCTTAAGGCCTGTGGAATGCCGTAACCACCTCCTCTCGGAATACCATAGTGATCTATCAAAATCATTCCCCATATTAACCATCCCCTGGGCATTCTTTGGCCGGCCCTTTGGGAAGAATTAATTTCTCACTGCCCTCTTATAATGGAATGTGAAAAAAAAGACAAGGCATTTCGCCTCGCCCTTCTCGACTTAATTTCCTTGCGGCAGCCTCGTTCGAAGGGGATTTTAAAGAAAATCCAAACCTTTTAAATTAGTTCCATCCTATAAAATAGTTTTTCGGCTTTTGTCAACAAAAAAAGCGGCCAAACCCTCTCTTAGAGGTACATAATTTTTCCAAGAATGCCCCGCCATTACCTAAGGGCTTAAACCGCTTTCCCGGCCCCCTAGTGAAAACCTCCTCAAGCCCCCTGAATAAGGTTATAGGTATCCAGAATATGAGGCGGGATATTCTCCTTGATAATTAGAAGGTCCGGAGTGTCCGGGTCATAAGATTCTAGTAAAGCCGCAAATCTTTCGGCTAAATCGCTCAACGATAAGCCCTTCATCCAATTCAAAAAGGACGGGACAAATCCAGGCCACAAAATCCGTTCTTTCTCTTTTATATTAATGCCTTCCAAGAATCCAATCCAAGTCCTCCCCAAACAATCCCCTTCGGCCCAAATCAGATTCCCAACCCCATCCAGTCGATCCAGCCGGGTTCGGAGGGAAAGATTCAAGAAAAAAAACAAGCCGGCCTCCTCAACCGATATCTCGCCAGGGTCCATCAGGGCCCCATACTGCCTGACCGTCACCAGCCTAACCTCAATTTTTTCTCCGTTTATTTTAACAACAAAATCACCGGCCCCGTGGTGCCAGGGATAGATCTGCTCATAGGTCCGGGGATTATAGTAATGAGTTAAAATCATTGATACTTGCTCATAGACTTGTCCGGTTTGCTTTAAGGAAAAATAGGTCGGCTTTGGGCTTCCATCCCAGAGAATGATTTTGCGGGTCCCATCGACAGGATCAAAGGATAGGTGAAACTCTTGGAATCCTTCCAACCAGTCGGCCAAAAACAGGCTCAGTCGATGGCCCTTGATACCATCCAAGGAGCCGGAATCCTTTTCAAAATCATCCGAGAAATAGACCTTTGGCAGCCAATGATAGGGGTAGTTGGCTTCCAAGTAACAGAGAGCCTGGACCTCTCGTCCCATAACCTCCACCCCTCTTTCAGTTAAGGCCACATTAAGGGCAAATCGGGCCGTTCCTTTCGGGGTCTTCACCTCAATTTTCGCCGGATGGTAATAATTCCCATGTTTTTCCGAAAAAATAAGCATTTCCTGGATATCCGGGAGGGTCAAAGAGGTTGCCAATTGCTTTTGCATAGCCTCCAGAAGGAGTCCACAGGAATCCCTGAACAGGATTTTTTTAATGGTTTCGAAATATTCTCTATAGGTCCAGATCGGTTTTTCGTTTAGTGATGATGGAGTGCGATCAAGAGGTATAGGGGTCTCCAGCCAGCCGTCATTGAGAGGGACTTTTCCCTGGAGAGAAGAGGCCAGATAGGTGACTTTAGGGGGTTCTGTTGAAATCAAAATAATTTTGGTATGGTTAACTACCGGTTAAGCCTCTAGGACCTTGGGAGCTAAAAATAAATTAGGCCTATTGATTCTGGATTCTGACTCCTCGGTTCTGGGTTATGAACCTCTACCTTCGTTTATTCTTAAAGTCGTTCCCGATGAGGCCTCAACTCTTCCAGAAACCGTGGATCAACCGCATAGCCATAGGCCATGGCCTGATCGCAATGAGCCACGGCTGAAGCAAACTCTCCTTTTTCAAAATAGGCCAGGGCCAGATTATTATGGGCCACGGCAAAAGTAGGGGCCATCTCCAAAACCTTTTTAGAGGTTTGGACACTCTCGACCAGACGGCTTTGCATAAAATAGGCGCTGGCCAGTGTGGCCAGTGCTTGAATAAAATGGGGATTTAGTTCCACCGCCTTTTCCAAAACCTCAATGGCCGCCTCCACTTCCCCTTTTTGCAAATAAGCAAAGCCTAAATTGCCGTAAGGAACTGAGAATTTCGGCCTGATCTTGATGGCCTCCTGATTATATTGAATGCACTTTTCCAAGTCCCCTTGTTGAAAATAAATCCCTCCCAAATCAACATAGGCCTCGGCCAGACTGGGACTAGCCTGGATGGCCTCCTGAAATTCCCGGATGGCCTCTTCCCACTTCTCCTGTTTGATCAAGGCTACGGCCAGATTGTAATGGGTGGTCCCGCAATCCGGATTTTTAGCCAGGGCAAGTTTCAGTCCTTCAATATATTCTTCGATGGATTGGGCTTTACTAATATTTGGTTTGATCATTACTACTCCTTCACGTTCTCTTTTTTTAATTCATTGTCATACCACAAGGCAAAGGCTAACATCCCCTTGTAGCGATCATCATCGGCGATTAACCCTTTGCACATTTCCCAGGCCCCTTCGCCAAAGGCATTACTGTAACCGGAAAAATTACAGGCAGCCAAAAAGGATCGGGTCAAATCCAGGGAGGTTCGATTCAACTTGCCTTTACGCAGGTCGATCGGATCATTGGGCTCCATAAAAGGGTCCCAATTCTCATATCCTTTTTTCAAGATGTGTTTTTGGGCCTTAGGGGACATACTGTCGAAGATGACTTTTTTCCGTTCTTCGATCTCAGGTGTTCTTTTTTGCATTGAACCTTCGCCTTTCACTTGAATCTAGTCGGTTGAATTCGCCGCAGGTTTTGGTCCTTTGAACTCTCAACCCTCATTCTTGGACCGAACAAGCCGGATTTATCCCAAAAAAGGCTTCATCAAAATCGGTCAGGAGGGTTGTCGAAACCGGGAGAAGCCGCGTCTGGAGCTGAAGGTCCTTGGATCCAATTTCTTTTAATAATAATTCTGATAAACCGAAGAGTCGCTGATTGATCCGGTCCAGATTAATTGTCGGGTAAGCGACTCCTTCTTTAAACCCCGATTTTCCGCAGGTGTGCCCGGCCCCATGAATGGCCGAAGGAACTCCGTAAACCCGGCAGGTAATCGGCCGCTTTTCATAGAGATCACAGAGATCGGCCTCATTCAGGAAAGGACAACAAACCCGTTCCTCAGCCGTTTGCAAAAGGGCCTCTTCTTCCTTTTTGCCTTCTTGAACCATCATCTTGTGCAGTTTCCGCTTTAGCTTATAATACTGCCGGTCGGCCCGGTCCGCCCGGTCCAGAATCACATCCTGCTTTCCTTTGTCCAGAAGATGGAAAAAATGCACATTCAGATAGACCGCCTCGACCAGGGAGAGGTCGAACACCGCATAACAGCAATCCGAGCACTTTTCGGCACAGCGGAAACATTCGGGGTGGCCTTCCCGGATCTGTTTGACCGATTGTTCAACACCCTGGACTAGGGTTTCGTATTGTTTAAAGACTTTTTCAAAAGGTAGCATAGTTATTTCGGAATTCTCCGTTAATACAAAAAATTTATTGAAAAACTGATTTTTGCAGGTTGATCAAAAAGGTCAAGGTGCAAGGCGCCCGAAATCCTGAGGAATGAGACGTACATAGAAGTACGTTGCAGTGACGAAGGATAAGGGCAACGCAGCAAATGGGCCTTTTTCAGCAACCTGCTAACGTACTGAGTTTCTCGATATTCTCCCTGGCAAAATCGATGGATGGATCCAATTCCAAGGCCATTCGGTACAGTTTGATGGCCTCGGCATAAAAGCCCAGCTCCCTTAAATTGGAGCCGATATTGGCATAATCAATCCCTGAGCCCGGGTCGATTTCAATAGCCCGTTCAAAGGCCTCAATGGCCTTATGATGCTCTTTTAATTTAAAGTAACAAAAGCCCAAAGTGTTGTAAATCTCTTTTTGCCGGTCATTGTGCTCTTTGGCCTTGAGCAGAGATTCAATGGCTTCTTCATATTTTCCCAGGTCCTTCAGACAAACCCCGAGGTGACAATAGATGCTGCTCAAATCGATATCCCGGGGATTCAAATGCAGGGCCTTCAGAAAATAGTCCATAGCCTCTTGGGGCTGCTCATTTCTTTCCAAGGCAAATCCCAGAAAAAAGTTGACCTCATAACGATCCGGGAAAACACCGACGATCTTCTGAAGTTCTTCCACAGCCTCGGCCGGGTCATCCATCATGGAGACCAATTTGACCAGATGGAAAAGGCCCCCCGTGTGCCTGGTTCGATCACGGAAATGAGCCCCGGGAATAATCGTATACACCGCCGGAATCCCCAACAATGGATGGGTGACCTTGACCATATAGACCTCCAGCCCTACCCGGGCCAGGGCCTCAACACAGGCTTCAATCTCCAAGCGGATATTGTCGTTGGAAAGATTAGGCAGATCGGAAATCGAGATGGTTTTCGGGTTGGTCATAACATACTGGGCATCTTCCAGAAGCTGATATTTCGGGAGGGTCGGCCGATATTGGGTTCGGTTGATAAAATCTCCGGCCAGTTGAGCGATCTCCGTTACCGCTCGGATCAGGGATTTTTCCGGATTAGGGGTCGTCCCGGCGGTAAAAACAATTTCACTTTTTTCAGGAAAAGTCGAGGGATCATAAGCTAAGGAGCCCACCGTCGGGATCCCCGTATCTAAAGAAAAATCTTTTAAGAAAAGTTTTATTCCTAAACGATCGAACTTTTCAATCAGTTCCCGGGCCGCCGGGTCGGTGACCGAGGCCGGATCAATGGTCGGCGTCAGCATGAGATCATTACTGATCACTGACGAAACGTGCCGTTCAACGATTTCACAAAGCCCTTGAAGGATGGCCTCTTCCAGGGTATTGCCGGCCGAGGGTCCGTTATATTCATGGATGAGATAGAACCAGTCTATTGGAACCAGCAGATCTTTCTTCCGCGTCAAGTTATGGGCCCACACCCAGGCCAGAGGGATTTGCTCGAAGATCTCTCGAATCTTATCCAGATCTTTCGATTGATCATAAAAACAAAGGGCCAGGGCTTCGAAGGGGATAGCCTGGTCTTGAATATTTTTATATTTCTCAATGATGAAGGAACGGTTTTTTATGAAGGTGAAAAAACTGAACCGTTCAGCCAGTTCCACCAAGGCACTGGCCTCCGATTGCTCGGGAGTCCCCCCTTTACCCATCTGTTTTTGAGTCCCGATGGTCCGAACGGCATCTACACCGCAGCGACTGATAAAGATCGGGATGCCCAGTCTTCCGTTATCAATCCGGATGGTTTCCTTGAGGATATCCAGATCCACTTTTTTCAGCAGGTCCCGAACCCGCTTGATTGTTTCTTGGGGGGTCTGGGATTTTTCCTGATCATACGTATAGGTTTTAAAACAATCCTTTAACTCAATTCCTGAAGACATACCTTTCCGCTCCTTAACTTTAAATAATTATTAGGGCAAACCCTATTAGCTTCCAGAAAAATCTTGGCCCTTGGCAATACATTTAGATTATCAGCCGCCCCCAATAAGAAAGGAGCCCTACTTCCCGAAGTATAAATCTTCCTTGAGTATATAACAAGAAGAGAGTTGAATTTTAACCCTCTCCAAGAGGATCGGGGTCCCCTGTCACAGGCAATCATAGATTGGATATTATTTTTCAAAATTGCCTTATCCCTTTAATTTATGATACGGTATCTATATTTCTACTATTAGCCGCCCAGGTCATCAAACATGAAAAAATTCATTAAGGCCCTTATTTTTGCCGGACTCTTTCTCCTTTTTGCCCATTCCACAGGGAATCCTCCTTGTTCGCTCTGGGCCCAATCCGACGCCCCCTATAGTTTGCAGGTCGCCTCCCTACCCACAAACAGCAGTGCCCAAAAGGAAATTATCCGCCTGAAGTCTTTTAAAATCACGGCTCAAATTGTCCCTTGGGAAGATCATCGGAACAAAACCTGGTTTATAATCTCCATTTCAGGGTTTATTAATAAGGAAGAAGCCATTAAACAAGGAAACAAACTGGTCAATAACGGAACCATTAAGACATATAGGGTTTCTCTTCAAAAAGTCAAAGAAGAGGGCCGCTCCAAATCCGAGAAACCTTCACCGCCCCCTTCCGTAAAACAAGAATCGATAGCTCTCCCTGGGAATAGTTCAGTTTATGAAGGACCCATTTTTTCTGATGAAACCAAAGAAAAAAAAGGACCCGTTACCCTCAAAGAATCCCCAATCTCCCCTTCGGTCGAACCATCTAGGAAACCAGAAGAAGGTCACCCAATAAAGCAAGAATCGCCTACGAAAAAAACCATAAAAGATCTTAAAACACCTCCGGAAAAAACCTCGCCAGAACACCTTTCTCCAAAGAGTAAAGAGAGGCCTCTGCCCCCGATTAAGCCTGCGAAAAAAGAAGTCCCCCCTGCCTTAACTTCAGTCACGGACCGAAGGAATAATTCGGTTTATTTTGGACCGATCTCCGTAAGAGAAGAGGAAAAGGCAATCCGGGTGAACATCATGTTAAACCCAAAAATTTTTCCTGAGATTACCGCTGACAAGGTTGCGGAAGGTTCTCGTCTGATCGTTACCTTTAAAAATATAGGCAGAACAATCGTTCCTCTTCAATTCGAAAAAATTCAATCCAAGACCCTTCTATCCATTAGTTTAGCTCCAAAAGGATCAGATTGTACATTTATTATTCTCCTGAATTCATCCTTTAATTATGAAGTGGACCAGAACTATTATGAAAAAGAAAAAATGTACTCTTTGATGATCGCTAAAGAGCCGAGCGCCAGTCCAAACCCGGACCCAAAAGAGTAAATGCCAGTTTCCAGAAGACCTAATAATCGTATGAACAGAACGAGGCTAATCGAACAAAAACTTAGGTTGCCGGAGGAATAACCTTTATCATGACCTTCCGGGTTCTTGGTCCGTCAAATTCAGCGAAAAAGATGGATTGCCAGGTCCCCAGGGCCATCCGCCCATTCTCAATAATAACCGAAACCGAAGATCCGATTAAGCTGGCCTTTATGTGGGCCGCTGAATTTCCTTCTCCATGCTGATAGGGACCGTTAAAAGGAATAACCTGATTGAGTATACGGAGGATATCTCCCTGAACACTGGGGTCAGCCCCTTCGTTGATCGTCAGACCGGCAGTAGTATGAGGGCAATAAACCAAGGCCAGCCCCTCCTGGACCTTGGAACCGGAAACGGCTTTTTCAACTTCCCTGGTAATATCCAGAAACTCAGTTTGACGAGAGGTTTTAATCGATAAAGTGATCATTATAGCCTCCCTTATTTTTTTACCCAGGGAGGAATAATTATCCCTCCCTCGCTTTGTTCTTCCACCTGATCTTGGCCTGGCTGTTCCCCCATCTGGTCCCCTAACAGGGCCCTTTCCGTTAACCAGAATAGCAAAGGATTTTCTCCTAAATTCTCCGTTTCCTTTTCAATGACTAATGATTTTGCGGCCTCAAAACAAACTTGGGACTCTTCTTTCCGTCCTTTTAGATAATAGAGATAGGAGACCTCTTCCAGATATCGGAGGAGATCAGTTCTGGCCCTATCCTGAAATATCTCCCGGCCGGCCTTACGGGTTATTCCAATGATCTGTTCTTTTTTTTGCATCTGATTGAGGATCAAGACACTGGTTTGCACATCCAGAATCGCTTGTTGATACGGCTTAATCCATTCATCCTTCAATTGATAATAATGGACCTCCGGAATGCTCAGCAACCGGGGCATATCCAAAGACATCTCCCCACTTCCTTCGGCCCCCGGGAAAAGAGATCGGATTATTGGAAGCTCGTTCACGGTTTTCGACCCACCTAAATAGCCCAGAATGGCCGAGTAGATTCCCTCATCATCCGGAGACAAGCTGGACTTTCGGTCATGGGCCTCCTTTAACAAAAAGGCTACCTGTCCAGGATCGGCTTCTAAAAAAGAATGGCCCGATTGTTCAGCCAAATCTCCCAAAATTTCTTTTGCCTCTTTTTTACTTACTTCCACCGCCGTCATGTGACCAAGGTTTCCCCCGGGTTCTATGAGGGCGAACATAAATACTTTCCCTTGAGTTGCCTTGGGAATCAGCATGGCCAGCATTCTGTTCCGAGCCGGATCAAATTCGGACAGATAGCCGGTCACCCGGACCGAATCCCTGGCCTTTAGGATGCCGCCGTCTTTCCGCTCTGCCCCCTGCTCCTGCTCAGCAGGCAGGGCTATCCCTTTTTGTTTTAGAAGATAGATGGCTCGTTTGATTCCCTTCAGGACTGACTTGGAGGTTACCTGATTAATCAGGGCAGATAAAAGCAGGGAGGAGTGCTGAGTCTGTTGGGATAAAATCTTTTGAAAAAGCCATTCAGCTCCGCTTGGATTTTTATCTAACTCCCCGGCCAGATGGATTAGGACTTTCGGTTCGAAGGCCTCGGCCTCCTTTCCCGAGTTCAACTCATTCAGGAAATTCTCTATTTTCTTTTGAATTTCCGGAGCAAGGGGGCCTTGATCCTTATTCCGCAGATTGTGTGATTGTTTAGACATCAGTTCTCTTCCTTGATGGGAAATAAAAATAGTTTGTCGGGGATATTGCGTTTGATTTCAAGGTCTGATTTTCTTCCTCTGTCCTCTTATTTGAACGGATAACGCGACGTTGATCCTTGGCCCACAGCCTGCAGGTGCCGATGGCCCATCTGCGCAAAGGGCCTCAACCAGATCCGGATATCTCGACGATAGGCCGAACACGCTTGTTATATCACTCCCGAACAAATACTTTTCCCTCATTATACTTATGAATCAGCATTGAAATAAGAGATTGATAGGGAAGACCTTCCTCAATCGCTTTTGCCTGGATTCTTTTAAGGTCTCTTTCGGTCATTCGGATGTTGATCCTCTTCTGTTTAGTCAAGCTGTTACGAGCATATTCCTCAAACTTTTTCTTCTCTTTTTTGGTGAGATCAGAGACCCATTCTTCAGCCTCAAGCGATTTTGCCAATTCCATTTCTTCTTTATCGAGGTATTGCACTTTTTTCATCTTTTGGCTCCTAATAACTTCTTGGTCGCCTTACTGTTTGGTATTATTGTTTTCAAAAATATTATCTCATTATTTTCGACATACGGTACTGAATATATGTAGCCTTCAATCTTAACCAAGAGAACTTTTTGGTTCGGGTACTTTCCTGGATTTGGATGCTTCACCCGGTCAATCAGATCCCCTGAAACAATGGCCAAAACAACCTGTTCAAACGACACGCCGCGTTCTTTCTTGAGCAGTTCATTCTTTTCATCATTCCAATCATAATATTTCATTTGCGTGTGCCTATTGTATTCCCATCAGAGAATAGCGTCTTTGGGAACTTTTGTCAATGATTTAATATGCACAATGCGGCGTTGACCCGTGGCCCGCAGCCTGCAAGGACCGAAGGCCCAAGCGCGCAAGGGTCATCGCGGTCCAATGGCCTGGTTGACGCCGCCAAGGGCGAGGCCAGCCGGGACATGGACCCGATAGGGGCAACGCCTCATTGGCGACGCCCTCCAGGGCGGCGCCAACCAGTTATTAAGTAGTTTTCCCGAAATATACCATAAAAATGGTTTATCCATTAAAAATATTACTAAAATGGACTGGACCGACAAATTTCCTATTGAAAAGTTGAAAGAACTGATCCTTTTTTACATAGGAGACCTTTATTATCGTTTGACAACCCTCCAAACTCATAATAGTCTTGAACCATAAAACCCAAGGAGCCCTTATTATGGACCTCGCCGCCAAATGGAAACGGACAACTTCAAACCTTATCGGCTCATTCCGAATTTTTTCCATACGGGAAGATCGTTACAAATTGCCCCGCAATAATCAGGAAGGCACTTTCTATATCCTGGAAAGCAGCGACTGGGTCAATGTCATTCCCTTGACCGACAGCGGGGAGGTCATTTTAATCCGGCAATTTCGCTTTGGAACGGAAGAGGTGACCCTGGAAATTCCTGGGGGTCTTGTTGAACCCGCTCATACTCCTTTGCAGGCGGCTCAGAATGAACTTTTGGAGGAGACCGGATTTCAACCGGAACAATGGGAATATCTGGGCTTCGTCCACCCCAATCCGGCCTTTCTCAATAACCGCTGCCACAGCTTTCTGGCCCGGGGTGTTAAAAAAGTAGCTGAAACGCGTTTGGAAGAGAGCGAAGAAATCGAGACCCTCAGCGTGCCATACCAGGAAATCAAAGGTTTGATCGCCGCCGGTCAAATCAGGCATTCCCTGGTCCTCTGCGCCTTTCATCTTTATGCCCTTCAAGGCCAAGGCCCAACTTTTTGATACCGTTTTTGTCCTTGACCCCTTAGGTCGCCTATCTTATACTCCTTCCCATCTCAACGATCGGTGTGGGGCGATGTTCATCACTTTTGAAGGAATTGAAGGTTCCGGGAAAACCACTCAAATCAAACTTCTCCGCAAGACCCTGAAAGACCAGGGCCTTTCTTGCCTGACCACCCGGGAGCCTGGCGCAACCAAGATCGGTCTGCAGATTCGGAAGATTTTGCTGGATCAGAAAAATAAAAAACTGGCTCCCCAGGCTGAACTGTTTCTATATCTGGCCGACCGCTGCCAGCATCTCACTGAAAAAATCCATCCTGCCCTTTCCCAAGGCCGATGGGTCATTTCGGATCGGTTCTGGGATGCCACGGTGGTCTATCAGGGATTGGCCCGGGGATTGGACTTGAAGATCCTGAATCAGTTGCGCCCCTGGATTTTAGGCAAAGTCAGTCCGGACCGGACATTCCTGCTGGATTTACCGGTAGCCATGGGTCTAGCCCGGGCCTGGAAGCGAATCAATGATTCCTCAGGGGGTGACAAAGAAGCCAGGTTTGAAAAAGAAGCCAAAACCTTTCATGAAAAAATCCGTCAAGGCTATTTAACCCTGGCCCGTAAAGAGCCGGACCGGATTAAGGTGCTCGATGCCGCCCTTCCTCCAGGAATTATCCATGAACAAATAAAGGCGCTCCTCTCTTTCCCAACTTAATTGACGATAGGCATTCTTAATGGACAAAAAGACGCTATTCCGGCTTCGAGAACTCCTGGAGATTGCCATAGAGGTTGGAACCCCTGAAGCCTATTTCGGCCTCCTTGAAGAACTCACCAAAATGATAACCCTCCCGGGGGATAAGCCGGAGGCCGATCCTGACCCGGGTCATCCTGTAAATCAAATCCTGGCCCTTCTTACCGAAATTTGGAAAACAGGATCCACACCCTCATCAAGTCTGCCCGGCACCCCGGAACAACAAGGCCTTCTGGCTAAACTGATTGCCGAAATATTGGCCGTCCAGCGGTTTTCCTTAGATTTATCCCAGGGGAATTTGTCTTCCTCGCTGATCGATGGCGGCTTGGCCGGTGAACACCTCCAAGGACTGCAAACCGCCTTATGCCAATTAGCCAGGCAAACCCAGAAAATCGTTGAAGGTGATTTCAGTCAACGCCTCGACTTCATGAATGATTTTTCTTCTTCCGTCAACACTATGGTCCAGTGGTTAGACGAAACCCAGGGACAGCTGAAAGGAGTGGCCCAAGACCTGGTCGCCATAAACGACAATTTGAAGGCTGAGATTGAAAAACGTAAACACATCGAAGCCGAACTAAAACACTATCATGAACTATTGGAAAACCTTTCGGTTACGGATGGATTGACCGGAATCGCCAACCGCAGACGGTTCGATGAGTTTCTCCTGAACGAATGGCGCAGGGCCGTGCGTTATCGAACTCCCCTATCCCTCATCTTGTTGGATATTGACTCCTTTAAAGCCTATAATGATTATTACGGACACTTGTCCGGCGATGATTGTCTGCGCCAGGTCGCCCAATGTCTGAAAGAAACCATTCAGCGCCCCGGTGATCTCTTGGCCCGCTTCGGCGGGGAAGAATTCGCCTGTGTCCTGACCATCACCCAAGCCAAAGGGGCCCGTGCCCTGGCCGGCCAGATTGCAAAAAAAATCCGAGCCATGAAAATACCCCATGACGCCTCCCCCGTTGCCGATAGAGTTACTGTGACCATCGGAGTGGTGACGACTTTTCCGACCGCTGAGGAGCAACCTCAGGACTTAATCCGCAAAGCCGATGAACTGCTTTATGAGGGTAAACGTTCGGGCCGCAATCGCATCAAATATTGGCCGGAGACGAAATCAAAGGCCTAGGCCTTTTATTGAAAGAGCCGTATTCATGTCCTTCACCGCAATTCAGGGCCAGGATCGAGCCATAAAAAATTTGAAGCAGTCTCTCTTGCGGGACAAGGTCCATCAAGCCTATCTCTTTTGCGGACCCGAGGGAGTGGGTAAAAAGATGACCGCCCTCGAATTGGCCAAGGCCTTGAATTGCGACCGGACCGGGCCGGAAGGCGGATGCGACCAATGCCCTTCCTGCCGCAAGATTGATCAAGGGCTCCATCCGGACCTTCTCCATTTAAAACCTGAGGGGGCCAATATTCGCATTGAACAAATTCGCCGCCTGACCCAACAACTGGCTTATGGTCCGGTACAGGGGCGCTCCAGGCTCTGCCTTTTGGATATGGCCTCTGACTTGAATGACCCGGCCGCCAATGCTTTTTTAAAAACCCTGGAAGAACCTCCTCGGGGAACCTTTTTCGTCCTTTTGGCCAGGGATCAGGGAGAGCTGCTGCCCACCCTGGTCTCCCGCTGTCTTACCATCATTTTCAATCCTCTTCCTCCTGAGTTTATTGCCCAAACATTAATCCAGGAAAAAGGATTACCCTTTGAAGACGCCCGGATTTTAAGCTTGGTTTCGGGGGGGAGTTTAGGCAAGGCCCGGGGCTTTTTGAAATCTAATTTCTGGAAAAAACAAGAGGCTTGGATTGATCAGTTGGAGGGGTTTTCTCAGGCCGGGCTCGCCCAAATGTTCAATTGGGCCAAGACCTGGCTGGGTTCCCGGGAAGAAATCCTGGAAAATATGGAGATCGGTCAATGGTGCCTTCGAGATCTGATCTGGATCCGAGCCGGACTTGAAAATCATATCTCTCTCCGGTCTAATCTTAAAGACCGGATGCGCACCTTAGCCTTCAGTCTGCCTGATTCTGTCTGGTTGAAGTGCCTGCTCCTGCTCAATCAGGCTGCCGTTTATCAGAATCAAAATGTCAATGCCCAATTGAACTGGGAAAACCTTTTCCTGAAAATGGCTGGACTTTTTGGTGCAAGAGGGATTTTTCCAGATCTTTTTCCGGAAGGCGGACCTTATAGCCCCCCTGGTAAAGCCGGGAAATGATTTCCCGCAGATGGGCAAGACCTCGGGCCTGTAGAATAATCTCCACCTCCACCGACTGGACAGGCAGACTGGTAAAGGCCCGCTGGTGATGGACTTCGATGATATTGGCCCTCCATTCACCCAAAAGTCGGGTCAGTTCGGCTAAGGCCCCGGGGATATCACGGATTTCAATAAGCAGACGGGCCAGCCTCCCGGACCGAACCAAGCCGCGCTGGATAATAGAAGATAAGACCATCAGATCAATATTCCCGCCGGTGAGGATCAACCCCACCTTCCGCCTTTTAAACCGTCGATTCTGCTGAATCAAGGCCGCCAAGCCGGCGGCCCCGGCACCCTCAACCACTGTCTTCTCAATCTCCAGATAGAGAAGCAACGCCTTCTCCAATTCGTTTTCTTCGACTAAAAAAATTTCCTTAACCAACTCTCTGACAATCGGCAGGGCTAGATTTCCAGGGGTCTTGACCGCCAGGCCTTCGGCGATTGTCGGGGGCCGGCATTCAATCCCTTCAGCCTGCAGGGCTTGAACCATGGCCGGAAACCGGGCGGATTGGACGCCGTAAATCTCGATTGCCGGATTCAAATGTTTAGCGGCCAAGGCCACCCCGGAAATCAATCCGCCTCCTCCTATCGGGACGATCAAGGCCTCTAATTGGGGACAGGCCTTAAGCATTTCCAGGGCCACCGTACCCTGGCCGGCCAGAACCTCTTCATCATCATAGGGATGGACCAGGATCATCTTTCTCTCCTCAGCCGTTTGCCTGGCTAAGGCCCCGGCCTCATCCACTCCCTCTCCCTCCAAAAGGACCTCGGCCCCGAAAGAGACGGTTTGTTCGACTTTGACATTAGGGGTAAAACTGGGCATGACGACTACCGCTGGGATTTCCAAACGCTTGGCGTGATAGGCCAGGGCCTGACCATGATTCCCGGCCGACATCGTCAGAACCCCTTTCTTCCTGGCCTCTGCCGGAAGTGAAAGCAGTTTGGCCAGCACCCCCCTTTCCTTGAAAGATCCGGTAAATTGAAAATTCTCAAATTTTAAAAAAACCTCTGCACCGGTCAGATTAGAAAGGGTGGTCGAGGGGGCGCAGGGCGTCTCGATAATATGACTCTTAATCTTATCAGCGGCCTTCAAAACATCCTTATAGGAAACCCCGACTTTCTGCGTATTCAAAGTTCTTCTCCTTTCTTTCCTTTTCAGCCGAGAAATTGATTTTTCTTTTGCCTCCCTAATATGGTAACATAAATGAAGTCATCATCAAGGAAAAGTTCAAACAATTTCCGATTAAAGATAAAGCTCTAATTCCTATGCCCCGTGGGACACCAAGAAGAATAAAAATCCCCCCTTGGGAAAAAGGGGATTGAGGGGGATTTAAAAATTATTTTCGAGCTAAGCCCTCATGCCTGCGTGAGCAGGTACCACGAAAGATGCAAATCGGTTTTCGCCGACCACCGAACACTCAACTACGAACGACACATAAGGAGAGACATCATGAAACTGCCGGAATATGTTTCAGCTAAAGAAGTACAAAGAGTCTGCCGAGCCCTGGGTCTGCGCAACTGGGCAGAGATTAAAAAAGCCGAAGTTACGCTCCAAGAGGCCCAGATCATTTTAAACGAGATTAAACCGAAAGGGATGAAAATCCCCTTGGAAGAATTCAAGATCGGTTTGGAAGTGGAACTCGAGCACGGCACACGGTATAAAGAAGCCAACGTGACCAACAACCATCCCTTACTGACCGGGAAGATCGTTGTGGCCCATCTCAAAGAATCCCTGGATTATTACCGAAGGCTGGAGGTCGCCGAAATCGAAGGCGATCTTCTGAAGGCCGTTGCCGGGAAGAATCTGGCCAAGGCCGAGGCCAAATATAGAAAGCTGGTTCGGGCCAAACTGGCCCTGGCTCAAACGGAGTCCGAATCCTTAACCTGATCCTCATCGGTATTGACCGGTTCATAGGTTACCTGGAAGATGGCGGCTTCGGGTTCATATTTCAGGCAGGAATTTTTTAACCAGTTCCGGTTATCTTCCCGGGGATAGTCAAGACGGTTAAAACTGCCCCGGCTTTCCTTCCGGCCGAGGCTGGCCGATAGAACCGCCTGGAGCACTAAAGATCCGGAGAGGAGGTCTTCCTTCAGTCGCCTATCCTCGATGGTCTGTGGAATTAAACTGTTTAAGTGTGTGCGAAGGCTGTTTAATTCATCCATTCCCTGCCGGAGGCCCTCTTCTCTTCGGAGGATACCGGCACAATTCCAGGCTATTTCCCTAAGTTTGAGACGAAGGCCTCGAAGCTGATCAAAGGCCGGTTTATCTCCGGGCCTCCATCCGGACTCTTCAGAAGGCGTCACCGAACCTTTGAAAGGATGGCTTCGGGCATAATGGGCGGCTTCCCGGCCGGCGATTTGGCCCATGACTGCACATTCGGTCAAGGCATTTCCTCCTCGACGATTGGCCCCGTGTAGTCCCCAGACCACTTCTCCGCAGGCAAACAGACCCCTAAGCCGGGTCTGGGCCAGGGCATCGGTCCGGAGTCCCCCCATAAAAAAGTGGGTCGCCGGGGAGACGGCCAAACTTCTTTTGTGAGAATCTAAAGAAACCTTTTTGACAAGGGATGCCCGCAAGGCGTTCCAGTCTTCTTCCAGAACCTGACGGCAATCCAAGAAAACAGGGCCTTTTTGATTTTCTTCATAGAGGAGCAGGGAAAGCCGGTCCCGTTCAGTCAACGTGGCTTTGTTCAAAGACCCCATTCCCCACCGGGCCAGCAAATCCTCCCCTTCGGCATTGGTTAAACGTAATGAATCCGGATAGGGGGGATAAATCAGCAGAGAAGGCCGCCGGGCCTCAGAGAGGACCAAAGGATAGAACTGGACGAACTCCATATCCCGCAAAGCCAGGCCCGCCCTGGCGGCCAGGGCATATCCCTGGCCCATGATGCCCTTTTGATTATCGTTTCGCAGATAAATCGCCCCGGCCCCGCCGGTGGCCAAAATGACCGCCGGAGCCCTTAGGACCAGGTCCCTTCCTTGCTCATCGAAGCCCTTAACTCCTATTATCCTTTCGTTACGCTGCAGTTCTGTGACGTAAAAATTTCTCAGGATGGTGAGTCCTTTTGCCTGGAGCATTTTTTCAGCCAGGGCTTTGACTAGAAACAGGCCGGGGATGCTGGAAGCATCTGGCGTGGGAACGGAAAAATGTCCCTTGGTATCTTTTCGAATTACTCCCAGACCTTCTAAAAAGTCCATGGTTTTGGGGGCCTCTTGGGCAATCTGGCGGACATAAACCCCTTTATTGATCCCTCGGCCGATCTGATGGGTATCACGGATAAAAGCCTCCGGAGGGTACTCGGCGGTAGGAGAGGCAAAAAGGCCGTTGGCCAGGGCCGTATTGGTTCCCCGGCCCACCGGGCCTTTATCAACTAATAAGACCCTGGCCCCTTCGCTTTCGGCAGCCTGAGCGGCCATTATCCCGGCCAGACCGCCGCCTATGATGATCACCTCAAAAGAGAGCCCTGACATTCCTTTTCTCCTTTCTTTTAATCCGCCGTCTCTGAATAGTTCATTGGGATGAATATTTCTTAATTTCTTACTTGACCATTGCCACACCCTCTTTTATAATTAGTTATAGGAAGTTATATCATAAAATTAACCCCAGGGAAAACCAAACCGATTTGTATCGAAATGGTGGATTGAAAAATGACTATTGAATATAAAAACAAAAAATTCCTGGTCGTGGATGACTTCAAAGAATTTCGGTCCTCCGTTCGAGGTATGCTGGTCAGTTTCGGAGCCTTGACGATCGACGGGGCCAATTCCGCCGATTCCGCCATAAGCATGATAAAAACCAAGCCTTACGATGTCATTCTTTGTGATTATAACTTGGGCCACAACCAGAAGGATGGGCAACAAATTCTGGAAGAGGTCAAGTACCGGGAATTAATAAAGCTATCCACCGTTTTTATCATGGTTACGGCGGAAAATACTATGGACATGATTATGGGTGCGGTCGAATACGCCCCTGACGACTATCTTATAAAACCCTTTGCCAAGGATGTCCTCAGGACCCGTATCGAAAAAGCCATCAAAAAGAAAGCCGATCTGGAGCGTATAGAATCAGCCGTCAGAAATAAGGAATACCGTCATGCCATAGAGCTCTGTGAAGAGCAAATAGAAAATAATCCTCCCAATCTTTTTGAATATATGAAATTAAAGGGGGAACTCTGTCTCTCCATTGGAGACTATGATCGGGCCAGTGATTTGTATGAGATGGTCCTGGAAATGCGGGACATCCCTTGGGCCAAAATCGGCTTAGGCCGGGTCAGTTTTTCACAGGGAAACTACAGCGAGGCCCAGAGGATCTTCAGATCTCTCGTTCAAGACAACAAAATGCTGGTTGTCGCTTATGACTGGCTGGCCAAAACTCTTGTAAAAATAGGGGAACCGGAAGAAGCCCAAAGTATCCTTCAGGACGCCCTAAATATTTCTCCTAAATCGATCAATCGGCAGAAACACCTCGGGGAGATCGCCCTTGAAACCAAAGACTTTGAGGTCTCCGAAAAGGCCTTCAAGTCCGCCATCGAGGTCGGCAGGCATTCCTATCTAAAAAACCCCACGGTATATACCGGCCTGGCCAAGGCCTTTCTCGGACAAAACGAACCGGAAAAAGCCATTCCCGTCCTTTCGGATATTAATAAAGACTTCCGGGAAAGCCCCGAAGCCGCCTTTCAATCGGCTACGATGAAAGGTGTGGTCTATCAGACCATGAAAAAAACAAAGGAGTCGAAAGAATACTTCAAGGAGGCCCACGAACTTTTCAAAACTTCCGGCAAGAATATCCCCGAAGAGGTCATCGTCGATCTGGCCAAATCCTGTCTGGATGTGGGTGAAAAAGAAAGCGGCCTGGAACTTCTTAAGGAAGTCATCCGCAACAATCATGAAGACGAAGTGCTGCTGCAGAAGGTCCAAACCATCTTTAATGACGCCGATCTTTCCGAGGAAGGCAAACATTTGATCTCCGCCACCCAGAAAGAGATCATCCAGATAAACAACCAGGGGGTCAAATTAGTCGAGGAAGGGAAATTATCGGAAGCGATGGAATGTTTTGAGAAGGCGGCCGCCAGCTTATCAGGGAACAAAATCATCCTGGCCAATACCGCTCAGACGATCCTCATGGTCATGCAGAAAACTTCGAAGGATAGAGCTCTGCTTCGGAAGGCCAAAGGCTATTTGACCAGTCTTCAAAGAATTGACCCCCATTATAAAAAAATCCCTTCCCTCCTGGAAATGCACGAAAATCTGTTACGTTCGATG
>Ga0233425_10002202_pt1 | contig 39433 bp, 32 predicted proteins | sample Watercolumn_Towu_2_FD_181712 | JGI IMG/M metagenome (GOLD analysis project Ga0233425, IMG submission 181712) | Freshwater microbial communities from Lake Towuti, South Sulawesi, Indonesia - Watercolumn_Towuti2014_140_MG | ecosystem: Environmental > Aquatic > Freshwater > Lake | place... | reverse complement strand
GACGGCGGTGCGTCGGGCGGCAGCAGGTCGGGCTCGGTGCCGGCGCGCAGCCGCCCGAGGTTCGCCCGGTGCTTCCAGAACACGAACGCCACCAGCGCCACGAGCACCCCCACCTCCCACGGTGCGGCCCCCGAGAGCCACATGCCGATCGGCGTGAGGATCGCGATGGTGAGCGACGCCACCGAGCCCTTGCGCGTCGCCTTGCCCAGCACGAACCACGATGCGCACAGCACCGCGCTCACCGTGAAGTACAGCACGAACACCCCGCCGCCCGCCGTCGCGACGCCCTTGCCGCCGCGCGTCGAGCGGATCACGGGGAACGTGTGGCCCATCACCGCCGCCACGAGACACGCGTACGCCACCCAGCCGCGTCGCCCGCCCGCGTCCCCCCAGCCCGCGGCCCACGACTCGCCCCCGAGCGCCGCCGCCGTCGCGAGCCCGCCGAGCGCGACGCTCGCGGCGCCCTTGGCCATGTCGAGCGCGAACACCACGAGCCCCGCGCGCCAGCCGAGGTTGCGGATCACGTTGGAGGTGCCCTGGTTGCCCGACCCCACGGTCGTGATGTCCACGCCGTGGCGCCGCGCCACGAGCGATGCCGACGGGAAGGTCCCCATCAGGTACGCACCCACGAGCACCGCGACGGCGACGCCCACCTCGCCCGCCGTCATGAGGACGTCACCGCGTCCGAGCGTAGTTGGCGCCGCTCAGCGGCACCCGGGGTCGTCGGGCGGCACGATGCCCGTGGACGGCAGGGGGCGATGGTCGGCGCGCACGGGGCGCGCGCCGACGGGTCCCACGGACACGACGTCCGCGCGCCGCACCGACGGATCCGCCGCGTCCCATGCCGCACCCGCTGCGTCGCCCGCGGCATCGCCGGTCGCGCCACCCTCGGCATCGCCGGTCGCGCCGCCCGTCGCATCACCCGCGGGGATCTCCGCCTCACCGCGGAAGGTCGCGAGCGCACGGCGCATCTGGTCCGAGTCGAGCCGCGGCACGAGCACCGCCATCTGGCCGATGCGCCGCTGCGACGACTCGATCGTCCAGGTCGCAACGCCCCCGGTGTCGAGATCGCGCATCGCCTGTGCCACCTCGAGCAACTGGCGCGGCGTGAGCTGGTCATCCGTGATCACGTTGCGCAGCGCGGTGGAGAGCAGGTCGTTGGCCACGCGCAGGCTGGAGCCGCCGCGGTCCAGCGCGCGCTGCATGGCGCGGCGTAGGAAGTCCTGCTGGCGGCCGATGCGTCCGATGTCGCCCGTCGGGTCCTGGCGCCACGCGCCCGTGGCCGGGTCGTAGTAGCTGTACCCCGCACGCGAACGCACGTAGGCCAGCGCCTGGTCTCCGTCCAGCGTCGCGCAACCCGCCTGCGGCACGTTGAGCCCCGTCTTGCGGTCGCGCGTCGGATACGCAAACGGCACCTTCACCCCGTCCACCGCGGTCACGATCTCCTTGAACGCGCAGAAGTCCACGTTGACGTAGTGGTCCACCGGGATCCCGAAGTTCTCGTCGATGGTGCGCACGAGGCGCGAGGGGTCGGTGCGCTCGAATGCCGAGTTGATGCGGTTCTTCCGCGTCGTGCCCGCGATGTCCACCCACAGGTCGCGGGGAAACGACAGGATCGCGGCCCGACCGGTGCGCGGGTCGAGGCGCACCAGCATGATCGTGTCGCTGCGCTCGCCGAGCGCCGTGCGGTCGCCGATGCCGCCCGCGGTCGGGTCGCCGGGCTCGGTGCACGCGCCGTTGTCGGAGCCCGTGAGCAGGTAGTTCTGTGCCGCCAGGCGACTCGTGTCGAGCGTCCAGTCGGAGCCCGCGGGTGCGGCCCCGTCCTCCGGGGCGCGCACCACGCCGCCCTCCAGCGACACGACCTGGCGGGAGGTGACCCGACCCGAGAGCCACAGCAGCCCGGCCCCACCCGCGACCAGGCCGGTCGCGACGAGGAGATTGAAGGCCACCACGAGGCGGTGCGTGAGGGGTCGCCGCATCGCGGCGCGCGTGCCCGTGCTCACGCGAGCGTGACGGTGGTCTCGAGGGTCGCGGGCACCTCGGGCGTCGCGACGCCGTCGTACACGAGCTCGCGCACGCCCCCCGCGTTGCGCAGGTCCCCGTCGTGGCCCGCGAGCAGGGCGATGCGCAGAGCGGGTCCGCGCACCTCGCAGCGCGCCACCTCGGCGCGCTGCGAGACCTTGCGCTCCGTCTTGGTCCGGCGGATCGCGGCGAGCACCTCGCAGGTGGCGGCCAGCAGCGCCGCGGCGTCGGAGTCGCTTGGCACGCCGGCGAGGACCTCGTCGCGCGTCGGCCACGCCGCGCGGTGCACGCTGCCCTCGCGCCACCACCCCCAGACCTCCTCGGTCACGAACGGCAGCAGCGGGGCGAGCAGCCGGTGCACGCAGCCGAGCGCCCGGCGCAACGCCGCGCGGGCCGAGGCCGCGCCCGGGTGCGCGTCATCGTAGGCGCGGCCCTTCACGAGCTCGAGGTAGTCGTCGCAGAACCACCAGAACCACGCTTCGGTGCGCTCCAGCGCCCGCGCGTAGTCGTAGTCGTCGAACGCCGCCGTGGCCTCGTCCACCACCGCCGCGAGGCTCGCGAGCATCGCGGCGTCGAGCGGGTCGCGGACGGTGTCGCCCGCGGCGGCGCCGAGCCCCAGCACGAACTTCGTCGCGTTCAGCAGCTTGGTCGCGAGTTTGCGCCCGACCTTCATCTGATCCTCGCTGAACGCGGTGTCCACGCCGGGCCGCGCGCTCACCGCCCAGTAGCGCACCGCGTCGCTGCCGTAGGTCGCGAAGAGCTCGACGGGCGTCACCACGTTGCCCTTGGACTTGGACATCTTCTTGCGGTCCGGGTCCAGGATCCAGCCCGACAACGCGGCGTTGGCCCACGGCGCGCGGTCGAACTCGAAGTGCGAGCGCACCATGGTGGAAAACAGCCAGGTGCGGATGATGTCGTGGCCCTGCGGGCGCAGGTCCATGGGGAAGATCCGGGCGAACCCGTCGGGGTCGTCGGCCCAGCGGCCCGCGATCTGGGGCGTGAGCGACGAGGTCGCCCAGGTGTCCATCACGTCGGGGTCGCCGACGAAGCCGCCCGGCCGCCCGCGTGACGCCGCGTCGAAGCCGGGCGGCACGTCGGTGCTCGGGTCGATCGGGAGGCTCGCGGGGTCGGGCAGGATCGGCGCGTCGTGGTCGGGCCGGCCCTCGGCGTCGAGGCGGTACCAGAGGGGGATCGGCACCCCGAAATGGCGCTGGCGGCTGATCAGCCAGTCGCCGTTGAGCCCCTCCACCCAGTTGACGTAGCGGTGCACCATGTGCGCGGGGTGCCAGGCCATCTGCGCCCCGCGCGCCACCAGCGCGTCGCGCAGCGCGGCGTCGCGGCCGCCGTTGCGCACGTACCACTGGCGGCTGGTCACGATCTCGAGGGGCCGGTCGCCCTTTTCGTAGAACTTCACGGGGTGTGTGATCGCGCGCGGCGCTCCGAGCAGCTCGCCCGTCTCCCGCAGCATCGTCACGACCTCGGCCTGCGCCTGCTTCACGCCGCGACCCGCGAGGCGGGCCCACCGCGCGAGCGCCTCGCCGCCCGCGACGCCCTGCGGCGCGTCGGCCACGATGCGCCCGTCGCGGCCGACGACCGCGCGCAGGTCGAGGCGCAGCTCGCGCCACCAGGTCACGTCCGTGAGGTCGCCGAAGGTGCAGCACATCGCGATGCCGGAGCCCTTGTCGGGTTGCGCGAGCGGGTGGGCGACGACCGGCACCTCGACGCCGAAGAGCGGCGTGCGCACGCGGGTGCCGAACAACGGACGATACCGCCCGTCCTCGGGGTGGGCGACCAGCGCGACGCAGGCGGGGATGAGCTCGGGCCGCGTCGTCTCGATCACCACGTCCGGCCCGCCGCCCGCGCGATGGAACGCGACGGAGTGGGACGCACCGGGCCGCTCGCGGTCCTCGATCTCGGCCTGCGCCACCGCGGTGCCGAAGTCCACGTCCCAGAGCGTCGGCGCCTCCTGGCTGTAGGCCTCGCCGCGTGCGAGGTTGGCCAGGAAGGCCCGCTGCGACGTGCGCCGCGCGTGCGGCGAGATCGTCGTGTAGAGCAGCGACCAGTCCACCGAGAGCCCGAGGCGGCGGAAGAGGTCCTCGAACTCCTTCTCGTCCTCGGCCGTGAGCTCGTCGCACAGCTCGAGGAAGTTGGGCCGCGAGACCGGGACCGCGCGGTGACCCTTCGGCGGGTCGCCGCGGAAGGGCGGGGCGAACCCCGCGGCGTACGGCAGGGACGGGTCGCAGGACACGCCGTAGTAGTTCTGTACGCGCCGCTCGGTGGGCAGGCCGTTGTCGTCCCAGCCCATGGGGTAGAAGACCGAACGCCCCCGCATCCGCTGGTAGCGGGCGACCGCGTCGGTGTGCGTGTAGGAGAACACGTGGCCCATGTGCAGCGACCCGCTCACCGTCGGGGGCGGCGTGTCGATGGCGAAGGTGCGCTCGCGCGGCGCCGTGCGGTCCCACGCGTAGGTGCGCTCGCGCTCCCAGCGCTCCGCATGTCGCGCCTCGATGCCGTCGAGCGTCGGCTTGTCGGGCACCGTCGTCATCGCCGCACCACGGTACCCGCGTCGCGCGAAACGATCGGGTCGCGCGTCGGACGCCTCTCGTAGGCTTGCCGCGTGTTGCGGCTCTTCGACACGCTCACGCGCACGGTGAGGCCGCTCGAGATGCGCGAGCCCGGCACGCTCGGCGTCTACCTCTGCGGCCCGACGGTGTACGGCCCGCCGCACCTCGGCCACGGCCGCGCGACCCTCGTGTACGACATCCTGCGCCGCTACCTCGAGTCCACCGGCGTGCGCGTGCGCCTCGTGTCCAACATCACCGACATCGACGACAAGATCATCGAGCGTGCCGAGCGCGAGGGTCGCCCGTGGCGGGAGATCACCGAGCGCTGCGAGGCCGTGTGGTTCGACGCCATGGGTCGCCTCGGCGTCGGGCGCCCCACCGACGTGCCGCATGCGACGCAGTACGTGGACGAGATGATCGAGATGATCGGGGAGCTGGAGCGCGCGGGTGCCGCCTACGCCACCGCTGACGGCGTGTACCTCGACGTCGCGCGGGTGCCCGACTACGGCGCGCTGGCGCACCAGTCGCTCGACGAGATGCTCGCCGGTGGCGGCGAACGCGAGGTGCTCGGGGCGGGTGCGAAGCGCCACCCCGCCGACTTCGCGCTCTGGAAGTTCTCCAAGCCCGGCGAGCCCTCGTGGCCCGCCCCCTGGGGTGCGGGCCGCCCCGGCTGGCACAGCGAGTGCGTCGTGATGAGCCTCGTGCTGCTCGGCGAAGGCTTCGACCTGCACTGCGGGGGGGCCGACCTGCGTTTCCCCCACCACGAAAACGAGCGCGCCCAGGCCGTGGCGCTCGGGCGGAGCTTCGCGCGCCACTGGATGCACAACGGCTTCGTGGTCGACGCCGAGGGCGAGAAGATGTCCAAGAGCCTCGGCAACGTGACGAACCTGCTGGACCTGCTCGACCGCTACGACCCGCGTGCCTACCGCATGCTCCTGCTCCAGACCCACTACCGCTCGCCCGTGCGCGTCGGCACCGACAACCTCGAGGCCGCCGCCACCTCGCTCGCGGGGCTCGACGCCTTCGCCGCGCGCACCGCCGACCTCGGCGCCGAGCCCGACGCGGCGGTGATGGCCGAGTTCCGCGCGCGGATGGATGACGACCTCGACACGCCCAACGCGATGGCGACCGTGTTCGACGCGGTGCGCCGTGCGAATGCGGCGCTCGACGCGGGCGACCGGGCCGCCGCCGCGTCGCGCGCCGCCGCCGCGCGCGCCGCCTGTGCGGCCGTGGGCCTCGAGCTCCGCGGTGCCGCGGAAGTGCCCGTCGACGCCCGTGCGCGCGCCGCCGAGCTCGATGCCGCGCGCGCCGCGCGCGACTTCGCCCGCGCGGACGCGATCCGCGCCGAGCTGCAGGCGGCCGGCTGGCTCGTCGAGACGACGAAGGCCGGCACGACGCTGCGCCGTCCGTAGGGCGCCCGGCGGGCCTGCTCGGGTAGGTTCGCGCCATGGCCGACTTTTCGCTCTCGCTCTCCGACGAACAACGGCAACTCAAGGACTGGATCCACGAGTTCGCCGTCGACGTGATTCGCCCGGCCGCCCACGAGTGGGACGAACGCGAAGAGTTCCCGTGGCCGATCGTGCAGGAGGCGGCGAAGATCGGCCTGTACGGCCTCGATTTCATCATGAATGCGATGGGGGACGCGAGCGGGCTCACGCTGCCGGTGGCCATCGAAGAAATCTTCTGGGGCGACGCCGGCATCGGCATGGCGATCATGGGCTCGGGTCTCGCCGCGGCGGGAATCTCGGGCAACGGAACCCCCGAGCAGGTCATCGAGTGGGTGCCGCAGTGCTACGGCACCGCCGACGACGTGAAGATCGGCGCGTTCTGCGTGAGCGAGCCCGACGCCGGCAGCGACGTGAGTTCGCTGCGCACGCGCGCGGTGTACGACGAGGCCAAGGACGAGTGGGTGCTGAACGGCACGAAGGCGTGGATCACCAACGGCGGCATCGCCAACGTACACGTCGTGGTCGCCGCGGTCGACCCCGAACTGAAGGGTCGAGGCCAGGCGAGCTTCGTCGTGCCGCCGGGAACCAAGGGCTTGTCGCAGGGCCAGAAGTACCAGAAGCACGGCATCAGGGCGTCGCATACTGCCGAAGTCGTGCTCGACGACGTGCGCGTGCCGGGGCGCTGCCTGCTCGGCGGCAAGGAGAAACTCGACGCCAAGTTGGCGCGGGCGCGCGAGCGCGGCAAGTCGGGCGAGGCGCAGCCGGCGATGAAGACGTTCGAGGCGACGCGCCCGGCGGTGGGCGCGCAGGCGCTCGGCATCGCGCGCGCCGCGTACGAGTACGCGCTCGACTACGCCAAGGAGCGCAAGGCCTTCGGCAAGCCGATCGTCATGCACCAGGCGATCGCGTTCAAGCTCGCGAACATGATCACGCGCATCGACGCCTCGCGCCTGCTCATCTGGCGCGCGGCGTGGCTGGCTCGCAACGGCGGGTTCGTCAACGGCGAGGGCTCGATGAGCAAGTACTACGCATCGGAGACCGCGGTGCGCGTCACCGAGGATGCGATCCAGATCCTCGGCGGCTACGGCTACACGCGCGAGTACCCGGTGGAGCGCTGGCACCGCGACGCCAAGATCCACACGATCTTCGAGGGCACGAGCGAGATCCAGCAGCTCGTGATCGCCCGCGCGATCTCGGGGATGCGCGTCGAATAGCGGGAATGGGCCCCCGGCGGGGGCCGGGCCTAGCGTGGCCGCCATGAGCCTTGCCCAGTCGATGTTCAGCCTCACCCCGTTCGCCGACACGATCTCGGGCCCGGGCGTCGCGCCGACCCTGCCGCAGTACGTCGCGGCGCGCGGTCGCCGTGCCTTCGTCGTGACCGACGAGGGCGTGCGCAAAGCGGGCATCGTCGCACCCCTCACCGCCGCACTGGACGCCGCGGGCCTCGCGCACGCCACCTTCGACGGCGTCTCGCCCAACCCGACGGACGTCAACGTGGCGGACGCCGTGCGCGCGCTGCACGCCTTCGGCACCGACGGCACCGTGATCGTGCTCGTGGGCGGCGGGTCGGTGATGGACTGCGGCAAGTACGTCTCGCTGGCTGCGGCCAACGGCGTGTCCAACCTGGACCTGGCCTTCGCGCCCGACCTGGACGCCAACGACCGCATCGACTTCGCCACGCTCATGCCCAAGGCCGCGGCCACGAACCCCGGGCTGCCGACGATCGCGATCCCGACCACCTCGGGCACCGCGTCGGAGACCAACGGCGGGGGCCTCATCACCGACACGACGACGAACCCGCGCGTGCACCGCAAGCTCACCTTCAACAACCCGTCGATCCGTCCCGTCACCGTGCTGCTGGACCCGATGGTCACCACGGGCATGCCCGCGCGTGGCACCGCGGCGTGCGGCATGGACGTGCTCACGCACGCGATCGAGGCCTACACGTCGACGCAGGCCAACCCGTACGCCGACGCGCTCGCGCTGCACGCGATCCGCCTCACGGCGCGGTGGCTGCCCACGGCGGTCACGGACGGCCAGGACCTGGTCGCGCGCGGCTACATGCAGGTCGCGGCGCACCTCGCCGGTCGTGCGTTCTCCGCGGGGCCGCTGCTCGGACTCGTGCACGCGACCGGCCATCCCATCTCGGGTCAGCTTCGGCAGGCGCACGGCCAGACGCTCGCGACGATGCTCCCGCACGTCATGCGCTACAACCGCGAAGTGGTGGCCGAGCGCTACGCCGACGTCTCGGCGGCGCTCGGGTCGGTGCACGATCCCGATGCCGGAATCGCGGCCGTGGAGCGGCTCTCGGCCACGGTCGGCACCGCCAAGCGCCTCGGCGAGCTCGGCGCCACGAGCGACCATGTCGCGACGCTCGCGCAGGACGCGCTGCGCGACGTGATCATCCTCAACACGCCGCGCTACCCGTCGCGCAAGGACGTCCACGAGATCTACGCCGCCGCGATGTAGTCCCGTGGCGGTGGGCCGCCGCGACGTGATCCCGCGGATGGCGTGCCGGACGCGTCAGCGCTCGGGGAGCGAGTTGCCGCCGTCCACGACGACGAGCTGACCCGTCACGTACGACGCGGCCGGGGACGCGAGGAACGCGATGACCGCCGCCACCTCCTCGGGCGTGCCGCTGCGCCCGAGCGGCGTGGCGGCACCCGCGGCCGCCTCGGCGGGCGTCTGGGATCCCGTCGCGATCCAGCCCGGCGCCACCGCGTTGACGGTCACGGCGTCGGCCGCCACCTCGAGCGCCACCGCCCGGGTGAAGCCCACCATGCCGGCCTTGGCGGCGTGGTACCCCACGTCGCCGGGGAAGGCCTGCACGGGTCCGCTCGTGGACGCGACGTTGACGATGCGCCCGTGGCGTGCCGCACGCATGGCCGGGAGCACGGCGCGGGTGACGAGGTAGCAGCTCGTCAGGTTGCGTGCGAGGGCGTCGGTCCAGGTCGCAGCGTCGTAGCGCTCGATCGGTGCGTCGACCATCGTGCCGCCGACGGCGACCATCCCCGCGTTGTTGATGCAGGCGTCGAGGCGTCCGCCCCACGCGAGCGCGTCGGCCACGAGCCGCACCGCGGCCGCCTCGTCGGTCAGGTCCGCCACCAGCCCGAGCGCGTCGTGGCCGTCGGCGCGCAGGGTGGCGACGCGCTCGTGGATGCGCGCGGTCGTGGACGCCACGACCACCGCGTGGCCGGCGCGTGCGAGTGCCCGCGCGGTGGCGTAGCCGATGCCCGACGGACTGCCCGCCCCCGTCACGAGCGCGACGGGTCGGCCGGGCGCGGGACGGTCGCTCACGTGCGGCCCCTCACGCCGCACCGCACGCGGCGAGTGCCATGGGCGCGATGCGCGGCCACGTGGCGAGGAGGCCCGGGTGCAGCGACCAGCCTGCGACGTCGCCGAGGGGCACCCAGGCGAGGTCGCTCGTCTCGTGGTTGGCCGCGTGCACGCCGGCGTCGTCGCTCGCGAGGGCGAGCACCGTCACGTACCGCCAGTCCGCGTCGGTCGGCCCGTGAGGATCGACGAACTCGCCCGCCGCCCGCAGCGCGTGCGTGCGCAGGCCCACCTCCTCGGCGGCCTCGCGATAGGCGGCCTCGCGCCAGCCCTCGTGGGAGTCGCGCGCGCCGCCCGGGAGAGCCCAGGTGCCGCCGCCGTGCGTCCACGGGGCGCGCAGTTGCAGGAGGGCGTGCGGTGCGCCGAGGTCGTCGCGCAAGAGCAGCAGTCCGGCTGCGCCGTGCACGCCCCAGTGGCGGTGCCCGCAGCGGCACCGCACGAACCCGTTGCCGTCGCGGGGTGCCACGCGGTCAGGTGGTGGCGCCGTCGATCGTGGTCACGAGCCCGTCGGCCTGCGCCCCGGCCCGCACGTCGCGACGGTGCCACGCCTCGCCCGCCAGCAGCCGCGACGCACCGAGCAGCACGAGCATGACCACCGCGGTGCCGGCGAAGGTGACGGTACGCCCGAACGTCTCGTACGAGAGCCCCGAGAGCATCGCGGCGACCCCGCCGGCGAGCGTCTCCATGCCGCCGAGCAGACCCTGCGCACCCGCCTGCCGGTCCATCGGCGCACTGCTCGCGGTCGCGACGCCCGCACCCGTCACGGTGAGGCCGTCGTTGAGGGTGTGCACGAAGAACACGAGCATCATGAGCCACGGTACGGGCAGCAGCCCGTAGCCGCACATGCACGCCGACCCGACGAGCATGCCGCCGATCCCCGCCCGGAACGGCCCGACGCGTTGCACGAAGCGCCCGCCGAAGGGTCCGAGGAAGATCATCGGCAGCACGAACACCGAGATGCCGACGTTGGCCATCCACGACGGCGCGCTCATGTCGTCCATCACGAGCACCCACAGCGAGTCGAAGATGCCGATCATGAAAAAGAGGGTGACGCCGATCAGCACACCGCTCGCGACGGCGGGGACGCGCAGCAGGTCGAGCGCGAACCGCTCGGTGGGGGCGTGCTCGGGGGCCGCCTCCGGGATGCGCACGACGGCGATCGCCACGCCCGCGCCCGCCATGAGCACGCTCGACACGAGGTACGGCGCGGGGATCCCGAACGGGTCCACGAGGAGCGTGGACAGCACGGGGCCGGCGGCGAAGCCCGCCACCTCCATGGAGAGGATCAGCCCGAGGTTGCGCCCCAGGTTGTCGGGGTCGGTGACGATGATCGCACGGCGCAGCGCCGGCAACGCGGTGCCGACGCCGATGCCCGCGAGCACGCGCCCCGCGAGCAGCGCCCCGAGGGTCGTGCCGTAGCCCATCGTGAGCGCGCCGCCGACCGCGAGCAGGTGCCCCACGAGCATGAGGCGTTTGGCGTGTCCGCGGTCGGCGAGCGGCGCGATGAGCAACTGGGCGGCAAAGGAGGTGAAGAACCCCACGCCCACCACCATCCCGAGGCCGCCCTCGGAGATGCCGAAGCGCTCGCGATAGTCGTCCAGCATCGTGAACATCACCCCGTAGGTCGAGGACTTGATGAACACCGCGAAGTAGAAGATCCACAGGATGCGGCGGCGCAGCACCGCGTCAGGCTAGACGCCGGCGCCCCACGGCCGCGGTCTGCGGCTGTGGAGGTTGCCTCGCGGCGCTGCGAGACTGTGCGCGTGAGCGACGCGATCCAGGTCGTCAATCCGGCGACGGGTCGTGCGTTCGAGCGCGTGGCACGCGCGAGCGTCGCGGATTGCCTCGCCGCGGTCGACGCCGCGCACCGTGCGCAGGATGCGTGGCGCGCCACGGCCCCGCGGGCCCGCGCCGAGGTGCTGCGCCGCGCGCACGAGTTGATGCTCGCGGACCACGAACGCCTCGCCCGCACCATCACGATGGAGAACGGCAAGGTGCTGGCCGACGCCCGCGCCGAGGTGACCTACGCCGCGGAGTTCTTCCGGTGGTTCGGCGAGGAGGCGGTGCGCATCGACGGCGACTACCGGCGCGCACCCGGCGGCGCCAACTGGCTACTCGTCATGCGCCAACCCGTGGGTGTGTCGCTGCTCGCCACGCCGTGGAACTTCCCGGCCGCGATGGCCACGCGCAAGGTCGGTCCCGCACTCGCCGCCGGCTGCACGGTCGTGGTCAAGCCCGCGAGCGACACGCCGCTCACGACCCTCGCGATCGCCGAGCTCCTCGCCCGCGCGGGCGTGCCGGAGGGCGTGGTCAACGTGGTCGTGCCCCAACCGCCCGGCGAGGCCGTGCGTGCGATGCTGGACTCGGGCAAGGTGCGCAAGCTGTCGTTCACCGGCTCGACGCCCGTCGGCGCGACCCTGCTCGCACAGGCCGCCCCGCGGGTCATCAACTGCAGCATGGAACTGGGCGGCAACGCCCCGCTCGTGGTCTTCGGTGACGCCGACCTGGACGTGGCCGTGGACGGCGCGATGCTCGCCAAGATGCGCAACGGCGGTGCGGCCTGCACCGCGGCCAACCGTCTGTACGTCCACGCCGACGTCCACGACGCATTCGTCGAGCGCTTCACGGCGCGCATGGCGGCGCTGCGGGTGGGCGACGGCCTGGACCCCGCGACGACGCTCGGTCCCATGGTGAGCGAGTCCCAGCGCACGCGCGTGGCAGGCCTCGTCGAGCGCGCGGTCGCCGGCGGTGCGCGCGTGGCGTGCGGCGGTCGTGCGGCTGCGGGGGACGGCTTCGGCTACGAGGCGACGGTGCTGACCCACGTGGCGCCCGACGCGCCGTGGCTGCACGAGGAGATCTTCGGTCCCGTCGCGCCGATCGTGCGCTTCGGCGACGGTGACGACGTGGTGCGCTGGGCGAACGACGTGGAACACGGGCTCGTCTCGTACGTCTTCTCCCGCGACGTGGGCCGCGCGATGCGCACGGCCGAGGCGCTCGAGACCGGGATGGTGGGGCTCAACCGCGGCCTCGTGTCCGACCCGGCCGCACCGTTCGGCGGCGTGAAGGCCTCGGGGCTCGGCCGCGAGGGCGCGCACGAAGGACTGCTCGCGTTCCTCGAGACCAAGTACGTGGCGGGGAACTGGTAGGACGACGCCGTTGAGCCGCGCCGCCGAACGCGTCTGCCGCGCCATCCTCGAGCGCGCCGGGGTGGAGATCGGCGGCTCCGCGCGCGACGCGATCCGCGTGCACGATGCACGCCTGTGGGACCGCATCGTCGCGCAACGCCAGCTCGGGCTCGGCGAGGCGTACATGGACGGGTGGTGGGACTGCGACGCGCTGGATGCGATGCTCACGAAGCTCGTCGACGTCGAGGCCGTCCGGCAGCTGCCGGTCCGTCCGTCGCTGGTCGCGACCGTCGTGCGCGCCGGTCTCTCCAACCGCCAGACCAGGGCGCGCGCGGCGCGCAATGCGCGCGCCCATTACGACATCGGCAACGACCTCTACGAGCGCATGCTCGACAAGCGCATGGTGTACTCGTGCGCGTACTGGCGCCACGCCGAGGACCTGGACTCGGCACAGGAGGCCAAGCTCGACCTGATCTGCCGCAAGCTCGGCCTCGAGCCCGGCATGCGCGTGCTCGACGTGGGCTGCGGGTGGGGCGGCCTGCTGCAGTACGCGGCCGAGCACCACGGCATCAGCGGCGTCGGCATCTCCCCGGCGCGTCAGCAGGTCTCGCGGGCGCGGGAGCGTTGCGCCGGCTGGCCGGTCCAGATCCTCGAGCAGGACTACCGCGACACGACCGGCACGTTCGATCGCGTGCTCTCGGTGGGGATGATGGAGCACGTCGGTCCCAAGAACCTCGGAACCTTCCTCGACACGTGCGACCGCCTGCTCGCGCCGGGCGGGATCATGATGCACCACTCGATCGGTTCGCTCGTGTCCAAGCACCACACGGACCAATTCTTCGACCGCTACATCTTCCCGGGCGGGGTGCTGCCATCGCTCGCCCAGTTCTCCGACGCGGCCGAGCCCCGCTGGGTGATCGAGGACGTGCACAACTTCGGACCCGACTACGACCGCACGCTCATGGCATGGGACGCCAACCTTGCGCGCCGCTGGGCCGAGATCCCGCGCTACGACGAGCGCTTCCGGCGGATGTGGCGCTTCTACCTCGCGGGGTCGGCCGCGGGCTTCCGTGCCCGGTCACTGCAACTGTGGCAGATCGTCATGCGCCGTCGCGGCGTCGCGCCGCGTTACCAGCGACCCGAATAGCCCACCACACCAGCGGGATCTGCAGGGGCAGGCGGCCCCAGGCGACCAGTTGGTCGGCGAGCGGTCGGTCCCGCCAGTCCCAGGCCATGTAGAGGTTCGCGGGGTAGACCGCGACGAAGAGTGCGGCCGCGGCGAATGCGGCGGCGCGGCGGGTGCGGCGCGGCAGGAGCGCCAGTCCGACGGCGATCTCGGCCAACCCCGAGGCGTAGGTGTAGGCACGCGCGGGACCGGGCAGCCACGGTGGCACGATCGGGTCGAAGAAGTCGGGCGACACGAAGTGACTGACGCCCGCGACGACGAGCACGACGCACAGCGCGAGCATGACGCGACAGGATACGTACCGTCTGCGACACTGACGGTTCGTGAGCGACGACGTCGACACCCGTGCCCGGTGGCTGGACCCGTCGCTACTGGACTCCGTGCGAGGCCAGGTACCCCTCGTGTACGTCGACGCCGTGCCCGTGCGGCTGGACGACCGGGGCATCGTGACCCACGTGGGCATGTTGCTGCGGGCCGCCCCCGACGGGTCGATCTCGCGCACGGTGGTCTCGGGGCGGGTGCTGCTCTACGAGCGGGTGCGAGACGCCCTGATGCGCCACCTCGAGAAGGACCTCGGCCCGCTCGCGTTGCCCCGCGTGCCGCCGGAGCCCGCACCGTTCACCGTGGTCGAGTACTTCCCCGACCCCGAGGTGAGCGGGTTCCACGACCCACGGCAGCACGCGGTGAGCCTCGCGTTCGTGGTGCCGGTGTCGGGTGAGTGCCAGCCCACGCAGGAGGCGCTGGACCTCGCGTGGTACACGCCGGCCGAGGCGGTGAGCGAGGTGGTACGCCGCGACATGACGGGTGGTCACGACCGGCTCATCCGCCTCGCGCTCGCCTCGGTGGGGGTGTTGCCCTGATGCCCGAGGGCGACACGATCTTTCGTACCGCCGCCGCGCTGCGGGCCGCCCTGCTCGGCAGGAGCGTCACCGCGATCCGAGCGAGCCGCCCGCTGCGTCCCATGCCCCGCGTGGGCGCGGTGATCGAGGAGGTGCGCAGCGTCGGCAAGCACCTCGAGATCGTGTGGGACGACGGCATCGTGCTCCACACGCACATGCGCATGACCGGCGCGTGGCACCTGTACCGCCACGGTGAACCATGGCGCAAGGCCGCCTCACGTGCCCGCGTGGTGATCGAGGTGGCCGACTGGATCGCGGTGTGCTTCTCTGCGCCGGTCGTCGAGACGCACCGCGACTTCGACCCGCGCCGTCACCCGATCCTCGGACGGCTGGGTCCCGATCTCTGTCGCGACGACGCCGACGTGGACGAGGCCGTGTCGCGAATGCTCGCCTACGAGGCCCCCGACGCGACGATCGCCGAGGTGCTGCTCGACCAGCGGGTCGCGTGCGGCGTGGGCAACGTGTACCGCTGCGAGGTCTTGTGGGCCTGCGAACTGCACCCGTGGGCCACGGTCGGCACGCTCTCGCGCGACGAGTGCCGCGAACTCGTGTCGCTCGCCGCAGCCATGTTGCGCGCCAACCTGGGCGGGCCCTCGCGCGTCACCGCGCCGAAGGTGCCGGGCGGATTGGCCGTGTACGGCCGCCACGGACGTCACTGCCCGCGTTGCCGCGATCTCGTGCGCGTGACGCACCACGGCGAGGCCAACCGCGTGCTGTATTGGTGCGACGGCTGCCAGACGCGGCACTCCGAGCTCCCCGTGCGCGCCCCGCGCACCGCCGAGGGCCAGCCGACGCACCCCGCCGAGCGACGCTGGCTCGACGAGGTGCGCGACGCGCGCGCTAGGTCGTCGCGATCGACTCGATGACGTCCACGCGCGTGGCGCGCCACGCGGGGTAGACCGCCGCAGCGACGCCGGCGAAGAAGGCCACGACGAGGATCCATCCCGTCGCGGTCAGCGGCAGCGTGAAGCCGGCCACGCCCGAGTCGCTGAGCGTCGCCACGATGACGACCCCCATGCCGATGCCGAGCACCACGCCCGTGACGGCCCCGAAGAGCGAGGTGATCACGCTCTCCCAGCGCACCGAGGTGCGCACCTGCGACTTGGTCATGCCGACGGCTCGCAGCAGGCCGATCTCGCGTCGTCGCTCGAGTACCGAGAGCAGCAGCGTGATCACGATGCCGACGATCGCGATGATGATGCTGAGCCCCAGCAGGGCGTAGATGAGCGCGAGGAGCTGATTGACGGAGCCCGATTGGGCCTCGATGAACTCGTCCTTGGTCTGCAGGGTCCCGATGCCGAGGTCGCTGCTCACGGCGGCCACGGCGGCCGTGGCCCGGTCCTGCGTCACGCCGTCCGCGACGCGCACGTAGACGAAGTTGTCGAAGACCGGCGTCGTGGTACCCTCGAAGAAGGCGCGGCTCACCACGTAGTTGGAGAACACCGAGTCGGAGTCGAAGATGCCCTCCACGGTGGCGTCCACGCTGCGGCCGTCCGGCGTGGCGACCGCGAGCGCGTCGCCCACCCCGAGCCCCAGCTCGGTGGCCTTGTCGAGCGCGACGAACACGCCGGTGGCAGACAGCGACGCCTGGTCGCCCTCCACGACGCCGAGGTCGTAGAGGCCGGGGATCGTGGCCGGGTCCACGACCACGGCGAAGCGCGATTCGTCGCCGAGTCGCAGTGCCGTGAAGCCCACGCCCGTCGCGACGTCCACCTCGGGCAGGTCGTTGATCGAGTCGGTGACCGAGGTCGGGATGCCGCCGAAGCCCCGCGACTCGACGGTGAGCGCGAGGTCCCCGCGGAACGCGGCGCCCAGGGTGTCGCGGATCTCGGTGCGGATGCTCGCCGCCAGGGCGGTGAAGGCCGTCACGAGCGCCACGCCGATCAGCACGGGCGATGCGGTACGGGCGGTGCGCTTGGGGTTGCGCGCCGCGTTCTGCCGCGCCATCGCACCCGTGACGCCGCGCAGCCGTGCGACGGGCCGCCCCAAGGTGAGTGCCACCGGCCGTGCGAGTACGGGGCCGGCCACGAGCACCCCGCCGAACACGCCGAGGATGCCGAGGCCGAGCACCGACACGGGCGCGTCGTTGGCGGCGGCCACGAGCCCCGCCACCCCGAGCGCGGCGATCATGACGGCGATCACGACCCGCCGTCGCGAGTGCCCGACGATCTCGATGGCGGAGTCGCGCATGGCCGCGAGCGGCGCCACGCGACCGGCGCGCAAGGCGGGCAGCACCGCCGACACCATCGTCACCACGAGCCCCGCCACGAAGGTGATGGCGAAGGTGCGCACCCCGATCGAGAGCCCGCGGGACGGGATCTCGAAGCCCGTCGCGGCGAGCACGGCGGCCAGACCCTGCGAGAGCAGGATGCCGAGGCCGAACCCAAGGCACGACCCGACGACGCCCACCACGAACGACTCGCCCACCAGCAGGCCCGTCACCTGCCTGCGACTCGCACCGATCGCGCGCATGAGGGCACTCTCGCGCTGGCGCTGGGCGGCGGAGATGGAGAACACGTTGTAGATCACGAACGCCCCGATCCCGAGGGCGATCCACGAAAAGGCGATGAGGAAGGTGGTGAAGATCGACAGCACGTCCTTGATCTGACCCTGCACCTCCGCGGTGATCTCGGCTCCCGTCAGCGTCTCGAGCCGGGCGTCGGCGGGCAGCGCGGCGTCGATGCGGTCGGCGAGCGCCGCGTCGTCGAGGGAGCCGTCGCCCTGCACGAGGATCGCGTCCACGAAGCCGGGCCGGAGCAGGAACTCCGACGCGGTCACCGGGTCGAAGAGCGCGAACGTCGCACCACCGGGGGCGGCGATGTCGCCGTAATTGGCCACGCCGACGAGGGTGAACTCGCGCGTGCCCGTGGAGGCGGTCACCCGCACGGTGTCGCCGATCGCAAAGCCGCCCTCCTCCGCCGTCGCACGATCGAGCATCACCTCGGTGGGACCGGCGGGCAGGCGCCCGGACTCGACGTTCCAGAGCCCGACCACCTCGTCGGAGGCGATGCCGCCGAAGGTGGGCGGGCCGTTGCCCTCGGAGCCGAGCGGCTCGCCGTCCTTGCCGATGACGCGCGCGAAGGCCTGCATGTCGCCCGTGGCCGAGACCACGCCGGGCACCGCGCGCACGGTCTCGAGCACCGACACGGGGGTCGGGCCGCGCTGCTCGCCCCCGAAGCGCGTCTCCACGAACGACGTGGACCGCACGTAGGCGTCCACGTCGCGGAAGACGTCCGAGAAGAGGTCGTCGAAGGTGCGGTTGATGGTGTCGCGGAACACGAAGGTGCCCGAGAGGAAGGCCGTCCCCAGGATCACCGCGAGCGAGGTGAGCACGAGCCTGCCCCAACGGGCGAGCGTCATGCGCAGCGAGAGGCGCAGCACGGGATCCTCGGTCAGTCGCCGAGGTGCTTGAGCCGCTCGAGCACCGCGGTCGGCGTGGGCTCCAGCATCTCGCCGTCGAGGCGGCCGTCGGCGAGGAACACGATGCGGTCGGCGTGGCTCGCGGCCACCGCGTCGTGCGTGACCATCACGATCGTCTGGCCCAGCTCCGTGACGGCGCGGCGCATGAAGCGCAGCACCTCGCCACCCGTGCGCGAGTCCAGGTTGCCCGTGGGTTCGTCGGCGAAGATGATGCGCGGCCTGCTCGCGAGCGCCCGCGCCACGGCCACGCGCTGCTGCTGGCCCCCCGAGAGTTCGCTCGGTCGGTGGCCGAGGCGATCCCGCAGGCCGATCGTGTCGATGACGCGGTCGATCCATTCGGGGTCGCCGCGCGAGCCGCCGAGCAACAGCGGCAGCAGGATGTTCTCGCGGGCATCCAGCGTCGGGATCAGGTTGAAGGCCTGGAAGATGAAGCCCACCTGTTCACGACGCAGGGTCGTCAACGCCCGGTCGTCGAGGCTGGAGAGGTCCACGTCGCCGATCCACACGCTGCCCGAGGTGAGCGAGTCGAGCCCCGCGAGACAGTGCATGAGGGTCGACTTGCCCGAGCCGCTGGGGCCCATGATGGCGGTGAACCGACCGCGTGCGAAGCCCACCGTCACGCCGTCCAGGGCGTGGACCTCGCCGTCCCCGCTCCCGTAGGTCTTGCGGGCGACGACGGCGTGGGCTGCGTCTTCGGGACCCACCGGTGCGGACACTCGGGGGAGAATAGCGACACCCGTCCTTTGTTCGTGTCGCCGGTCGGTGGTGTCGATCCCCGGTCGGTCGTGTCGACCCTCAGTCGGTGGGCTGTGGCAGCACGCGCAGGTACGGTGTGACGGACGTCCACCCGCCCGGGAAGAGTCGCCGTGCGTCATCGTCACTCACGGCCGAGCCGATGATGACGTCCTGGCCTCGGGTCCAGTTCGCCGGCGTCGCGACCTTGTGCCGGGCCGTGAGTTGGAGCGAGTCGATCACGCGCAGGATCTCCTCGAAGTTGCGCCCCGTGGAGGCGGGGTAGGTGAGCGTGAGCTTCACCTTCTTGTCGGGGCCGATCACGAAGACGCTGCGCACCGTGAGGGTGTCGCTCGCGTTCGGGTGGATCATCCCGTACAGGTCGGCCACGCGTCGGTCGGGGTCGCCGATCATCGGGAAATTGACGGCGCTGCCCTGGGTGCGGGCGATGTCGTCCTCCCATCGCACGTGCGACTCGACGGGGTCCACCGACAGGCCGATCACCTTCACCTTGCGGCGGTCGAACTCGGGCTTGATCCGCGCGACGTAGCCGAGCTCGGTCGTACACACGGGCGTGAAGTCCTTCGGGTGGCTGAACAGCACACCCCAGGAGTCGCCCAGCCAGTCGTGGAAGCGGATCTCGCCCTGGGTGGTGGGGGCCGTGAAGTCGGGGGCGGTGTCGCCCAGGCGCAGGACGCCCGGGGTCGTCTCAGGAGGGGGTGTCATTGAATCATTCTGCCAAATGTTGACAACTCTTGTCAACTTTGGTGACGCACGCCACGGATGCGTGCCGACGCGGTGTGGGGAAGGCTCCCCAGCCCGGTGGGACACACCCCGGGGGTACCGTTCGTGACCTGGGTATGCGACCTCCCCGCCGGGTCTCGTTCGCCGTCGTCGCCGCGGTGGCGGCCGTCGCCGTGCCCCTCCCCGCCGGGCCCGCCGTGTCGACCGCCGTCGCCCTCGCCCCTGCGGCCGACCACGTGGTGGTCGTGCGTGACGGGTCCGATCTTGGCGCGATGGTGGCCAAGGAGGCCCGCCTCGGCAACGCCGTGAGCGGGGTGTTCAGCGAGGCCGTCAGTGGTTTCGTCGCCGAACTGGACGCCGCAGATGTGACGCGACTCAAGAAGGACCGGGACGTCGTGCTCGTCGAGCCCGACCGACGGATCACGATCGGCGACGAGTCGACCACGACGAGCTCCACGTCCTCCACCAGCACGACGTCCACATCCTCCTCCACCTCGACCACGGTTCCGAGCACGACGACCTCGACGAGCACGAGCACGAGTACGACAAGCACGAGCACGACCTCGACGAGTACGACCTCGACGAGTACGAGCACGACGAGCACGACGACCACGACCGTGCCCGTCGCCCAGGAGCGCACCCGCTGGATCGTGCGTCTGCGCCCGGGCACCGATGCCGCGGCCGTGGCGGCTGCCGAAGGCCGCGCCGGCGTCGAGGTCGTGGAGGTGCTCACCCACGCCTTCGACGGGTTCATCGCCGACCTCACACCCGCCGACGTGGCACGGCTCGACAAGCGCGACGACCTCGCCGACATGGAACGCGACGAGGAGATCACGATCGAGGGCGACCAAGCCAACCCCCCGTGGGGCTTGGACCGGATCGACCAACGCGGCGTGACGCTGGACGGCCGTTACACCTACGACTTCACCGGCTCGGGAGTACTCGCGTACGTCCTCGACACGGGCGTGCGCCCCGACCACCGCGAGTTCACGGGCCGCATGCGCAGCGGCTTCAGCTCCGTGGCCGACGGCCGTGGCTCCACCGACTGTCACGGCCACGGCACCCACGTGGCCGGCACGATCGCCGGCTCCACCTATGGCGTCGCCAAGGGCGCCACCGTCGTGCCGGTGCGCGTGCTGAACTGTCGCGGCAGCGGCTCGACCTCGGGCGTCATCTCCGGGCTCAACTGGATGATCGGTGACCACGACAACGGCGTGCCCGCCGTGGCGAACATGTCGCTCGGGGGCACCCGCTCCAGCATCATGAACCTCGCGGTGGCCAGCGCCGTGCGAGACGGGATCGTGGTGGCCGTCGCCGCGGGCAACTCCAACCGCGACGCCTGCAACGTCTCCCCCGCGAGCGAACCCCTCGCGATCACCGTGGGAGCGACCACCTCGGCCGACGCGCGCGCGTCGTTTTCCAACTTCGGCGAGTGCGTCGACGTCTTCGCCCCGGGAGTCAACGTCATCTCCGCCGGGCATCGCTCATCCTTGGAAACCCGCTCCATGTCGGGCACCTCCATGGCCTCACCCCATGTCGCGGGTGCCGTCGCGCTGCTCCTGCACGAGGAGCCCGGTCTCTCGCCCGCTGCCGTCGCCTCCCGACTGCTGTGGCGCGCCACGCCCGACGCGGTGACGAGCCCCGGCGCCCGTTCGCCCAACCTGCTGCTCCACACGCTCGTCCCGCGCTCGGCGCCGGTGCCCGTTGCCCCGAGCGTGCCCCGGGACCTCGTCGCGGTGGGGGGCACCGGTCTCGCCGACCTGACCTGGGCCGCCCCATCGCAGGACGGCGGCACGGGCGTGACCGACTACGTCGTGGAATGGTCGCGCGACGCGGGCGTCACCTGGACCGTCTTCGCCGACGGGGTCTCCACGGCCACGACCGCCACGGTCATCGGCCTCACCAACGGCGTCGAACACAGTTTCCGGGTGCGTGCAGTGAGCGCGGGCGGCACGAGCGAGCCGTCGCAGGTCGCCACCACGACCCCGGGCATCCCGGGTGCGCCGACCAACCTCACGGCGACGCCCGGCAACGCCCGCGTCGTGCTGTCGTGGCGTGCCCCCACCGTGACCGGGGGCTCGAGCATCGCCGACTACGTCGTGCAGTGGTCCACCAACGGCGGGGAGTCCTGGATCACCTTCGTCGACGGGGTTTCCTCGGCCACCACCGCCACCGTGACCGGGCTCGAGAACAACATCGCCCACGTGTTCCGCGTCCGCGCGGTCAACGCCACCGGCACCGGACCCGCGTCCAGCATGGCGGCGGCCACGCCGTGGCCCCTCGTCACCCCGGGGGCGCCGCTCGAGCTGCGCGTGACCGCCGTCGGCACTTCCTCGGTCAGTCTCGCGTGGTCGCTCCCGTCGAGCGACGGCAACTCCGCCATCACCGACTACGTGATCGAACACTCCGCCGATGCGGGCTCGACCTGGACCGTCTACGACGACGGGGTCGCCTCCATGCGCTCGCGCGACGTGATCGGCCTGCGCAAGGGCCTCGCACTGCGCTTTCGGGTGAGTGCCGTCAACGCCGCCGGCACGGGTCCCCCCTCGGACGCCACCGCCGACTTCACCCCCGGCCTGCCCACCGCACCGTGTTGCCTCACCGAGGTGAGCGTCGGCCCGCGGCGCGTCTCCATCCGCTGGACGGCGCCCACCTTCGACGGCGGGACCCCGCTCGACGGGTACATCATCGAGTACTCCACCGACTCGGGCACCACCTGGCGGTGGGCCAACGCCGACACCTACGTACGGGGCTGCACCTCGTGTGCGTCGATCGCGCGCTCCATCACCGGCTTGACGGATGGGGTGCCGCACGTGTTCCGCGTTCGTGCCTTCAACGCCGACGGCGTGGGTCCGTGGTCGGCCGCGTCCGAGCCCTCCACGCCGTGGTCACCGCAGGTACCGAGCGCTCCACGCACGCTCACGGCCGTGGCTCGCACGGGTGTCGTGGATCTGGACTGGGAGGATCCGAGCAACGACGGCGGGGCCCAGGTCACCGACTACCTCGTCGAGTCCTCCATAGACGGCGGCGCCTCGTGGACCCGCATCGCCGACGGCACCTCCACCGCGACGTTCGCGTCGATCCGCGGGTTGCCCGCGGGTGTGACGCACGTGTTCCGTGTCGCCGCGGTCAACTCCGTGGGGGCCGGCACCTGGTCGGCCGCCTCCCCCCCGATCACCACGATCGCACCGCTTGCCAACGATCCGTTCGCCGGCGCCGAGGCACTCACCGGCGACTCGGGGGCTGCGGCGAGCAGCACCGTCACGGCGACCCGCGAGGCGGGTGAGCCGACGCACGGCGGGTACCGGCCCGCGGCGTCGCTCTGGTGGACCTGGACCGCGACGGAGGCGGGCACGCTCGTCGTGTCCACCTACGGCAGCGACTTCGACACGCTGCTCGGCGTCTACACGGGAGCGCGCGTGGATGCGCTCACGACCATCGCGCAGAACGACGACGCCGCCGGCGAGACCGGCTTCTGGAGCCGCGTCACGATCACCCCCGCCGTCGGCACGCGGTACGCGATCGCCGTGGACGGCTACAACGGCAAGGTCGGCTCGGTGCGTCTCGGCTGGACCTTCACCCCCGCCCCTCGCCCCGAGGCTCCCGGGGCCCCGCGTTCGGTGCGGGCGACCGCCGGCAACGCATCCGCCACCGTCTACTGGCTCGCCCCGACGAGTGACGGCAATGCGCCGATCTCGTCGTACACCGTCACCGCGAGCCCCGGCGGCCGCTCCTGCACCTCGGCCGGTGCGCTCACCTGCCAGGTGCGCAGCCTGCTCAACGGCACCGCCCACACCTTCACGGTGACGGCGACCAACGCGGCGGGGACCTCGGAGCCGTCGTCGGCCTCCGACCCCGTCACGCCGGCAGCCGACGCCGACTCCGGGGTCGCCGCGCTCTCATGGGGCCTCGACCGCGTCGACCAGCGCGCCCTGCCGCTCAACGGGCGCTACGTGCGCACCCACTCGGGCGCGGGGGTCACCGCGTACGTGGTTGACACGGGCATCCTCGCGGCGCACGCCGAGTTCGCCGGCCGGGTCGGGGCGGGGTACACCGCCGTCGCCGACGGGCGGGGCACCGAGGACTGCCACGGTCACGGCACCCACGTGGCGGGCACGGTGGGCGGCACCAACTACGGCATCGCCCCCAGCGTCGCGCTCGTGCCGGTACGCGTGCTCGACTGCGCGGGGGCGGGCACCACCTCGGGCGTGCTGGCCGGGCTGGACTGGATGGTGGCACACCATGCCGCCGGTACCCCCGCGGTCGCCAACATGAGCCTCGGCGGAGCCCGCTCGGCGGCGCTGGACCTGGCGGTATCGCGCGCCGTCGCGGACGGCATCACCGTGGTGGTGGCGGCGGGCAACTCCGCGGCCAACGCGTGCAACTACTCACCCGCCGCCGAACCGACGGCCATCACCGTGGGTGCGACGACCGCGGGGGACTCGCGCTCGTCGTTCTCCAATTTCGGCTCGTGCGTGGACGTCTTCGCCCCCGGTTCCAACATCGTCTCGGCCGACTCGAGCTCCAGCACCGCCACACGCACGCTCAGCGGCACGAGCATGGCGTCACCCCACGTCGCGGGCATCGCCGCGCTCGCCCTGCACGCCGACCCGGCGCTGAGCCCGGCGCGGGTCGCCGCCTGGATCGTCGCCACCTCGAGCACCGGGGTCGTCGTCGACGCGGGTGGCGGGTCGCCCAATCGTCTCGCGTACTCGTTGCTCGGCGGCACCGCGCCCGCCGCCGGCGACCCGACCACCACGACCACCACCACGACGACGACCACGCTCCCCGCGGGTCGGCCCACGATCTCCTGGACGCTCGCCAACGACCAGGTGGAGTTCAACTTCACCTGCGTGGACTCCCACACGACGAGCGCACTGCTCGCCCGCGATGCGGCCTTCACCGACGTGGTGGCCCGAGCGAGCGGCGCGGGCTCGGGTGACCCGTGTCGCGGGGGCTACGGCCTCGCCCAACTCGAGGACCTGGATCGCGACACCCGCTATTACGCGCGCGCCGAGGTGACGGACGTTCGGGGTGCGACCGCGAGCGAGTTCGCGTTCACCACCGACTCGGGCTCCACGACCACGACCGCACCGACCACCACCCTGCCGCGCTCGTCGGGTGGCGGTGGCGGTGGCGGTGGTGGCGGTGGTGGTGGCGGTGGTGGTGGCGGCGGTGGTGGTGGCTCGCGCAGCACGACGACCCTGCCCGCGGTCCCGACGCTGCCGCCGGGCGTGGTGCCGGCCCCGGGTGCGACGCTGCCGCCGGGCGTGGTGCCGGCCCCGGGTGCGACGCTGCCGCCGGGCGTGGTGCCGGCGCCGGGTGCGACGCTGCCGCCGGGCGTGGTGCCGGCGCCGGGTGCGACGCTGCCGCCGGGCGCGGTGCCGGCCCCGGGTCAGTCGCCGGCCCCAGGCGGGTCCGCCGTGCCGCCGCTCCTCGCGCGTCCGACGCTCGGCACGTCGCTGCCGGCCCTTCCCCCGACCACACCTGCCGCCGCGGCGACCGCGCGGCGCGTCGCCGGGGGTGTGGTGCTCAACGTGCAGGCCCGCGTCGGAGCCACCGTCAACGTGTACCGCAACGGCGTGCTCGTCGCCACCGTGCCCGCCGCGGCCGCCGCGGCGATCAAGGTGCCGCCGTCCGCCCCGACGGCTGCCGGCGCCAGCGCAGCGGCGGCTGCCGGCGACAGTTTCCAAGTCGTCGTCGTGCACGCCGACGGCACCGTGGAGGCCTCGACCAAGAAGACCGCGCCCCCCGAGGCCACGGCCTCGCGAGCAGTGGCCTCGGGCGTGGCCGCGAAGGGTGCCGCCGCGAAGGGTGCCGCCGCGAAGGGTGCCGCCGCGAAGGGTGCCGCCGCGAAGGGTGCCGCCGCGAAGGACCGATCGGCGCGCGGCTAGCCGCGACGCCCGCGGGTCGCCGTCGCTACGACCCTCAGATCGGCTCCCGTTGGCGGGGCACCTCCGTCGTGTCCTGACGCGGTGGGATGAGGGGCTCGCCCTCCAGCAGCACCACCGCCACCGCCTCGGGGAATCCCCTTGGCCACACCGTCGGGTGGGGGACGGTGGAGAGTCCGGCGGGCAGCGTCCCGTCCTGGGCCGCGGGCATCAGGGCCTCGCCGTCCCTCGCCTCGTCGCAGAGCCGCGAGGCGAGGTTGGGTGCCGACCCGATGTAGTCGGTGCCCTCGAAGAGCATCGTGTCCCCGGTCGCGATGCCGATGCGCAGCCCGAGGGGGGCGCACGCGGTGGTGGCGCGGCGGCGCAGTTCCATCGCAAACACGAGGCCGTCGTCCCGTTCCACCGCAACGGCCATGAAGCCGTCCCCGAGATGTTTGTCGATGCGCACCCCTCGTGCCGACGCCACGTCGCGTGCGACCGCACGAAACGCTGCGAGGAGCTTGGTGCCCTTTCGGTCGCCGTGGGTCTCGATGAAGTGCGTAAAGCCCGAGAGGTCCACGAACACGAACGTGCGGGGGAAACGCATTGCCGTGCCAGATTAGGTTTCGGCCACGTGCGAAGGTTGTTTGTGTTGCCCCACGCGGTGTGGCAGTATGTCAGTGCTGTAATTACAGCGACGAAACCGCCATCCAGCGTCGCGCCTCCGGGCGCGGCACGACCGTGAGAGTCGCCCCCGCGACCTGTAGCGGATCATCGGGGAGGATCTTCACACGTGCAAGGCCGGGACCGACAAGACGACGACGCCTCGGCCGAGGTGGTGCCGATGTCCCCCGAGCGAGCGTGGCAGGACGAAGCCAACTGTCTGGGGGTGGACCCCGATTTGTTCTTCCCCGAGCGGGGTGCGTCGACTCGCGAGGCCAAGGAGGTCTGTCGCGGGTGCGTCGTGCGCGCCGAGTGTCTCGAGTACGCCCTCGACAACGGCGAGAAGTTCGGCATCTGGGGCGGGCTCTCCGAGCGCGAGCGTCGTCGGCTCCGTCGTCAGCGGGCCCGGGCCCAGCGCCACTCCGCCGCGGGCTGAGCCCGCGCTCCAAGTCTCCGCCGCGGGCTGAGTCCGCGCGGCGAGCCCCGTGCGGCTAGCCCCGCGCCGCCGCGCATTCGGCGAGGCGCCGCTCGATGGTGCGGTCGGCGCCGAGATCCAGTTCGCCCCACCGCGCCTTCGGGACGGCGGCCAGCACCCGCGCGGGCACGAGACCGACGAGCTCGGCTCGGGCGACCGGGGCACGGGCGGCCACGGCATCGAAGACGACGGCGGGCCCGACCCGGTCCGGGGCGATGAGGTTCATGCTCACCTGCAGGTGTGGGCCGCAGGCCAGGGCGAGCGTGCGCACCTCGCGCGAGCGCAGGTCGCGGGCGATGCGTCGCGCGTCCGCGAGCGTCGTGTCGGCCAGCCAGACGTTGTACGCCACGAGCACCTCGCGCGCCCCCGCGCAGATCGCACCGGCCGTCGGGTGCGGGTCGCGCGGCCCCACGTCGGGTGCGAGGTCCACGAACGCGCGCCGTCGGATCTCGGGCAGGTCGCGTTCGGGGCCGTAGAAAAACGACGGGATCCCGAGTTCGTCGGCTGCCCACCGCGCGAAGTCGTCGCGGGCGGCCAGCGCATCGGCCATCGAGGCACCGTCCAACGGCACGAAGGGCACCACGTCCACGATCCCGATGCGCGGGTGCACCCCTTCGTGCAGGCGCAGGTCGAATCGACCAACCACCGCCCTCGCGAGCGCCCGCGGCGCCTCCGTGCCCACCATGGTGAAGACGCTGCGGTGGTGGTACGCGTCGCTGTGCACGTCCAGCACGTCGGGCCCCACGAGGCGGCGTACCTCGGCCACGGCCTCGAGGCGGCGGCCCTCGCTCACGTTGACGACGCACTCCAGCACCGCAGCAGTCTGGCGCACTGCGCGGGGGTCGCTGGTAGGGTGACGCCATGTTCAGCGGTCCCGAGATCTGGATCATCATCCTGCTCGTCGTCGTGCTCTTCGGAGGTTCGCGCCTCCCCAAGATCGCGCGCAACCTGGGCCGCGCCCAGGGCGAGCTCAAGCGCGGTCTCGCCGAGGGCAATGCATCCGCCAAGTCGGCCGAAGCATCCGCGCCCGGCGACGACGCCCCCAAGGCCTGACGCCGAGGGGCGTCAGACCTCGACGAGCTTCACCTTCTCGCCGAGCACCTCGGTGAGCAGCGCGCGCCGCTCACCGGCTGCGTAGAGGTTCAACTCCAGGTCGGCGCCGCGGCGGGCCTCCACCTGCAGCACCAGCTGTCCGTCCTCGGGTCGCGCGGTCACCCGTTTGACCCGACCGTCCTGCGTGCGGTCGAGGCCGATGGCGACCCGCAGCACGGCGGCGAGCCGTCGCACGAGTTCTCGGTCGCCGGCGGCGAGGGCCGCCCACTCGGGGTGGTCGACCTTCGGTGCGCTCTTGCGGTGGTAGCGCGCGACCTGCGCGACGATCTCGATCTCGCGATCGGTGAAGCCCACGAGTTCGGAGTTGCGGATCACGTAGTACGAGTGCAGGTGATGCTTGGCGTGCGAGACGAACACGCCGACGTTGGCCAGGAGCGCCGCGGCCTCGAGCCAGCGTCGGTGTTCGGGCCCGAGGTCGAGGCGAGTGGCGAGTCCGTCGAAGATCTCGAGCGCGATGCGGGCCACGTGCGTCGAGTGCTCGGGGTGGTCGTCGCAGCGGGCCGCGAGGCGCCGCACGCTCGCCATCGCGGCGTCGTCGGCGACCGAATGGTCCAGTAGTTCGCGCCGGGCGAGCGTGTCGAGGATGAGGCCCTCGCGCAGGGCGTAGTCGGAGTACACGATCCCGTCCACTCCGAAGGCGTCGCAGACCCCCTCCAAGATCGCGGCCCCCGCGAGGATGATGTCCGACCGCGTCTCCTCGAGCTCGAAGCGCTCACGCCGCTCGTGCACGGTGCCCGCCCGCGCGAGGTCGGCCACCACGGCCCGCACCTCGCCGGCGTCGAACTCAAAGCGATTGAGGGAGCGCGGGAGGTCGGCTCCGCGGCGCCGCAGCACCAGCCGGGCCAGCGTCTCGGCCGTGCCCGAGGAGACCACGAGCGCATCGAACGGCACCTGGGTCACCTCCGTGCGGATGGCGGCGAGCTGGCTGCGCACGTGGGCCCGGCAGGCCGGCAGGGCCGCGGGGTGCAGCGTGGTGCCGGGGAAGAAGCGGTCGGTGAGTCGCACCGCGCCGAGCTTGAAGCTGCGGGCGAGGATTTCGTCCGCGCCGCGCGCGAGCACGATCTCGGTGGACCCGCCCCCCACGTCACAGGCCAGGAAGGTGCGGTCTTGCATCCCCGTGGCCGCGAGCATCCCGAGGTGGATGAGGCGGGCTTCTTCCACCCCGGAGATGATCTCGATCTCGATGCCCGCGTCGCGCCGGGCGCGATCGATGAAGTCGGTGCGGTTGCGGGCCTCGCGCACCGCACTCGTCGCCACCGCCCTGATGGTCGCCCCGTGGGCGTCGGCCACCGCGCGCATTCGCGCGAGCGCGGCGAGCCCACGGTCCATCGCGGCGGGCTCGAGGCGCTTCATCTCCCCGGCCCCGCGTCCCAGTCGCACGACCGCCTTCTCGCGCGTCACGACCTCGAAGCCTCCGGCCACGGGGCGCGCGACGACGAGGTGGAAACTGTTGGTGCCGACGTCGAGGGCCGCGATCGGGTCCGCAGCGCGGTCGGCCACGAATGGGGATGTTAGGGCGCGGGTACGATGACGGTCCCCCACCGAGAGGTACCCACCATGACGTACGTCGACGCCACCGCGATCAACGAGCCGCCGCGCGGGCATGCGCGCATCGTGTACCTCGGTCCCGCCGCACCGCACTGGGAGGTCTACGGCGACTACGGCGATCCGGGCCTGTTGGAGGAGTTCCGTGCCCGCGTCCTCGCGCGGCTCGTATTGCTGCCGCGCAACGACCCGCAGTTCCGACGCAACCAGGAGCGTGTCAACCGCGACGCCGAGCGGGAACGCATCGGCATCGAGTGGGACCTGGGGTATCCCGTCGCCCAACCCGCGGCGGCGACCGATGTTTCGACCGCAGCGCCGACCGCCGCGGCGACGGACGCCCCGGCCGCCTCACCGACGGCCTGACCGAGTCCCGCGTTGAACGCGGAATGACGCGACGATGATCTTTCGGCGAGCCCTCCGCGATCTCGCCGTGCGCGGCGCGCGCGATCCGTACGCTCGGGACATCGGGTCGCGATTCGCCAGTCGCGAGTTGAGTTGGCTCGCCTTCAACGAGCGGGTGCTCGGGCTCGCCGCCGACCCGGACGTCCCGCTGCTGGAACGCTGCAAGTTCTCCTCGATCTTCTCCACCAACCTGGACGAGTTCTTCCAGATCCGCGTCGCCGCGCTCAAGGACCAGGTCGCAGCCGACATCCTCGAGCCGTCCCCCGACGGTCGCACCCCGCGCGAGACGCTCGCCGAGATCTCCCGCACGGTGCAGCGACTCTCCGACACCCAGCAGACCTTGTGGTCGCAGGCCCTGCGCCCGGAGCTCGCGGTGCACGACGTCGTGCTCGAGCGGTGGGACGACCTACCGAGGCCCGACCGTGAGCGGTTGGGCGCCGAGTTCGAGCGACGCATCTTCCCGGTGCTCACCCCGCTCTCGGTGGACCCGTCGCACCCCTTCCCCTACATCTCCAACCTCGCGCTCAACCTGGCCGTGGTGGCCCGCAACCCCCGCTCCGGTGAGGAGCGCTTCGCACGGCTCAAGGTGCCGCGCACCCTCCCGCGATTCGTGCCGGTGGACGGCGCCACCCGTTTCGTGCTCCTCGAGGACCTCATCTCGGCCCACCTGGATCGCCTGTTCCGCGGCATGGAGATACTCACCTCCTTCACCTTCCGCGTCACGCGCAATGCCGACCTCTCGCTGGACGACGAGGACGCCGAAGACCTCCTCGCCGCGGTGGAGATGGAGCTGCGTCGGCGCCGCTTCGGCCGCGCCGTGCGTCTCGAGGTGCCCGCGGGTGTCGATGCCCGCACGCTCGGGCTGATGCGCGAGGAGCTCGAGATCGAGGAGCAGGACGTGACGACGGTCCGGGACCTCGTGGATGCCTCGGCGCTCGCACAGCTGGCCGCGCTCGACGTGCCCCACCTGCGGTATCGCCCCTGGTCGGCGACCACCGCGGGCCGCCTCACGGCCGCGGAGCTCTCGGGGCGCAGCATCTTCGAGGTCGTGCGGGAGCGACAGCTGCTGGTGCACCACCCCTACGAGTCGTTCGCATCCTCCACCGAGGCGTTCGTCGGCCAGGCGGCCACCGACCCGCGCGTGCAGTCCATCAAGATGACGCTGTATCGCACCTCCGGCGACTCCGCCATCGCACGACACCTCGTGCGGGCCGCCGAGGCGGGCAAGCAGGTCGCCGTCGTGCTGGAGCTCAAGGCGCGTTTCGACGAGGCGCGCAACATCGCGTGGGCGCGCGAGCTGGAGTATGCCGGCGTGCACGTCAACTACGGCATCGTCGGGCTCAAGACGCATGCCAAGTGCGTCTTGGTCGTGCGGGACGATGGTGACGAGATGCGCCGCTACGTGCACCTCGGCACGGGCAACTACAACCCCATCACGGCACGGATCTACGAGGACATCGGGTTCTTCACCTGTGAGGACGCCATCGGGCGTGATGCGACGGAGTTGTTCAACTACCTCACGGGCTACTCCGACGAGCCCGACTACTGCACGCTCTTCGTGGCACCGCACCAGCTGCGTCCCCGCATGCTGGAACTCATCCACCGCGAGGCGACCTTCGGTGAGCGTGGTCGCATCACGCTCAAGCTCAACTCCATCTCCGATCCGGCGATCATCGACGCGCTGTACGCGGCGAGCGCGGCCGGCACGCGCGTGGAGGTGGTGGTCCGCGGGATTTGCTGCATGCGGGTGGGCGTGCCCGACCTGTCCGAGCGGGTCCACGTGCGCTCGATCCTCGGTCGCTATCTCGAGCACTCGCGCATCTTCCGCTTCGACCACGGCACCGACGACACCACCCCCATCCACCTCATCGGCTCGGCCGACATGATGGGCCGCAACCTGGACCGACGCGTCGAGACGCTGGTGCCCCTCACGCACCCCAAGCACCGCGCATGGTTGGATCGAACCCTCGAGTACCTCCTGGACGACGAGGTGGTGCACTTCGCCTTGCTGCCCGACGGCTCGTGGCAACGCCGCGGCGCGGCGGGGTTCATGATCGACGCCCAGCAGCGACTGCACGACTGGGCGGTGAGTACGCAGGTCCGCTGATGGCGGCGCCCCGCGCTCCGCGGTCGGCGATCACCGAGGCGTCGCCGCCCGTTGGTCGGGCGTTCACCGAGCCCAACTAGCGTCGGTTTGCATGGGAGGGGTTCGCAGCGCGTTCCACGACGATCTCGAGAAGCTCCGGTCCCAGACCATGCGGCTCGGGGCCTCCGTGACCGACGCGATACCGCGAGCAACCGCAATCCTCCTGTCGGGCGACCTCGAGGGTGCCGACTACATGGTGCAGGCCGACGACGAGGTGGACGTACGCACGAGCGAGATCGAGGCGCACTGCTTCGAGCTGCTCGCCCTCCAGTCTCCGGTGGCGGGGGAACTGCGCGAGACCATCGCCGTGCTCAAGATGGCGGCCGACCTCGAGCGCAGCGGCGACCTCGCCGTCAACATCTGCCGTGCTGCCCGGCGAATCTACGGCCACGAGATCGATCCGGTGTTGCGCGGTCTGATCCCCAAGTTGAGCGAACAGGCGCAGCAGTTGTTCGTCGCCACGATGGATGCCTTTGAGCAGCGCGACTTTGCGAAGGCGGCAGCCATCGACGACATGGACGCCTACCTCGACGGCCTGCACCGCCAGTTCATCCAGGCCATCTTCGAGTGCCACAAGCGCGAGAAGATCGAACTCCAAGTGGCTGTCCAGCTCGCCGTCGTCGCCCGCTTCTACGAGCGCATAGGTGACCACGCGGTCAACGTGAGTGAGCGCACCCGCTTCATGATCAACGGCTGGACGCGCGAGCAGGATGCCGTGTCCCGTTTCCGCTCGCGCGGTGACGGCACGGGTGAGATCGCCGTCGCGTCCAAGAACGACTGATCGACCGGGCAGCGATGTTGCGCGCACTGCGACGCGAGAGCACGCCTCGCGTCGCATCCCGCACCGAGGAACCCGGCACGACCGCAGCCGCTTCCGGCTCCACGACCGCGTCGCCCGTCGAGCAGCGCCAGGTCCTCGACCACGCGCTCGACGCGCTGCCCATCGGCGTGGCGATCCTCGACCCCGCCACCGGTCGTCGTTGGAGCAACCATCGGGCGCGCGCCATGTCGGGCATCCGTTACGTGGACGTACTCGTGGCAGAGGCGTTGGACGAGATGCTGGTCGGCCGCGGCGGGTCCTCGCGCCTCCTGGCCACCGCGGGTGACGCGGGGCGCCACTACGAACTGCGCCGCATCGAGGACCCCTCCGGGCTCTGCATCGTCACCGTGGAGGACGTGTCGCAACGCGAGCGCATCGACCGAGTGAGGACGGACTTCGTTGCCAACCTCAGTCACGAGCTCAAGACCCCGATCGGCGCGGTCGCGGCCCTCGCGGACTCCCTCGCGGGGGAGGATGACATGGGGATCATCCGTCGGCTCGCAGAGCGCATCATCGGAGAGTCCACCCGGATGGCGCGCATCGTGGACGACCTCCTGGACCTGTCGCGCATCGAGTTTGGTGCACCCGAGAACTGGGGGGAGGTGGACCTCGGCACCGTCGTGTCCGAGGTCGTCGCGACGCACCACCACGCCGCCGTCGCGCGCGGCCTCGCGCTCGTGGTCACCGGCGCCGGGGGTGCGCGCGTCCTCGGGGACCGCGCACAACTGGTCTCCGCGTTGTCGAACCTGGTGGAGAACGCGATCAAGTACACGGAGTCGGGTGGCAACGTGCAGGTGCACCACGCGCAGGACGGCGACGTCGTGCGCGTGTCGGTGGCCGACTCGGGGATCGGCATCGCCCCTGCGCTCCACGAGCGCATCTTCGAGCGCTTCTACCGCGTGGATCGCGCTCGATCGCGCAGCACCGGGGGCACGGGGCTGGGCCTCTCCATCGTGCGCCATGTCGCCGCCAACCACGGTGGCTCGATCTCCGTCGTGTCGGAGGAGGGTCGTGGATCCACCTTCACCATGACCGTGCCGGCGGTGTCGTGACCACCGTGTCGTCCCGTGGCACCGCGCAGGTCGGGGCCCCCGCGACCCACGTCCCGACGATCCTGCTCGTGGAGGACGAGGACTCCTTCGTGGAAGCGCTCACCGTCGGGCTGGCGCGGGAGGGCTTCCGCGTCGAGGTCGCCACCGACGGAGCCGAAGCGCTCAAGGTGTTCGACCGGGTCCATCCCGATGCGGTGTTGCTCGACATCATGTTGCCCAAGGTCTCGGGGACCGACGTGTGCCGCGAGATCCGCAAGAAGAGCGCCGTGCCGATCATCATGGTGTCAGCCAAGGGTGCGGAGATCGACATGGTGGTCGGTCTCGAGATCGGCGCGGACGACTACATCGTCAAGCCCTACCGACTGCGGGAACTCGTGGCCCGCCTCCGTGCCGCGTTGCGTCGTGGCGCCCTGAGCACCGCCGCGCACGACGATCCGGGGATCGGCAGCGTGGAAGTGGGGGACGTCTCCATCGACCCGGAACGGCACGTGGTCGTGATCCGCGGCAAGGTGACGAAGTTGCCGCTGAAGGAGTTCGAGTTGCTCTACGTGCTCATGGCCAATGCGGGTCGCGTGATGACGCGCGAGAACCTCATCGACCGGGTGTGGGGGAGCGACTACTTCGGCGACACCAAGACGCTGGATGTGCACGTGAAGCGTCTGCGGGCCAAGATCGAGCTCGACCCGGCAAATCCTGAGCGCATCGTGACGATCAGGGGCCTCGGCTACAAGTTCGAAGCCCCGTAAGCCCCGCCCTCAGCCGAGCGAGATCCGCTCCAGCCAGAGCCCCGGGGCGTCGAGCTCCGCCGGCGTGGGCAGGCGCCCTGGCGCGGCAAACATGCGCGCAAGGCCGTCGATGCCACCCCGCTCCACCACGCCCCGAGCCCACGACGCTCCCCGCGCGAGCGCCGTCTCTTGCAGCCGCACGCCGAGCAGCCGTTCGACGAAGCGGTCGCTCGCCGCGGCCTCGACCCGCCGTCGCCGCACGGCCTCGGCCACCCGCCCCGCCCCGCCGAGCGCCCGCACCGCGATGCCATCCACCACGAGGTCGGCGCAGCCGAGGAGTGCGGCGACCATCGCCTCGAGCCGCGGAGCGAGCCGCTCTTGGGCCGGGGTGCGCGAGGCGCCGAGCAGCATCGTCGGGTCCCCGAGCAGGCGCTGCATGAGCGCACCTGGGTCGCTACTCGCGTCGGCAAGTCCACCCATGCGGTCGGCGAGCGCCGACGCGTCGGGCCGAAAGCCCGCGGCATGCGCGGTGATCGCCGCGAGCAGGTCGCCGCGCACCTGCGCCGCGCCGAGGATCGCATGGCGCGTGAGCTCCTCGCAGAGCACCCAGGTACGCATCTCGGGGACGGGGATCGACCACTCGACCGCGAAGCCGTCCACGTTGCGTGCGCACAGGATGATTCGGTTGGCGGGTTCCCGTGGCACGGGCAGGTCGTACTGTCCGAATGCGCGCGTGGCGAGTTGGCCCACCATCGTGCCGATCGACATCCCGAGCATCATCGGTGCCAGCATCCGCGTCAGCGCAGCGAATGCGTCGGCTCCCGCGGGCGCCGACGACCGCGCGTCCCCGGCGTCCGCGCCATCCCCGTCCGCGCCGGTCACCGACCGTGCGAACTCGGTGAACACCCCGCGGTACGACTCGAGCGTGTGGTGCACCCAGCCGCTCCGGTTGACCACCTCCATCTTCGGCGCCGCGAAGGCGCCGGTGAGCGGCACGACGGCCTCGCGCACGTGTCGGCCCGCGACGGGCAGCAGAGCGTCGAACCCGGCGCGCGCAAGGGGGTCGACGTTGTCCTCACCCTGCGCCGCACCGACGGTCACGAGCGCCACGTGTCGCGCCACGTCCCACTGCACCGGCCCGCGCGCGGCCATCGCCTTGGACAACTCCGCGAAGAAAGGCACGCCCGCGAACGGGTCGTCCGGCGGGACTCCGCTCACGAGGCGATGTTACGCGCGGTCGAGCCCGTGGCAACCAGCGGTACGCTGATGCGGATGTCGCGCGACGAGGGCCCGTCCGCGCGAGACGACGAGTCGACGCGGTGCGCGATCGTGCACGAGCCACTCGACGTCGGTGCCACGCACGACTGGGCGGCCGTGCCGTCCTGCGGTGCCGTCGTGGCGTTCTCCGGCACGGTACGCGACCACGCCGAGGGCCGCGACGACGTGACCGCGCTCACCTACGAGGCCTACGAGGATCGCGTGGTGCCCGTGCTCGAGGCGATTGCCGTCGAGATGCGTCGGCGCTGGCCCGAGGTGGGTCGCGTCGCGCTGCTCCACCGCGTCGGTCGGCTGGCCGTGGGCGAGGCATCGGTGCTCGTGGTGGTGTCCGCAGCGCACCGCCCGGCGGCGTTCGAGGCTGCGCGCTACGGCATCGACGCACTGAAGGCCTCTGCGCCGATTTGGAAGCGCGAGCACTGGCGCGACGGCGAGGGCTGGGGCACGGGCGCGCACGACGCGGTGGACCCGCGCACCGTGGGCGCCGAGGCCGGCCGCGCCGTGGGCGCTCAGTGATCCTGCTCGCGGCGTCGCACGCCGCGGTCGGCTTCGCGACCATCAGCATCGTGTCGGCTGCGGCGCTCGCGGTGCTGGTGCTCACGCAGGAACGCAACGAGATCGAGCGCGACAGTGCCGCGATGTTTCGCCGGCATCTCGGCGCCCTGAACGACGACTCCCGTGAGGTGTTGCGCAGGCACCTGCGTGAGGCGGCCCGCCGGCGGGCGGCGGGTGCGGCCTCCGCGGGTGAGGAGGGCTGAGCATGGCCCGCGACCTCGCGATCGACCTTGGCACGGCCAACACCCTCGTCTACATGCAGGGTCGGGGCATCGTGATCAACGAGCCGTCGGTGATCGCCGTCAACCGCCGTACCGGGGACGTGCTCGCGACGGGCGAGGACGCCTGGGAGATGATCGGTCGCACGCCGGGCTACATCGTCGCGGTGCGACCCCTGCGCGGCGGGGCGATCACGGACTTCGAGGTGACGGAGAAGATGATCCGCCTCCTGCTCCAGCGCGCGGGCGTGTCTCGCTTCTCCCGACCCAAGGTGCTCATCTGCGTACCCTCCGCGATCACCGAGGTGGAGCGTCGTGCCGTCACCGATGCCACCCGTCGTGCCGGCGCCGCCGAGGCCCACCTCCTCGAGCAGCCGATGGCGGCGGCGATCGGTGCCGACCTCGACCTGGACGAGCCCGCGGGCAACACGGTGGTGGACATCGGCGGTGGCACCACCGAGACCGCGGTCATCAGCCTCGGCGGCATCGTGGCGCTCGAGGCGGTGCGCGTCGGCAGTTTCGACATCGACACCGCCATCCAGGCCCACGTGCGCCGTGAGCATGCGATCGCCATCGGGGAGCGCACCGCGGAGGCCATCAAGATGTCGATCGGCAGTGCGTTGCCCGTGCCGGCGGACGGCGAGGCCGAGGTGCGCGGTAGGGACCTCGTCTCGGGCCTGCCCAAGACGGTGATCCTCCACTCGGCGGAGATCCGCGATGCCATCAACGAGGTCATCACCCAGATGGTGGACTCGGTGGTGCGTTGCCTCTCCTCGTCACCGCCCGAACTGGCGCGCGACTTCCTGCAGCGGGGCATCTACATGGTCGGCGGTGGCGCGCTGTTGCGCGGCATGCCCGAGCGCATCTCGCGCGAGACCAAGGTGCCCGTCACGCTCGCGGAACAGCCCCTCGAGGCGGTCGTGCTCGGAGCCGGACACTGCGTGGAGAACTTCCAGGCGCTGAAGGGCATGTTCATGGATCAGCGGCGATAGCCGCCGGGTTCCGCCGCTCGCGACGCCTCAGCCGCGCACGATGGGGCGAATGAGTCCCTCCTGCATCACGGTCACCACGAGCGTGCCCTCGCGGGTGTAGATCTCGCCGCTCGACAGGCCCCGCGCGTTGGAGGTGGAGATCGCCGCCTGGTCGTAGAGCAGCCACTCGTCGGCGCGGAACGGTCGGTGAAACCACATCACGTGATCGAGGCTCGCCATCTGCGTGCCGCCGTCGGTCCACGACGCGCCGTGGGGGAGCAGGCTGGTGTCCAGCAGCGACATGTCGCTCGCGTACGCGACCACGCAGGCGTGCAGCGTCGGGTCGTCGGGGAGGGCGCCGTCGGCGCGCATCCAGAGGCGCTGGCCCCCGAGCGCCGTGCCGCGGCGGGAGAACGGGTCGATGTCGATGTACCGCATGTCGATGGGTCGTGGGCGGTCGTACCAGCCGCCCATCTTGTCCTTGTGCGGCGCCATCCGCGTCTTGAAGTCGGGCACCTCGGTGGGATCCGGCAGGGGCGCGGGCATCGTGCGGTGGTACTCGAGGCCCGGCTCGACGACCTGGAAGCTGGCCTGCAGGTTGAAGATCGCGCGGCCGTGTTGCACGGCCACGACGCGCCGAGTGGTGAACGATCTGCCGTCGCGGATGCGGTCCACCTCGTAGAGGATCGGCACGTTGGGATCGCCGGGTCGCAGGAAGTACGAGTGCAGCGAATGCACGCGTCGGTCTGCATCGTCCAACGTGCGCGCCGCCGCGACGAGCGCCTGGGCGGCCACCTGACCACCGAAGACGCGTTGACGATCCTCGTCGGGGGAGTTGCCGCGGAACATGTTGACCTCGATCGCCTCGAGGTCCAACAAGTCCACGAGCGCGTCGATCGCGGAAGCCACCGACACAGTCTGCCAGCGTGCGCGACGCGGATCGCCCACGCGACGACTGGGTAGGCTCGCGTCGGTGACCGTCGTCTGGGACGCCGCGCGCGTGCGCGCGGGCCTCCACGAGATCGGTGCCGCGCGGCCGGCGTTCCTCGAGCGTCTGGGCGCGGTGCTCGACGAGCGCCACGGCGTGCGTCGGACCCGTCGACAGCACGAGGTGCTCTTTGGCGACTGGGCGGAACGGTTCTTGCATCTCGTGCTCGTGGTGCTCGAGCAGCGTCGCGACGGGGCGGGCGCGACCCCCCTCCCGCCGCCGGCGAGCACCGCCGCAGCCCCCGCCCCGCCGCCGGCGAGCACCGCCGCTGCCCCCGCGGCGGTCCCGTTTGCAGACGCCGAGGCGTTCTTCGCCGCGCACGAGTCGCTGCCCGGACTCGTCGCGAAGCACCTGACGGCGCTGGTGGCCGGCGTCGCGCCCACCGTGTCGGGTGCGGCCGTGCGGGTGGGACTCGACGCCGGCCCGGGCCGCCGCGACCGGCTGGCCGCGGCGCTCCTGGGGCTCGGGGCGACGCGGCGACCCGCCGTGCTGCTGGTGCGGCCGTTCTCGGGACGCATGCCGCCGGAGTGGTCGCGACTCGTGCGCGGGTGGCGCCGTTGGGCCCGCCACGACGACCTGTGCCTCCCCTGGTCCACCCGCGTCGCTCCCGACACCGCGTGGCGCGCGTCGCTCGTCGCGGGGGCCGCGCGTCTCGGTCCCGATCCGGGACTGCTCGAGGCGGCGCTCGTGCTGTTGCCCTATCACCTCCCCGTCGCGCTCGGGGAGGCGATGCCCGCGGTGCGCGAGGCGGCGCTGCGCGCGCGGCCGCACCGTCCGCGGGCCGTGTACTCGTCCCAGTCCCTCTGGACGCACCTCGCGTTCAAGGTGCTGGTGGCCGAGTGGATCGCGCTCGGTACGCGCCTGCTCTACCACCAGCACGGTGGGTGGTACGGCCTCGACGAGGAGCACGTGGCCGAGCGCTACGAGGTGCGCACGGCCGACCGCTACTACACCTGGGGTTGGTCGCGCGGAGACGCCCACACCCGTGCGCTGCCGCCACCCGTGCCCGCACCTCGGCGCGAGCCGCCGTCGTACGACTCGCTCGTGTGCTTCGACCAGCCGTCCCGGGTGTATCGCCTCCAGTACTTCCCGCTGCCGAGCGACTGCGGGGCGCCGGCGGGGGACCGCGATGCGCCGGCGGG
>Ga0233425_10002201_pt1 | contig 39445 bp, 42 predicted proteins | sample Watercolumn_Towu_2_FD_181712 | JGI IMG/M metagenome (GOLD analysis project Ga0233425, IMG submission 181712) | Freshwater microbial communities from Lake Towuti, South Sulawesi, Indonesia - Watercolumn_Towuti2014_140_MG | ecosystem: Environmental > Aquatic > Freshwater > Lake | place... | reverse complement strand
CACGACGAACCCGGAAAAGGCGATGTCCACCGGCCCGCCCCCGATCTCCACGGAGGCATCCCCGCCGGCGCCCGTCTCCCCGGAAACATTGGCGCTCCCTCCGGTCCCGAAAGACAGCGTCCCCCCGCCTCCGCCCCCGAAGCCGCCTCCCCCGCCGCCTCCCTCGACCCCGCCGCCACCGCCCTCCCCGGCCGTTCCCCCGGGCCCGCCCTGGGCCGCAAGCTCCAGCCCGGAGACCTCGAGCCTGTCCGAGCCCCGCAGTTCGACCCCGGCGTCGCCCCCGGCGCCCACCGAGCCCTTCACGACCCCGCCGCCCCCGCCCGCGTTGCCGGGCTCCGGCGGGGACACGCCCTTCCAGACCGGGCACCCTCCGCCTCCGCCGTACCCGCCTCCCCCGCCCCCGCAGAAGGCGCTCCCCGAGCCTCCCCGCCCGGCGTCGCCCCCGCTCCCCCCGGCCACGGAGATCCCCGTGTCCAGAATGGTGGCGTTCCCGGCCTTTATCCCAAGATCGGCGCGCCCGCCGGCGCCCACGGTCCCGGCGACGGTTCCCCCCGGCTTCGCCCCGGAGGGCGCCGCGCCCTGGCCGTCGGGCTGGAAGCCTCCGCCGTCCCCGCCGGTATAGCCTCCCCCTCCGCCGCCCCCGAGCACCGAGCCGTTGGAGGCGGTGCTCCCGCCCCCGTCGCCCGCGTCGCCCCCTCCGCCCCCTTGGACCGTGAGGACCGACCCGGAGAGCTCCACCGTGCTCCCCGTCAACTCCAGGACGGCGGGCCCGCCCTCCCCGGCGCCTCCGAAGATGCTCCCGCCGTTCGTGTAGCCCCCGCCGGCGCCTCCGGCGTACCCGGAGGCCTCCTTCCCGTCGGCGGCGTCGCCCCCCCGGCCTCCCCGCACCGTGAGGTTCGCCTCCTCCACCCGGACGAAGGGCGTCGACGGCTCCCCTATCGAGAGCTTCGCCGGCCCGCCGGCGGCCACGTACCACTCGGCCATGTCCCCGCCCTGGACCCACGGCTCCGGGTTCGAGAACCCGTCCCCGCCGGACACCTCGACGGTGCAGTTCAGGAGCGTCGCCCCGCCGGTTATCCCGAGCTCGACGGCGGCGAGGCCCCCCCAGCTGAACTCGAGGCTGGCGTTCCCGGGGCATCCCCGGACCGAAAGGCGCGCCCCCGAGGTCAGGTTCAGCCAGAGCGCCGTGCCGAAAAGCGCCGGGCTCCCGCGCCCGGGCGCCGCGTTCAGCCGGACCAGCCCGCCGTCCACGGCGAGCGAGCCGCCGTCGATATGAATCGCCGTGGCATAAAGGTCCGCCCCGGCCGGCACCCGGAGCACCGCGCCCGCCCGCACCTCCACGGACTTCCAGCCCTCCGTCCCGGCGACCGTGTACACGCCGGTGACCTCCAGCACCTGCGAGGGGTCGCGCGCCCCTCCCGGCGGGGCGCCCAGGGCCGGCAGGCCCGCCACGAGCGCCATCAGCGCGACGGCCGCCGCCGCACCCCGGCGCATCCCCCTGCCTGACGTATCGGAATCCTTTCTCATGCTCCGGCCGCGCTTTATCAGGCGCCCCGTTCTATTTTAACTTGTCCCCGCCGGTGAAGCTTACTTATACAACCTGCGGCCGCCCGTTCCCTGCTTACGCCGACTCTCGATATCAATCACGTAAATTATATATATTTATAAGCACGTGCTCATGCCAATCTCGAACGACGGCCTCCTTAATATTGAGGCGCCGGGAGACGCCTGTGATAAACGAGGGGGGTCTGACCCACGTGGCGCCCTCGATGGACGAAAGCCTGAGAAACCGCAAAAAGCCTTCAGAGGGCCGCTCCTCGTGCCCCCACGAGGACTGCGGTCACCGCGAGAGGCTCTATTCTCCGCCCTTCGACCGGCGCCTGACGCGCGTGCCCGTCCAGCGCTTCCCCTATTGCCTGAAATGCGGGAAGCTCAAGAACGTCAGCTCCGACAAGGCGAAGCTCGTCGGCTGGTACACGAACCTTCTGCGCATCGTGAACCACAACGTGGCCCTGAGCCACGGAAAGATAACGCAGGCCGTCCAGAGGCTCATCATCGCCGAGATAGAGAAGGTCCAGGACTTCGAGGACCGCTACCACATGACCCGGTCGGCCCAGCTGGACCTCTTCTTCGTCGCCATCCACAAGTTCCGGCCCGACATACCTTTCTGGGTGCTCGAGCGGGCCGCCACCCCCGAACAGTCGAGGAAACCGGACCCGGTCAGGGCGCTCCCGGCGTGGGTCCAGTACCTCGAGTGGCTCAAGAAGAAGCGGGCGCGCGACGCGGCGGCTTCGGCCGCGCACAAGTGAACGAGCGGGAAGCGGGAAGCGGGAAGCGGGAAGCGGGAAGCGGAAAGCGGGAAGCGGGAAGCGGGAAGCGGGAAGCGGGAAGCGGGAAGCGGGAAGCGGAAAGCGGGAAGCGGGAAGCGGGAAGCGGGCCAGGGACGCGGCCGCCAGTGCTTCCGCCAAGCGGTGACCGGCCGCCTTTTGCCCTCAAAAAGTGGTCATGACCACCAAAGTGATATAAATGCCTTCAAAGAAAAAGCGCATCATGAACGAAGACCTCAAGACGCTTATAGACAGGCTGCCCCCTGAGATGGAACCCGAGCTCCGCGAACACATCGAGGGACTGCTCAAGCGCGAAAGAGGCGGCCGCAAAAGAAGGCTCCGCCTCGACTGGGCCGGAGGGCTCAAGGAATACCGCGACCGCTACACCTCCCTTTCGCTCCAGAAGACAATATTGTAATCGCGAGCAGACGAATCATCCCGCACCGATAGGAAAATCCCCCGGAGGGGGTACTTATGTCCAAGATGCTCGGCTATTTTACCAACAGCCTGGCGAAGCTCAACGAGTACATCGAGCGCGAGAACAAGCGGGGCTCCGACATACCGCGGTTCACGAAGAACCAGATCCGCCTCCTCGTGCGGTACCTGGAGCGCCGGGAGCTCTTCCGGTTCCGCCACGCAATAGACTGCAACGGGAAGCCCTGCACGTGCGACGACCGGAGAAAGGCGGAGTTCATCAAGCTCATCCGCGCAATGAACAGCAAGCTCCCGCAGGGCCTGCTGGACACGATCATATGATTGTGGGGAACAAGGGGCAAGGCGCATGGCGCATGGCGCAAGACTGTAAAGAGCACGCGGCAAGGCGCAAGGTTCTTCCGTCCCGTGCCCGCACTCTTCACGATACTCCCGTGAAGAGAGGTGGGTTCGAAAAGAACATCAGCCATCCCGCATGCACAATGCACTCCCTGCGCCCTGCGCCTTGCGCCTTGCGCCTTGAACAATAAATAGAGGTGTTATCATGGCAACGATCTACGGAACATCGAAAATCGGGAAAGGGACATTTGTGGCCGACACCGTCATCGTCGGCCACCCGGCAAAGGACGAGCGCCATCTCCTTTTGGTGAACCAGCTCGACAAGGTCGAGGGCGCCGTCGTGGGCGAGAACTGCTTCCTGAGAGACTTCGGCGTCCTCTACTCGCACGCCACGCTGGGCAACAAGGTCCAGACCGGCCACCACTGGATGGTCCGGGAGCACACCACTATCGGCGAAAGCTCCCTGGTCGGCTCCGGCGTGGTCATCGACGACCACTGCACCATAGGAAAGCGCGTCTCCATCCAGACCCGGGCCTACATACCGACGAACACGGTCATCGAGGACGACGTCTTCGTCGCCCCGTGCGTCTGTTTCACGAACGACAAGTACATGGGCCGGGGCAATGTCGTCCTCGCGGGCGTCCATGTCGAGAAGGGCGCGCGCATCGGGGGCAATTCCACGCTTCTCCCGGGCGTCCGCATCGGCCGGGACTCGCTCGTGGCCGCGGGCGCGGTGGTCACCAAGGACGTCCCCCCCTACACGATGGTCGCCGGGTGCCCGGCGAAGAAGATAGGCGACGTCCCGCAGGAACATCGCAAATTCTAGCCGGAAAAGTGGTCATGACCACCAAACCTATTTAAATATGGACAGTTCTAAATAGAATAACGGTGAAGTCTTCATGGTCCTCATGTCCTTCCGCGCCAAGGCGATACTCATTCCCGTGACGAAAAGCAACGCAAAAAAGACGCTCGCCCTTCTCAAGACAGAGTTCGGCGACCGGTTCCGGATATTCAGGAGGGGCGGCCATATAACGGTCGAGGGCGATGACGTCCGCGACTACAGGATCCGTGACCGCATCTACGAGATCGCACAGGGGTCTTGAGATGGGCCGCATCTACCGCGGGCTCCAGCTGAGCCGGAACGGCCGGAAGGTCGTGGTCGCCTCGTTCGTGGACACAGGCTCCAACCGGACGATCATCAGCCGCCGTGTCGCCCGCCGGCTCGGCATGCGCCCGGCCGGCAAGGAATGGCTCGAGACCGCGGCCGGCCACAGGTTCCTGGCAGGCGCGGGCGAGGTCCGCGTCATTTCCGATCTCGATCGGATCAACGCCGATTTCAAGGTCCTGATAACCGATGTTCCGTTCCAGGCCGACCCGGACGAGAGCATAGACATGATCGTCGGGTTGGATTTCCTTCAGGCCCAGAAGTTCCGCCTGACTTTCAGCAAGTAGCGGGCTTCTGTGGACCGTGAACCGTGAACCGTGCCCGGAGGCCCTTCGGGCCTCCTCGCCGCAGCGACCTGCGGGTCGCATGCGGAGCCGGGACGAACTCGGTGAGCGGTGAGCCGTGAGCCGGAAGAAACGGCGTTGGTCCCCCGCTCACCGCTCACTGCTCGAATCTGTCCATCTCCATGACCTTTCTCTGCTTTATGGACTCGAGCGCGGCCCGGGCCATCCGGACCGCCTCGACGCCGTCTTCCCCGCCGACGAGCGGCTTCCTCTTCTTCTCGATGGCGTCCAGGAAGTCGAGCAGTTCGTTCTTGAGCGGCTCCTGCTTCTTGAGCGTGATGTGCCGGTGGTCGTGCTCCTGCGGTATCTGGGAAAGGTCGGCCGTGTCCACGTCCATGGCCTGGGACGACGAAACATCCACGGTCTGGTTCATATAGTCGACCTCCACATACCGTTGCGAGCATGTCAATGAGAGCTTCCGTATCTTCATCGGCGTCAGCCAGTTCACCTCGACGAGCCCCGTCGCCCCGTTCTCGAGCATCATCATGATATCGGCGTGATCCTCATGACGACCAGACGCTTGAATGCCCCCGGCCGCAAAGACCGCAGACACCCCGGACCCGGTCACGTACCGGATGATGTCCATGTCGTGGATGGCCAAATCGACCACCACGCCGACGTCGGAAATCCGCCCCGGGTAGGAGCTCACCCGCTTGGCCGACGCGGTGATGACCTTCCCGAACTGGCCCCGCGAAATGGCGGTCTGGGCGTACCGGACCGCAGGATTGTACCGTTCGATGTGGCCCACGGCCAGCGTGACACCGGCCTTCTCGGCGGACTCAACGATCGCCCGGGCATCCCCGATATTGTCGGAAAGGGGCTTCTCGACGAGAACATGCTTCCCCGCGCCGATCACGGCGAGCGCGAGCTCCTTGTGCGTGACGGTCGGGGTGGAGATGATGACGGCCTGGATCTCCTTGTCCACCGTGAGCATCTCCTTGACATTCTTGTACGCAGGCACGGAGAACCGCTTGGCCGCGGCCTTGGAGGCCGTCTCGTTGATGTCGCAGATGCCCGCAAGCTGGGAGACATCGTGAAGGACGCGGGCGTGGTTGATCCCCATGACGCCGGTGCCGACGACAGCGGTCTTGTACATGGAGGCCGGATAGCCCGGCCTCGTATTAAAAAGTGCTGAACGGCCCCGAAAGGACCGCCCCGGGGTAACCCCGGGCGCGATTCCAGTAACTATCGGGTTCAAAGAGACAATGTTTAAATACCCCTCGTATATAATATATCCAAAAAGACGGTAACATCAATGATAGAGGCAATCGTCGCGGGATTCTTGGTCTCGCTCATAGTCACGTTCCTCATAATGCCCGGCATCATCCGGACCATGAAGGCCCACGGCATGACCGGCCCCGACATGAACAAGCCCGGAAAGCCCGAAATCGCAGAGATGGGCGGGGTCGGCGTCCTCCTCGGCTTCCTGGCCGGCGTCTTTACCGTCATGGGCTGGATGAAGTTCGTCCAGCCGACGCCCTTCCCCAATTCGCCGCTGCTCATGGCCAGCCTCGTGGCCATCATGGGCGCGGCACTCGTCGGCGCCTTGGACGACCTCTTCGACCTGCGCCAGCGCGTGAAGGCCATACTACCCGCATTCTTCGCCATCCCCATGGCCTATTACATGGTCAGCACCCCGATAACCCTTCCCTTCGTCGGGCCCGTCGTCTTCGGCTTCCTCATGCTTCTCCTCGTCCCCTTCATGATGACGGCCGCCGCCAACGCCGCCAACATGCTGGAGGGCTTCAACGGCCTCGGCGCAGGCCTCGGCATCATCATGGCCATGAGCATGACCGTCCTGAGCTTCTTAGCCGGCAACCTCCAAGGGATCATAATCCTGATGCCCCTTACCGGCGCACTCATCGCCTTCCTGTACTTCAACTACTACCCGGCCAAGGTCTTCCCCGGCGACACGCTCATGCTCATGATGGGGGCCGCTCTCGCGGCCGGCGCCATCAACGGCATGATCGAGGAGATCGCAGTCGTCCTCTTCGTCCCCATGATAGCCGAGTTCTTCGTCAAGCTCCGCGGCAACTTCCGGGCCCGGAACCACGGCTTCCCCGACAAGGACGGCATCCTGAAATACCCCAACCGCGTCGAATCCCTCACGCACCTCGTCATGAAAACCTTCCGCGTCAGCGAAACCTCGTTCGTCGCCGTCTTCTGGTCCGCCCAGCTCCTCATCTCCGTGATAGCCATCTCCCTTTTCGCGTTCTTCTAGCATGTCTGAAACCCTTGCGCCCCTTTTCGATAAAATCGAGACGCGCACCGCGAGTATCTGCGTTCTCGGCCTGGGCTACGTCGGCCTGCCGCTGGCCCTGGCCTTCGCCAAGCTCTACAGGACCACCGGCTTCGACACCGAAAAGACGAAAATCGAGGACCTCAACGCCGGCCGCTCCTACATCGACGACATCTCCAGCCACCAGCTCCGCGCCTCCCGCGGCAAGACCTTCTTCCCGACCAACGACATCAACGACCTTTCCGCCAATGACATCTATATCATCTGCGTCCCGACGCCCCTCGTCGAGAACCACAAGCCCGACCTGTCGTACATCTGGACCGCGTCCAAGCTCATCTCCAAATTCATCCAAAAAGGCGCATTCGTCATCCTCGAATCCACCACGTATCCCGGCACCACCGAGGAAATCGTCGGCCCCATCATAGAAAAGATGGGCCTTCAGCCCGGAACCGACTTCGGCCTCGCCTTCAGCCCCGAGCGCGTCGACCCCGGCAACAAGAAATGGCACATCAACAACACCCCCAAAATAGTGGGCGGCATCAACGACCTCTCCACCGAAATAGCCGCAAAGCTCTACGGCTCCATAATCTCGGCCCCCATCGTCAAGGTCTCCGACGCAAAGACCGCAGAAGCCGCGAAACTGATCGAAAACATCTTCCGGGCCACGAACATCGCCCTCGTCAACGAGCTGGCCCTGATCTTCGAGCGCATGGGCATCGACACCTGGGAGGCCATAAACGCGGCCGCAACCAAGCCCTTCAGCTTCATGGCCCATTACCCGGGCCCCGGCGTCGGCGGCCACTGCATCCCGCTGGACCCGTTCTACCTCTCCTACCGGGCCGAGCAGTTCGGCATGATCTCGCGCTTCATCCACCAGGCGGGCCTCATCAACGAATACATGCGCACCCATGTCATAAACCTCGTCCGTGACGGCCTCCACACCAAGAAAAAAAAGCTCATGGGCTCCAAGATTCTCGTCCTGGGCGTCGCCTACAAGAAAAACATCAGCGACACCCGCGAATCCCCGGCCCTCACGATCGTCGACGAGCTCAACAACCTCGGCGCGCGATTGGCCTACATCGACCCCTTCGTCCCCGAATGCAGGTTCAAGGCCGGTCTCCTCAAGAGCGAGGACTCGCAAGGCGACTTCGTCAGACAGGCGGACGCGGTCATAATCGCCACCAACCATGACGCTTTCCTCAACATCGGCCAGTTCCCAATAAAGGACGACGCAGTCATCATCGACTGCTTCAACCTCCTCGGCAACATCAAGACCAAATGGCCCGTAATCTCCCTCGGCAAGCCATTCCCAATCCTCGACAAGATAAAATAGGGGCCAATACCATGAAAATGTTCGTCACAGGCGGCGCTGGATTCATCGGGAGCCATCTCGTGGACCGTCTTCTGGCCGAAAACCACGAAGTAACCGTCTACGACAATCTCTCCTCCGGAAAGCATGAGTTCATCGCCCCTCACAACCGAGATCCCTTGTTCCATTTCATAAACGAGGACCTTCTCGACCTCAACACCCTCGTCCAATCCATGAAAAACCACGACATGGTCTGGCATCTCGCCGCCAATCCAGACATCCGGGCTGCCATCCAGAAGCCCGATACTGACCTCAAGCAAGGCACGATGGCGACATTCAACGTCCTTGAATCCATGCGCGCCAACGGAATCGACAAGATAGCCTTCTCTTCAAGCTCGGTCGTCTACGGCGAACCCAAGACATTCCCGACCCCTGAAAACTATGGCCCTTTATTCCCCATCTCGATCTACGGGGCCAGCAAACTGGCCTGCGAAGGCCTTATCTCGTCCTACACCCACACATTCGACTTCGACGCCTGGATATTCCGCTTCGCCAACATCATCGGCAGTCGCAGCACGCACGGCATCCTCTTCGATTTCCTCGGAAAGATAAAGAAGAACCCCAAAGAACTCGAAGTCCTCGGGAACGGCCAGCAGAAAAAATCCTATCTCCTGGTCCAGGAATGCGTCGACGCCATGCATTACTGTTTCACCCACAGCAAAGATACGATTAACGTCTTCAACCTCGGCGCCAGCGATCAAATACGCGTTTCCCGAATCGCCGAGCTCTTCATCGAAACCCTCAAGCTCCAGGCAAAGCTCCGTTACACGGGCGGCGACCGCGGCTGGAAGGGCGACGTCCCGACCATGTTCCTCGACGTCTCCAAGCTCAACAAGCTCGGCTGGAACGCCAAGCACTCCTCGGAGCAATCCATCATCCAGGCAATAAAGGACGTGTCCTCATCCAAGCAGTAATCCTGGCCGGCGGCAGGGGCGAACGCCTCCGTCCAATCACAGACACAATCCCCAAGCCGCTCGTCCCCATCAAAGGCAAGCCCTTCCTGGAGCACCAGCTCCTCCTTTTAAAAAAGCACGGCATAACCGACATAGTCCTCTGCATCGGCTACCTTGCTGATAAAATCCGTTCCTATTTCCAAGATGGCTCAAATCTCGGCATGAACATCCGCTACTCGATCGAACACGATCCTCTCGGCACCGGTGGCGCCCTGAAGAACGCAGAACCGTTGATAAAACCGACCTTCCTGCTCCTGAACGGCGACACAATTTCCCTAATAAACTACTCGGATCTCATCGAATCCTACAAGAAGCGCAATTTCCCGGTCATGATAACCGTCTACGATAATTCCCAAGCAATCGTCGAGAACAACATCCAAATCGGCAAGGACGGCCTCGTCACCGCCTACAACAAGAAATCCCAGACCGGCATGAACGCCGTCGATTCCGGCATCCTCGTCGTCAATAAGACCGTCTTCTTCTCCCTCATGCCCGACAAACCCTCTTTCTCCTTCGAATACGAAATCTACCCCAAGCTCATCTCCAACTGGCAAATGATCGCCTATCACACCAATATCCGTTTTTACGATATCGGCACCCCGGCCCGTCTTAAAAAGATAGAGGAGATACTATGATAATATCCAGAACACCGTTAAGAGTAAGCTTCGCTGGCGGCGGCTCTGACCTGAAGGAATTTTATTCCCATAAACAAGGGGCCGTTGCAAGCACTGCGATAAACAAACATATGTATGTTACAGTGAACAAGCGTTTCGATGACTCCATCCGTATAAGCTATTCCAAAACTGAAATAGTAAATTCAATCGAGGAAATCAAGCATGAGCTTGTCCGTGAATCCATGAAAATGACCGGAATCGAAAAAGGCATCGAAATCACCACAATATCTGATGTCCCGGCCGGAACTGGCCTTGGTTCCTCTAGCAGCCTCACGGTCGGCCTTCTCAACGCTCTTTACGCCTTTAAAGGCATCCATGCCTCCCCAAAACGGCTTGCCGAGGAAGCTTGCAAAATCGAAATCGATATCCTAAACGAACCTATCGGCAAACAGGACCAATACATCGCCGCTTACGGGGGAATCCAGCATATTCGTTTCAACCCCGACGACACAGTTTTTGTTGATCCGGTCATCCTTGCGCCACAAATCCGCACCGAACTCAATAATCGAATCTCATTATTCTACCTTGGACTCAAGACCGAAGGCCATACCGTATTGAAACGGCAAAAAGGCAACACCCCCAATCGCATGGGCACAATAGAGAACATGGTCAAATTTGCCAACCTTATGCCAACCGTATTAAGCGACGGTGACATCGACGAATTCGGCCTTATCCTTGACAGGGCCTGGCAACTCAAGAAACAGCTCGCAAAAGGAATTACCGATCCCCGCATTGACGGTATATATAAGAAAGCGAAATACGCCGGAGCCCTTGGCGGCAAGGTCCTTGGCGAAGGTGGCGGTGGCTTCCTGCTTCTTTCTTTCCCTCATGCCAAACATCTCGCCGTAAAAGCCGCAATCCACGAATGCCGGGAATATCCGATAAAATTCGACCCACAGGGCAGCAGGATAATCTATGTGGAGGACGAGAAATGAAGTTCGAGGACTTTGCCAAGAATTACCTCAACGACATCAACAAACTCGTCTCATCCGTCCCGGTCAAAGACCTTGAAAAAGCAATCGATATCATCAAGAAGACCTATATAAAAAATAAAAAAATCATCTTGATGGGCAACGGCGGAAGCGCCTCAACCGCATCCCATATCACCTGCGACCTCTCCAAATGCACCATACGGCCCGGCAAACCGAGATTGAAGGTATTCTGCATAGTCGACAATGTCCCTTTGATAACCGCCTGGGCGAACGACACAAGCTACGAGAACATCTTCTACGAACAATTGATGAACATCCTGGATAAAGGCGACCTGGTAATCGCTTTCAGCGGCAGCGGCAATTCACTGAATGTCCTAAAGGCGATAGAATATGCCAACAAGGCCGGTGCCATGACAATAGGCATCTCAGGGTTCAATGGCGGTAAACTCGCCACGATTGCCCAGCACAACCTGATTGTTAATTCTACAAATATGCAGCATATCGAAGATCTCCACCTCATTATGGCACAGATTATTTTTTCATTTCTCCGCGATGAAGTCATTATCCCAAATGACAAACGATAATAAAACAAGGGAATCCTTATGACAGCCGATTTTTTCTCAAACAATCCATACTTCGTTCCCGTAGGGAATCGAATTTGTGAAAATATGTATACTAGAATGCATAAAGCATATGTTAATAATAATCGACGTTGGGCACGATGTATTAAATTCCTCATGTGGCGTCTCTTCTACACCTATATCCCCCCGGAAGCAAAAATCGGAGAGCGTTTGATATTAGGTCATCATGGATTTGGTATAATTATGCATATGGATACGGAAATTGGACCAGACGCAATTATAATGCATCACACGACCTTTGGAAATGGTAAAATACGGATAGGTAAATGCTTTACAATTGGTGCCGGTGCAACAGTAATCGGCCCTATCAACATCGGAGATTATGTAACAATTGCCCCAAATTCCTATGTCAATCAAGATATTCCTGACTATGCATTAGTAATGGGCAATCCAGCAAAAATAATAAAAATAAGATCCCAATCCGATATCGAGGAAATCAGAAAAAAAAGAGAACATTATTTTTGACTTAATCCGGTTATCCAGAAATGGAATCTAAATGCCCGATAATATTAAACTATGCATGTTAGGCGGCCGTTACTATCCACCGAGGATAGGCGGAATTGAAAAACACGTTTACGGTATAAGTCCTTTGCTTGTTGCGAAAGGCTACGAAGTCCATGTAATTGTTGGACAAGAACCACACAAACCAGACGATGAAATAATCAACAATGTTCAAATACATCGCGTTTCATACAATCGAATTCGAGTTCTTAATAAGATATCAATGGTTTCAAAGGTATTCGATCTCGTAGATAAAATCAAACCAGATATAATCCATGCCCATGACGCGGTCATGGGTTATAATTCATCCAAACGTTTCCCAAACAAAACAATCTATACCTCTCATGGTGTTGGTTACCTTAGAAACGACTGGAATTATGTTATCCGATACTTCTTAAAAAGATATGAAACATATTCTTTCACGCATGCACGCCGAATTCTGACAGTTGATGGGCTCTCCAAATCCGAAATTAATAGATATCGTAAGACCGATGTTAATCTCATCAATATCGGCATTAACATCTACGATAAAACCAAATCATCCCGTCCAAGTGAATATCAACCGAGCATAATCAATTTGCTGACCGTGGGCCGAATGATAGAATCCAAAGGATTCCATATTTTAATAAATGCATTCAAGCAACTTCCTCCAGAAATTAAATCAAAGGCAAAGCTCTTTCTCATTGGCGATGGCCAATACAGGGAGTCTCTCATTCAAATGATTGGCTCCGAACCAAACATCAAACATCTTGGATTCGTGAAAGACATTAATCCTTTCTTCGCTCATGCTGATATATTCGTTCTTCCGTCTTTCTATGAAGGTCTCCCAGCAACTCTCCTGGAAGCAATGGGCGCTGGCCTCGCCTGCATCTCGACCGATATCAGTGATATCAGGACCCGTTTTCCCAACAATGAAATCCTGCTCGTCCCTCCAAACGATATCCCCGCTATAAAAAACGCCCTAACGACCATGATTTCCGATGACGCACTACGTTCTCGTCTTGGATCCCAATCTACAAATATAATTAAAAATCTTTATAGCTGGTCCCAGCTCGTGGATCAACTCGATACCGAATATAAAGCTATAATCAACAAAGGCTGACCGTTATGGCAAACAAGATTTTTCCTTTCGGTATAGTCGGTGTAACATACAGATGCAACGCCAGATGCTACATGTGCAACATCTGGCAGAATCCTACCCAGAAGGAAGACGAGCTCAAGCCCGAACATCTCAATTCCATACCATACATGAAATCAACCAACATGACCGGCGGCGAACCGTTCATCCGGGAAGACATCGAACAGCTCATCGAAAAGGTTTATCCAAAGACAGAGCGTCTCGTCATTAGTACAAATGGCTACTTCACGGACCGTATCCTCAAGATAGCCAAGCGTTTCCCCAAGATCGGCATACGTGTAAGTCTTGAAGGCCTTCCAGAAGCCAACGACGAGCTTCGAGGCATAAAAGATGGCTTCGACCACGGTATGCGGACAATACTTTCCCTTCAATCAATGGGTTTTAAAGACATTGGCTTCGGCATCACGGTTTCCGACCGCAATGTAGACGACCTTCATGAACTCTATGAACTAGCCAAATCTATGAAAGTCGAGTTCGCAAGCGCCGCCATCCACAACGCCTTCTATTTCCATAAATTCGACAACAAGTTCGTCAAGCCAGACTACGTCGCCAAGCGCTTCGAGGAACTTAGCAAGAAACTCCTCAAGACCAATAGACCCAAGAACTGGTTTCGAGCCTACTTCAACTACAATCTCGCAAACTATGTCAAAGGCAATCCTCGTCCCCTTCCCTGCACAGCGGGTGAAGACTTCTTCTTCATTGACCCGCGAGGCGAAATCTTCGTTTGCAATGCTCTTAACGAAAGCATGGGCAATATCAAAGAACACGACTTCTGGACTCTCTGGAACAGCAAGCGCGGCCAGGATGTCCGTGAAATGGCCCGTAAATGCGACAAGCAATGCTGGATGATAGGCAGCGCCAGCCCGGCTATCAAGCGGAACAAGATGACTGTGGGCAAATGGATTTTGAAAAACAAATTATCCGGTCAATGACCTTAGCTTGTTCTTGACAATCCAAGACACAGGCTCTATCGGATGCCTGATAAGATTGCTCCTGACCGTGCAAACCATCCAGCAAATATGTGGACAGGCCTTGACCTTCCGCCTGACATCTTCGGCCTTGGGGCTGTTGAACAACTCGTTAAGATTTTTGAATTCCCGGATGTTGCCCATGACTTCATTCAACATGACACAGGGATATACATTTCCATATGGGTCCAAGAAGAAGAACCGCTCGCCGGCGCAACACTGCCTGATTTTCTTCTTGCCAGCCTGCGATTCCTTGGCCCCCTGAAAATAATAAGCCCGAAACCAGCTCTTGGCGCTCTTTGATTTGAGCTCCGATCTGATAACCTCGTCAAGCTGGGAAAGATCTATATCTGTCTTGACATTGCTCGAGGTCTTGAAATACACATCCGAATTATGGGCATAAGTCCCGGTAAATTGTATGCCCATTTCCTTTGCAAGGCTATAAACATCCTTGATCTGGCCACAGTTCTCCTCCGTGAATGTCATTCCAGTTCTGATGTCCTTGATGCCAATGTCCTTGAGCATCTTGATAGATGCAAGCGCCCGTTTGAACGAATCCTTGTTCCCCCGGACCGAATTATGAACTTCATCGATACCTTGAAGAGAAACCCCAATACCGATAGTTGGAAGGAACTCTCGGATCTTTAGCAGCCTCTCCCTCATGACCTCAGTAAGAAATCCATTTGAAGAAATCACGATTCGTATACTTGGATTTAAATTAACAAAATTATGGACAATGACATCGAGGTCCTTTCGGATAAATGGTTCCCCACCCGTAACATTGACGACTTTTAATGATTTGGGCAATTTAAGGTATTCTTCAGGTTTGAGTTCATCCTCGGATGATTGTTGCCAGATATTACACATCTTGCATCTAAGATTACACCGGTATGTGATGGCTACCGATGCCTCTATAGGCTTGACAGCACCCATGAATCTATAATCAAAATACCAATCTATAATATTTTTGGCGCTGACAAATATGCATATTTGCATGATTTCGAACCAATATCCTCCTTATTTTCGTGGCGGTGACGCAATCGCATGCAGACGTCTCTCCGAGGCATTGGTCAAAGAAGGCTATAAAATCAGTGTCATATTCGATCCATATAGCTACAAACTAATCACAAAATCTAAGGAAGATTGTCATATTAGAAATTATATTCAAAATGGGGTTGAAATCCACCCATTATATTCAGGACCTCTAAATTTTGGTTACTCCTACTCGGGGCTACAAAAAGAAAATAAGAGACTGACAAAATTATTGCATACCCTTAATCCCGACTTAATCCATTTTCATAATTTCTCTGCGTTTGGGTGGGGCGCCTTACGATCTGCAAAGGAGATTGGAAAACCAATTTTATTAACTCTTCATGATTATTGGATAGCTTGCCCAAGACGGAAACTCACATTCAACGAATGTAATGATAACTGTATCAGTTGTCAAATAAAAGATAAAAAACCACCATCAATAAAACGACAAGATTACTTGAAATATGTGAATGCTGTAATATGCGTTAGTAAAAATATGGTCATAGACCTTAAAAAGAAATATCCGAACTTAAAATATTTCATCATCCCAAACGGAATCGATGAAAACATGTTTTATCATGCAAACCAAACAGAACTAAAAGAATATCAAACGAAATATTTATTGAATGACCACTTCGTGCTTCTTTTTATTGGAATTCTTCAAAAACAAAAGGGGATTTACGAACTTATCAAGACTATCAAATTATTAGAATCCGGAATAAAAACGATACTTATTGGGGAAGATAAGATATCATTGGATTCAATTATTAAAGAGAATAATCTTGAATCTTCTATTTTATACCTCGGTAAATTAGAGGATGGTTCCAAACAATTATCCATGGCCTACCAGGTTAGTAATTGCTTTGTTTTACCGTCATATATGGAAAACTGTCCATATTCATTAATTGAAGCGATGTGTTTTGGGTTGCCAATTATTTCTTCAAATATCGGTGGTATTCCAGAAATGATAACAAACAATGGAATTCTTATAAAACCTGGTAATATAAAGGAACTACGACAAGCAATAGATAAATTATATAAGAATCCAATACTTCAAGATACATTCTCAAGAGAATCCAGGGCCCGATTTCTAACCAATTACACTCTAGATGAAAATATTAAAAAACATATCTCTTTATTCAATCAATTCCATTCCAATGGTGTTGACAATTAATATGAAGGTATTATTCGTTCCAAATTGGGAAATTCAACATGTAGTAAAATTCGATGAAGAGATTCCGATCGCAAATCAATCTATTCAAGGTCATAATTATTGGTTTTTTAAATATTGGCCAATTAAGAATTTACATGTTGATATCTTGGATATTAAACCGAATTCTATCTTTTCTCGTATCGAAAAAAAATTGAAAATCCATATTTTTCAGAGTATAAAAGTATTATTGACCATGAAGAATTATGATTTAATTATCGCTCACAGTGCTAATAGTGGTCTTGGAATAGCAATCTTAAAAAGAATTCTTGGAATTAAAAAACCTCCTTTAATATTAATCGATATAGGCAGCCTAAATGGAGGTAATGAAAATTCATTGGAAATTTCTATTTTAAACCAAATCGTTGACGGTATCGATTGGTCTATATATCATTCATCGATAATAGGAGAATTCTATAGACGACATTTTCCTAAGTTATGGAAACGTTCCAGCTTAGTCTATTTCGGTGTGGATCCAGAGTTTTTTAAACCAATCGATAACTCCAGAGATGATTATATCTTGAGCATCGGCTATGCAAAGCGAGATTGGAACTTGTTACTTGAAAGTGCCAAACGAATCGACTATAAAATTATAATATTGGGAGTAAATAAAAATGATTTTTCGAATATCCCTAAGAATATAAAATTAATTAATAAGATACCAATTAACCAATTAAAACGATATATTAATAATGCACAATTTATAATTCTACCAATTACAAATGAAAAATATTCGGTAGGGCAAACAACACTATTAATATGCATGTCTATGGGTAAAACTATTATTTCAACAAATGTCCCTGGAATTGTAGACTATATAAAAAACAATAAAACCGGCATATTGCTACCGCAAAATTCAATTTCAACATTAATAAATACAATAAATACAATGATTCATCATCCACAGTTACTGAATACTATAGGTGATGACGCGAGAAAAACTATAATAACCACTTACAATGAAGAACAATTCTCACGATCATTTTTCAAGTTAATTAATGATAATATATTATAAGAACATCATAATGAACAAATTTTTATGAATGCATATCTTGCATTAATAATGGAACTGATTATATGAAAATAAATAAGAATATTAAAATCATCTTAATATTTACTATATTTATATTGTTGATTATTATCTCTAGATATCCATTTACTGGTCATGAAGTCGGACTAGATTCTTTTAGCAATCATGTTATGATTGATTCTTTAACATCTAATGGTTATGCAAAATGGGTTCTAAATCCTTTATCATATTTTCAATTATATCCTTTATCTCGCTCTTCAGGAGTACCATTTTTGACGGCATCACTAGAATCAATAATTAATATATCAACAGAGAATACTATATTCTTATGCTCTATATTTTTCGCATTCTTAGGTAGTCTTGGACTGTTTATGTTATTTCATAAATTTGAAAACTCAAAATCCATTTTATTTTTATGCGTGACTTTATTTATAATATCTCCTATTTATATATATTATTCCTTTTGGACTCTATCTTATAGAATTCTGTTCTTTGTGTTAATTCCATACTTCTACTATTCATTGTTTATGATAAAAGATTGGCGTTTCATTCCTATATTGTTTTTATTGGGATTTGGATTATTAACAGCTCACAGATTAGCTTTAGTAGCTGTCCCATTATCCGTAATAGTCTTTCCAATTTATCACATATTAAAAAGGTATTTCGGATCAACATCTTTATCACAATTCTTTAGTTATCACCATAATATTTCTAGTGCAATAATACTATTATTATTATTAATATTATTTTTAATCCAATTCTCTCAAATTCCTCTTTTTCCCAAAGAATTTCAAACTCAATTCTCAGAAGGGACTCTCTTCGAAAGCAATTCAGTAATACCAAGAACACTTAATTTAGGAATAAACTATTTTGGTAATGTGGGTTTGTTTCTATTTTTATTTCCATTTAGTATTTTTCAAATTAATGATTCAAAGAAATTATCGTCTCCCTGGCTCTTTTTCTTAATTTTAATAATGATATATCTCCCAACTACATTAGTAAATGATTACGCAAGTATATTACTATTTATTCCATTATTTATCTTTACATTGGAAGGTATCAAATATGCCATGATAAAATTTGATAAAAAGATTCTAAAGGCAATATTTATCAGCATCTTATTAATTGTTAGTGGGGTATTTTCCATTTATATGTCTCAAAGAAAAATCACTAATACATATCAAACACAACTTGAATGGCTACAATGGGAACCAAGCGATCAATTAATCGAAACATCAACCTATGTAAAGTTTACATTCTCTGATGGTTTTATCTCAAATGACGCATTATCATTATTACGATTATCGGCATATTCAGGCGTACCGTTTCCAGATATAACTCTTAATTTATTAATATTTGACTATGTAAACGCCTCTCAAATATCTGTAGGAACTAATCAAAACCCTATTGGAATTTTTAATAGAGATATTTTTGTTTTTAATGATCAAAATAGGATCGCTACAGAAATATCTAAATTAGTCAATATCCAAGATAACAGCACATATTTATTAAGACTAAAATACGATATAAAATATTATATTTCGAGTCAATTCTTAAATGGAAAAACTTATGAAGCTGAACATATACGCGATTTCCCAGAAGATTTAAAAATTAAATCATCTCGTTTTAACTTATATTCTAATAACGAATACTCTATGTATTTCTTATGATAGACTACAACTTCTCTATTAATCAATTCGGATTTCAAATTGATAAAAGGAGAAAACGCATATGAATCCAATAAAATCACTATACCGGGACCTCATAAGAAGGATCAACCCATATACTATCAACAATGTTCCGAAAAAATATAAAAAGAATATCGGTAAATATTCTTATGGGAATCCAATAATACATGATTTTAATACCAATACAACCATCTATATAGGCAAATTCTGCTCATTTGCCCAGGATGTTCATATTTACTTAGGGGGAAATCATAGAACCGATTGGGTTTCAACATATCCATTTTCCGAATTTAATAGAATATGGCCAGAAGCAAAATTAATAAAAGGTCATCCTTCCTCTAATGGAGATGTAATAATTGGTAATGATGTTTGGATAGGTGATAATGCAATCATTTTATCTGGTGTGTCTCTTGGGGATGGAGCTACAATCGGCGCGTATTCTGTTGTTACAAATAATGTGGATCCATATGCTATCGTCGCCGGAAATCCTGCGAGACTTATTCGAAAAAGATTTGATGATTCCACGATATCCATTCTTCTCAAAATAAAATGGTGGGACTGGCCAATAAAAAAAATAAAACAAAACATATCATATATCTGTAATAACGATATAGAGAAATTTTTAACAATTAATGAAGATGAATAGAGGTTGATAAAATTACAATTAATTTAAAAGGAGTAAATCTAGCACTTTCTACATATTGCGGAGCAGATTGTATTTTTTGTCCCAAACAAAGAGGAAAACCTAAATCAATAAAGAATATGCCATTTGAAACAGCTAAGAAAGTAATAGATGAATTATCATCTGATAATTTTAAATCTAATTTTGGAATAGTTAGTATTGGATACGGTACCCTTGGAGATGACATAATAAATCCAAATTTTATTAATATATTACGATATGCGAAACAAAAATTACCGACAAGTCCGAACTGCTTTTTTACTAATTTTCAAAATCTTAACAAAGACCTAGCAGATATTATTATTAAAGAAAATCTTCTTGACAATATAATATGCAATATTGATGGAGCAACAGAAGAATCATATTTTCAAGTGAAAAGAATTAAATTAGATCGTTCATTAAATAATTTGAAATATTTAATAACAAAAAGAAATGAATTAGAATCCAAAATATCAATATCCATAAATGCAATTACATTAAACCAATATATTCATACAATTAAAAATAATTTTGATTTTTATCCATTAAAATTAACTGATAAAAAATATGCCTCTTTTTCAGATGATTTCATAGAGATTGAAAAAATACTTCTACCTATTATTAACGAAAAAATCGATACATTCCGAAGAAGTGGTATTCGAGGGTGGGCTGAAAGAGAGCAAACAAATCCGAGCAAAATAAATTATCGAAATTATATATGTCCATATCTAAACGATATAAAAAATATCGCATATATTGCACCAGACGGAACTTGGTTTGCATGTTGTTTAGATATTAACTTCGAATTAGATCTTGGAAATGTCAATGAGACTACTCTATCTACATTAGCAAATTCTAAAAAAAGGAAATTCTTAATTGATCAATTAGAAAAAAGACAATTTAAAGTCATTAAAGGTCCATGTCTAACAGTCAATTGTTGTCAAATGATTTATAAGAATCAGATTCAGACTATACTTGTAAATTTATCGAGAAAATATGAACTTATTAATTCTATTAAAAATATATTGTTAAATAAACCAATGATTAGAAATATAAGAAGAAAATTAATGGATTAAAATGTATTATGAGACTATAATTCATAAAATACAAAGGTGATATTATAATTAATAAGAATATCTACTTCTATGGTGGAAATCACCCCGTACATGAAACCATAATTAAATATCCTCCAAATGGATTTAATATTTCAAGTAATTTGACAATAAATACATTTTCACAAGAACGAACATACGATCCATTTCCAACATTAAGAAGAAGATTTATTTCTTCATTTAGTAATTACATAGGAATCCCTCGTATGAATTTTATAAGAACTGATAAAGATATCAACCTTATTCATACGGGAAATGGAATTATTCCATTAAATCATAAACCCTGGGTGGTTAGCGTAGAATATTTCTCATCATTTTTTAATCTTAATCACGATCTAGCATTATTAAAAAAATCTAGAGATCGGCTGCAACGTCACTTAACATCTAAATACTGTAGAAAGATACTATGTTTTACAGAAACATGTAGACAATCCATTATTAATGGATATTCACCTCAAAAAAGTGATTATTATAATAAATTAGATGTAATTTATCCAACAATAAAACCAAATCTGCGAAAACAACAAAATTCGGATGAAATAATAAAAATATTATTTATAGGCGCTTCTTTTTTTGAAAAAGGGGGAAGAGAACTTGTAGAATCCCTTGATATCGTAAGAAAAAATACATCAAAACAAGTAATACTGACAATATTTACACAAAAACCCAAATTCTATCAAGATATCTTTTATAATTTTATAAACAAATATATAAAAGAAAAAAACAACATTTTTAAAACAGAATGGATCCCAAGAGAAAAATTATTCACTGATTATTATTTACAAGCTGATATTTTTGCCTTCCCAACTTTTGGAGACCAATGTCCGTATTCAATTTTTGAAGCAATGTCTTTCGGATTACCAATTATATCTCAGAATGTGCATACAATGCCAGAACTTGTAGAAGATAAATTTAATGGTCTATTAGTTCAGAATCCAGATTCTCCAGTGTTATCCAACTCCATAATGAAAAATCAAACTGAAATTGAGAAATTTGTTTATAGAATCTATCACAATCGTTATGATGGTCTTATAAAAGAACTCGCAGAAAAATTATTAATACTTATAAACGAAAAACCGATTAGGATGAAACTTGGAAACAATGGATATTCGTTGATCTCTGAAGGAAAATATTCAATAAAAACACGAAATAAAAAATTATCAAGAATATATATTGAAGCGATAGAATAATATGTTAATGAAAAATAGAATATACATTCATAATTAAGAGGGATTATTATAATCTTAAATATTTCGATCCAATCTCTGATAAAATCAATCAAGAAGAACGGATTAAAAACTACTATAAATAAAATAAAAAAAAGAATAAAAATAGGGCTATATGGGCCATTTTATATTAATGAAATGATACATGAAATCGATAAACAAACAAATAAAATGACTAAACTAGAAAGTTACTTTCGTTACTTGAACGAATATAATTATAACGATATAACAATAGGAATTCAACAAATTCAAGAAGAATTTTTAGAATTTCTATCTATTATTAAATGTAAATCTCCACGTTTGATATTAGAAATCGGTACGGCTGATGGAGGGACACTTTTATTATTTACTAAAGTATTACAATTGGATGGTACGATAATATCGATTGATTTATCTGGAAATCGTTTTGACCGGTATCCGGATTGGAAAATACCACTTTATGAATCTTATAAAAACAACAATCAAAGAATTGTTATTATTCGAGGAAGTTCACATGATAAAGAAATTTATTATAATATCACTAATTTATTATCGAAAATTGAAAAATTAGATGTACTATTTATTGACGGGGATCATAGTTATAATGGAGTATTAAATGATTATAATTTATATTCAAAACTAGTAAAGAAGGATGGAATAATCGCATTTCATGATATCGTTCCAGGAAATATTAGTACCGTAGGAGGAGTTCCAATATTCTGGAATACGATTAAGCGTGAAAAAAGAACGTACGAGATAATAAAAAATAAACACCAACATGGATGTGGAATAGGAATCATTTTCAATGATTGATTTAATTGGTGAAATATACACTTAATATAAATGATATACACTCATTGTAATTACATATTTTAAAAAAAAATTATTTATTATCAGTGTATATGACGATTTATAGCCTATATATTACTAAAGAAATAATAGCTCGCCTTTTAAATGATTTAAATATACAAAAAGAAATTTATTTAATTCTAAACCAGAACCAAAGGAATAATACTTAAAAAGGAATGCATATTATGAGGTACGAAAAACACGATGAACAATTAGTAAGTATTATCACTCCAGTTTTAAATTGTAAAGAATACATTCATTTATGTATACAAAGTATTATAAACCAAAGCTACCCAAACGTGGAACATATTCTTATTGATGGATTATCAACAGATGGATCTGTTGAAATTATCCAACAATATCAAGCAAAATACCCAAATAGAATAAGGTTTATTTCAAGAAAAGATAATTGTCCGGAAGACGCAATTAATTATGGTATTAATCTAGCGAAAGGAAAAATTATAGGTATGTTAGGTGCAGATGACAGATATAAACCAAATACGATTTCAATCGTTGTAAATTATTTTTCATCCCACCCTAATGTATCTTATGTCTATGGAGGTTGCGATATAATTGATGAAAAAGGTAATATTATATTCAATATAGGGCAAAAGGATTTTAATTATAATACAATACTTAATGTATCAAGTGATAATAATATACCTTGGTCGTCTAGTTTTTTTAAAATTCAAGTTGTACAAAAAATTGGATATTACAGAGAATCTAATGCAAGTGATTTTGATTTTATATTAAGGGCTGGAAAGGAATTTAAGATCGATAGAATTCATTATGTACTTTCAGAATTTCGACAACACCAAAATCAAATGTCTCGAAAATCTCGTTGGAATGCAATAATGTTGCGACGAGATATGTACCAGGTGAGTCTATTACATGGTGGAAATATATTGTCAGGATATGCAATAAGTTTTCTAAAGTATGTACCCTGGCAAATCCCAATATTATTTGAACTGAAACCTTTCTTTATTAAGATCTATTCAATATTCCGAAATCTTAAAAGAAAAATCCCAATAAATAACTCATTTAAAATAATATAGTTACTATAATTAAACTTTATGATATATTGACATGTTTATTGTCGTTATTTAAAGAAATAAAATAATATCATGATGATAAAATGACAAATAAAAGCGACATTATTCAAGGAATTAGTTACATTAGTGCATTACAGATATTCCAAAAAATCTTTTCAGGTCTTACCTTAATAATATTGTCTTGGTATCTTACCGCTAAAGATTTTGGAATTGTAGCTCTTTCATTATTCTTTTATTCATTTCTTGTATATTTTGAAGATTTAGGTGTAAATTCAGCAATTATTCAACGAGATAAAAATATAGAGGCAGCCATTCATGCCGGAATGTTCATACGTATTTCTACTGGTTTCGTATTAACTCTTATCGGTTTTGTACTTGTTCCATTAATTATTCTATTATACAATAGTATCGAAATTGCACAAACATTTATTGTAATAAACCTCTTTTTTATTATAGGATCAATAGGATTTATTCCAAGGGTAATGTTAACAAAAGAATTAAAATTCGATAAGATTGCCATAACAGGTATACTTAGCAATATCTCATATTGTGTTATAGCTATTATTTTTGTATACTTTGGATTTAGATATTGGAGTATAACTTTGGGATATATAGCATCAGTTTTATTTTCAAATATTTATTTCTGGAAATATTCAAAATGGAAATATAAATTATTATATGATAAAAAAATTATAATGGAATTAATTAATTACGGAAAATTTTCAATTGTATATAATATATTATTTTTCCTTACATTTAATATTGATAAAACAATTATAGGTAAATTACTAGGATTAAATTCACTAGGCTTTTATACAATGGCTCAACAATGGGTACAAATTATACCTGGGTTCTTTATGGGAATAGCCAATACCGTCCTTTTTCCAAGCTATTCAATAATAAAAAACGATGAAAATAAAATGAAGAAAGGATTTATAATGGTCTCGAAATATCTATTACTATTTATAGCCCCGCTGGTGACAGGATTCGCTTTAGTCGCCGATATATTTGTGCCGGTAATCATAGGTACTAAATGGATACAATCAATTCCCATTTTTCAAATAATGTGCTTTTATGCATTATTCCTAGTTCTTGGTAATCAAGCGGGAAATGTATTATTCGCAATAGGGAAACAGAAACTACTACGACTAACTATTATAGCAAATATCGTGCCTTTAATTTTGATTCTTATACTAATTTATTTAGCTATTCTTTGGAATGGCATTATAGGATCGGCTATAATCGTCACAATTGGTTCATTTATCTATATGTCAATTCTTATTATAAGTGTATACCGCGAATTAAAAATTAAAATAAGTGAAACAATAAAATGGGTTTTGTATCCAATTATTATTTCTCTTATTATCGGCTTGACATTATTTCTAATAAAGATATTTATAATTAATACAACTGATCTGTTCACATTAAGTATTTTAATAATAATCGGGATTTTTATTTATAGTCTTATACTATATATAATATTTAGGAGTCGTATTATTACAATTATAAAACAAATTTTGACATATATAAATCCATATAAATTCTTTAATATGAATAACTAATGTTAATCTGGTTAATGTCATAACCTAAACAATTCAATTGAAATCGACCTATATTTAATTACACAGGATCTAGATTGAATATTATTATTGCATCCCAAAGCAACAAATTTAACACGAGTTGGATTCATAAATAAATTAACGTAAGTACATAACATAATAAATAAAAGAGGTAGAACTATGGAAACAGATTCCAATATTCTTCTAGTTGGTATAGAGTCAATCTATGGTAAATCAATATTCTCATATTTAGATCAAAAAGGATTCACAAAAATATCCAAACCAAGATATTCAACCATTGACAATAGTGTAAAATTAGATAAATTATTTAACAAAAATATGCCTGATTATATCATATTGGCATCTGTACATGAGGGTGGAATTTATGAAAATATTAACCATCCCGCAGATTTAATATATAAAAATCTATTTACAGAGTTGAATATTATCCACCATGCATACAAATGTGGAGTAAAAAAACTTCTATTTCTTGCGAGTTCTTGTATCTATCCTAAAAAAAGTCCTCAACCAATAAAAGAACAATATTTATTAGAAGGTCCTTTAGAACAAACTAGTATATCATATGCAATAGCCAAAATAGCTGGAATACACCTATGTCAAGCCTATAATAAACAATACGGATGCAATTTTATCTGCGGTGTCCCTACAAATATATACGGTCCAAACGACAACTTTGATCCACATTCCTCTCATGTCGTAGCTAGTTTAATTCGAAAATTTTCCGATAATAAAGATAAGCCGATAATAGTCTGGGGGACAGGTAAGCCTCGCCGCGAATTCCTTTATTCAGCAGATTTTGCAGAAGCATGTCTTTTTTTAATGAATAATTACAACCAGATGGATATCATCAACATTGGTTCTGGAACCGATGTCTCAATATATGAATTAGCGAATATTATTAATAAAATATCAAAAAAGAAAAATAAAATCATTTTTGATATCTCAAAACCAGACGGAGCACAAAAAAAACAACTAGATGGTTCCAGATTAAAAAAACTTGGTTGGACCCCAAAAATAGATTTGGAAACAGGCCTACGCCAAACATATTATTGGTATCTGAAAAACAGATAATAGGAGGAAAAAAAATGAACAAACATAAACAAAATACATGGACTGTAAACGACTTAATTGCTTTCGAAGAAGAAATAAAAGACCTCTTTATAAACAAACATATATATTCACCTGTCCATCTTTCCGTAGGTAGCGAAGCTCCACTTATTGAGATCTTTAAAAAAATTAAAAACGAAGATTGGGTTTTTTCTACACATAGAAGCCATTATCATGCCTTGCTGAAAGGCGTATCACCAGAATGGTTAAAAAATGAAATCATCCAAAACAGAAGCATACATATTAACAATAAGAAGAAAAAATTTTTCACTTCCGCTATTATGGGCGGTATATTGCCTATCGCAATTGGTGTTTCCATGGGCATTAAAATGAAAAAAATTCAATCCCATGTATGGGCTTTCGTAGGAGACATGACAGCGGAGATGGGAATATTTTCTGAAATGACAAAATATGCTTGTAGGAACAATTTACCAATAACTTTCATAGTTGAAGACAATGGCTTGAGTGTGAATACCCCTACAAAAGAATGTTGGGGGACTAATAATAAAAAACCAAGAATCATCAGATATAAATATATTCGTAAATATCCGCATCAAGGCTGTGGGGTGTGGGTGGTGTTTTGATGACTTACCTTGATGAGCTTGTTAAATCGATGAAATTCCTGTCTAAGAACAACAAAACGATATTCTTAGGCCAAAGCGTGGCCTATTCTGGAAGTATAATGTCAAAATCACTTGAATCTATACCAATATCAAAACGCATTGAGCTTCCATTGATCGAAGATGCACAAATGGGAATGTCGATAGGATTAGCCCTGGAAGGTTTCATTCCGGTTTCAATCTATCCGAGAATTGATTTCCTTATTATTGCGGCAAATCAGTTAATAAACCATTTGGACAAGATAGAAGAAATGTCATGTGGGCAATATTCTCCGAAAGTTGTAATACGTACCGCGTTAGGTAGTACGAGGCCCTTATATCCAGGAATCCAACATTGTTCCGATTACACTAATGGATTGAAGGCGATGTTAAAAAATGTAAATGTCGTTTCATTGACAAAATCAGATCAAATTCTCCCTGCATATATGAAGGCATTGGATACTGAAAATCACAAATCAACCATTCTAATTGAGAAAGCAGATTTATATTCGACAGAATAGGACGGTGGAAAAATGAAAATATTAGTAACTGGTGGAGCAGGATATCTCGGATCAATCATGGTGCCTAAATTATTGAACGAAGGCCATGAAGTAACTGTAGTAGATAGTTTTCTATATGGGCAAACTTCATTACTCGATTGTTGCTACTCAGACAAATTAAAGATTATTCGTGGAGATGTTCGTGATAAGAATCTAATTTCAAAAAATATTGAAGATAAAGATATATTAATTCTGCTAGCTTGTATTGTCGGTGCACCAGCATGTGACAAGAGACCAATAGAAGCAAAGACAATTAATTATGATGCGATTAAAATGATTTTACATTTGAGAAAAAAGAAACAAAAGGTATTATACCCATGCACAAACAGCGGATATGGAATTGGCCAGAAAAATATCTATTGTGATGAAAAGACGCCGTTAAAACCAATCTCATTATACAGTCGGTTAAAAGTAAATGCGGAAAAGGAAGTCCTCAAAACCGGAAACAGTATAAGCCTACGACTTGCCACAGTGTTTGGAATAAGCCCCCGAATGCGCTTTGATTTATTAGTCAATGATTTTGTCTATCGAGCATTAATGGATAGATCAATAACCCTTTTTGAAGCGCACTTTAAAAGAAATTATGTATATATCGGGGATGTGGCTAGGGCTTTTATTCACTGTATCAATAATTTTGATAAACTATGTGACCAACCTTATAATGTAGGATTAAGTGAAGCTAATCTATCAAAATGGGATCTTTGTGAAGAAATTAAAAAACAAATACCTAAATTCTGGTTTACGGAATATACTGAGGAAGATTGGGCAAAGGATCCTGACAAAAGAAATTATATAATAAGTAATAAAAAAATCGAAGCCACTGGATACAAAGCTAAAACTACCCTTCAAGAAGGAATCTCAGAACTTATAAATGGATATCAAATCATTAGGCGCAATCAATATTCGAATCTTTAAAGGTGAATTGATGGCAACAGATTTATTATTAATTAATCCTGGTTCATGGAAATATATTAATGAAAGTTTGGCTAATAATTTAGCAAGTATCGAACCACCACTTTGGTGTGCATTACTTGCCGCTATCGTTCGAGAAAAACAGCATTCTGTAAAAATAATAGATGCAGAATTAAATAACTATTCTCCAGAAAAAATCATTTCAGAAATAAACAATATCAAACCAACATTTATCGGAATAATAGTTATGGGTAATAATCCATCTGCTTCATCCACTCCAAAAATGGTCCCAGCATCCATCATTCACAACACAATAAAAGCCAATAATCCGGATCAACAAACCTTTTTTTATGGCCTACATCCTTCTGCGCTTCCAGAACGCACGATAAATGATGAAAAATGTAATTTTATTATACAAGGTGATGGCTTTTCATCAATTACCTTGCTAATGGAATCTATTAATAATAATACTTTATCTACAATTCCAAATCTTTGGTATAAAAGTGATAATAAGATCCAACACAATCATGAATCAAATTCATTGACAGATCTTGATGATATTCCAATGGCCGCATGGGATCTCTTACCAATGGAAAAATATAGAGCCCACAATTGGCATTGTTTTGATAATATTGAAAATCGGACACCTTATGGTGTTATCTTTACGAGTTTGGGTTGTCCATATTCTTGTACATATTGTAATATTAATAAAATGTACACTGGTAAACCTGGGATTCGTTTTCGAAAACCCGAACAAGTTCTGGATGAAATCAAATTTCTTAATAATAAATATAAGATAAGAAATCTTAAATTCTTCGATGAATTATTTGCCTTAAAAGAAACCCACGTAACTGAAATATGTAATTTGATAATTCGAGAAAAAATGGATTTAAATATATGGGCATATGCTAGAGTTGACACAGTATCAAAAAGAATATTACCCATAATGAAAAAAGCTGGTATAAATTGGTTGGCATATGGGTTTGAATCTGCAAATCAGAAAGTAAGACAAGGCGTTTCTAAAAAGTTTAACCAATTAAAAATGATCGCTGCTGCGAATATGACAAGAAACGAAAATATTAATATTATCGGTAATTTCATTTTTGGACTGCCCGATGATGATATCGAAACCATGAATGAGACACTACATTTTGCAGAAGAATTAAATCTAGAATATATCAACTTTTATACCGCAATGGCATATCCCGGATCGAAATTATACAAGGAATCGATAGATAAAAACATAGCTCTACCAAAAAGTTGGGATGGATATTCTCAATATAGTCAAATAACATTACCATTACCTACTAAATATATTACATCAAAACAAGTATTAACATTCCGAGATCACGCGTTCGAACATTATTTCAAACGAGATAAATATTTATCAATGATTTCCCAAAAATTTGGTACGAAAGTTGTAAACGAAATAACTGAAATGTTAAAATATAAAATAAAAAGGAAAGAATAAAAGATTTAATGGAGGAAAACTACATGCAGCAAAAGAGAATAACTTTCGGCGAGTTGAGAATAAATAAGACAAGTAAAATGTATTTAAACAAAGCAATTCAAAAGAATTGGGTTTCTGAAGGCGAAAATGTAAGAAACTTTGAGGAACGATTTGCAGAATTATTTGGCTATAAATATGCAATCGCAACCAGTTCGGGAACCGATGCCGATATTTGCGCTTGTGCATCCTTATATGATTATGGAGCTAAACGTGGAGATGAAATAATAGTTCCAGCACTATGTTTCGTTTCCTGTCCGAACTCAATACTGGCCGCAGGTTTTGTTCCGAAATTTGTGGATGTCGCTATTGATACTTTGAATGTAGACCCCGTAAAAATAGAAGAATCAATTACTGATAGAACACGGGCAATAATGGCGGTTCATACAATGGGAAAACCATGTGATATGGATACAATAAAACGACTAGCTGCAAAATACAATTTAAAAATAATTGAAGATGCTTGCGAAGCTCATGGGGCAAAATATAAAAACCATATAATTGGAACAATCGGAGACATGGGCGCTTTTAGTTTTTATGCTGCACATCTGATTGTTTGCGGCGAAGGCGGAATGATAGTTACTGACCATGAGGATTTGGCGAACACTCTAAGGTCCATTAAATCACATGGACGTCCTCCTGGAAGCATCTATTTTGATTTCCAGAGAATTGGGTTTAATTCCAAAATGAATGATATGGAAGCAGCGATAGGTCTAGGTGGAATTGACCAATTCTACAAAGTTTTTAATAAAAGAAAACAAAATATTTATCATTTAATTGACCTCTTGAAACCGTATTCAGATTATTTCTATTTTCTTAAAGAGGAGAATTACGAAACGGTTAGCCCACATGCCTTTCCTTTAACAATAAAAAACAACAAAATGAATCGAGATGGTTTATATAAATATCTTGAATCCAATGGCATTCAATGTAAAACACTATTCGGTTCGCTACCGACCCAACACAATGCATTTAAATTTTTAAATTATAAAATAGGGGATTTCCCTAAATCTGAATATATTGGGCAGCAGGGGCTGCATTTTGGGATTCATCAATACCTAACATCTAAAGATATCGATTACATTGGTCTAAATATTAAAAAATATATAATGAATAATAAATGAGATTGCATAATAAGGAACACCTCGATCAAATGTGGCGATTAACTCGTCCCGAAAGAAGAAGATTGATGCGTAATCTGCTCGTTCAGGATAATGAAAAATACATCCAAATAATAATAGTTATAGAAATACAAACTGGCGACGACACAGCCGTAATAAATAGTGAAAATCAGATAAAACTCAGGTTATTATTAATATCCTTTCTCACCCAAACCGCGGCCCCAGCACCCCCATCTCAATCCAACCTTCCTCCTTCGTCCTAGTATTCGTCCCCCAAACCCACCCCATAATCCTCCTCCCCGCCACGATCTCAATCCCGACCTCAGCCTCCAGCTCCCGGGACGAATAATCCACCAGCACTTTTCCCATGACCTCCTCGAAGATCTTCAAATACTCCGCCGGCACCCAGCCTTGAATGTCCCCTTTCTCGCACCAATACCAGTCGTTTTTCCCGACCTCGACGCGTACGATCCTGACGATGTCGCCGGCTTTCAAAATGAGAGGCTCGCCGGTCTTGGCTTTCCAGGGCTTCATGACGATGAAGCATTTTGGCTGGGGACCGGCGCTGGCCGGCGTTTCCTTGGATGATGCAGCTTTTCGGTCGGTTGAACGACGATTGGTTGCAGGCATCCGAAAATCGTTAAGGAATTAGACTTTATATCATTGTCTGTACCGCTGCCGAAAAAACGGTGGAAATCCTCCAAAACGCAGGATTTTATTGACCGAAGTGGTCATGACCACCTATAAATTATATACTTGGAACCCCGAGACCTAAATGAGGATAAAAATGCCAGACCCGACAAGGACACCGGCTTCGATGCCTTTAAGTAGCCAAGGACCAATGAAAGAGGACGTGCCCGGCACCGTCCGCAAGCGGTACATTGTCTCCGGCCAGGTCCAAGACGTCGCCTACAGGACGGTCGTCAAGCAGAAAGCCCGCCAGAAGGGCCTGGTCGGAGTCACCCGCAACCTGCCCGATGGAACCGTGGAGATCGTCTGCGAAGGCGACCCAGAAGCGATCGACGGGTTCTTGAAGGCTATCAGTATTAAGATTGAGAATCCCACCCCGCTTGACATCGATGTAGCCTCAATCGTCGAATCCCCACCTCCGTCTTCCGGCACATACAAGAGCTTCGAGATCGATTACGGCAAGAAGCTCTCGTTCGTCGAGAAGAGCACGAAGGATCGGGAGGAACTGACGGTCCTGGGCGCTTCCATGCTGAGAGCAGAAGTAGGCGCCGTGGGCAAGGATGTCCGGCAGGTCAGCATAGATGTCCGGGAAGTCGGCCAGAAGGTGGACGGCGTAGGCAAGGCCGTCGAAAACGTCGGCCAGAAGGTGGACGGCGTCGGAATGGCAGTCAAAGAGATGCATTCCGATGTGCGCACGCGTTTTGACCATATGGCCGACCGGTATGACATGATCGCCATTTCCCTGAAAGAGGCCATCGCACACATGGACCGGAACGCCGAGAAGACGGACCGGGCGATTGAGAAGAGCCGGAAGGAGACGGTGTTGGCCGTAAGGAAAAGCCAGAAGGAGACGGCCAGAATCCTGGCAAAGAACCACAAGGAAACGACGGCTGAATTATCTGCAGCCCGGAAAGACTTTGCGGCCTCCAACCGGGAGCTCGCCGGAGCCGTCAAGTTCATGATAAGGAAGCTCTCAGACAAGCCGGTCAGAAAGCGGCCGGCGGGGAAGCGGAAACGGTAAAGGGTGTTGCGCAAGCCGCCGGAACTATGGCAGGAAGCGGCTTGCGAAAGGGTTCAATGAATCCAGCTCAAATCGTTACGCAAGCCGCCCCGGGCGGCTTGCGCCCGGCGAAGCCAGCACCCCGCAAAACTCGCTCCGCAAGCCGCCCGAGGCGGCTTGCGCCCGGCGGGTCTTCGGCCCCGAACCTATCGGGGTATCGTCACCGCCGTCGTCCAGCCGTGGACCCCGCCCCATTCTTTGCGCGCCTTCTAAATAGCCGTCGTCGCGCCCGTCACGGGCCGGCGTCCAGCCGGCCCGTGCGGGCGCCCCCCATTCAACTCGGTTGGAGCCCCGCCACGGGGTCCACCAATAAATAATTACTCCCGACAATCAATTCCACCGTGATATTCCATGCCGAAAAAACCGAAAAAACCCCCGCAACCCGATAAACCCCCGCCGGAATACGAGTTCCTCAGCGGCCTCCCCACCGCCGGCCGTTCCGACGCCTGGGTATGCGCCGTCAACCTCCTCGAAGCCCATCTCCGCGGCCACATGATCCTCTCCCATCCGAAGACAACAAAAGACAGGCTCTGGTCAATCCTCGACGAGGTCGACACCGGCCATACCATCCGGTCCCGACTCGACCGCAAATCCTTCGAATCCACCCCCGCCGACCGCATCCCCGAGCTCTTCAACCTCTACTACGCCGCCGTCATCACGGACATGATGAGGCGAGCCACCCTGCTCGAGCCATACGAATACTACGAGCTCGTCAGCTTCCCGGACGCGGCAGGCCGCCACCGCAGAATCCTTACCTCCGAATCAGCGCATTATTCGAGACAGCTCCCGGCGCTCGCCCCGGTAGAGAACGAAATACCGAGCCTGAACACCGAATATCTCGAAATACTCCACAAGCGGTTGGGGTACAGCCTCGGCCGGAAAGGGGTCCTCCCGGCCAAAAAGAAACGGCAGCCGGACCCGGAGACCACGGCCGATGTGATCGTCGACAAGCTCGGATTCGAAGAACTGTACAACGAGACCGTGGCGGCTTCCTCGATCTATTTCCAGGCGCACAATGCGAAAGGCGGCGCCGATGGGGCATCGGCGCTGGCGAAGGCGGGCTCGCCGTTCCTGTTCATGTGGCATGTGCTGCTGGGGCATTTCGATATGATGGTGGATAGGCTTCTAAAAGGGATGGAGCTTGAGTTCGCTCCAAAGATAGAGCCGGACGGCAAATCATCCCCGACGGCCAGGTCGCCAAAGGCCGGAATTTCACGGGGCATGATCAAGAGGGACAAGAATACCTGACCGGCCCGGTCCGATCGCCGAGACGCCGTCAGGAATTCTTCAAAACGAAGGATCCTGATGAATTAGCGAACACTCCGTTAACCCTGCGTATACCATTTTCATCCACCCCCTCGTCATCTATATAAACTAGTTCTGTCAATAATATCAGGCTGACGAGGAGAAACATGGAATGAATCCCGACGATATCTCCGGACTCTACTACATAACTCACATAGCCAATATCGAATCGATATGCCAGAAAGGTATCTTAAGCCACGCTCTTGCAAAACAGCTCCCTCATACTTCGATAGCCAAGTCCGAAGTTGTAGAGCTCAGGAAGAAGAAATCAGTCCCGCAAGGACGGCCTCTTCTCGAATATGTCAATCTCTACTTCAACCCGCGCAACCCGATGATGTACAAGGTGACGGACGGCGGCGCCAGGATAGACGATATCTGCCTCTTGAAGGTCGGCCCAAATATACTCATGTCGGCCGGAGTCGTGATAACCGACGGAAACGCCGCGAGCAGCTACACCCGTTTTTATCCGTCCCCGGCCGGCCTCGCCAGCCTCAAACGCGACGAAATCTTCATCACATCCTGGAACGACGAAGACCCGGTACGCAGATTCCGGCTCAAGAGTACCACCTGCTCGGAAGTCCTCGTTCCGGATTGCATCGAGCCACGATTTATCCTGGAGGCAATCCTCCCCGGGACTGAAATGGTGAAGACGGTTTACGGCAAAACCGGAGCCATGGAACTCACGACCGATAAAACATTGTTCTTCGGGTGAAAAAATGGTCAAAATCCTGATCGGGGACATTTTCAACTCGCGAGCCCAGACGCTCGTAAATACAGTGAACATAGTCGGCGTGATGGGCAAGGGAATTGCGCTCGAGTTCAAGAATCGTTTTCCCGAGATGTTCAACGATTATAAAAGGCGTTGTGATGCCAAGGACGTCAAGCTCGGCCGGCCGTATCTGTATAAAACGATAGACGGACCCTGGATATTGAATTTCCCGACAAAGGACCACTGGCGATCTGTATCGAAATTGTCCGACATAATTGAAGGGCTCCAATATCTCGAGCGGAACTACCGAAAATGGGGCATAGAATCACTGGCCGTTCCCCCGCTCGGCTGCGGAAACGGGGAACTCGACTGGCGCGTCGTCGGGCCCGTGCTTTACCGCTATCTGGAACTCCTCGACATACCTGTCGAGCTGTACGCGCCATACGGTACGCCGGACAAGGAGCTCACACCGGCATTTCTCAAGGACCAGGCGGTCGAACCCGCCAGAAACCAGGCCATCTACAAGGAGACCATAAATCCGGCCTGGGTCGTTATCGTCGAAATACTGGACCGAATCGACAAGGAAACCTACCACTGGCCGGTCGGGCGGACGATATTCCAGAAAATAGCGTTCGTGGCCACGATGGAGGGCATTCCCACCAACCTGATATTCAACCGGAGCACCTATGGCCCATACTCCGAGACCTTGAGGGAAGCAATGGTCCGCCTGGTGAACAACGGCCTCATCACGGAGACGCAGAAAGGGAAGATGATCAGCGTCCGGCCCGGCCCTACATTCCAGGATGCGAGAAAGGAATACATGGCAGAAATCAACCGTTGGGAGCCGAAGATAACCAAAATCGCCGATCTCTTCAACCGCGTCTCGACGGACAAAGCCGAAATACTATCGACGATACTCTTCAGCGCCAAGGAATTGGCGGAAAGAAACGATCGGTTCACCGAAAAGCAGCTCCTCGCCGAGGTCATGGAATGGAAACAGCGCAGGCGCCCGCCGCTGGACCCAAAAGAGGTTGCGGGCGATATACGGTGCCTTGGAACGCTTGGATGGCTCAATGCGATGCCGAGCGAGGATATGCCGGTCGATGAAGGCGGATTGTAGGGAATGCCGGCAAGGGCCTTCGCAAGCCGCCAGTGGCGGTTTGCGCCCGGCGAAGCCATCACCCCGCCAACATCGCTCCGCAAGCCGCGAATGGTCCTCATGAGCGGCTTGCGCCCGCCCTGCTTTCACCCCGTCAAACCTCAGCCGTCGCCCCCCGTCATATCCCCGGCGACCCCGGTATTATCTTGGCGGCAATCCAATAAGCCGTCGTTGCGCCCGCACCGGGCCGGCGTCCAGCCGGCCCGTGCGGGCGCACGTGGGCCAACTCGGCTGGAGTCAGTTGCGGGGTCCAATATAGAGTAAACACCCACGGGCGACATTTTGCCCGGATGGGTGGTTTTGAAGGGTAGCGGAGGCCACGTCCTTCCTCCAACTGGAATTACTAGACCTAATCGCCTTCCCAATCCCCAAAAAGTGGTCATGACCACCTCCCACTTATATACCCGATGCCGTCAAAACCATTATCATGTCCAAATCCAATGGAATCGAAGCAATGCCCAACTACGCCGAACGCATCATGAAGGTCCGAATCCCAATCGACGAGAGGGTCGACTGGCTCAAGGAGCTCGAGGCATTCCGCCAAAGATACAGCCGGAAGCTCGACCCCGTCCAGGTGGACAGGATGCTTCATGAGCGGTTCGGTGATTGATTATACATCGATGCCAACGTTTTGGTCTACGCCGCCCTGGACACGACCGGGCGCGGCGAGAATTCCTGGGCCCTGCTGAGGAAGCTCAAAACCAGAGCCATTGCCCTGTCCATATCCCCCTTGGTAGTCGACGAAGTCCTCTGGAGCATCCAGAAGGTCTCGGGAAAGGAATCCGCCGGACAGTTCGGGGATCTCCTGCTCTCGATGCCTTTCAGCTGGCTCGACATGAGCGTCTCCACCGTGAGGCTGGCGCTCGGCTTCTACAAACGGGGCCTCGGTCCAAGGGATTCCTTCCACGCCGCGGCAATGGCCGATTACGGCATCAGGGAGCTGCTGTCCGAAGACATCCATTTCGACAGAATCAGGGAAATCCGAAGAATCGGCATCAAGCAGGCGTTGAAAGGGGCCTGAGTGGGACGGGTCCTGGAACAAATGCCGGATTGCCCGGCATCGCCGGGCACAAGGACTGAAAGGGCGGTTCGGACGCCCCCCATCCAAAATCAATACAAACCCCCCAACAAACACCAAAAAGTGGTCATGACCACGTATACCTTAAATATCCGGAGCCCCAAACACCTCCCCATGCCCGCCAAACCCTCCCCGGCCACTCATAAAAAAGCCCCGCCAAAACCCTGCGTCGTCTGCGGTGCTCCTGCCAAGGTCCGTCACCCCTACTGCCCCCGCTGCAGGAAGTTGATCTTCAAGGACAGTATAGCCCGCCGCGCCGCCCTCAAGGCCGCCTACGACAAGCAGACCGACGGCTTCCGCTGCCATTTCACCGGCCTTCTGCTCGACACGGCGAACCTGAAAAGCCCGTTCTATCTCTCGTTCGACCACCCGTTCCCCGGCGACAGTTCGAAGTTCCTGGCATGCGCCCGGTTCATCAACGAGCTCAAGAGCGCCATGAGCGAACCGGAGTTCAGGGCCAATATATCGCTCCTTGCCCGTTGCTTCAGGACCGGCGAGCGGCTGGACCCCTCCCTGTTCCGGCTGGACCATTACCGTGCCGGCCGGAAGAAACCCTCCATGAAAGCCTTCCAGGCGCCCCGGGAACGCCCCCTGCGGGTCTGGTACGCGAAGGAATGCCTCGCCTGCGGCCTCGAGCCGCTGAAAGGCTTCCTGTACTGCCAAAGGTGCCGCAGGATACTCTTCAGCGAGGCCGAACGGACCGCAAAGCGCGAGGCCCTCAGGAAGGCATACGATGCCGCAGCCGGCGGCTTCCGGTGCCATTACACGGGCGTGCTCCTGGACCTCGGGGACACATCCGACCCGTGGCACCTGAGCTTCGACCACAGGCTCCCCGGCAGGAAGGGCAACATAGCGGTTACAAGCGTCATTATCAACAACATGAAGTCGGAGCTCTCCGACGGGGAGTTCAGGAAGGTCGTGGTGGAGCTCGCCAAACACTTCGAGACGGGAGAGCCGTACGACCGGGATGTCATCGGGTTCGAGTATTGGGACAGGCCGAGGATGCCGAGGCCTTGAGCTGATAATATTAACACGGGTGGCCATTAGGCCGCTTGGGACATTCTCTAATATACAGTGGTTTCGATCCCTTCACAATTCACCTACGGGTCCAAAAATCGTTGTCCGGAGAGTCCACCGATTGGGGTGCAGTCCAATTCGATATATTTATATATCGCCAATAAGATACACAATAGTAACATAAATCGTTACCAAGGTGGATATAAATGAGAATACCGCTCCTGGACACACTCGCCGCGAAGAACCAGACCTTCACGACCACCGAGGCATACAAGGCCTGGGGCGCCGGCGCCGCGACGAAGATGCTTCTTTCCCGGCTGGAAAAGGCCGGTTGGATAGAGCGCATCGAGAAGGGCAAATACTTGATCGTCCCCGTAGGCTCCGGCAAGGGCAGGTACACCCTGCACGAGTTCGTCATCGCATCAATGCTGATCCAGCCCGCGGTCATCGCCTACTGGAGCGCCCTCCACCACTACGGGCTCACCGAGCAACCCCCACGAACCGTCTTCGTCCAGACCACCGGGAGGAAGAGATGCTCGATGAAGGAGGTTTTAGGCCTCGAGTACCGTATCATAAGGGTCCGGCCGTACAAGCTCTTCGGAACCAGGAAGGAACGGCTCGAATCCACCCAGGTCGAGATCACGGACCCGGAGAAGACGGTGATAGACTGCCTCGACCGGCCGGACCTCTGCGGGGGCATCATCGAGGCCGCCAAGGCGATCGCCCACGGCACCCTCGGCATGGAGAAGCTGGCCGATTACGCCTCCAGAATCGGGAACACAGGCGCAGGACGGCGCCTTGGATTCCTGCTTGACAGGTGCGGAAAATCCTCAGCCATGATTAGTCGTCCGCGAGCAAGGAACTACCTGCTCCTGGACCCGTCGATGCCCCCGGGCGGAAAGAAGAACGCCAAATGGGGACTTGTCGTCAACCTCGACGAGCTGGCGCTGGGTGAGCTCGAATGATTCCCTACCTCGAGCTCCGCACCGCGGCCAGAAGCGCCGGCATCCCGGTCTCGACCATCGAACGGGACTATGTCCAAGGCTGGCTCCTCGCCGGGTTATCCTGGGACGCCCTCGTCCTGAAAGGCGGGACGGCGATCCGCAAGGCGTACATCCCGGACTACCGCTTCTCGGATGATCTGGATTTCACATTGACGGCGCCGCTAGGCCCCGACAAG
>Ga0233425_10002200_pt1 | contig 39448 bp, 31 predicted proteins | sample Watercolumn_Towu_2_FD_181712 | JGI IMG/M metagenome (GOLD analysis project Ga0233425, IMG submission 181712) | Freshwater microbial communities from Lake Towuti, South Sulawesi, Indonesia - Watercolumn_Towuti2014_140_MG | ecosystem: Environmental > Aquatic > Freshwater > Lake | place... | reverse complement strand
TTGTCCTCGACCGACTGGATGAAGCACGCGCTGCCCTGCGGATACTCGTACTGCGTCGCCGCGCGCTCGGCCACGCCCTTGGTGCGCTGGTAATACCAGTTGCCACGCGCGGAGTCCTTGCCAATGTCGTACTGGTGGTACAATCCGACGTTAAACCACACCGGCGAGTTGAAGGCCCCGTACTGGTTCACGCACAACCAGGTTAATTCGTCGTAGAATACCTCGCCCTGTTCCTTGCTGAAGTAGCCGTCCCGCACGCCCCAATCCGCGATCGTCCGGGTGACCCGGTCGATCAGTTGCCTCACGGAGGTCTCCCGTTCGGGCGTGTTCTGCTCGCCGTAGAAATACTTCGAGACCACGACCTTCGTGGCCAGCACGGACCAGGACTTGGGCACTTCGACGTTCTCTTGCTTGAAGATCACTTTGCCGCTTTCGTCGCCGATCTCCGCGGTGCGCCGATCCCATTCGACTTGATCGAACGGCTTGACTTTCGGATCGCTGAAGATGCGCTCGATGCGCAGGGCCTTGCGCTTCGAGTTGCCACCGCCGCGGCGTGAGCCCGAAGGGCGATTGTGGCGGCGTTGGGACTGCGGGGCAAGAGACGTGGGCAGGACAGGATCGCGGGCGTCTATCATGGCAGTGTTTGGGTTGGGTTAAAGGGTTTCAGATCGCGGTCGATTGGCCGACCCCTGCAATACCGGGTCGGCGATTCAAAGAGCGAAGCGTCCGCCATTACGGGCGCTTTCCGCAACGTCAGAAGGCGGAACACCCCATTTAGTTGGGTGTGATCAGGGAGCATAGCCCCATATGTTGTGGTAGCAAGAGAAATTTCAAAGAATTTCGCTTCGCAACTCTTCTCCCTCAAAACCAACGAGTTGGAAGGGTTATCAGCACTCTATTGGCCATCATATTGGGCGGTTTATCGGCAGGCGGTCGCGCGGACCCAAAGGCCCCTCGTGGTGGTGTTCTGCGGCGGGAAGGACCAGAATGCCGACCTGACCAAACCTCAGCCCGGGGCCGCGCCGTGCGCGCGACCCCGGTTGGCGCTTATGGCGCGATCCAAACCAGCGTTCCGATCGGCAAGCGGTCGAACAGGGGGATGAGGTCCTTCGCGGCCGCGTGGACGCAGCCGCGCGAGGCGGGCCGCCCGAGAGTGGTTTCGTCACCGACCCCGTGCAGGTAGATATAGCGAGCGAACGAATCGACATTCCCGCCACGATTGAGGCCTGGCTCGAGGCCCTCGAGCCAGAGAATGCGATGGGCGATCGGGGCGTCCGGGAGTCCCTGCCACGTGAATCCGACAGGCGCCCGGCTGCGAAAGACCGTGCCGGCGGGCCACCCGTCACCGATCTTGGCGGCCACGCGGTGTAAGCCCATTGGCGTGCGATGGGAGCCGGCCAGTTGCCCGACTCCGTGGCGCGAGGTCGAGATGAGGAGACGGCGTCGAAACCCGTAATTGCGGGAGGTGGAGCAAATAGGGGTCTGCGGAAAGGTGCGCGCGACGCCGGGTACCGGGGCTGGCGCGTCACTGGGCCGGCGGACCCGCTCGAAGAGGTCCAGGCGTTGCGCCTGCACGGATACTGCGAGCACGAAGCGTGTGGGCCGCGCATGCCAGGTGCGGCAGGCGACGAAGAAGCCGCGCTCGAGCAGCCGTGGCGGCGTCACCGGAGTTTCTTGAGGAGGATTTTTGACTTGCGCCCGCTCTGTTCGTACTTCTCGCGCCGCGCCGCCGGCAAGTCGTCGGGGTTCGCTTCCTGGAAGCCGGCTTTGGATTGGAAGTACGTGAACGCCTGGGTCGAGAGCGTGATCAGTTCCTTGAGGGCCAGTTCACGGGCCTTGTTTTCCACGAACTGGATCAGTTTACGTCCGATGCCCTGGTTCTCATGGGACGGGTTGACGCAAAGGCAAGCCAGCTCGCCTTGGCCGGTGTCCGGGTAGCAGTGGAGGGCCACGCAAGCCACCGGGTTCTTATCGATCTCGAAGATGAAGTAATCGCCCAGCGCTTTCTCGACACTGGCGCGGGTGCGGCGGACCAATTCCTCGGCCTCGATCGACGGCTGGATGAGTTTGAGGATGCTTGGGATGTCCTTCTTGAGCGCGCGGCGGATTTGCTGGTACTCGTTCGCATAAACGAGCGTGCCGACGCCCTCGTTCGAGAAGACCTCGGCCAGCAACGCCTCGTCCAGGCGCCCGTCGATGACGTGAACGCGCTGGATGCCGGCCCGGCACGCGGCGGCGGCATGGATGGCTTTGGACAAGGTGTCGGGGGAAAACTCGTCGCGGTGGTGCGCCAGCATCTGATCGAGGTCGCTGCCCAGCACCTGGCGCAACAGGCGCCCCTGCCGGAAGAGCCCCTCCGAGGTGGTGATGAAGATGATCTTGATGGCCTTGAGCGCGTCGGCCAGCGCCAGCGCCACGCCGTCGGAGTTGACCCGGTAGGTCTTGCCTTCGCCGTCGAAACCCAGCGGCGGGATCACCGGAATGATGCCCTGGCCCAGGAGCACTTGCAGCAGCTCGACGTCCACGCGCTCGACCTTGCCGGTGTGCAGGTGATCCACGCCCTGGAGGATGCCCAGCGGGTGGGCGATGATGGCGTTGGGACAGGCGGCGCGCAGGTCGTTGGCGGCCAACCCTTCCAGGATTTCGTGCGTCAACCGGTTCGCCGCCGTGAGCGCCAACTGCAGCGTCTCCGCATCGGTCACACCGCTCCCGTCCAGGTTCGACGGGGCCAGGCCCTGTTGTTCGGCCAGCGCCCGGATTTGCGCCGAAGCCCCGTGCACCAGCGCCACCCGGATGTTGAGCGAGCGCAACACCGCCAGGTCCTGCAGGATGTTCGGAAAATTCTCGTCGGTAACGATCGCCCCGTCGATGCTGATCACGAAGGTCTTTTCGCGAAAACGGGGGATGTATTGCAGGATGCCCCGCAGATCAGTGGGCTTCATGCGCGGTCACGGCCTGTCGGCGGCGCGCCGCCAGTGAACAGGGAAATCCGGTCGGTTCTCACCCATGCATCCTAACTCGTCCGCCGGATTTTCAAAGGAAAAATAAGGCCGGGGAGGCGAGCGAAGCGGGAGGAGAGCGGTCGCAATGTTGCGAGGGAGGCTTGAGTTGACTGACGCCGGCTCACCCCCGCGTAGCATCGGACGTCAGTCCGATCTGACTTCCTTCTCCCACCGGCGGATGGGCTCGAGGGCTGCGCGCGATCAGCAGGTCGTGAGACGCAGAGAAGTTTGAGCCGACTGACGTCGGCTGCCACCCCCCCCAGGCAGGCCAGGCAGGCGTGCAAATCTGAATCAGGGCTTGACCAAGATTCTGCTCGCGCGGAGCGGTTTCTCGCGATTTCCTAGGCTGCGTGAAACCCGAACCGAACGCCGCCCCCGAGCCCCTGGCCGCCGCGCAGCCAGGATTGCAGCGGAGGTTCGGGCTGCTCCAGGCCACGGCGCTGAACATGACGAACATGATCGGGATCGGCCCGTTCATCACGATCCCAGCGCTCATGTCCGCCCTCAACGGTCCGCAGGCGATGGTCGGGTGGCTGGTGGCCGTCGCCATCACGATCCCGGACGCGGTGGTTTGGGGCGAGCTGGGAGCCGCATTGCCGGGCTCGGGCGGATCGTACGTCTATCTGCGCGAAGGGTTCGGGCGCGAGACGCTTGGGCGGCTGATGGCGTTTTTGTTCGTTTGGCAGTTTCTGCTGAGCGGGCCACTCGAGATCGCCTCGGGTTACATCGGATTCGCGCAATATCTCAAGTATTTGTGGCCCGGCCTGGCGGACTCCCAGGTGAAACTGGTCGCGGTAGCCATCGGGGGGCTGAACATCCTGTTGCTCTACCGGCAGATCACTTCGATCGGCAAGATCACCATCAGCCTCTGGATTGGTACCTTGCTGACCACCCTGGCTGTGATTGTCACTGGCGCGCTCCATTTCAATGCCAAACTCGCCTTCGATTTTCCCCCAGGCCAGTTCGAATTCTCGCTGGGGTTTCTGATGGGTCTGGGCGCGGCGACGAGGATCGGGGTCTATGATTACCTCGGCTACTACGATGTCTGTTACATCGGGGAAGAGGTCCGCAACCCGGGCAAGGTCATCCCGCGCTCGATTGTGATCAGCATCATTGCGGTGGCGCTGATCTACTTCGCGATCAATCTCTCGATCATCGGCGTGGTGCCGTGGCGCGAGTTCGTGCCGGCCGGCGATCCCCCGCCGCCGGTCGTCTCGATGTTCATGCAGAAGGTCTATGGACCCACTACCGCCACGGTCTTCACCTGGATGGTGCTTTGGACCGCCTTCGGAAGTTGTTTCGCGCTGCTCCTGGGCTATTCGCGCATCCCCTTCGCCGCGGCGCGGGACGGGTGCTTTTTCAAGGTCTTCGGCCGGTTGCATCCGACCCGGAACTTTCCGCATTGGTCGCTGCTGCTGATCGGCGGGGTGGCGATGGCCTGCAGCTTCCTGCCGTTGTTGACGGTCATCGACGCGCTGCTGGTCACGCGCATCCTCGTGCAGTTCATCGGCCAGGTCTTCGCCGTCATGCTTCTCCGCAAACGGGCGCCGGACATGGAGCGGCCTTACCGCATCTGGCTCTACCCGCTCCCCCCGCTGCTGGCGCTGACAGGCTGGCTGTTCATCTTCGCCACCACCGATGTCAACCTGAAGAACTACGGCGTCGCCACGCTCGCCCTGGGCCTGCTGGCCTTCCTGGCGTGGGCGCGCGCGGCCGGGCTCTGGCCGTTCCGACGCGCGGGGTCTTCGGGGGCGAATGCGATCCCGCCGCCGCGGAGACCAACGTGATTCGTCACTGACGCGCGCAGGGTCGTCCGGGCGGCTCCGCAAGTCATCGGGGCGCGGTGGCCAGCTCCCGGAACTGCTCCCGCAGTCGGCGACGAGCGTACACGATGAGGATCAGATCCCAGAATACCCATACGGCGATCCACCACCGGAGAAAGGCAGCGACTGTGTCCTCGCTCACGCCGCGGTGCGCCGAAGCAAAGAGCGTGAGGAAAAGCGCAATCCATCCCGGCCCCATTACTCTGCCGAGCGTCCCCAAGACCGCCCGATGCTGCCGCCGCGCCCGCAACCCGACCCACGCGCCCACCCAACAGAGAGCAGAGAGATCGAGCGCGAGCAGGAGCGCGCCGCCACACACGATCTGGAGCAGGAGCGTCCGGAAGGAACTGGGAGGATTCCACGGTGTCTCCGCATAGACCAGCGTTACGAGGGCGCCGTTCACGAGCAACAGTTGCACACTGGGGCCGAGAAACTGACAGCGCAACGCGCGCAAATGTGCCGCCAACAACCGGCCAGGCTCGACCCGCGTGCCCAGCACCTGCTCGAAGATCCCATCCTGGCGCTGGTGAAAGAACCGGCTCGCCGCCGCCACGCCCGCGTGAAGCTTGATCAACAGATGCAGCGCGTAGGGGACATGGAAAGCAACCGCGTAGGCCCAGATCGCGGCGGAGGCATTCAGGTAGAAGCCGAGCCACAAGAGGACCAGCCCTGAGGCCAGGCCCGCGGCCAGGAGACTCGGCAACCGGTCCCGGCTCGCCTGCCATGCCGTGGGATCGCCGCTCCGCCGCCGCCGCTCCCGCGCGGCCGCCGCGCCGCTGTCGGGAAATCGGATCCGACGCCACGCTGCCGCCCAACGGCTCGCCTGTCGCCCGGCACCCTCGATCCAACCACGGCGCAGGCCGAGGCAGGCCCCAAGCAGGCCCGCGGAGGTGAGCGCCAGCAGAATTCCTGCGCACCCCCAGTACTGCCACGCGCCCGTGCGGACCCGATAGGCCTGGTCAAAGGACTGCGCGAAACCCACGAAAGGGCTGGACCACCAGATCGGGAGGTCCAGGCGGCTGAGAGAAGGGTTGATCGCCGCCAACCCGTGCAGGGCGGGCAGGACGCCCGCGAGGATCAGCAGCACGCCGAGCGTGGCCGTCGCGCCCGCCAGGGCCTGCTGCACGACGGTGGAGATCACCAGGCCCACGGCCAGCGACGTGGCCAGCGTGAGGCCAAACAGCAGGATCACCCGCGCGAACTCCCCAATCGTCACCCCACCCATGAGCAGCGGCAGCGCCAGCACAGGCATGGCCCCGAGCAGGCAGTAACCGGCCCGCAGCGACGAGGCCGCCAGCTTGCCCAGGACCACGTCGTATCCGCGCAACTCGGTCAGGAACAGCAGCCCCAGCGTCCCTTCCCGTTTTTCCTGGCTGACGCAGTCCGCCGTGAGAAACACCCCCGCCAGGAGACAAACCAGCACGCCAACCGCCCCGAGGAAGCTGAAAATCTGTTTGCCGACGACAGCCGGTGGCATCGAGTTCGCCGAGCTGGTTAGCCACATCGTTACCCACACGAAGAGTGCCGAGGCGGCTGCGCCACCGCGCCACCAGTACGTACTGCGCCGACGGGCGGCGACGAGCAACTCGCGTTCGAGGATCGGTGGCAGCACGGCTAACGACTGGGTCAGCTCCCGGAACTGCTCCCGCTCTCCCATCGGATGGGAGAGGGCGAGCCTCAGCGCGCCCAATCCGGCGTTGGAGCGAACCGCGGCGGGCGGCGAACCTGGGTGGCTTGTTCGAAGGCGTAGGCGAGTTTGATCAACACGGCTTCACTGTGCGCCCGCCCAACAAACGAGAGCCCCACGGGCAACCCGAAGACATAGCCGGCGGGAACGGTCACATGCGGGTAGCCCGCCACGGCCGCCGGGCTGATGCAGCCCCCGCCCCCGATGCTGTGGTCGCCACCCACGAGGTCGATGGGCCATGCGGGGGCCTCGCTGGGCGCCACCAGCGCGTCCAACCGGTGCTTGTCCATCACCGCGTCGATGCCCTGGGCACGGGACAGGCGCTGGCATTTTTCGAGTGCCGCAAGATACTCGGGACTGGTGAGCGGGCCCTTGGCCTCGGCGCGGACGAAGAGTTCCTGGCCGAAGTAAGGCAACTCGAGGGCGCGGTGGCGTTCGTTGTAGCCAATGAGTTCTTTGAGTGAATGGACTGGCGCCGAGGCGTCCAGGCCCGCAAGGTAACGGTTCAGGTCCGCCTTGAATTCGTAGAGTAGGACCTCCATCTCGGCCTCGCCGAACTGGCCCGTTGACGGAAGGTCCGCCGGGTCGATGATCTCCGCGCCGAGCCGTTTCAGGGCGGCCAACGCGTCCTCGAGGACCCGGTCCACGCGTTCGTGGGAGCCGAAGAACTTGCGGGGCACACCCAGCCGCGCACCGCGCAAACCGTGCGGATCGAACACTCCTGCCAGCTCGAGCCGGTCCTCGACCAGTGCCTCCAGGAGGATGGCCGCATCGCGCACCGTGCGGGCCATGGGGCCGGCGGTGTCCTGGCTATGTGAAATCGGGATGATGCCGGCCTGCGACACCCTTCCGACGGTCGGCTTGATCCCGACGATCCCATTGATTGACGACGGCGACACAATCGAGCCATCCGTCTCGGTGCCAATCGCCACACAACAGAGATTGGCCGCGACCGCCACCGCGGACCCCGAGCTCGAGCCGCTCGGATTGCGGTCCAGCGCGTAGGGATTGCGCGTCTGTCCCCCGCGCCCGCTCCAACCGCTGGAGGAACGCGAGGACCGGAAGTTGGCCCACTCACTCAGGTTCGCCTTGCCCAACAGAACGGCGCCCGCCTGCCTGAGCTTTGCCGCCACGCGCGAGTCGCGCGCCCGCTTCACCCCGGCGAGCGCCAACGAGCCGGCCGTCGTGCTCATGCGATCGGCCGTGTCCAGGTTGTCTTTCAGCAGCACGGGCACGCCATGCAGCGGCCCACGCGGTCCCTTCGCCTTGTATTCCGCGTCCAAGGCATCCGCCAGCGCCGTGGCATCGGGGTTGATCTCGATGACGGCGCGCAGCTCCGGACCACGCTTGTCCAGGTCGCGGATGCGGCGCAGGTAATGGCCGGTGAGCGAGCGGGCGGTGTGCGCGCCGGTAGCGAGGGCTCGCCCGGCGCCGGCGATGCTCAGTTCATCGAGCGAGAGGGGCTTGCTCTTGCCGGTGGCAAGCTTGCGCGCACGGCCCGGCTCGGCCGCCCACGCCGGAGCGCCCAGGCCCGCCACCACCCCCAGCAACCCGCGCCCCAGAAAACTCCGTCGGTTCAAGCGGGAAGGAGGCATAGGCGTGTCCGGCTAGATCGAGATGGCCAGATCGAGGTCCCGCAGGTGGAGGAACTCGAGGACCTGACCCACGCATTGCGCGACGCTGAGCTGATCGGTGCGCAGTTCGATCTCGGGCGCCAGCGGGGGCTCGTACGGCGCCGAGACGCCCGTGAACTCGCGGATTTCATTGGCCCGGGCCTTCGCGTAGAGGCCCTTGGGGTCGCGTTCCTCGCAGACTTCGACCGGCGCGTTGACGAACACCTCGACGAAGCGCCCCTCCTTGACCATGCGGCGAACGAGATCGCGATCGGCACGGTAAGGCGAGATGAACGCGGTGACGCAGATGACGCCCGCGTCCGCGAAGAGCTTGGCCACCTCGCCCACGCGGCGGATGTTCTCGGTGCGGTCCTGCGGCGAGAAGCCCAGATCGGAGCAGAGGCCATGCCGGATATTGTCGCCGTCCAGGACGTAGGCGTGCTTGCCGAGGTTGAACAGCTCGCGCTCGAGCTCCGTGGCGAGGGTGGACTTGCCGGCGCCGCTCAACCCCGTGAGCCACACGACACATCCCGGGTGGCCGTGGCGGCGGGCGCGGTGCTCGGCGGTGACTTTGCCGTGACTCCAGAAGATGTTCTCGCTGCGCTGGGCGCCATCGGCCGTGCGGCGCGGATAACTGTCGGGCGCGATGATGCCCCCGCCCGCCACATCGAACCCGTCCACAATCACGAACCGGCCCGTGGCAATGATCTCCGCGTGGGGGTCGAAGGCGACAGGCCGCTTGGTCTTGAGCGTGAGTTCGGCGACCTCATGCCGCCCGACGAACAGCTCTTTCTGCTGCCGCGAGACCGTGGCCAGCGTCGAGGCGTCGATCACGCGCTCGATGGCCTCGATCTCACACTCGACCTCTTGCGTGGTGAGCTTGAGCTTGTACGGGCGCCCCCGCTGGAACGGCTGCCGCCCCAGCCAGAAGACCTTGGCCTTGAAGCGGGCCAACTCGCACGGCGGCGCGTCCTCCCGCGCCGCCACCGCGCCGCGCTCGACAAAGATCTGCTCGGTCAGCGTGATGCCGATGGATTCGCCGGCGGTGGCGAAATCTCTCGAGGGCGCGTTCCAGCGTTCGATCGTCTTGACGGTGCTGGTCTTGTTCGAGGGCGAGAAGAGCAACCGGTCGCCGACCTTGACCGCGCCGGACTCGATCCGGCCGGCCAGGATGCGGCGTTCATCGAAGCGGTACACGTCCTGGATCGGGAAGCGCAGTGCCTGGTCCCTGGGCGGCTCCGCCGGTTGGAAACGGTCCAGCGTCTCGACCACCGTGGCGCCTGTCCACCATGGCATGCGGGGGCTCAACGCCGCGATGTTATCGCCGTCCTTCGCCACAATAGGAATGAAAGCTCTGGGCTCGACGTCGATGCTCTTGAGCCAGGCCCGGTAATCGGTCTCGATCTGCCGGAACCGCTCTTCGCGGCAGCCTTCGAGGTCCATCTTGTTGACCAATACGGCCAACTGCCGGATACCCAGCAGATGCAGCAGGTAGCCGTGGCGCCGGGAGTTCTCCTGCACTCCCTCGTGGGCGTCGATCACCAGCAAGGCCGCCTCGGCGTTGGCCGCGCCGGTCACCATGTTCTTCAGGAACTCCTTGTGGCCCGGCGCGTCGATGATCACGTACTGCCGCTTCTGCGTGCGGAACCAAATCTGGGCGGTGTCGATCGTGATGTTCTGGTCGCGCTCGGACTGCAACGCGTCCATGAGGTTGGCCCACTCGAAAGGAACGCCGCGGCGTTCGGCGATCTTCTCGAGCTGTTCGAGCTTGCCCTCCGGCAGCGACCCGGTGTCGTTGAAGAGCCGGCCAACGAACGTGGATTTCCCATGATCCACATGGCCGACGATGACAATTTTGAGTTGTTCGGTCGAGAGGCTCATCGGCATCACATGTAGCCATCGCGGCGCAGTTTCTCGAAGGCGTCCTCGCTTTCCTTGTCCTGGGCGCGGCCGGCGCGCTCGGACGTGCGCGTGTGCCGGAGTTCTTCGATGATCTCGCGCACGGTGCGGGCCTGCGACTTGATCGGGAACGTGCAGGGCGCGCAGCCGATGCTCCGGTAGCGCTCGCCGCGCTCGTTGGCGAAATACAGCGGGATGATCGGCACGTTCTCGCGCTCGATGTATTCCCAGACGTTCAGCTCGGTCCAATGCAGCAAGGGATGAATGCGGATGTGCGCGCCCGGGGCGAAGTCGGTCTTGAACTGGTCCCAGAGCTCGGGCGGCTGATCCTCGACATTCCATTCCATGTTCTTGTCCCGCGGACTGAAGTAGCGCTCTTTGGCGCGCGTGGGCTCTTCGTCGCGGCGCACGCCGACGATCACCCCGGTGAACCGGTGCTGGTCCAGCACGGTCTTGAGGGCGTCCTTCTTGAGCAGCCCGCAGCACTCGACGCGGGTCGCCTTTCCATTCGGATAGGTGCGGCCCTCGCCGAGCACAGCCTCGTTCTTGCCCACAACCAGTTCCAGCTTCCACTGGCGCGCCAGGCGGTCCCTGTACTCGATCATGGACGGGATCTTGTAGGTCGTATCGACGTGCACCAGCGGGAAAGGCACATGCCCGAAGAATGCCTTGCGCGCCAGCCAAAGCAACACACTCGAGTCCTTGCCGATGCTCCAAAGCATGGCCAGGTTCTCGAACTTGTTGAAGGCCTCGCGCAGGATATAGACGGACTGATGCTCGAGTCGGGAAAGATGATCCATGTGGAAAATGCGCTACGCCTTGCGGTCCATGAACGTGTGGATGCCGCACTCGGTCTTGTTGAACCCGGTCCAACGCCCCGCGCGCTCGTCTTCGCCGGCCGCGATCTTGCGGGTGCAGGGTTGGCAGCCAATGCTGCGGAAGCCCTGGTCGTGGAGCGGGTTGTAGGGAATGCCGTGCCGGCGGATGTAGTCCCACACCGCCTCGCGCGTCCAGTTGGCCATCGGGTTGAGCTTCACGATCTCGCGCCCCCCAGCGGGATCGAATGCGTAAAGCTCGACGATCCCGATGTCGGCGCGCGTGGCCGACTGCTGCCGGCGCAGGCCCGTCATCCAGCACTCGAGCGTCTCGAGCTTGGCCCGCAGCGGCACGACCTTGCGCATCGTGCAGCACACGTCGGGGTCGTGGCGCCAAAGCTCGGGTCCATGCGCCGCGGCCTGCTGCTCGACCGTCAGGTCCGGTTCGAGCGCCTCGATCGCGGTCCCGAAAAAGGCCTCCAAACGCGCGCGCAACGCCACGGTCTCGGCAAACAGCAGCCCGGTGTCGAGCGTGAACACGGGAAACGGCAAGGCGTGCTCGCGCGCCAGGTGCATCATCACCAGGCCGGCCCCCTGAAAACTCGTCCCGATCGCCGCGCGCGCGCCAAAGCGTTCCCACGCCCACTTCAGGACCGTCTCCGTGGGCTCGCTCTGAAACCGCTCGTTGAGCGGTTGAATGTCGGCGTGGGAAATCATGGGCGCTCGCGCTCGTGCCGCGGCCTCCAGCGGAGGCCGCCGGCGCAGCCGGCCGCGGCCGGGCCGGCCGCCCCGATGGCGAACCCCGGCGCCATCGGCTTGTCAATGGGAAATGCTGCCACCCGGCAAGTCATGAACCAGCTCCTGTAAAAGGGGCCGCGGACGAGGCGGCCCCTCATGGCGCAGGCGCCGCCGCCGGGCCAGCCGGGCCGCCGGCCGCCGGTGCAAGCCGAGGCCGCAACACTCGATCGCACCAGTCGCCAAACGCCTCCGCGCCGGCCCGCTCGCGGGCGAACCGGCCAAGCACCGCCCGCAGCTCGCCAACGATGTCCTCATTCTTCACGCTGTCCTTGAACAACCAGTTCATGCGCGTGCTGGCCTGGTTTCCCCCCAGGTAGATCTGGTATTTGCCCGGCGCCTTGCCCACAAACGCGAGCTCCGCCATGTACGGCCGCGCGCAACCGTTGGGGCAGCCGGTCATGCGCACCACGATCTCTTCGCCCCCGAGCCGCAGCTCCGCCAGCAAGTGCTCGATCCGCGTGAGCAGGTCGGGCATGATCCGTTCCGACTCGGCCAAGGCCAGCCCACAGGTGGGCAAGGCCGGACAGGCCATCGACGCCAGCCGCGTGGGTGTGAACGGGTTCTCCACCGACACCCCAGCTTCGCGCAGCAGGCTGGTGATGGCGTCGCGATAATCGGGCCGCACGTTCACCAGCAACAGGTTTTGCGAAGAAGTCAGCCGCACCTCGGGTCGAAACTGCTCGACCACCCGCCTCAGCCCGCTGCGCAGCCGGTAGCCGTCCGCGTCGCGGATGCGGCCGTTCTCGACAAACAACCCGAGGAAATAATCGCGGTCGATTTGGCGGTGCCAGCCCAGGAGGTCGCCTTGGCGCGTGAACGCGAAGGGACGGACCGGGCCCAGCTTGAAACCCGCCCGCCGCTCGACTTCGCCACGGAACCACTCGAGGCCGCGTTCCTCGATCACGTACTTCAGGCGCGCGTGCTTGCGGTTCGTGCGGTCGCCGAAATCTCGGTGCACGGTCAACACCGCCCTCGCCACCGTCTCGAGTTGGCCCGGCTCGAGGAACCCGACTATATCCGCCACGCGCGGGTAGGTCTGGGCGTTGCCGTGGGACATCCCCATGCCGCCCCCGGCGAGCAAGTTGTAGCCCGCCAACCGCCCGTTCTCGGCGATCACGATCAATCCCAGATCGTTGGTGAACACGTCCGTGTCGTTGAGGGGCGGAATCGCGAACGCCGTCTTGAACTTGCGGGGGAGGTATTGCTTGCCGTAGAGGGGATCGACAAAGCTCCGATTCGCCTCGCTGTTCAGGTCCAGCTCCTGCCCTTCCAGCCAGATCTTGTGGTAAGCCGGGGTGGCAGGCGCCAGGGCGGCTGAGAGCCGCGCGGCTTCGTCCAGCACCTGCTGCACCAGCGGGCTCGTGGCCGGCGTGGGGGGGGCCATGACGTTGCGCTCGACGTCACCGCACGCGGCGATCGTCGTCACGAGCGCCTCGTTGAGCTCTTTGATGGTCCGGCGCAGGTTCGCCTTGATCACGCCGTGGAACTGAAAATCCTGCCGCGTAGTGATGCGCAGCGTTTGGTTCCCGTAGGTCCCGGCCAGGCGGTCGCACTCGAGGTACTGCGCGGCGCTCAACACTCCGCCGGGGAACTTCGTGCGGACCATGAACATGTAATGTTTGCCGGTCTTGCGCTGGTCCCGGTCATCCTGTTGATAGACCCCGTGAAACTTGAGAAACTCGTAGTCGTCGTGGGTAAAGCAGTCGGTCGAACCATCGGCCAGGGCCTGTGCGATGGTGCCAGTCAGAAGCGGGTTGGCTTCCTTAAGGTCTTCGTTATGAGTCCTTTTCGCTGGTTCCGACGTTGTTAACATAAGTAAAATACTAAACTTACTAAACTTTAGCCGCTGGTTGCCAATTTGTCAAATCGTTTCCCCGGTGCACCCGCCAGTCCGGGGACGAGCCGTCCCGGCTCCGAGGCGGTCCGAATCCACGCTTGCGCTTTGGGACCTGCCGCCTAGACTTGACAGGACTATTACGGTCCTGATGTTTCGTCTTAACGCGGTTGCTCGGTATGAGTCAGCGAAAAGTGTATTACTTCGACAATAACGCCACGACCCGGGTTGCACCCGAGGTGTTCGAGGCGATGGCGCCGTTTCTGCGCGAGTTCTGGGGCAATCCCTCGAGCGCGTACGGCTTCGGCCATCAAGTCGCCCAACACGTGGATGCGGCGCGCGAGCGCGTGGCGGCGCTGATCAATGCCGATCCGCGTGAAGTGGTTTTTACCAGTTGCGGCACGGAAAGCAACAACTCAGCCATCCACAGCGCCCTGAGGTTGAACCCGGGCAAGCGGCACGTGCTGACCACCGCGGTGGAACACTCGGCGAATATCAACTACGGCGAGTATCTGCGCAAGCACGGCCACGAGGTCACGTTCCTGCCGGTCGAGCCCGACGGCTCGCTGGACCTGCACCTGCTCGAGAAATCGATCCGGCCCGACACCGCGATCGTGTCGGTGATGTGGGCGAACAACGAGACCGGAGTGTTGTTTCCGATCGAGGAAATCGCCGCGATCTGCCGGAGCAAGGGCACACTGTTCCACACCGACGCGGTCCAGACGCCGGGCAAGCTCAAGATCGACGTGAAAGGGCTGGGCGTCGATTTCCTGTCGCTTTCCGCGCACAAGCTCCATGCCCCGAAAGGCATCGGGTTGTTGTATGTGAAGCGGCGCACCAAGTATCAACCCTACGTGATCGGCGGACACCAGGAGCGGGGACGGCGGGGCGGGACGGAGAACGTGGCGAGCATCGTCGCGTTCGGCAAGGCCGCCGAGTTGGCGCTGGCGCACCTGCGCGAGGAAGACACGCGCGTGCGCGGGCTGCGTGACCGCCTCGAACGGACCGTCCTGGGCACGATCCCGAACACGTCGCGTAACGGCGCCCTCGAGCCGCGCCTGCCCAACACGGCGAACCTGGCATTCGATTTCGTGGAAGCGGAAGCGGTCCTGATGCTGTTGGATCAGGCCGGGATTTGCGCCTCGAGCGGCTCGGCCTGCACGACCGGATCGTTGGACCCCTCGCATGTGCTGACCGCCATGGGGGTCAATCCCATGCGGGCACGCGGCAGCGTGCGTTTCAGCCTGGGCGTCTATAATACAGCCGCCGAGGTGGACTACCTGCTCGAGCAACTCCCGGCCATCATCGCCAAGCTGCGGGCCATCTCGCCGCTCAACCCGTCTCACCCGGACAACGACCGCTACGACGCTCGAGCCGCGCGCGCCAAGCACGAGCTGGAGCTGGCGACCAGCACGGCCGATAAAGACGAAGCCTCCGTGGCGGCGTAGAGGCGGCGCGCGCACAAGGCACGGTTAGAGTGGGGCTTCGCTCGAGAAGGCTCGCCCTCAGCCGCCCCAGCGTAGCATCGGACGTCAGTCCGATCTGACTTCTTTCTCCCACCGGCCGCCCGGCTCCTGGGCTGAGCGGTGGGCGAGCCGCAGGAGGCAGAAATGATCGAGCCGACTGACGTCGGTTGCCACCCCTGCGTAGCATCCGCCTTCGTCCCGCCAAAGGGATCGATCAGTGCGGGACTACGGCGGGACGAGTCGGACGTCAGTCCGATCTGACTTCTCTCTCGAGTTCTTCCCTGCCGAGCCCACCCCCACCGCACCCCCCCTGTGCAGTGAGAATACCGTTGAGGGGGTTGGCCGGTTATGGCAGTTATAGCGGGCTGAACTGACGACACCTGAGCACGCACGCGAATCATGGCCATTGCTGAATTAGACCCGAAAGCCGCGGGGGTCGCCGCGGCGACCGCACCCAGACCGGCGCAGGGCGACGTCGTCGTCGCCGTGCGCGGATTGACGAAGGTTTTTAAGGATTTCTGGGGGCGTCCCAAAGCGCGGGCGGTGGATAACGTCAGTTTCGAGGTGCGTCGCGGGGAGGTCTTCGGGCTGCTGGGTCCGAACGGCTCGGGAAAGTCCACGACGGTGAAGATGTTGTTGGGCCTGCTCTACCCGACCCGGGGCCACATCGAGGTGTTTGGCCGTTCACCCCGAGACGTCACCACCAAGGAACACATCGGCTATTTGCCTGAGGAATCGTACCTTTATCGTTATCTGGATTCGGGCGAGACCCTCGATTTTTTCGGGAACCTGTTCCACCTGCCGGCCAAGGAGCGGCGCAGCCGCAGCGAACAGTTGTTGGAGATGGTCGGCCTGAGCCAGGTGCGGCGGCGGACGGTGGGTGAGTTCTCGAAAGGGATGCAGCGCCGGATCGGGCTGGCGCAGGCGTTGATCAACGATCCGGACCTGGTGATCCTGGACGAGCCGACCGCCGGGCTCGACCCGATTGGCTGCCGGGAGGTCAAGGACTTGATCCTGGCGCTGGCGCGCCGGGGCAAGACGGTGATCTTGAGCAGCCATTTGCTGGCGGATGTCGAGGATGTCTGTGACCGGGTGGTGATTTACTACGGCGGGCGCATCCAGGCGATGGGAAGCCTGGCGGAGCTGCTGGCGGCTCCCGACGCGGTGCAGATCACGACGCCGTCGCTCCCGCGCGAGACCCTCGAACGCGTGCTCGAGTTGATCCGCAAGGACGTGGGCGACGGCAAGGTGCGGGTGGACGCACCCACGCAGAATCTCGAGCGGTATTTCCTCGGGGTGGTCGAGCGGGCCAAGGCCTCGGAAGAAACCTCCGGCGCGACATCCGGACACCAGGTGGCCGCCTACCTGCGCGGGGAAGCGGAGGGCGCGACCGCATCCGACAAGGTCCTGGAGCGGCTGACTCAACGCGAGACCGGCGGCGAGCCCGCGGTCCCGGCGGCGCCGCCGGAGCCGCCGGTGGACACGGCGCGGCTCGAGGCCCTGGCCCAGGCGCCGCAACCCGAGGCGCCGCCACCCAAAGTGCGGACGCCCGCCGCCGACCTCGAACAGGCCAACGAGAAGCTCTCGGGGCTGCTGGGAGGGAAGCAGTGATCGCGCTGCTCGGCGGACGGCTCTCCCCCAGGTAACTCGCGATGCAGGCAGTTCTGGCCATTGCGCGGCTCACGCTGAAGGCGGCGTTCCGCTTTCGCCTGGTTCGCGTGTTGGGGGTGCTGCTGGCGGGCGGGGTGTTGTTGCTGCCGGCGGTGATCATCGACGACGGAACGGCGCGCGGGCTGACGCAGATCGTGCTCACCTATGCGCTGGGGCTGATCACCGCCGTGCTGGGCCTGGCGACCCTTTGGATCGCCTGCGGCACGCTGGCGCGGGACATCGAGGAGTGCCAGATCCAGGTCGTGGCGGTGAAGCCGGTGGCGCGCTGGCAGATTTGGCTGGGCAAATGGCTGGGGATCATGTTTCTCAACGCCCTGCTGTTGGGGCTTTCCACCGGGATCGTGTACACGCAGATGCTCTGGCGCGCGCGCGCGCTGCCGCCGCCGCAGCAGGAGGTGCTGCGCAACGAAATCTTCGTCGCCCGCAGCGGTGTCAAGGAAAACTTACCGGACCTCGAGCCGGAGATCGAGCGCGTGCTCCAGGAGCGCCTGAAGAACCAGGCCGTGGCGCAGATGGAACGCGGCGCCGTGCGCAAGATCGTGCGCAGCCAGGTCAAGGCGCGCCATGAAGTGGTGCCGCCCGGGGCGTGGCGCATCTGGCGCATCGAACTCGGCGCGGGGAAAGACCACTTGAAGGACCGCCCGCTGTTTTTGCGGACGAAGTTCTTTGCGGCGGAACGGACGGCCTCGGACACGTACGTGGGAAGCTGGGAGCTCGGATCCCCCGAGGCGGGCCGGACCTGGAGAGATTCGCGGAGCCAGGCGGCGGAGACGTTCCACGAGTTCGCGGTGCCGCCGAACCTCTTCGACTCGCAAGGCGTGCTGATGATCGGATTTTACAACCAGAACGAGACGGCAATCCTCTTCCCCCTCGAGGAAGGACTCGAGGTGCTCTACCCGGAGGGCGGGTTCGGCCCCAACTACCTGCGCGGGGTGTTGATTCTATTCTGCTGGCTGGGGCTGCTGGCGGCGTTGGGTTTGTTGGGGGCCAGTTTTCTGTCGTTTCCCGTGGCGGCGTTTTTGTCGCTGGGGGTGCTGATCCTGGCCTTCTCGACGGGGACGATGGCCGACGTGATCGAGCAGGGGACGATCCGCGAGGTCAACCACGACACGGGCGTGGTGGATCAACAGAATTGGTTCGATCACGCCACCGTGGCGGTGTTCCGGGGGATGTTGCAGGCGGTGAACCTGGTGCAGGACTTCTCGCCGGTGGATTCCCTCAGCAGCGGGCGCAGGATCGGCTGGGTTCAACTGGCGCGGGCCGCCGGCCAGATCGTGCTGCTGATGGGCGGCTTGTTTGCCCTGGTGGGGATGAGCATCTTGACGCGGCGCGAGCTGGCCACCGCCCAGGGCAAAACGTGATGATCAGTCCACGTTCCAGGCTCTACAAGCCGATGCTGGTGGTGCTGGCGGCGGCGCTGCTCGTGGGGGCGTCGCGCACGCAACGCCTGCTCAACCGGTCCCGGGCGGCGCTGGGCTTCACGCGGGTGAGCCCGCTTAAGAACGCGCCGCCGATGCTGGTGTTGACCACGGTGGTGCTGGGCGGTTTCCGAGGGCTGATCGCCAACGCGCTCTGGGTGCGGGCGATGGAGATGCAGGACAAGGACAAGTTCTTCGACATGGTGCAATTGGCGGACTGGATCACAAAGCTGCAGCCGCACATCAACACGGTGTGGATCGTGCAGGCCTGGAACATGTCCTACAACATCTCGATCAAGTTCAGCGATCCCCAGGACCGCTGGATGTGGGTGCGGCGGGGCATCGAACTGCTGCGCGATCAGGCGCTCTACTACAATCCTCACGAAGTCCTGCTTTACCGGGAGCTGGCCTGGCATTTCCAGCACAAGATGGGGCACAACCTCGATGACGCCCATCTCTACTTCAAGAACGTGTGGGCCACCGAGATGCAGGCGCTGCTGGGCGGCGGCCGCCCGAACTTCGAGGAGCTGATCCACCCGGCGACCGACGAAGCCAAGGGCCGCGCGCAGCGCCTGCGCGAGACCTACAAGATGGACCCGCTGAAGATGAAGGCCGCGGACGATCGTTACGGTCCGCTCGATTGGCGGCTGCCGGAAACCCACGCCATTTATTGGGCCACGATGGGCCGTGAGATGGCCAAGAAGAAGGAGGACCTGATCACGCTGCGGCGCGTGATCTACCAGTCCATGCAATGGGCCTTTCGGCGCGGCCGGCTCATCGAGAACCCGATCGACAAAAGCTATCGCTTCGACACCAACCTCGACATCGTTTCCAAGGTCAACGCCACCTACGAGGAAATGATGGCCGAGGACGCCGAGATGCGTGATCACATTGGGATCGCGCACAAGAACTTCCTGCTGGATGCGGTCTATTTCCTCTACACGCATAACCGGATGCGTGAGGCCAACGAATGGCTCAAGGTCATCAAGGAGAAGTACCCCAAGGATTACCCGGTCGAGATGGACCTGGACGGCTACGCCCTGCGCCGCGTGGGCGAGGACTCGGGAGAGACAGACGTGGATCGCACCACCGCCAACCTGACCGGGATTCTGACGGACATGTACCTGAACCTGGCCCTCGGGGACGACGACCAGGCGACGGCCCTTGGGCTGTTGGCGCGCAACATCTGGAGCCGTTACCAGAGCAAAATCACGGGCGGACCGTCCGAGAAGCGCGTGTCGCTGGCGCCGCTGGACAAGCTCAGGTCGGAGGTGCTCGACCGGTTGTTGGACGCGGAACGAGGGTTGACTCCGGTGCTGGCGGCCCAGTTGCGCACGGCCACGGGCCGCCCTGCCCCAACGCCGACCAACGCGCCACCGACCACCCCGGCGACAACGAACGGGCCACCCAGGGCCGCGAAGTGAAGGGTCTTGGGCATTCCCGCCCCCTCGACGGCCACGGACCCAGACCTGGCGGCGCGTCCCGCTGACTCAACGGCCGCCAGCCTCGCCGCCTTATGGCCGCGAGCCAATCGCGTCGCGCAACTTCTTCTCCGACTCCGGTCCCCAATAGCCACAATCCAGTTGGAGGAAGACCGAGGTGTAGGGGATGGCCAGGTCGGTCTTGAGGATCAGGACCCGAAAGACCTTGCCCGCTTCGTCGAGCTTGGCGATGAGCTGCTCATGTGGCAGGGCGGTCACACGCCGGCCCTTGAGCAGCGCGTTCAGATCGTTGCGGTAGGCGGTGACGCCTGGCGCAAGGCTCTCCGGCACATGGGCCAACTCGGCGTCGAGGTGCACCACCGGCTGCACGTGTTTGGCGCCGTCCAAGGCACCCAGAACAGCCTTCACGGCGGCCAGTTGGTTGGCGCCGGTATAGACCGTTTCGATGCCAGCGCCGGTCTGGGCGGGATAGGCGGAATCAGCGACCACGATCCAGTTGCGGTGGCCCATCACGGGCAGTTGACGGGCCAGGTGCTCTTGCCAGCCTGGACCCGGGGACGAGGCGGTCTGGCACCCGGCGAGCAAACCCGATACCGCAAGACAGGCAAGCGCGAGATCAAGCCGCTGGACCGTGGTTTTCACGCTGGGAATCTGGGCAGCGAGATCCGGGGTGTCAAACGGGAAACGGTCGGGGTGAGCCCTTCCCGCCCGCCCTTACTCCAGGCCTCGTTCTTCGAGATCGATTTCGTCCAACCCAAGGTAATGTCCAAGTTCGTGGAGGAAGGTGGTGCGCAGTTCCTCCCGGTAGGTGGATTCATCGCTGTCGGAGAAGTCCCACAGGTTGTCGAGGTAGAGGATGATCTGCGGGGGGAGGTCCACCGCGCCGGAGAGGTCCTCGCCGTGAGGCGTTCCTACAAAAAGACCCAGAAGGTCCGGATCATACCCGTCAAGCGCCGCGTCTTCGTCCGGTCGCGGCTCATAGGTGACGGGCAAGGCGCGGGCCAGGTCGCGCACGGGCCCGGGCAGGCGTCGCAGGGTGCGACGGACCTCGGCCTCGGCGATGGCGAGCAATTGGGGCCAATCAGCAGTCATGGAGCGTCAGGGCTGGGCGGCGCATGGGTCTTACCATGAGGCTCATCCACAGGAAGACAAGGCGCAAAGCAGCGGGGGCAAGGAAAACCGGATGCCAGGAAGCGAAATTGAGCCAAAAAGTAATTGTTGCGTTGCGACGGGAACTGGTGCATTCTGCGCCGGTCTTAGATAGTTTGTCGATTTCAAGGCATGGTGGATCTTCAGGTGAGCTTGTGTTCAATGATGATTCGAAGCCCGACGGTCGGGAACAGTCTCCGAAAGAGCAATCGGTCTAGGTCAGAAATCAGTCATGAGCACAAGATTGTATGTGGGCAACCTGTCCTACAACACCACAGAAGCGCAACTGCGCGAGCTATTTGCGGCCCACGGCCCGGTAGCCAACGTGGATGTCATCATGGACAAGTTCAGCGGACGCCCACGCGGGTTCGCGTTTGTCACCATGGAAACGAAAGAAGGCGCCGAGGCGGCCATTCAAGCCTTGGGCGGCAAGTCCGTTGACGGGCGCGCGCTCACGGTGAACGAGGCGCGTCCGCGCGAGGAACGGTCCGGTGGCGGTGGCGGTGGGCGTGGATACGGCGGCGGCGGTGGCGGTGGCGGTGGCGGTGGCCGCGGTTATCGCGGCGAGTATAACATCCGCTCCTGAGTCAATCGACTTCGCAACAGGTGGGGTCCGGTGGCCCGGACCCCACTTTTTGTTGCGGGGGGTTGTGCTCCCGGGCGAACCAACCACAACTATGGCAAGTTTCCCTTGGCGCTCGGTGCGCTGGACCAACACGGCGTTTCTGGTTAGCACCCTCCTGCTGGCTGTCACGGCGGCGCCGCTCTATCTCTGGCGGTTCGGCTTGGACTGGTTCCAGGGCGGGATGTTTCTCTTCTTCTTTGTGGCCACCGGGTTGAGCGTCACCCTGGGCTACCACCGGCTTTTCGCCCACCGCAGTTTCCAGGCCCGCTGGCCGGTGCGCCTGGCGACCCTGCTGTTCGGCGCGGCCGCTTTCGAGAATTCCGTCCTCTGGTGGGCGGCGGACCACCGCCGACATCACAAATTTGTCGATCAGGAGGACGATCCCTACGACATTTCGAAGGGCTTTTTCCACGCCCATATCGGCTGGATCCTCTTCCGCCTGCAGGAAGACAGCTCGCTGGAGACCGTGAGGGATTTGCAGCAGGACCGGTTGGCGGCCTGGCAGCACCGTTATTATCTGCCGATTGCAATCATCGTCGGGTTTGCGCTGCCAACGCTGCTGGGGGGCCTCTGGGGGGGATGGGTTGGCGCCCTCGGGGGGTTCCTTATCCCCGGCGTCGCGCGCGTGGTGTTCGTCCAGCACATGACTTTCTTCATCAACTCGTTCTGTCACATGCTCGGACGCCAGCCCTATTCGAGCCGTTGCACAGCCCGCGACAGCGCGATCATGGCGCTGTTCACGTTTGGCGAAGGCTATCACAATTTCCACCACGAATTCCCGCACGACTATCGCAACGGCGTCAAGGCCTGGCAGTTTGATCCCACCAAGTGGCTGATCTGGGTGCTGTCGAAGCTCGGCCTGGCGGGCCAGTTGCGCCGGGTGTCAGCGGAAACGATCATCCTGGCGCAGATCGCCGAGCAACAACGCTGCCTGGCCGCCCGATTCGAGGCCCGGGCGGTCCCGCAGTCGGAGCCGATTCATCACATCCTTCGGACGGCCCAGGAACGGCTCCTCCAGGCCAAGGTCAACTGGGAGAAGCGCAAGGCCGAATACCGCATCGCCGCTGGGCAGAAGATGGAGGCCTCACGCGAGAAACTCGCCAAGCTTCGGCGCGAGATGCACGAAGCCACCGAACGCCTCCGCGCCGCCATCCGCGAATGGGAGCAGGCGCACCAACTGGCGCTGGCCCAGTTCGCGTAACTGCCCGGGCTACCGGCCCTCGGTGGCCGGCGAGCGCGACTTGACGAACCGGCGGAGGACCGCCGGGTGCTGCTCGAAGAAGCGCGCCAGGTCCGCCAGGATCGCCACGGTCTCGGCGCTCAAGTGGTGCTCGATGCCTTCGATGTCCCGCCGTTGGGTCCCGGCCTCCAGGCCAAACAGGGAGAAGAACCGCGAGAGCGTCTCGTGCCGTCGCTGAATGCCGCGGGCGACCTGCCGGCCTCTGTCGGTGAGGACCAAGCCGCGGTATTTCGCGTAGTTCAGGTAGCCCAACTCGCCCAACTTCTGCACCATGCTCGTGACGGAGGCCTGCTTGACCTGCAACGAGGACGCAATGTCCACGACCCGGGCGTAACCCTTCTCCTCGATCAGTTCGTGGATTCTCTCCAGGTAATCCTCGGCGCTTTGACTGGGTGCAGACGGCGTGGGCATCCGCAGCCCTATTAGCCGTCACCGCGCGGGCTCGCAACCAAAAACCGCCCGGCAGAATGAACCAGGAACCAGGTTGGGAAACCGGTTTGGAAACCTGCGTTACGACGAAGGCAGCCGCCGTGGGTTCTGGTAGCGCAGGTTTCCCAACCTGCTGTATCGCAGGTTTCCTAACCTGCCTGCGTGCGGAACACCAAGCCGCACCCGGCTCGGAGCGGCGCCCTACTGACCTCCGTAAGCGCTGCTCCAAGGCCAATCCTCCGGCCGGGCGCAAAGTCCCGCGACGGCCGGATTATTGCGGATATACCGAGCGATCCTGGACTTCTCCTCATCACTTCGCACCCAGTGATCATAGGATTCCCGTTGCCAGAACGGCTCTTCACCCAGTCGTAGAAGGCTCTTGGCGGTGCGGGAACTGAACTGCTTCCATGATTTCAGAATCTGGCTCAAGGTGTGGTTCGGCATTGGCCAGACGAGGACATGAACGTGATTGGGCATGACAACCCACTGCTGCAACAGGTACCGCTTGCCTTCGAAGTGCCTCAACACCTGCGCGACGCGCGCGGCGATCTCAGGGCGCCGCAGATGGCAGGCGCCTGCCCCCTTATCCAGAAAGCGCTCCACCCTCCTGCGGAAATCTCGCTCGATGTCCTCCGCGCTGTCGTCGATCGACTCCCCGCGCTTGGTGAAGTCCGCCAACCGCCGCAATCGCCCGGCCCGCTCACGCTCACATTCCAGGACTACCTCCGTTGGCAGTGAGTCGGCCAACCGAAAGGTAACGAAGTAAGAGGCACCCGCACGTTTGACGTGCGGAAGGTATCCGCGGTTGTGAATGCCGGAGCGAAGCGGATTGGCGGCTTCATCATGCACGCCACCGGCGCGAAGCTGGTGGCGTGTGCGCTCCAGACCGAGATTCGGTTCGTTGGATCCGTGAGGCCGCATGGGCGCATCCTATTCGACTAGCCGAGCAGAAGCCAGCCCCTCGTTCCCTGCCTCTACGACGAACCCGGCCGTCGTGGGTTCTGGTAGCGCAGGCTTCCAAGCCTGCCTGCGTGCGGAACAGCAGGGCGCACCCGGCTCGCCCACCAAGCCCCCGCCGATTAGGAAGTCGGCGACTTGTCCCGCCGTAGTCCCGCTGCTCCACTTTGGCGGGACGAAGAAGGATCCAGCAGGTTTGGAAACCGGTTTGGAAACCTGCGCCACGTACGCCAGGCCACGACCCCCGCCCTTCGCTATACTTCTCCCCGCGGTGAAGCGGCGTTCGCCGCGCACAGGTCGTAACAGTGGCGCAAGGCGTTGCGGAGGTTGCCCTGGTGCTGGCGGAACATCGCGGGCAAGAGCGGCCGCAGCTTCGCCGCCCCGCTGTCGGGTATTTCTTCGATGATCGCCTCGAGCAACTCGAGCGACGTCGAGCATTCGATGAGCAGCGGAAGCAACCGGCGCCCATGCGAGGTCGCGATCAACCCGCGCGCCCGGCGGCTGCGCCACTTGAAACGGGCCCAAGCCAGCCGCCCCAAATGGTCCGCGCCATCGAACAGGATCACATCCTGCGCCGCGAGGCCGGCAAAGAACGTCCCCAGGAACCCCGGTGGGAACCCGGGACCGTCCCGCCTTAGGCGCAACAGCTTGGGGTTGAAGCCGCGCGCGCAGAGCCGCGGCGCCAAGTCCTCGAGCAAGGTGGTCTTGCCGGCGCCTTGTGGCCCAAGGATCATCGCGCGATAATCCAGCGCCGCCAGCCGGTCAAGGAAATCCTCCCAACCCACTCCCGGCAAACGGTAGCGGACCTTGAGGACTTGCTCGGTGCGAAAGGGATTATCCCGCGCGCGCATCGGAAGCCGCCCGGTCACCATGCAACTGGGTCTGGTCAAGGTCGATCTCGCGCCCGGAAGGCGACACCACGAATTCGAGCCGCGCACTTTGCTTGCCTGGCAGGACGACCGCCTCCACGGCCCAAACCAAAGAGATCAGTTTGCCGGAGAAACTGTAAGGGGCGGCGGGCAGGCAGAACTCGAACTTCTCGGCGCGTTCCGGGGGCGGGTCCTCGAACTTGGCATGGTCCACCACGACCAGGTCCGTGGTGCCCTTGCCCTTGGTGTAGTAGAACAACCGGACCTCGATGCTCTTGGCGCGGCGGTCCAACTGCCACGCCACGCCGCCCTCGATTTGCTCACCGGGTCGAAAGCGGGTCCGGTCGTCACGCAGCATCAACTTGACGGTGCTCATGTGGCAGCCTCCGGGCGCTCCGGCGCCCCGCCGGCATCAAACGACCGCGCGGGCAGCACCTGGATCTCGAACTCTTCATTGATGTCCGGCCACAGCGGGATATCGCCCTTGACGTGCAGGGCCCAGACGATCTTGTTGTTGGGGGCTTCGAAGGAATGCATGGTGTCGGCCGGCACCTGGACGCGTGCCTGCCCCTGCGCCATGTCGGCATGGCTCGTAGTGTTGACGATGAGCAGGCGCGCAAAGGTCTCTTGGTCCGTGGCGGTGCTGGTGCCCTGCCTGTAAGTGGCCTCCTCGCGGCCCTCGAAACGGACCTCGAAGCGCCGCAATTGATGGTAGCGGCCAGTGAGCTGCCACCGAACGTCGAAGGCACTGCCCAGCGGAACCTGCCCGGGTGAGATGCGGAGCACCGGCCGGGCGTTGAAGAGCGCGAGGAAGTAGTAGCCCACCGCGCCGATCAGCCCCAATCCAACCAGGACGAACGGGACGAGGAATATGGTCAGAAACCACTCGGGGTGTCCCCGGCGCCAGGTCTGCATCGCCTGGAACACGAACACGGACACAATCCCATTCCAGAACGCCGCCAGGCACACGGCCCCGATCACTCTCACCACCGGAGAGACTTTTCGTTTCAGCACGCGCGCCTCGGCGAGGTCCCACCCCGCATCACCCAGGGGCGCAGCCTGGGCGGCGCTCGAGGCGCCTCGAGGCTCGGGCCGGTTGACGCCTCCGCGCGCCCGTTCCCGCATGCGCACGCCGCTGCCCGGCCCAGGAACCGCTGGTCCAGTCTTCATACCGAAGAAGTAGGCAAGGCCCCCGACGCCGATCAGGACGAACAGTGCCGGCAAGGCTCCCCACCAGAGATCGGCGGTGAAACCGCGCTCGAGCACGGCGTCGGTCGGATCCCCGGGGTTGACGTAGCAAACGGCCTGCGCGCCCGCTGGAAAGCGGGCGACAACGGCCGCTTTGCCCGCTCGACCGCTCGAGGACCCGCCCATGAAATGGTAGCGGTTGGCCGTGTACTCTTTGCCGTTCACGGCGTACGTGTAGAGAATGTTCACGCTGTACGTGGAGCCGTCGTCGCCGGAGTGTGTGCGCACCTCGCTTGACACGATCTTGCAGGGCGTTTCCGTCCAGGCGCGAGCCCTGAAAATCCCGGTGAGCGGCCGGATCGTGAAGAAGAAGAGGGCCGCGCTGCTGAAGAGCAGCCAGCAGGTGAAGAAAACGCCGACGAACCGGCGCTGGCCGGCCGGGTTGGCCTGTTCGGTAAGGGCCTTGGCCTCAGCCGCGCGCGCATCCCCCCTCCCGCGCCATGCGAACCAGAGCACCCCTGCCCCGACCGCCACGAACAGCAGGGGAAAGAGCGCCAAGGCGATAAACCACATGCTGCCGTTCTCGAGGACCGCCTCCGCCGGGTCGCGCGGGTTAACCAGGCAGACGGCCTTGGTGTCAGCCGGGTACTTTTCGCGCAGACGCAGTGCCTGGCTGTAATCCGAGTAGGCCTTGTTCTGTCGCAAATGGCGGGAGCCGGTGGACTCGCGGCCATCGAAAGTGTACTGATAACGGACCTGGAACCGATAGCCACGATCCGTGCCCGCTCCGCCCCTGCTTTCCTGCACGCTGCTCTCGAGGATCACACATTCCGTCTTGACCCAACGCCGCGTCTCGAGGTCCCGGAGACCGTCGCGGACCAGCCACGCCGTGAACAAGCCGCCCATCCCGATGAAGACCAGCGCGAACAGGCTCAGGAACACGCGTCCGAACAGGCCGATAGCCTTGGGATCTCCAGACCTGATGCGCCACGTGCTCACGGGCGGAAGGCTAAGGTTCCCTGCTCAGGCTGGCAACGCATCTCTGGCAACGCCGACACGGGCGAGCGGCGTTCCGCCAGCTCCGTTAGGAGCGGCATCGTTATCCGCCCTCGGATTCGCGTCCGTTCGTCCCGCCGCCGCGGGATTCGCGGTTCCAACCTTCACCACCGGCTCCACATCCCCCGTTTTGGGATCTTCGCGATCCTTTGTGGCTGCGTTCATCTGCGCCAATCTGCGTCAATCTGCGGACCCCCCGTCCGGCCCTCCCGAAAAAACCTCAATAGAGTCAACGGAGTCAACCGAGTCATTGATCATCCGCTGTCCCCGCCCCAGATTCGCGCTCGCAGGCCGCGCTGCGGGCGGCGGCCGCGACGGACCATCGGATTGCGCCCGCCCGTCATGGCGCGATGTGCCCCTCGCCACGGCGACCAACCGGTACGGGCCCACCGAAAGGAAAGGAAAATCCATGACCTCGGGATGCCTGCGTTCCTTTGCGGCTCCGTTCATCCGTGCCAATCTGCGTCAATCTGCGGATTCCTTCCGCCTTCTTCCTTGTCCATCCTCCCCTTCCTCCGTGGACTTCGTGGCTTCGTGTGAGACCTCCACCCGGATTATCCCGAAAGAGCCTGAAATACGGGGGGGTCCCAGTCGAAAAACTCATCAAATCGTGCAAGAGCTTAAGCCCATGCAACTTACACTCAAAACTACCCTTTAGTGCACCGGTACAAATGGCCCTTTTAGCCGCAAATCAACTGTCTCGATGCAACACTCAACAACCACAGCACCATCGCCAACCTCGCCGATCAGGCGACCCGATGTCTTTTCAACCCATTCATCCCCTATCCGTTGCGCTTCATCAACGATTCCAGCCACAGGCGCGTCGTCGAAAGACCTCCCCAGATCGGTGTCGCGCTTACCGCCGCTTACGACCTCGTTCGGAACGGTTCACTGGCCGTTAACCCATCCCATCCTTGGGTTTCCTCCCCTCATGGCTTCCAGGTGTGACAATGGGCCGCACCAACTCATAACTCCCGGAGGCGGCTTGCAATCACAGAACCGAGCTTCCATCTTCACCCGCATGACTCGCCGTGATTTCCTCCACACCACGGCCCTGGGGACCGGAGTGTGCCTTGCCGTTCCGCCGTTTTCGGTCGCCCGCGCGGCGTCGGCCGCTGGCGCGGCCTTGACCATAGCCGGCCTGCCTCGAGGGAGCGCGCCACCCCCCGTGGCCTTGCCGCATTTCCCCAGCCGGCTTCATGCTTACGTGTGGCGCAACTGGCAGTTGACGCCCCTGGCCCGCATGGCGCGCGCCATCGGGGCCAAAGAGTCCGACCTGCGCCGCCTGGGCCGGGCACTCGGCTTGCCTGAACAGCCCCGAATCACCCCCGAGGCGCAACGACGCTCGGCGCTGACGGTGATCCGGCGCAATTGGCACCTGCTCCCGTACGAGCAGTTGCTCGGCCTGCTGGACTGGACGCCCGAGCAAATGGCCTTCACGTTGCGTGAGGACGACTTTCTCTACATCAAACTCGGAAGCCTCAAGCCCAACTGCCCGCCGCTCCATTACACGCCGTCGGACGAGCGGACGGCCCAGCGGGAGCGGGAGATCGCCGGGCTCGTGCGCGACGCGTTCCCCGCCGGCCTTGCCCCCGGACGGGACCCGCTCTTCGGGTTCATCCCGCGGCTATCGACCGCGCCGCGTGCCCCAGCCAACGCCGGACCCGCGGAGCACTCGGCCTTCAACCCGCGTTATTGCTACTCGTACTTCGCCCTGTACGGCGACCCCTTGCTCGAGCGCTCCGCCGACCCGTATCCAGACGGCTACCTGGCGCGCATGGCCGCGGCGGGCGTGAACGGCGTGTGGCTTCAAGGCGTCCTCTCGAAGCTCGCCCTGTTCCCCTGGGAGCCGGCAACGAGCGCGCGCCATGAGGAACGCCTGGACAACCTGCGCAGGCTGGTCGCGCGGGCGCACAAGCACGGGATCGGCCTCTACCTTTACCTCAACGAACCGCGCGCGATGCCCCTGGCCTTCTACGGCGAACGCGCGCCCATGAAGGGAGTGGTCGAAGGCGACTACGCCGCGCTCTGCACCAGCGATCCCAAAGTGCAAGGGTATCTCCGGGATGCGGTCGCGGCGGTCTGCAAGGCGGTGCCTGATCTGGCGGGCCTGTTCACCATTACCGGCTCGGAGAACCTCACGCATTGCTGGTCGCACGGCAATGGCGCGGGCTGTCCACGCTGCGCGAAGCGCGCGCCGGCGGAAGTGATCGCCGAGTTGAACACGCTGTTCCGCGACGGCATCCGGCGTGGCGGCAGCCATGCGCAACTGATCGCGTGGGACTGGGGTTGGGCCGACGGGTGGGTCGAGGAGATCATCAAGCAACTCCCCAGCGACGCCGCGCTGATGACGGTGAGCGAGTGGGGCATCCCAATCCAGCGCGGCGGCGTGGCCAACACAGTGGGCGAATACTCGCTCTCGACCATCGGTCCCGGCGCGCGCGCGCAGCGGCACTGGGAGTGGGCACGAAAGCGCGGTTTGAAGACCCTCGCCAAAGTGCAACTGGGCAACACGTGGGAGTTGTCCGCGGTTCCCTACATACCGGCCGTCCAGAACGTGGCGCGGCACGCGGCGAACCTCCGCACCGCCGGTGTGAACGGCCTCATGCTGGGCTGGACGCTTGGGGGCTATCCGTCACCGAACCTCGAGGTGGTGGCGGAGTTGGGCGCGGGCAACACCTCGCTCACACCGGAGCTGGCCATGCTGCGCGTGGCGGAACGAAGGCACGGACCAACCCTGGCCGCGGCGGTGGCCGGGGCCTGGCGTGAATGCAGCGCTGCGTTCAGCGAGTTCCCGTTCCACGGGGGCCTGGTCTATAACGCCCCCATGCAGTTCGGCCCGAGCAACCTGCTCTGGGCCGAGCCGACCGGCTACCATGCCACGATGATCGGGTTCCCCTATGACGACCTGGACGGCTGGCGGCAGAACTATCCGGCGGAGGTTTTCATCGGCCAATTCGACAAAGTGGCCGCGGGCTTCGAGCACGCGTGCGCCGGGCTGAAGGCGGCCAGCGAGAGGGACCTGGCTAGCGCCAACCCGGCGCAACGGGAGGCCCTCGCGAGTGAACTCGATGTCATCGAGGCCGCGGCCATCCATTTTCGAACCACCGCCAACCAGGCGCGGTTCGTGCGGGCTCGGCGGGCGCTGGCCAGCGCGAAAGGCGGCGAGGAGGCCCGCGCGCCACTCGAGACCCTCGAGCAGGTGCTGCGGGACGAGGATGCGTTGGCGCGGCGCTTGCACGCCATTCAATGCCGCGACTCGCGCATCGGCTTCGAGGCCTCCAATCAATACTATTACGTCCCGCTCGATCTGGTGGAAAAAACGCTCAACTGCCGCCACCTGCTGGACCATTGGCTGCCCGAACTGCGCAGACGCTGGCCCGCCTGAGCCGCCAGCGCCGGGCAGGCGGTTGGTTGGGTGTGCGCGGGGCGCATTTGCGGTTTACTTGGGCGGGCGGGCTGATAGGGTGCATGCATGTCTGAGATCGTTGCGTTTGTCAACCGTGGGGCCTCGTCGGTTTCTCCGGCCATGGCGCAGAAAGTTCTGCGCCGCCTGCCGCTGTGGAAAGCGGAATTCACCCAGCTTCAAGTCCCCAAGTTCCCTCACCTGGTGGACCAGCTCGAGTTCCTTGCCGACGTAGTGGAAGACAGTTGCGAAGGCGCTTACCTCGAGCTGCCCTACCACGCGCTGGCGGCCGCCGTGTTTGCCTTGACGTACGCGCATCGGGAACTGGACCTGATCCCAGACCACATGGGCGAGCGGGGCCGGGCGGACGATTCGAGTGTGGTGCGCGCGGTGTTGATCCAGCACGAGAAGGCGTTCGCGCGGTATGCCGAGGCGCAGGGCGTGGACTGGCCGCGGATCGGCACCAAGGCGTAGCTCGGAGAGTGGCCCGCGAGTTTCTCAGCACCCGCGAGAAGGCCTTCCAGATCAACCTGGACCCGGCCAAATACGGGGCATTTGCGGAGATCGGAGCCGGCCAGGAGGTGGCCCGCTGGTTCTTCCGGGTCGGCGCGGCGGCCGGCACCATCGCCAAGACGATCTCCGCTTACGACATGAAGGTCAGCGACGCCATTTACGGCCCCTGCGAGCGCTACGTCAGCCGCCAGCGCCTCCAGACCATGCTGACCTACGAATACGATTTGCAGCACACGCGCCTGCACGCCCAGCGCGGCGCCACCACACGGTTCTTCGTCTTCGCCAACACGGTCGCTGCCCGCAGCTACCTGCGCCAGGACGACGCCCACGGCTGGATGGGCATCCGGTTTCAGACCCAGCCGCTCGCCCCCCCGTCGGACATCATCATCCATGTGCGCATGCTCGACCGGGAGAACCTCCAGCAACAGGAGGCCCTCGGCATCATGGGGGTGAATCTCGTCCATTCCGCCCTCTACTTGTTCGGCCAGCCCGAGGTGCTCGTCGGCGCGCTCATGGACAACCTCAGCGCCGAGCGCATCGAGGTGGACATGATCAAGTTCTCCGGCCCCGACTTTCCGCGTGTCGATAACCGGCTCATGGCGCTGCAACTGGTGCAGCAAGGCCTGACCAACGCCGCCATGTTCACCGCCGACGGCGAGGTCGTGCAAGCGGCCGAGGTCCTGCACAAGAAGGCCATTCTGGTCGAGCGCGGCCGCTTCCGCCCCATCACCCGCGCCACGGCCGACATGCTCGATTGCGCCTGGAACGAGTTCCGCCGCGAGCCGGGCGTTGCGGGCGGCGATCCGCTCGTGCTGATGGAGATGACGCTCAAGAACCTCGCCGAGGGCGGTGTCATCGATCACCGCGACTTCCTGGATCGCGTCGATATTCTGGGCTCGTTGGGGCGCACCGTGTTGATTTCGAACTACGGCGAATTCTACCGGCTGGCGGGCTACCTGTTCCGCTACACCAAGAACCTGATCGGCATCGTGCTCGGGGTGCCCACCTTGCACGAAATCTTCGAAGAGAAATACTACGCCGACCTGGAAGGCGGCATCCTCGAATCGTTCGGCCGCTTGTTCAAGAACGCCCTCAAGCTCTACGTCTATCCCTCGCGCGACCCGGCCACGGGCGCGCTCACCACCGCCGAGAACCTGCGCGTGGCGCCGCACCTCCGGCACCTGTATCTCTATCTCATGGAGAACCACTGCATCCAGAGCCTCCGCGACATCCATGCCGAGTATCTCGGCATCTTCTCGGACGATGTCCTGGCGCGCATCAAGCGCGGCGACGCCACCTGGGAGGACATGGTCCCGCCCCAGGTCGCGCGCATGATCAAGGAACGCCGTCTCTTCGGGCACCCTGGCTGAGCCGCGGGATTCCGGGCTTGTCTCGAGGCGCCAGAAGGTGGACCCTTTTGAAAGATCAGCCGCCCTTTAATGCTATGGACCTCTCGAGACGCTCCTTCCTGGCCAGCTCGGCGCTGGCCATCACCGCCGGCACCGTGGTCTCACGGCGCGGTATTGCCCAGGCGCCCACAGCCCCGGCGGGAAGTGAACTGCCGCTGCTGGTCTCGACCTGGCCCTTCGGCAAGGCGGCCAACGACGCGGGCCTGAAGGTCCTCCTGGCGGGCGGCTCGGCACTCGACGCGGTCGAGCAAGGCATCGGGGTCGTCGAGGCCGATGCGCACAATGCCTCCGTGGGCCTCGGTGGCCGGCCCAACGCCGCGGGCGTGGTGCAATTGGATGCCTGCATCATGTCCGGCCTGGGCCACCGTGGCGGCAGCGTGGCGGCCCTCGAGGGCATCCGCCACCCAATCTCGGTCGCCCGGCGCGTCATGGAGACCACGCCCCACGTCATGCTCGTCGGCGAGGGCGCCCGCATGTTCGCGCTCGAGGAAGGATTCGAGTCGGTTCGGACCGACGCCCAGGACCACGAACGCCACGCGGCCTGGCACCGGAAGCGGGCCGCCGAGCGAAAGAACGCCCCGGCCCCGCCAGGCAAAAACCACGACACCATCGCACTGGTTGTCCTGGGCGCGGACCGGCAGATCGCCGGGGGGTGCTCGACGAGCGGCTTGGGCAACAAACTGCCCGGGCGTGTGGGCGACTCGCCCATCCTGGGCAGCGGCCTGTATGTGGATAACGAAGTGGGGGCAGCCGGCGCGACAGGCATTGGCGAGAACGTGATGCGGTATTGCGGATCGTTCATGGTGGTGGAGTACATGCGCCAGGGGTTGCACCCGCAGGAGGCCTGTATCGAGACGATCCGCCGCATCGCCCGCCAGGACCCGAAGGGCTTGGATTTGAGCATCAACTTCGTGGCCCTGGACAAACAGGGCCGCTACGGCGCCGCGGGGACCGGCCAGGGCTTCCCCTACTCGGTCACCACCCGCCTGAGCAGCCGGGTTCTGCAAAGCCCGGGCGTGAATCAACCCGCCGGCGCGCCCGCCGCGGCCAGACCTTGAGGGATGGTGACCGGCGCCTCCCCAACGGCTCGAGCACTGGACCGTCTGCCTGCCACCCGCACGGCACAGGATGAAACTAACATTTCTATTGACAATCGCGGCCATCCAGAGCGCCGCCCCGCTCCCCGGATGGTGCGCCGAAACCGCAGGGCCGGCGCCCGTCGCGATCACGGTGCGAGTCGATCAGCCCGGCGCGGCGCCCACCGAGTTCGGCGTGTTCTTCGAGGACATCAACTACGGCGCGGATGGCGGTTTGTATCCCGAGAAGGTCAAGAACCGGTCGTTCGAGTTCACCGACCCTCTGATGGGGTGGACGGAAGTCTCCCGCTCCGGGGCCACCGGCGCCCGCACGATCCGTGACGACCGCCCGTGGCACGCCAACAGCCCGCACTACCTTCGCCTGACCACGGAAAACGCCGCGGGCGGATACGGCGCCGCCAACGAGGGATTCTTCGGCATGGGAGTCCGGCGCGGCGAGGAACTCCGATTCTCGGTCCGCGCCCGTTCCTCCGGCGCTGCGCCGCCCGTGCTGCTGGTCGAACTGCGCGATCCCGCCGGGAAGCCGCTCGCCGAGGCGCCGTTGAAGGGCTTCACCCCCGAGTGGGGCGAGTATCGCTGCGCGCTGCGCCCTTCGGCCACCGAGCCGAAGGCTCGGCTCCAGATAGTCCTCGCAGGCCCCGGCGCGCTGGACCTCGATGAGGTCTCCCTTTTCCCACGCGACACCTGGAAGCGCCGTCCCAACGGTTTGCGCGCCGACCTGGTGCAGTTGCTGGCGGACATGAAGCCGGCCTTCATGCGGTTCCCGGGCGGGTGCATTGTCGAGGGCCGCCACCTCTCGACGCGCTACCAGTGGAAGACCACCATCGGCAAGCTCGAGGAGCGGCGGCTGATCATCAACCGCTGGAACGATGAGTTCAAACACCGCCCCGCGCCGGACTATTTCCAGTCGTTCGGGCTGGGCTTCGGGGAGTTCTTTCAGCTTTGCGACGACATCGAAGCAAAGCCGCTGCCGATCCTCAACTGCGGCATGGCCTGCCAGTTCAACTCGGGCGAGCTGGCGCCGATGGATCAGCTCGATCCCTACGTTCAAGACGCGCTGGACCTGGTCGAGTTCGCCAACGGCCCGGCGGCCAGCCCGTGGGGCGCGCGCCGTGCCGAAATGGGACACCCCGCGCCGTTCAACCTGACCCGGCTGGGCGTGGGCAACGAGCAATGGGGCCCGCAGTACATCGAGCGCTACGCGGTGTTCGCCCGTGCCCTCAAGGCCCGTTATCCCGCCCTCGAATTGATCTCCGGCGCGGGGCCCAGCCCGGGTGATGATCGGTTCCATTTCGCCTGGCCCAAGCTGCGCGAACTCAAGGCGGACATCGTGGATGAGCATTGCTATGACCGGCCGGATTGGTTTTTCAAGAACGCCGGGCGTTATGACAACTACGAGCGCACTGGCCCAAAGGTGTTCATGGGCGAATACGCGGCGCAAAGCGTCAAAGTGGTCAGCCCGGAAAACCGCAACGACTGGGAGTGCGCCCTGGCGGAAGCGGCTTTTATGACCGGACTCGAGCGCAACGGCGAGGTCGTAGTGATGGCTTCGTATGCGCCGCTCTTCGCCCACGTCGAAGGTTGGCAATGGACCCCGAACCTGATCTGGTTCGACAACCTGCGGTCCTTTGGCACACCGAGCTACTACGTGCAGCAACTCTTCGGCCGCCATCGCGGCACACAGCTGCTGCCGGTGAACCTGTCCGCGCCCGAGGGCTCCCGGGTGTACGCCAGCGCCGCCCGCGACAGCCAGACCCGCGATGTCATCCTGAAAATAGTCAATGCCGCCCCCGCTCCGCAAAGGGTGTTGTTCAGGCTCGCGGGGGCCCGCGGCGTCGAGCGCACCGCCAGGTTGCTGGTGCTGGCCAGTGACGACCTCAAGGCCGAGAACAGCCTGGATCATCCCACGCGTGTCGCACCCCAGCCCGCGAGCGCGCCGGCAGGCGGCCCCGAGTTCGCCTGCACGCTCGCCGGCCAGTCCTTGACCGTCCTGCGCGTGGCATGCGAGGCCCGGTAGCCCTGCGGTCGGCCAGCCTTCAGAACTGGAAGTAAATGAAGGGGACGGCTTGCTTTTTCCAGAACAGGAGGATCGTCCACAGCAGCACGCCTTGGAGCGTGAAGCGCGCCCAGGCGGGCAGCGTCAGCGGCGCCAGCAGATTGTTCGTCCTGGCCTGCCAAAACTGCACCGCCACCAGCGGGAGCGCAAAGGCCACCAGGTTCAGAACGTAGCTCCCGAACCACGCCGGCGTCCCGAAGTGGCCCAAGGCGCGCGTGAGGGCGATGACTTGCTCGAGGGATCCGGCGCGAAACAGGAGCCAGCCGTAGAACACGAAAAGCATCGTCAGCGCCCAGGCCCAGCGAGACGGCTGCCGATCGAGGGCGGCGGCGTTCAGACCGGGCGGTTGCGTGGCCGCGCGGTTCGCGGACCACACCCGGTGCACCAGCAACCCGAACCCATGCCACGCTCCCCAGAGCACGAAGTTCCACGCCGCCCCGTGCCAAAGCCCGCCCAGGAGCATGGTCAACAGGAGGTTGAGGCTGACGCGGGCAGTGCTGCCGCGGTTGCCGCCCAGGCTGATGTAGAGATAGTCCCGCAGCCAGCTCGAGAGGCTGATGTGCCAGCGGCGCCAGAACTCGCGCACGTTGGCTGCCAGGTACGGGAGGTTGAAGTTCAGCCGCAAGTCGAACCCCAGCACGCGCGCCAGGCCGCGCGCGATGTCGGAGTAACCGGAGAAATCGCCGTAGATCTGCAGGCCAAACGCGAGGGTGCCCAGGACCACCATCGGACCGGAGTCCGCCGGGTGCTGGAAGACCAAGTCCACCAGCGGCGCGAGGTTATCGGCGACCACGACCTTCTTGAACATGCCCCAAATCATGAGCCAGATGCCCTCGGCGAGCATCCCGGCGGTGATGACGCGCGTGGTCTCGAACTGCGGCAACAGATGCGTGCCGCGCTCGATCGGGCCAGCCACCAGTTGGGGAAAGAACGAGACGTAGGCCAGGAAGTTCAGGAGATTCCGGGTCGGGACAAGCTTCCGCCGATAAACGTCCAGCGCGTAGCTGAGGGTCTGGAAGGTGTAGAACGAGATGCCCACCGGCAGGACGATGTTCCACGTTCGCGCCGTGGTGTTGACCCCGAGGTGGGTCAGCAGGACCACGCAGGAGTCAACGAAGAAATTGTAGTACTTGAAGAAGCCCAGCAAACCCAGGTTCCCCGCCAGGCTCAGCGCGATCCACCAGCGGCGCCGGCGTGGGTCCTCGGTGGCGCCCAGGCCGCGGCCCACCGTGTAATCCAGCAGGCTCGAGAAAAGGAGCAACGACAGAAACCGGTAGTCCCACCAGCCGTAGAACACATAACTCGCGGCAACGACCAGGAGATTGCGCGCCGCCAGATGCCGTCGGACCAGGTAATAAAGAAGCAGGAACGCCGCGAAGAACTTGAAGAAGACGGCGGAGTTAAACAGCATCGTGCTTGCCGATTTTCGTGCGCAAACGTTTGACCCGGCTGCAAGTTGGGTTACTGTAGAGACAGGCCGTCATCAGTGGCGAGGCAAATCCGAGTCCGTGGCGGCCCGCAGGTCAATGCGTCCGGCGTCGCGCGCCGGGACGCAAGAGTGGTTGTGTTTCGACTGAAGGGCATGTCCAAAACCAGCAGTGGATTTCCGGGGAACGCATCCGCCCAACGTGTTTCGCGGCTCCCACGGCGGCGGGTGTTGGGCAGGCAGGGGGGGGCGAGGCTGCCGGGCTTCACGTTGATCGAGCTCCTGGTGGTGATCGCCATCATCGGGCTGCTGGCCAGCATGTTGATGCCCGCTCTCAGCGGCGCCAAAGCGCGCTCGAAGCAGGTCCAGTGCCTCAATAACCTCAAACAGATTGGCGTGGCCACCCTCATCTACTCGCAGGACAACCTCGGCCTGACCTTTATCGAGAACCCATTGCGCCCGACCAACACGTGGGCCGCTTTGCTCAGCACCAACCAGAACCTGCGCACGCCGGAACTGTTCCTTTGTCCCACCTACCCGCCGCGCCAGTTTTCGAACTGGTTCCGCACGTACGGCGTGCGCCTGGACCCGCCCACCAACTACTCGAAGCTGGTGTTCGACACCCGGGAGCTTTTCCTGCGCACGGACACCATCCTTAATCCCCTCGAATACCTGCACGTAGCGGACACCACCAGTCGCGGGCGCTCGGGCATCGGCGCGCAGCAGTACTATTACTTCCGCGCGGAGAATGAGAACGAAGTTCATGCCCGCCACGCGCAGAAGGCCAACGGGCTCTTCATCGACGGCCACGTGGAAAGCTGCGTGCGCCGGCGGTTGGAGACCCTGGGTATCAGCGCACTCTATGACATCGACACCGTGCCAGGATATTTTTAGCCAGGTGTCTGGCGTCCGGCCACCGCCGCCGGGGAGTCGGGGCACACCGCCCTGCCCTGCCCTCGAACACTGACCCTGCTCGTTGTCCTGGCGTGAGCTTGAACTCAAGGGCGCTTGCGGTGGTGATCCTGGCTGGGGTTGCCGCGGTCGCAGGCTGGCGTTTGTTCAGCTCGCCCGAACGTGCGGTGCGGAACAAGGCGCTGGCGCGGCGGGAGATCGCCACCCGGGTCCTGGGTGAGGAAGTGGCCGCCCAGCTTGCCTCCGGACAGGCGATCATCCTCTCGAACCCCTTCACGCAAAAGCCCGGCCAGGCAGCCGAGGTTTACGCGTTCGAGCAAGCGGGCATTGCCGGCTTGAAGAAAGGCTGGAGCGACAAGGTGCGGCTAGCGGCGGTGGTCTTCCCCGAATTGAGCACGGCGGCGCTCCAGAACCCGGAAACGGTGCCCATCGACCCGGACAGCAAGACGCCGCTGAGTTTCCTGACCGCGCAGAGGGCATGGGATGGGGTGCTCGAGCAGCATCAGGGCGTCGATGTGTTCGTGAGTCTGATCGGCCTGCCATTGGACCTCCAGGGGCTCGAGGTCTGGCGCCGGCCCAAGCCCAAGATCGCCCTGCTCCTGCCGGACCTGCGCATGGCCGGCGGACTCGCCTCGGTGCGCGACGCTTTCCAGCGCGGCAAACTCCTCGCCCTTGTATTGAACAAGCCCGGCGCGCCGGCCGAGGCCGCCGCACTGGATCGCGATTACCGGGTGGAATTCGAGCGCCGCTTCGTGCTGGTGACAGCCCGCAACTTCAACGACATGGTGCGCGCCTACCCGCGCGCCTTCTAGCCCGGCTACTCTCGCGGCGGGAACTCGAAGCCCACCTTCGCGTCTTCCCCCAGCACCAGGTAGGCGGAGAATGGACGCCCAGCCTTCGAGATGAACTTGTCCAGCAGGTCCGTCCGGCCCTGCGCCAGGAGTTTGGCCGCCTGGGCCCGGTCCAGCGCCCGGGAAAGGATCAGACGGCCGGCGCGGAACTTGCAGGGCGCGGTCTTGGCGAAGGCCATTTCGCAAAGGTAGTGCTGCTCCGTCTCGAAGATGCGGGCGCCGCATTTCGGGCATTTGCCGACCGGTTCTTGCCCGGTGAAATCCGGCGGCGCAACCGGTTCCCGCCGCTTGCCGGTCTTGGCGGCGCCCGATTTGGCGCGTTCGGGCCGCGGCTCGAAGGCAAAACTGACCTTGCCCTCCTTCTCGATCACCAGGTAAGCGGCGAACGGACGGCCCTTTTTCGAGATAAACTTCGGCAGCAGATCGGTCTTCCCGGTGGCCAGGAGCTTGCGCATCTGCTCGGCCTCGATCGTTTGTTGGAGGATCACCTTGCCGGAACGGAACGTGCAAGACCGGGCCGGGCCCACCCCTTTTTCGCATGTGTAGTTCATGCCGTTCTCGAACACCCCCGCGCCGCACTTGGGGCACTTCCCCAGTGGCTCCTGCTTGCTGAAATCCACTGCCGCCGCCGCGCCGCCGGGCGCGCCCGCATCGTTCTGTCCAAAATCGAACTCCGCCTTCAGCTCGGGGCTCAGCTTGATGATGGCCGAAAACGGCCGGCCGAGTTTGCTCCGAAAACCGGTCAGCGGCCCCAGTGTGCGCTTGACCAGCAACTCCTCGATCTCGGCCGGCTCGAA
>Ga0233425_10002199_pt1 | contig 39474 bp, 36 predicted proteins | sample Watercolumn_Towu_2_FD_181712 | JGI IMG/M metagenome (GOLD analysis project Ga0233425, IMG submission 181712) | Freshwater microbial communities from Lake Towuti, South Sulawesi, Indonesia - Watercolumn_Towuti2014_140_MG | ecosystem: Environmental > Aquatic > Freshwater > Lake | place... | reverse complement strand
GCTTGATCCTGAATTCTGCCGGTGAAAATTCAAATCGTTTTGCAGTCATATGGATATTTTGAACAGGTGCATCAGGCGGCATTCCTTTTAAGAACGTATCTTTTTGTACAGATGCACATCCAGAGAGAATAAAGAAGCAGAGCAGTAAAATTTTGTATTTCATGGTTTGTAATCCTCCTATTTCTTTTGCAGTCTTAGTCCAACTTCGGCAAGTCTACACCCCAGGGCACGGCAAATTGCGGCTTCCTGCGGGTCTATTTCGCGCTTGCTGTCGAGTCCTGCAATATGGCCGGGTCCGTATGGAGAACCGCCGCCCTGGGTCGTAAAAAGGTCTTTGACGGAGTAAGGGACTCCTACAAGGATCATTCCGAGATGCAGCAGGGGGGCCATCAGTGTAAGGATTGTCGTCTCCTGTCCCCCGTGAAGGCTTGCTGTAGAGACGAAGACACTGGCCGGTTTGCCTTCCAGTTCCCCTGCGAACCATAACGATGTGAGTTGGTCTATCTGGTTTTTTAGTTGTGCAGACACGTTTCCAAACCGTGTCGGAGTTCCGAAGGCGATAGCGCCTGCCTCTCTGAAGTCATCCAGCGTAACCAGGGGTACGTCTTTCTGCATCTGTTTGCCTGCCTTCATATCATCACGCGATTCAATGACAGACAGGGGGATCAGTTCGGGCACTGTGCGGACGACCGGTTCTGCCCCTTTAACTTCCCTGACGCCTTCTGCTACTAGTTTTGCCATCTTATAGACGTTGCCATACGTGCTGTAGTAAACGATTAGCACTTTCATGGGATTTTCTCTCCTTTCTTGTGCAGGTTCGATTCGGAACCACAGATTTCACAGATTACACAGATTAAGAATGCGCGCAAGCAGATAGTATCAGATTGTAAGGATGTATAATAAATCTGTTAGGTTGTGTGTGTAGTAAAGAAAAGATTTTAGTTTTTGAGCGTGGGTTTTAACCATTATCAATTTGATATTGTTCACCATCTAAAATTCCCGTTTTTTAAGTTCATAAATTAAACATTCTTTTAAACAGTTCATCCCGAATTTTGAATTTTATATAATTACGTTCCATCTTAAAACTCTTTACTTCTATATAATCACTTGTATTCAATTCAAGGGGTTCTTTGGTGAAAATTGTACCGAAAAAATTAACAAACACAAATTTTTCTACACTGATTGGTCGAGTCCAATTGCATTCATCATGTCTAACGTTATACATATATGGATATCCGTCTGGAGATTGATCAGAAGAAACTCGCTTGTCGCAAAACAGGATGCAATCAATATTGTTAATGCGTGCTTTTGTCATATTTCATATTTAACAACAATCTTAAGTATAGAAATACTTTTAGAGTTTTATAGCCCTATCGAACACTTCCTCATAGGATATGAATCCAGTTCTATTACGAATAGGTGTAAACGTCGAATAGGAAAATAATTTTGTATCGAATTCATTTTTTCTAACAGAGTCTGCAACAACAAAAAAATGTGTATAAAAATCCCGAAGTTCCATAAATTTTAATAACGAATTTTGTATTGGCGTAGAATGGTCTACTTCAAAGAAATTAGCAGGCATATTTCTTTCGTTAAACCAGGTAACATCAACTGTTTTGGCTCTCTGAAGTATATGATCATAACCAAATCTGTAAATATTAGACAGAGTTGTCATATCACAAAGTTTCTTACCCAAGTATAATTTGTTTTTGTCTTGGTTTGGAATAAATGTTTGATAACCTTTTAAATTTCCTATTTCGACAAGCTGTCCTTGGTAGTATGTATGATTGTCTTCTTCCTGTGCTGATTTTGGCAGATTTTTGGCTGGTAAGATTTCTGGTGGTAATTTGTCTTTGTATGTCAACAAAGCCCATAAACCGGGTCTTATTTTAAAGAAATATCGTTTATCTTGAACAATTCTGCGGATACTTGCGAAAGGAGTTTTTGTTTTCCATTCACAACCTTCAACTTTCAATACACGCTGATTTAAAAAGCCAAGAGTAGCATAACCGCCATTTTCTTCCATAACTTTTTTAACGGCTTCGTATTGTTTCATAGTATAGGTTTTAATTGCTTTTTAATAATATTCCAACGAACTTTCTGGCAAGTGTGGATGGAATAATTAAAAACATTTTATTTCTACAGAAAGGGTCAAGAATCAAATCGCCTTTTTTAGTAGATGCCAAAATTATTCTTTTTAAAAGTTCAATGGGTCTTTTTATGATGTGCTTTCCAAAAGACAGATATAACTTGGGAATATTTAAAGCCTTTGTAGGTTTTATTTGGCTTATTCTTTCTTCTTCAACGTCAAATTTCCATAAATTTCTCATTTGTTTTCCATTGTTAGACTTCTTCGTCAATTGATAATCAAAGTAATGTTTGCTCTTTTGATTTTTTGCGGCCCATATGAATATTTCTGTAGATTGAGTAAGGTATTTGTGAGATGGATTTGGTGAAGCGTTGCGTTTATACCAGATAATGTCGTTGAGTATCTTGTATCCAAGTTCTTGCATGGCGTACCCAACTGAATAAATTATGTGAGTTGTCCCGGAAACCCAGATAGTCCCATTAGACTTTAAAACACGCTGGCAGGCCCGGAGCCAATCGAGGGTAAACTTATGATTTTCTTCCACACCTTTCGATTTGTCCCATTTACCCTTATTTACAGAAACCATTCGACCTGCATGACAGGTAATTCCACCATTTGAGAGAAAATACGGAGGATCAGCAAAGATCATGTCAACACTATTTTCCCTTGCCTGATTCAGTATTTCTATGCAGTCACCTTTGAGTAATCTTACTGAATGTTCTGGATTGTCGTAGTAAATGGTAAAAGGTTTGTTGTCACCATATTCGGCTGTTTCTTCAGATATATAAAATTCAATTGGGGTTTTGGGAAGACCGGGACTTACTATCTTTTTTAGTCTGCTTTTATTTTCCTTTTTTTGATTTGAATAATTTGATTTTTTATGCATCGTTTTACTCAATCAATGAAAGACCGCCAAAAATAACTCCTGATGATAGATTTAAACCATATATTAAGAGTTTTAATTGACATTCGCAAGCTTTCTTTTGGATAAGTTGTATTGAAGAATTAAACAGGATTTTACTGTGGATAGTATTTGCATGCAAGAAAGATGTTTGCTTAAATTTATAACATCGCAGGGTTGCTCTGCAAGGATTTTATGTTAAAATAGCGAAGTATTGTATTAGGGTAAGTTATGATTTGAGGGACGTAATTATGGGTGAATTCAGCGCATTCGGCAAGATTTTAATATTTTTTGGGATCATTATGATTGTCATGGGCGGACTGTTTTTATTCGGCAGCAAGATCCCTTTTATTGGAAGGCTTCCCGGCGATATTGCCATACAAAAGAAAACCTTTAGTTTTTACTTTCCCATAACCACCAGCATTATTATCAGCATCATCCTCTCCTTCCTTATGTGGCTATTCAGCAGGCGATAGAACAAGTTTACCGCAGAGCGCTGAGGACGCGGAGAAAATAGAAATCAGGACGATGTGAGGATGAGAAGTCTGAATTGAACTATGTGCGGGGCGCGATGTGTGAAGTACGATTTTCAATCACATGTCTAAAGTCTCAAATTGCAAATCACGAATCGAAATTTTACCCCACAAAAATATCAATTAAGGTTACCCCCATGAGTCCCATGCTGATAATCCCATTAACCGTAAAAAATGCGGTATTAACCCTGGACAGGTCTTTGGGTTTTACCAGTGAATGTTCATACAGAAGCAATGCGGCAACGACATATACCCCTATTGAGTAAATAATACTCAGGCTCGTATATCGGGGTAATAGAAGAAGTATCCCCACCATGAAAAGGTGCAATGTACCCGAAAGTATTAACGCCCCCTTAACGCCTAATCTCCTGGGTATTGAGTGTAGTCCCGATTTCACGTCATGCTCCACGTCCTGACATGCGTAGATGATGTCAAATCCCGCAGTCCACAAAACTACGGCTAATGCCAACAAAATTGGCGTAGTTGCCAGTGTTCCTTGTATTCCTACCCATGCGCCAATAGGGGAAAGCGCTAATGCAAGACCGAGGACGAAATGGGATAAATGGGTAAACCGCTTTGTGTATGAGTATCCAAAGACGATGAGAATGGCCAGGGGAGACATATACAAGGCGAGACGATTGAGCAGCCATGCGCAGAGTATGAAAAGTGCGACGCACAGGATGGTAAACATCCACATGTTCGTCCTCCCGATTTTCTTTTGGAGGGCAACGCGATAGGTCGTTCTCGGATTATTGACGTCATAATGAGTATCGACCAACCGATTAAAAGACATGGCAGCGCTGCGCGCCGTTACCAGCGCAGCAATGATTAATAGCAATTGTTTTGTGCCGGGCATGCCGCTCGCTGCAAGAAATGCACTCATCACGGCAAAAGGAAAAGAAAATATCGTGTGCGAGAACTTAATCAGGTTTAACAGGGTAGTAATCTTTTGAAGTAAGCGTGAAAAGCCCATTTTTTACCTTAACCAAACTGAAAGTTGTTAGATAAAAGTTTAAGATTAGAAATTATAGTAACCAATAGTTTATTAATCAAGGATGTAATCGATAACGTGTTAACAGTAAAATGCGTCTGCCATAGTGACAGCAATAAACGTTCATTGACCTTAAAAGTGTCAAAATGACAACAATGAAAACGATTGATAAGTATGGTAAAAATTTGTAAAATAATTTCAGAAAAATTTAAAATTCAAATTTTGTGTAATAGCAAGTAATTATCTTATAAAGGAATAGGATTATTTTGTGCTATCATGAATTGTGTAGTATGGATTTGATGACTTAACTCCTCTATTTAGAAAAGTTATAATCCTTTGCATGGTATATAATTTGCTAAAATTCCAATCATAAATTCTATAAAGTAATTGAGGATTTACATTATGATGGCATTTTTAGACCCGCGTGCGGGGCATTATTCACTTCTCATAACGGATGACGATGCGTCATGTCGTGATAGTTTAAGAGACGTATTTGAACTGAAGGGTTACACGACCTACCTTGCCAGTTGCGGTCGCGAGGCGGTAAAGATAGCCAGAAGTGAAGAATTGCATTTGTTAATTTTGGATGCGCACCTTCCTGATTATAGCGGTCTTGAGACGTTCAAGATCATCAGGAACGAAATCAGGGTTGCCATACCCTGTATTTTTATGTCAGGCGACATAACAAGAGAGCTCCAAATAGATCTTATCAGTGTAGATGCTTACACGTTGATACCCAAACCGATTAACGTTAACATCATGCGTGATTCCGTTGAACAAGTCATTGCGAAATACTATTGGAAATAACGTAATAGTTCACCGCAAAGGCGCAAAGAGCGCAAAGGTATTATTTTTTAGAAAGCTGAAAATTTCTGAAAAACTTTGTGATTTTGTTATAGAAGATAATTCTTCTGTTAAGTTTTTTTCTCTTTTTTAAAGTTTTTCCTTTGCGTCCTTTGCGCCTTTGCGGTGGGCTGAATTGTTACAATAAAGTGTTGATAATGGTTTTTAGTGGTGTATAAGTTATAGAAAGGAGTGGTTCGAGGTATGAATGTAAGGCCATTAGGAGAAAAGGTGTTAATAAAAAGGGTTGAGGCGGAGGGAAAGACAGCGGGCGGTATTGTATTACCCGATACGGCAAAAGAAAAACCAAAAGAAGGCAAGGTTGTCGCCCTTGGAGATGGGAAGGTATTGAAGAGCGGGGAACGGGCCAAATTTCAGATAAAAAAGGGCGACAGGGTGTTATTCAGTTCTTACGGCGGCACCGAAGTGAGGATTGATGGTGAGGATTACCTGTTAATGTCTGAAGACGATATTCTGGCTGTAATAGAATGATATTTTAGGAGGTAGTGATGGCTGCAAAAAAGATAATCTATGGACATGATGCAAGCGAGGCCGTAAAGAACGGTATCAAAAAATTATCGAGAGCCGTTAAGGTTACTCTGGGACCGAAAGGCCGTAATGTTGTTATTGAAAAAAGTTTTGGATCACCCGTTGTGATTAACGATGGTGTTACCGTTGCAAAGGAGATCGAGCTTGAAGACCCTTACGAGGACATGGGCGCCAAGATGGTCAAAGAGGCTGCTTCAAAAACAAATGATATGGTAGGAGACGGTACATCAACGGCAACACTCCTGGCTGAAGCGATATTTGAGGAAGGCATCAAGAATATTACGGCTGGAGCAAACCCTGTGGACATTAAACATGGTATTGAAAAGGCTGTGGATGCCCTGTCAAAAGAGCTTACAAGGATGAGCATCAAGGTAGGGGGGAAAAAGGAGATTACCCAAATTGCCACAATTGCAGCAAATAACGACGAAGAGATTGGCAACCAAATAGCGGACGCCATGGAAAAGGTTGGTAAGGATGGCGTTATTACGGTAGAAGAGGGGAAAAGCCTGAAAACGACGGTTGATTTAGTCGAAGGGATGCAATTCGACAGAGGCTATTCATCTCCCTATTTTGTTACATCTCCCGAGACCATGGAGGCTGTGTTTGAAAACCCCTATATACTGATACACGAAAAGAAATTGTCGGTCATCAAAGAGCTTGTCCCTTTATTGGAAAAGATTGCAAAGTCGGGCAAGGCCTTGATTATTATTGCTGAGGATATCGAGGGGGAGGCGCTCAGCACACTCGTCGTCAATAAACTCCGCGGTACCTTACAGTGTGTCGCTGTCAAGTCGCCTGGGTTTGGCGATAGAAGGAAGGAGATGTTAGGCGATATTGCCGCCCTTACCGGTGGCAAGGCGTTGTTTGAAGATTTGGGCATACAACTTACCGGCGTTCAACTAACCGACCTGGGCAGGGCAAAGAAGGTGGTTATTGACAAGGATACGACAACGATAATTGAAGGGGCGGGAGATACCAAAGAAGTCCAGGGAAGAATTTCACAGATCAAGGCAGAGATAAGCACAACGACTTCAGATTATGATCGGGAAAAATTGCAGGAACGGCTTGCAAAGCTTTCTGGTGGAATTTCGCGGATCAATGTCGGCGCTGCTACTGAGGCGGAAATGAAGGAAAAGAAGTCCCGTGTGGAAGATGCGGTGCATGCCACGAGGGCTGCCGTGGAAGAAGGCATCCTGCCGGGCGGCGGAGTTGCGTTGATAAGGGCATCGAAGGTTTTGGATTCGGTACCAATCAGGGGTGACGAGAAGACAGGAGTGGGTATTGTCCGAATGGCTATCGAAAGACCCGTTCAGCAGATTGCTGAGAATGCCGGTCTGGAAGGCGCTGTTATATTACAGAAGGTAAAAGAGGGTGCGGGTAATTTTGGGTATGATGCCTTTGGTGAGAAATTTACGGATATGGTAGAAGCCGGTATCGTCGATGCGTCAAAAGTTGTAAAAACGGCATTACAAAATGGCGCCAGCATTGCGGCCTTGCTCTTAACGACCAATGCCGTCATTGGGGAAATCCCGGAAGAGAAAGAACCTGCCGGAACACCTCCGTGCGGACATAGACATTAATTGTGTTCAGGACACAGACGTTTTGAGCAAATTTACCCCTCTCTTTCTCCCCTTCGCAAGGGGAGAAGAAGTAAGGCGAACTGCAGTTCGCTTTACTGCGTAATGCAAAACTTGCTAAAACTTGTCCGCATGAAAGTCGTCCTCGTAAAAACGGGGAATGAGGACAAGAAGTTTTTATTCTGTATTTGTCTGTGTGTGAAAATTATGAAAAAGGCGTTAGACTTGAAATAGTCAACGCCTTTTTTTATTAATGATTGATTTTTATTCCATTAGTATTAAAATACCGAAAAGTAACGAATGTGATTTAGCTGTTTTCGTGTATTTCGCGGGTAATATTGAAAACTCCTTAGCGTGAACTTATGTCCACAACCGACCGTCACAATAAGTACCAATCTCCGCTTTCTGAACGCTATGCCAGCAAGGAGATGTGCTACATCTTTTCTGATCAATATAAATTCAGCGCCTGGCGGAAACTCTGGGTTGCGCTTGCGGAGGCGCAGCATGAGCTTGGTCTAAAAACTATTACCAGCGATCAGATCGATGAAATGAGATGTTTTCAGGACACGATCAACTTTGACGTTGCGCGTGAATACGAGAAGAAACTCAGACACGATGTGATGTCACACATTCATGCCTATGGAGAGCAGTGTCCAAAGGCAAGGCCGATTATCCATCTGGGCGCAACCAGCGCTTACGTGCAGGACAATACCGATCTCATACAGATGAAGGAAGGGCTGCGTATTATCCTTGCAAAACTGATAAACATTGTAAGCATCCTTTCAAATCAGGCGATTAAATATAAAGACCTTGCCACCTTGAGTTTCACCCATTTCCAGCCGGCTCAGCCGACAACACTGGGTAAACGGATGTGTTTATGGATACAGGATTTTATTTTCGATATTGAAGAAATCGAGATGCGGATCAAGGGTTTGCGGTTTCATGGCGTTAAGGGTACGACAGGCACGCAGGCCAGCTTTATGGCGCTCTTTCATGACAATGCCGAGAAGGTAAAAAAGCTGGATGAACTTGTTACCAGGAAGATGGGCTTTGATGGTTATTATCCGGTAACGGGGCAGACCTACAGTCGGAAAATTGACAGTCAGATTATATTCAGCCTGGCGGGTATTGCACAATCTGCCCATAAATTTTCCAATGATATGCGGTTGTTACAACATCTGAAAGAAATAGAGGAACCATTCGAGGAAGAGCAGATCGGTTCGTCTGCCATGGCTTACAAGAGAAACCCTATGCGGTGCGAGCGCATAGCTGCCCTTGCACGTTACGTACTCTGCAACTGTTTGAATCCGGCATTTACAGCCGCTGCCCAGTGGTTTGAAAGGACGCTGGACGATTCTGCCAACAAGAGAATTTCTGTCCCTGAAACATTCCTTGCCATTGATGGCATATTAAACATTGTTTTAAATGTTGTGTCCGGATTCAGTGTATATCCCTCCGTTATCAGCAGGCATCTTGCCGATGAACTACCTTTCATGATAACCGAAAACATCCTCATGGAGGCTGTGAATGTTGGCGGTGACCGCCAGGAACTCCACGAAAAGATTCGTAAGCATGCGATGGAAGCTGCCCGGAGAACAAAAGAGGAAGGCAAGGAAAATGACCTTATGGAACGAATAGAAAGGGATACTTCATTTTCAAAGATCAAATCGAAACTGAGAGAAATTTCAGACCCAGCGAGATTGGTTGGCAGGGCGCCGCAGCAGGTGGAAGAATTTATCAGTCAGGTTATACACCCGCTTCTGAAACGAAATGCTCATCTTATTGATAAAAAATTAATACCTTCCCTTACGGTTTAATTAACCAATACAGATTAATGATAACGACAGATAAAATCGTAGAAAAACTCAGAAATTACTTTGACAAGAGAGATGATATTTCCTGATTTCTCAAAATTTTCAAAGGTTGAGTTCATGTTGCAGACACAATAGCATAATTCAATGAAATAAATTTACGGTGGTGGAATTATGACAAAAACTGAAGTGAAAGTTAAATTTACTTATCAGGATTATTTGCACATGCCTGAAGATAAGCGGTATGAGCTTATTGAAGGAGAATTCTTTATGGTGCCTTCTCCCAATGAATATCATCAACGTATTTCAAGAGAATTGGAATATGCCTTAATGACCTTTGTAAAAAAGAGAAAATCGGGCTTTGTTTATTATGCCCCTTTTGATGTGGTCTTTTCTGAAGAGGATGTTGTCCAGCCTGATATTATTTATGTGTCACAGGAGCGGAAAAAGATAATCACGAAGAATAATATACAAGGAGCGCCAGATCTTGTTATAGAAATTCTGTCACCCAAAATAAGCTATCGTGACAGGGAAATTAAACGGAAACTCTATTTCAAATATGGTGTAAGGGAATACTGGATTGTTGATCCTGTAGAGCGAACCATTGAAGTGTTGAGTTTTACAGAGGATGGTTATAAACAAATTGGAGTGCATACCGTAGATACCCCGCTATCTTCGCCGCTTCTGAAAGGGCTGACTTTGGATTTACAACCGGTATTTTCATGATCTGCAAGCAATGTGTAGATGGGTTAAGCCTGTCCTGAGCTTGTCGAATGGGCGCAGCAAACCCAACAACCAATTATGTTTTCATGAGAGATAAAGAACGGTTACATAATCTTTTTTTTACGCTGATTACGGATAGGAATCAATGCAAACGTCTATTTATAGATACCATAAGATTAGCCTTAAAGGGTGGTGTTAAAACGGTACAACTAAGGGAAAAGGGGCTTGCAACCCAAGAACTGTATTCTATAGCAAGTGAGCTGAGGAAGACAACTTCAGATTTTGAAGCAAATTTAATTATCAACGACAGGGTTGACATCGCTCTTGCAGTTGAAGCTGATGGCGTTCATCTGGGCTGGCAGTCACTGCCGTTTTCTGTTGTAAGAAGGCTGGTTGGTTCTGAAAGACTCATTGGCGTATCTACTCATAATCGACAGGAGGCATTGCAGGCGCAGAACGACGGGGCTGATTATATCACGTTTGGGCCTATTTTTGATACGCCTTCAAAGGCGGGTCTCCTAAAGCCGACGGGGGTTGAAGAGATACAGAAACTAAAAAAAGAAATTCATGTACCAGTTGTTGCACTGGGTGGAATTAATGAAAAAAATGTAGAAGCAGTTTTAGATGGAGGGGCAGATGGCATTGCCGTTATTTCGAGTATTATGCAGGCCGATGATCCGGAAGATGCGACGAGATGTCTATGCAATAAAATTGTAACATTACGGTGCATAAATCACAGAAATTCCAAATAACAAATTACTAAATAAATTCGAGTATCGAAATCCGAAACAAAAATTAAAATTCTAATTGGCGACTAAAGAGAAGGAGAACCTTAATGCAGTTAATGGAAAAATTACATTTCAATGAAAAGGGACTAATCCCATCAGTAATTGTAGATGCACAGGATGGGAAGGTGCTTACCCTCTGCTATATGAACAAAGACGCCGTTGAAAAGACGATTGAGACGGGGAAGGTGCATGTGTTCCGCCGTTCACAGAACAGATTGATGATCAAGGGTGAGACGTCCGGTCATATTCAGGTTGTAAAAAGGGTGTTTTTCGATTGCGAGGGGAATTCACTCGTGTTTATGGTGGAACAGCATGTGGCTGCATGTCATGCAGGCTATAAAACGTGCTATTACCGTGAATATATTTTTGCAACGGATAGTGTCGAGATTGCGGAGAAAAAGATATTCGATCCTGATAAGGTTTATAAATAGTTGAGATATCCAAAATAGCAATCCGTTGCAAAAAATAAAATTCATTGAAAAAACGCTTGAAAACAATTACATCAAATGTTATAGTCTTACTTTAATTGGAATTATTTTTGGTTATTATATTACTGCTTTGAACCTTTATACCACCTTACCCGCTGGAGGAAAAAACATGTCTATTTATGGTAAAAAATATGTAAAGTTTTTCCTTTTAATAGCCTTTGTTGGAATGTCGGGTTGTGCCGAGCTGAGCGAACTCAGAAATTTAAACAGAAGACAGGCAATTACTATAAGAGACCAGTCAGATGAAATAGCAAAGTTGAAGAAGCACCTTTCCTCCGTATCGGATAAATTAAAGTCCAGCGAAGAGGAGATGAACAAGCTCAGAAAGCTTGCCAAATCAATTGGTGAAGGTGTTACAGTCAGGGATACGATAGAAGGTCCGGTTCTTCTTTTCCCCGAAAAAATATTGTTTGATTCAGGTATGGCGGTAATAAAACCAGGCGGGGAAAAGGCGCTAAAGAAGATGGCGGAATTCCTTTCAGAGAATCCGTCCACGTATATCCGGATTGACGGACATACGGATTCCGATCCTATTTTGAGAACTAAACACCTGTGGGATTCCAACCATCATTTATCTGCGGCACGATCCTTAAGTGTATTTCATTTTTTAACAAAGAATGAACACATCGTTGAAGGAAGAATCCATGTTGCCGGTTTCGGTCCTAATCGCCCGATAGCAGCCAACAGCACTTCCGCAGGTAAGAAAGAAAACAGAAGGGTGGAGTTCTTGATAATCAGCACCCCTGCCGCATTGCCTCCCAGAGAATCTTCATTAGGCGCCGAGCAGGAACTTGAATTAGTGGAGGAGCCGGAGGAAGAGGCTGCGCCAGCGGAAGTGATACCTGAGACAACCGAAACATCAGAGATATCTGAAGCAACTGAAGAGAGTGAAGAAAAATAAGTTGTTTGTGAAAATAATTTCTTTTCGGGATATTTGACTATCTGGAGAAATGTTGGTTTAGAAATTGTTTATTTTGAAAATTACAAGTTACGTCTAACCTGTTTATCCACAATTCACAAACCAAGTTTCAAAACAATCCCAGTCTGAAAAGACTCCGTCACTTCAAGGATTCAAGAAGTCGAATCAAGGCAACGTTTGTAAACCTGTAGTATGAGCGATAAGTTTATTGAATGAATATTTTTTGAATTATTTACATTATAAGAATTTATGAAAGCAGAAACAAAAAACAACATTAAGCAAACAGATAAAGGTCAGACAAACCAATACGTACGAAAGGGGTCATCGAATAAAGTCTGGGACTTCTTTTGTTCCGTTAAACTGGCTGTAGTAATTATTTTGATTCTGGTTGTGTCATGCATCATAGGAACGGTAATCTTACAGGAAAAAACCTTCGATGAATATGTTGCGCGGTATGGGTATGGGTTAGCCACTTTTTTTAAGATTACGCAATTAAATAATGTCTTTTATTCGCATTGGTTCTCTTTTCTTTTAATCTTACTGTGCGCCAACCTCATCTGCTGCACCATCAAGAGATGGAGAAATACCTTCCTTCAGACCGGTTTTGTTCTTACCCACCTGAGCCTTGTTTTAATATTAATAGGAGGCGTTGTAAAATTCCAACTGGGGGTAAAGGGCGGCGTGAACGTGTATGAAGGAAAATCGGTAAATTATTTTCTTACACAAAAGATCGACCGTAATGGCAAATTGGATTATGTAAAGAAGGACTTGCCTTTTTCCATTGCTTTGGACGACTTTATATTGGAAAAGAACGAACCGAAATTTCAGCTTGTCTCTTATGTGAAGAGTAAAGACCGCCAGAAGGTATTAGAAGTAAAACTCGGGAAAAAACAGCGTGTCCCCGGTTCCGACTATAAGGTAACCATTAAAGATTATGTTCCGGACGCAGAGTTAAAACAAGAACCTGTAAATGCATCCGATACGCCCGATAATCCCGCTATTTTTGTGAAGTTTTTCGGCTCAGAGAAGGTTGCGGCCGAGGGATGGTTGCTGGCTTACGACCGGAACTCCTATGAGGACAAAAAACAAGGCATACGCATAGAGTATATCTGGTTGTCTTCACAAGAGGAACTCGACAAAGCTTTACATTCTGTCGAAGCGGCAAAGGCACAATTATCCGTCTCGTTGTCCGGTCAGACGCAGGATTACCCTTTGGATTTAAATAAAGTCTTTAAATTTGAAGGAACTGATTTTACGGTAAAAATGTTACAATACGTGCATAATTACGGAGACAGACGGCCTCTGGGTGAACAACCGCCTGATAATCCCGCCGTCCAGGTGGAAATCAAAGGCCCGGAAGGCGCTGAGACGCGATGGGTATTTGAAAAATTTCCCGATTGGGATAAGATGCACCCCGCAAAGTATAAAAATTTGAAAATAACCTGTAGCGGTATTGCCGGCACCTATATGGCAAAAAATACGGTGAGAATTTATCAAACCCCGGAGGGGAAGCAGGTGCTCGTTTATATAAAGGATAAACAAATTGCTGAAACAGTGCCGTGGGAACTGGAAAAGAAGTACACGATTCCCGATACGGGTAATGAGGTCATGGTAGCCAGTTATTTTCCATCCTTTGATTTCAAAAAAGAAGTGGTAAAAAAATCGGATGAGGTGAAGTCTCCTGCCATTTTTGCTGAAGTTGAGGGGCCGAGTGGAAAGGTTGAGGACTGGATATTCTCCAGCAATCAGTATGCTACCTGGTATACCGATAACAATTTTGCGCTTGTTTATGAATCCACCGGCGAGTCGATTAAACATTTTACGAGTAAATTGCGTATTGAAGAAAACGGGCAAACGGTCGCAGAAAAAACCATCAGGGTAAACGATCCACTGGAACATAGAGGATACGTTATCTATCAATCAAGCTATGATCCGGAGGCTGGCACTTTCTCTGGTTTGCAAATTGTTAAGGATCCTGGTATTCCGATAGCTTATTCAGGTTTTGGCGCCCTGTGTTTTGGCGTTGTATTTATTTTCTACATAAAACCATTTCTACGAAAAAAACTAAAAAAAGAGGTGGAGGAATAGAATGAGTCTAATCAATATCACTTTGATTGTATACGTAATAGCATCGGTTGCCTATATTGTAAGAGAAATCTGGAGATCCGGCGTTACAAAATGGATATCTCTCGGGCTCTTCATATTAGGATTTTGTTTCAACTTGGCGATGGTGGCTAAACGCTCAATAGAAGCCGGGCATCCGCCTTTTTCCAACCTTTATGAATCTCTCATCTTTTATGCATGTTGTACGGCGTTTGTGTATATTATATTTGAATTTGTTTATAATTTTAAGGTTGTTGGCGCCCTGGCATCCGTTTTGTCGATGTTAATATTGCTCTATGCAACGCTTCAGGACGACACCATAAGGCCTATCATGCCGGCATTAAAGAGCAATTGGATGTTGGTGCACGTTGTTACCTATATGCTTGGTTACGCTGCGTTTGGTATTTCATTTGTAACCAGCATTATATTTTTAGTGGTCAAACCTTTTGCCAGGAAAGGCAAAGAAGGTGAAAAGGCTGAAGAAGGAAAGGAAATATTACCCCGGAATTTTGATAAGTTGAGTTACAAAATAGTCGCTTTTGGGTTTCCGTTCCTCACGCTGGGTATGATTACCGGCGCGGTTTGGGCAAAAAAGGCATGGGGTGATTACTGGTCGTGGGATCCCAAAGAAACGTGGTCTCTAATTACCTGGCTTGCATACCTGGTCTATTTACATACTCCTCTTGTCCTGCCCAAGATGAACATTAATAAATCAAAGGCTGCTGTAATACTAGCAATCTGGTTGCTTGTGTCTTTCGGAATAGTAAACTTTACATTTATGGGTTTAAACTATTTGCCTTCAGCGGCTGACAGCGAACACATTTACGGATCTCAATAGTTTTTGAAGAATAAGCATATGCCTACAACCAGGGCACATGTTTATGTCCATGGCAGGGTTCAGGGCGTGTTCTTTCGTGCTACCACGAGAGACAAGGCTATAGCCCTGGGTGTTAAAGGATGGGTAAAGAATTGCCCGGACGGCAGTGTTGAAGCTGTCTTTGAAGGTGAAAAGGATATTGTTGAAAAAATTGTAACTTGGTGTAAAAAAGGGCCGGAAGGCGCCTTTGTCAATCACATAGACGTGCACTGGGAAAAGTGCTCAGGCGAATTTGATGAATTTTCTGTAATTTACTAGAGTGCTTGACATTGTTAGAACAAACTCAGGCATTATACTCTCCATTAGAACCCAGCCGGGTTCAAGCAAAAATCGCATTATCGGCGAGTATGGGGGACGTTTAAAATTAGCTGTTACTGCGGCGCCGGAAAAAGGCAAGGCAAACAGGGCCGTAATTGAACTGGTAGCAGATACACTCCACATCAATGAATCTTCTATACATATTATTTCAGGCGAGTCATCACGGGACAAGAGATTGATGATCGAAGGTTTGACTCCTGAAAATATAAAATCCTTGCTGAATCCTCTATCGTGAAAAAATTACCTATAAGGAGGGTGGAATATGGGGTTGACTTTTGTTATTGCGACCGTAGCAAATCCAGCAGACATTAAAAAAAGGAAAGAAGTAGAATTTATGGTTGATTCTGGCGCAGTATACTCCATTGTGCCACGTACAATACTCCAGGAACTGGGTATTGTTCCACACTCAAAAAGGACGTTTATTCTGGCGAATGGCGAAAAGGTAGAACGCGAACTTGGGACGGCTGCCTTCGAGTATCAGGAAAGAAGAGGAGATTCGCTGGTAATTTTTGGCGAGCCTGACGATGCTCCGTTATTAGGGGCTACAACCCTTGAAGGCTTTGCCCTGATACTTGATCCTTTCCGACGAGAATTGAAACCGCTACCCATGGTCCTTGGCTAAAAATGGATTATAAAAAGACACTCAACTTACCCACTACGCAATTTCCCATGAAGGCTGATTTGCTCAGAAAAGAGCCGGAAATCCAGAAAAGATGGGAAAAAGAAAATCTCTATGAGCAAGTTCGCATGGCGCGTGCAGGGAGAGAAAAATATATCCTGCATGACGGCCCCCCCTACCCGACGGGCGAATTACATATCGGTACGGGACTGAATAAAATACTGAAAGACTTTATCGTCCGCTTTCATACCATGAAGGGTTATGATGCGCCGTACATCCCTGGCTGGGATTGTCACGGACTGCCGATTGAACACCGCGTAATGCAGGAGATTGGTGAAGAAATCAAAACCTTGACCAAACCGGAAATCAGAAAAAAATGTAAAAAGTATGCGGAAAAATTTGTAAAACTACAGAAAACACAGTTTAAAGCCCTTGGTGTTATGGGAGATTGGGAACGCCCCTATCTGACCTTTAATCCTGAATACGAGGCTGGTATTATAGAGATATTTGGGAAACTTGTAGAAAAAGGATATATATACCGGAGCCAGAAGCCGATCCACTGGTGTATGCGATGCCAGACGGCGCTTGCGGAGGCAGAACTTGAATATAACGACGAAACCAGTCCGTCCATTTACGTAAACTTCAAACTCAGCGACACGGTTGAGAAGTTGTTTAAAGGCGCTGATAGCGATAATTCATACATCATGATATGGACAACTACTCCGTGGACGCTTCCTGCAAACCTTGCTATTGCCCTCCATCCGGAATATCAATATACGGCAGTTCGTTACTTTAATCCAAAAACTCAAAAAAAAGAAATCACCATCCTTGCCGATAAGCGTGCGGAAATTGTTATGTCTACGTTAGGTGTCAAGGATTACGAATGCCTGGGGAAAGTACAGGGGAGATTGCTGGAAGGAATAAAATACAAACACAGTTTTATGAACAGGTCTGGTTCCCTTGTGTTGGCTGATTATGTGACCCTGTCGGACGGGACGGGATGCGTTCATACGGCGCCCGGACACGGACAGGAAGATTTTCTTACGGGGATTAAATATCACCTTCCCATATTGAGTCCCGTTGACGCCGCAGGCGTTTTTACTGACGAGGCAGGTGAACTTGCCGGACAACATATCAAAAAGGGAAATGACTCTATAACGAATAGATTGGAAACGGTGGGGGCACTGCTTTATAAGACGAATTTTGTGCACTCATATCCTCACTGCTGGCGCTGCAAGGAACCTGTTATTTTTCGAGCAACGGAACAGTGGTTTGTCAATCTCGATTATAATAACTTACGTCAAAGGGTATTGGACGAGATAAAACGGACGAAATGGATACCCTCCTGGGGGGAAAGCAGGATGACGGGTATGATTTCAGAACGCCCTGATTGGTGTATTTCCCGGCAGCGTTCCTGGGGTGTGCCTATCCCTGCCTTTTATTGTCTGGATTGTAATCAGGAACTTATAGACATAAAAACGATTGACCATGTTAAAGGCAGATTTGAGAAGGAAGGTGCGGATACCTGGTTTTATAAAGATGTTTCCTACTTTTTACCGCCTGACACCAAATGCTCAAAATGCGGCGGCGCAAGGTTTGAAAAGGAAATGGATATCTTTGACGTCTGGTTTGAATCCGGTTCGAGCCACCATTCAGTTTTACATAAGCGCAACGAATTGTCGTATCCGGCCGACATGTACCTGGAAGGGACAGACCAGCACCGCGGATGGTTTCAGCTCTCATTGCTTCCCTCTGTTGGGGCATGGGACAGAGCGCCTTTCAAGTCCGTCTTAACACATGGATTTGTCGTTGATGAAAAGGGTGAAAAGATGTCCAAATCCCTCGGTAATTTCATATCCGTTGAAGATGCGTTAAAGGAATTTGGCGCGGACGTGCTCAGGTTGTGGACTTCTTCTCTGGATTATCAAAACGACATGAGCGTGTCCCGTAATTTAATCCTCAGATGCGCAGACGCCTACAGACGTGTTCGCAACACATTCAGATATTTGCTGAGCAATCTCTACGATTTTGACCCAAAGGTAAATACCGCATCCTATGAAGAGTTGCTGGAAATAGACCGCTGGGCATTGCATAAAACACAAGAATTAATTAAAAACGTAACGTCAGGTTACGAATCTTTACAGTTTCACCGGATATTCCACAGTTTCTATAACTTTTGTTCCGTGGAGATGAGCGCCTTTTATCTGGACATCTTGAAGGACCGTTCATATACCTTCGCAAAAAATTCAAAGGAACGACGTGCAGCACAAACCGTCATGTATCACATCCTGCTGAACCTGGTAAAATTATCTGCGCCGATCATTGTACACACGGCAGAGGAGGCCTGGGCTGCTATCCAATATAAAGATGAAGACGTGCCCAGTGTCCATTTGACAACGTTTCCAGCATTCAATCCGGCCTGGATAGATAACTCTTTGAACGAAAAATGGGAAAAGTTAATCAATATGAGAACCGATGTGGCGAGGGAACTTGAAAAGATGCGCGCCGCCAAGTTGATAGGCAACTCATTGGAGGCGTCGGTGAATCTCTATACAGAAAGCGAGGAACTCTGGCAGTTCTTGAAAAGCTATGAGAAAGACCTTCCCATGATATTCATAGTATCCGAGGTAAGACTCGATAAAAATGCCACACCAGAGGCGGTGAAAGGGGAATTAACCCAAAATCTCTGCATAGAATGTAAGGTATCGCAGCACAAGAAATGTGAACGGTGCTGGAATTTCAGAGAAAGTGTTGGCTCAAACAAAGACCACCTTACAATATGTGACAGGTGCATCACAGCGCTTTAACAGTCCGGGTAGTTGTGTAGGTTTTACCCTCAGTAAAGTTATTTTCATAAAACTTGTGAAGCCGAACACAAGTTACGATTTTTCCTGTCGATCCACCGTGCCTTTATTTCTCATTTCTACCTCTGCATTGAGAAGTACCCTGTAATGGTCGACTACGGGCGTAGGAAGCTGCTCTAACAGGTTGATTATCGTGTCATACAAACGCCTCCTTTTGCCGTATGATACGGGTTGTTCAGCCACGATAGCCGGTTCTTCTCTTGTCCGTTCTTCAAAGAGTCCTGATATTTGAATTCCAAGGGCATTCGCAATCTTTTCCAAAGATTTCTCGCTATACCCTCTCTTTCCGTTTTCCAGAAAGTTTATATAACCCTGGGTTAAGCCGCTTTTTAAAGCCAGGCTTTCCTGTGTGATTCCAAGCCTTTCCCTGATTGTCCGTACATTATTTCCCACAATATTCTTCCGCATAAAAAGTTTATAACATAGCGTTATAAAATGGTCAAATACCCAAAGTGATATTTTCTCTTGACATATATAACTAATAGTTATATATTATCCACCGAACCATCAGTATGCACGTGACGTCCGCTCGACTTGGCCGAAGCAATTAATCCTGTAATACTCGAAGGAGGCGCTATATCAGGAATGACTATAGACATCACTATGCATAAGCGTGCAGAGGAAGTAATACAAGAAACCAACCACACACTTCAAGCCCTAATACAAGCATCCCCATTAGCCATCATCGCCCTGGATGCAGATGGACGCGTTACTATGTGGAATTCGTCCGCCGAGCGCATGTTCGGGTGGAAAAAACAGGAGGTACTCGGTCAGTATCTCCCATTCGTACCAGACAATAAACAAGAGGCATTCCTCACACTGTGCAATAGGGCGCTGTCTGGTGATTTATTTACGGGCGTAGAGGTACGCCAACAAAAACGAGATGGTTCTCCGATTAATATCAGCATTTCGGCGGCGCCTGTACGTAACGAACAAGGAGATATTAAAGCCGTTATAGGAGTTGCAGAAGATATAACGGAGCGTAAACAAACACAGGCGGTAGAAGCCTTACTCTGTGAGATCAATCAGCTTGTGTTGCAGGGACGCACCCTGGATTCTATTCTGTATCACGTATGCGAATGCCTTGTTGACATCTTTGCCTATCCTCTGGTTTGTGTCTGTGCGAAGGAGGAAGACGGCGGCATTGGTATTTCGGCGCAAGCCGGTATCCATGGAAATCACCTCCGCAATCTTCATGTGCTTTGTAATAACACATCTGAGGATCAATGTCCTACAAGCCTTGCTATCCGTAAGGGACACGCGCAAACGAGCGGCATGCAAGAACCTGCCTTTATCCAATACAGGGAACATGCCAGCAGGTACGGATTACGGTCTTTTATTTCTGTCCCTCTGTGTACACAGGATAAGGTATTTGGCACGTTGAATCTGTATGCCTTAAAACCCGATGCCTTTGATGCAAAAACAGTTCGATTGTTAGAAAATCTGGCTAAACGTATCAGCATGGCTCTCTTGATGGCAATAGACCAACAACTGTTACAGTTGCAAGCTGCTGCAATGTCATCAATGGCTCATGCAGTTTTTATTACCGACTGTAATGGCCGTATTACGTGGGTTAATAAGGCATTTACCGGGCTTAGCGGTTATCCTGCTGAAGAGGTTTATGGCCGGATACCGTCTCTGCTCAAGTCAGAGAAACATGACGCATCGTTCTATCAAAGTATCTGGCAGACCATACTTTCAGGAGAGGTTTGGCGTGGAGAAATCGTAAATCGCCGAAAAGATGGCGGCCTTTATACGGTGCAGCAAACGATCACTCCACTTCGAGATGTACAGGGAAAGGTAGTTCGCTTTGTCGCGATACATGAAGATATCACCGATAAAAAACAGTCTGAGGCACATATCCACTACATGGCCTATTACGATACCCTGACCAATCTGCCAAACCGCAGCCTTTTTTATGACCGTCTGCACCGTGAACTGGTCCATGCTTATCGCAACGAACGGATGCTGGCAGTGATGTTTCTCGATCTGGACCGGTTCAAAGTCATTAATGATACGTTGGGGCATACTTGTGGAGATCAGGCGCTCAAGGCCGTAGCAGAGCGGCTGAAGGGCTGCGTGCGTGAGAGCGACACCGTATCACGCTGGGGCGGCGACGAATTTATCTTTATTATTACAAACATTATCCAGCCGCAGGATGTCGCCTTTATTGCACACAAAATTTTTAACGAGATGTCTTCCCCTTTCCAGCTTGAAGAACATAAAGTTTCCATAACCCCGACCATAGGTATTGCCGTGTATCCGTTAGATGCAAGTGATGCAGAAACCCTGATCAAAAAGGCCGATACTGCGATGTACGATGGTAAAGAACGGGGACGGAACACCTTCAAATTTTACACGCAGGAGAGTAAAGAGTCGTGAAATAACTGTGATTTTGAAGGGTAAGATTATAACGGCAACAATTAGCAAGGTTGGCAATAAACGTGTAATTACTAATTCAATGAAAAGCGCTTTTTCATACGATTAACGAAAAGGCGTATAGTCTTTGATCCTTTTCTGATAAATTCTACTGTTAAAGAGTCTTCATAAAAATTTTGATGCAATGCATTTGCGGTCAGTCCTGCAGTAAGAAGGCTTTCGTCCCTTAGTTCTTTAGATATAGATGCCAAGTAATGCGAGACACCATCATGAGTCTTTATATCTTTGCTGTGTTTTGCTGCAACCGCTTTTACAATAGTTGCAAACGCACCCCATAATTTCTCAGATGTCTGCGACAGATCACCCTTCTTTAAGAGTATTTCGGCGTCATTTAAGTATTTGTCGCTTAATTCCGTATATTTTCTAATTTTCCCATTTCTCATAAAAATAGTTTAGCAAATATGTTTTAAATTTACAACCCATTTAGCATTACAACTCTTGCAAACAAGCAAACCCCGATATCCCATTCGTTGAACAATTCTTTCGTGAAAGCCAGGTTGCCATTCAATGTAGTGCGAACTTCAGTTCGCTTATATCCTATGCGAACTAAAGTTCGCGCTACAACTGCAAACTTTGAAATTCCTGTACATAAATTTAGGCAAATATGAGGATGTGAAAAAACTTCTTGCCTTACTATTCCCTTGATGGTATTATTAAATTCTTTAAAAGGACGGCGGCATCGCCAAGTGGACTAAGGCCACGGTTTGCAAAACCGTTACCCTGGGTTCGAATCCCAGTGCCGCCTATTTTATCATAGTGGATTAAAGAAAACAGAACTGCGATTTTATTTTTTCCTCCAACATTCACGCTCAGGATGTATAAAATTGAAGCCTCATCTCCAAAAGAACCTGACTTGTAAATAATATTACCGTTGGGCGAGTGGTGGAATGGCAGACACGAAGGACTTAAAATCCTTTGACCGTAAAAGGTTGTGTGGGTTCGACTCCCACCTCGCCCATTTAAACGGTGTAATATAGCTCAATCCAGTTCCGTTGTTCAATAATAACGCACTGACAAAATCGTTATGATTAAGGAACTTATTCAATGTATGGTTTGTTCATACAAAAGTTGATTCATGTATTTCTTGTTTATTAAGGAGTAGTTATGCTGAAAAGATTTTCTGTTTACATTATTTGTTCAAGTTTATTGGTAATGCCCATTTTGGGCTGTGGAAAAAACGAACCGGGTAACCTTCAAGTAAGCAGCCAATCTGGCGAACAGGATTTTGCAAAGATACACAAAGATGTCAACTTCAACAAAGAAGACAAGGAAAAGATGCATGGGCTGGGAATGGAAACCGAAGGCGGCGGACATGGTATGGGAGTTCATGGCAAGAAAGAAAAACCCGACCCCAACAAGGTTATTGCAACGGTTAATAGCGAAAAAATTCTCCGTAAGGATTTAGATAAAATCCTGGACCGGTTTAGAAATCATGTAAATCCTGCAGCATTGATATCTATGGAACAGCAGATCACAGAACAGCTTGTCACTCAAAGTGTGTTAAGGCAATTTGTCGTGGAACAAAAGTTAACTACTCCCGAAGAGGTAGTGGACAAAGAAATTGCCAAAATGCGGGAGAACATCAGGAAAAACCCGACAACCAAAGATAAAACGTTGGAACAGTTCCTGGAATTCCAGGGCAGCAACATAGACGAACTAAGAACCGCGATCCGTATGTCGGCGGCAATTGAAAGTTATATATCCAAAAGTATTGACGATAAAAAACAGGAAGAATATTTTATAAAAAATATTGGTAATTTTAACGGCGAAACCGTTACGGCAAGCCACATACTGGTTGATACCAAGGGAATGAAGGCGCAGGAAGAACTGGACAAGGCAAAGGCAAAGATTGAATCCATTAAAAAAGAACTCGACGAGGGGGCAGACTTTGCAGAGTGTGCAAAGAAATATTCTGACTGCCCGACGGGAAAGACCGGCGGTGATTTAGGTTCATTTCCCAGGCACGGCGCTATGGTGGAAGAATTCGCCAAAGCCGCATTTGCTACCGAAGTAGGCAAAGTTAGCGAACCTGCCAAGACTGAATTTGGTTATCACTTAATAAAGGTCACTGCCAATACTCCAGCCAAAGACGTGAGTTTCAGCGAGGTGAAGGATAAGGTACGAGAGGTGTTGGTTGCCTATGAAATGAATAACCTCGTTAAGGACTTGAAAGAAAAAGCAAAGATTGAGATTACCTTACAATAATGGATACAGCTCAGTCTCTCAATCAAATATCCATAATTTTGTACTGGATTTGCTTAGGCGTTTATTCCACGTACTGGCTCTTTGGATTCACACCATGGAAACTACGATTCCCTATTCTCTTAGGAATTGTGCTTCTCCACATTGCAGCCATCGCGATACGCGGCATATCGATTGAGTATTTCCCTTTAACCAATAAATTCGAATCTTTTAATGCCTTTGCCGCCGCTACCTTTATTGTGTTGCTCATTTATACCAAAACAGAAAGCCACATCTATCGCATGTCCTTTTTTGGAGTCGGATATGCCTTTCTTGTAGCGGCAATACTTTTTCCAAAAGGATTAAGTTATGCCCCGCCCCTGATGCTTACCATTTGGTATATATTGCATGTACCCCTCTCTTTCTTTTGTTATGCATTGTGGGTTAGCGCCATGGCGGCAGCCGTTGCGCGTTACTTCACATCGGGCGAAAAGAAGCCGTATGACCAGATTATCGACTCCGGGTTTCAATACGGTCTTATCACTTTTTCTATTTCAATGATTTTCGGTGGATTGTGGGGATATGTTGCGTGGGGGTCATATTTTCTCTGGGACGCTAAGGTTGTCTGGTCAGTCATTATCTGGTTCTTTTATGCTACGTGTCTGCATTTAGATTACTGGCAGGAGGCCAAACGATTCAAACCGCCAATGGCTATCGTGGGATTTGTAATTCTGATAATGACCTATGTGGGTACAAGTTTTCTCATTGGTAGTTCTCATAGTTTTCGATAATAAAAATTGTAAGTGAAAAAGATATACGATATTTTTAAATCACAGAAACTCGGCATTATCGTTGGGTTCACGGTTACAGGTTTGCTTATTATAGGCAGCCTTATCATGAACTTCCAGCCTCACCATTATAGGGGGCTTTCAGGTGAAGATATTTCCTTCTTTTTCAGCCACAAGAAACCAATCCATGCATGGTTTTATCTCCTCTTTTTTGCCTGTATTCTCTATGGCATCAATGCATTCTTATGCACCCTCGACTCGATTATCAGAAAGGCAAAAGGCGGCGTAAAGAAGATTCCCTTGTACGGGGCATCTATAGTGCATATTGGTTTTGTAATCACCCTGATTGCACATCTCATGGGCGGACTTTATGCGTCCACAGAACCACCGGTATCAGTCACAGACGAATGGACAGACCTCGGCGGCGTTGAAATGAAGGTGACAGACCTCAAGACAAGTTCGTATCCGAATGGAATGCCAAAAATAATAGAAGCATCCGTAGCCGTCAGAAAAGACGGAATTGAATTCTCCGACACACTTGGTTACAACAACCCCGTTCTTTTACAACATGGGATTCTGGAGGTACTCATGCGGGATTACGGATGGATTGCATCAAGCGTGGTTCTTAAAGTAGACGACCGTATTTGTACGATAAAGGTGAACGATACATTTACCGCAAATGGCACGCAGGTGCGTGTCGCCGATCTCTATATGCCCCCACAGTATCGCTACCCTGTGGTAAAGCTTGTCTCTCTTTCACAAAACAGCAAACCAGAGCAGGCCTTTTTACCCATCGGCGAGAATAACGCAGAAGAGATGTATGGGTCAAAAATTGCTTTTGCAGATATTAATTCTGTTCCAGGAGTTCTTGTCAGCGTTAAAAATAACCCAAGCATCCCGCTTACCTTTGTGACGATATTCTTTTTTTCCGCCGGCATGATCCTCGTGATTCTCAGGGTTGTTGGCAGGATGGTCAGTAATTAGAACAAGGCGGATTAATAAAACAAACCGTTTTCACCTTCCGTTTTCCATCTCATTTTAACCTCTTCCATCAGATAGGTTAAACGATCAGGCGTCAGATCAAAGGTGCCGGCAGAGTGAAGTTTTTCAAACACATCCTCCGCATAGGAATCTGGCAGGGCATCGTATTGTTTACTCATGATATTTGCAAGTTTAACGAGATGGATCACCTCCTGCGATTCTATACAAACCTCCTGGATGTCATCTGCGTTATGGTGATAGCGTATTACATCAACAATCTTTGGAGGAAACCCCCACTTTTCAGTTATCAGTGCCCCAACCTCAGCATGATTAAAATCCAAAATAATCCGTTCTGCCTCATCATACGTTACGTTGTCTTTCACCATCTTCTGATGAATGAGCGAAGGAGTTTCAGGATAAACGCTTCCTATAAACGCCTTTCCAATATCATGCACCAATCCGCTCACTAACGCATCTTCCAGCATGTCGTATCGTAGTTCTTTCGCCAAAACCGTAGAAGTGATAGATACCTTTACGGCATGTTCCCATAATGAATGATCATCCATGCCGGCGGTCGTCAATACATGTTTCACGGCTTGTGCTATAATAAAGGATTTAATGCCCCTCAATCCGAGGGTTATAACAGCATCTGTTAAATTCTCTGCTTTTTGTAATCGTCCGTAGAAAGACGAATTGGCAACTTTAAATATCCTTGCAACCAGTCCCTGATCTTTTTCTATCACCGCAACAATTTCATGTACCGTTACATCAGGGTCGGAGATCATTTCCATAAGCTTTAAAACTATCGTTGGCATGTAGGAAAGACTCTCTGCCTTTTCTATAATTTCTTCTATTTTATAATGTGTTGCCTGCATAGTTTATCCTAACAATATTCTTTACTCTAACTTGACTGCACCATAACCGGATATTCCTCGCCTACAGGGATTTCTTCCTTGTAGGCCGATGAGGCGTAGCGGTTGGAATTGTATCTTGAATAGGCATAGGCATTCCCGGAAATTAACAGGCTCATCTTTTCCAGGTATTTTATAACGGTTGTAACTACCGTCGCATGACTCCATGTTAACGGGGAAACCGAAACAGGCTCGTTAGTATAAGGATTTATTTGCTCTGCCAATACTCCCGAGGCTAACGCATGATCAGCCACCCACTCCAATATCGACAACGCCTTCTTTAAGTCATTTTCATTTTGTGCCCTTGCAATCTCGTACTCCGCTAACCACATGGTACAAATAAACCAGGGATTTCCCGGTACGTTGTTAATATCGCCACTTACTCTATGGTAATAGTCGCCAACGTATCGTGCTATTCCTCCCACATGTGTTTTTACCCACAAGACGTCCTTTACCGCCTTCATGGTTGATTGGACCAGCGGATCGTAAGGCGAAAATACCTCGAAAGAAAACAATCCATGTAAACTGGCATCTACATTCATATCGAGTTCATAGCCAGCCCCTTTCTTTTTGCCCATCCGGGCGAACCTCTTTTCCGTCTTGTTGTATAAGTGTTTAATCATGGCATTTTTCATCCCATCTGCCACACTAAAATATTTTTTTGCACGATTGTGTTCTCCAAATGCAGCAGCAAAGTGTCCTGCAGCCCGTATACCGGCAACCACTGCCGCAACCGTAAAGGTGTGAACACCATGCCGCTCCTCCCATAAGTCATAAGAAGGCAATGGGAGTTTTGTTTCCTTATCTATGAATTTTGTCATAAATTCCGCTGCCCTGATAATGAGTTCCTGATAGAGAGGTTGGACGAACTCAATATCTCTGTACTTGTCAAAATGTTTCCACAATGCCCATATGACCAACGCAGTTTCGTCTTCCTGGATGGGTAATTCTAATTTATCTCCCTTTATCCACGGATGCCACGAACTGGCAACGGACTTATCCGGATTATATTTATGAAGCAGATAACCATTTTCGGATAGTACCTCCGCACAGAACTTAAAAAATCTTCTGGTAATATCCGCATAGCCGACCTTATTCAGTGCATATGCCACCAGTGCGCCGTCTCTGGGCCACATATACGAATAGGTATCTTTGCCAAACTGAACAATATCGGAATCGTTTGCTGCGATAACTGCGCCCTCATTGTCAATCTGTGTGCGTAATACCAAAAGACTTGTTTTAAATAGTTTCACAATCTTGTCTGGCAGCCCGTCAAAATTGATATCTTCCTTATTAACCCATAACTTCCAATAATTTGCCGTCCGTCGCATGAGTTCTTCGGGTGTCTTCCACCATACGGTTGTATTGAGCTTTGCCACTTCTTCATAAGTCGTACCGGCTGCAATCCAATAATATACGGTATATTCCTCGCGTGCCTTTAATGGAACGTGTATTCCAATCGTGGAATCAACGGATCCCTGGGAAATAGGGTGTCTGCCTAGCACGCCGTCTTCGGCATCTCTCCACGTCCCTTCGGCTCCATGTAATTCCTTAATCCCCGTTGCAAAAAAATCCACACCATTTTTAATGGCGTTACCATGGTTGATCAAAAAATATCGTTTCCCCTTGTAGTGAATAATGGACTTTGTTGCCGGATCATAATAAGCGGTATCACCTACTACCGATTCTGAAATATGAAAATCGTGATTTAGAAAGAGCCTTACATCCCTCTCCCTGTCCCAAAGATTTTTTACGGTTATTTGTTTAATATATACATTCAAATAGAAATCGACCACATCATGCATCTCCAGAGTGATCCCCAGCGACTTATTCACTGCCTTTACGTCCGTAACAAGGGTGTCCTCCTGGTACTGCAACTGCATTTCCCATCCATTTCCCATCCAACTAAAACATCCGTCTACCCACACCCCAAACCTGAAGGGATGCCCTTCGGTATGATTTTCCATACCGATATTGGGAAAATAGATATCACGAATGCGATAGTCTTTATCAAAAGTAATTAATAACGAACCGTTCCCAATGGGTATATCACGGGGCATACATCTTCTCCTCTGTGCATAAGTAGAATTTTTAGCATCAAAACGACACGCCGTTCTCTTATAATAATCGGAATAAATTCAATTTGCTTTAAGGAAAATATTATAATTCTTCGGGAAATAGTATCGGCGCAAAGTATAGGGTAAATTTTTCCCCATTGATTTGAGAGGGAGCGGCGGGAGTCTAAAAGTTGAACAACATTCCTAACGTAACATCTCGATAAAGGCCTCAATGCGGGTCTTCATGGCTCCATCCAGCCGCCCAGGACGGTCACAATCAAGCGTAAGGATTGGCAACTGGACATTCTTTCTGATAATGCTGTCGTGGATATGCCGGTGACAAAAACTCTGAACATAATGGATAAGCCCCTTGATATTCCGTTGTTTTATCCCCTGTTGAATGTCTTCCAGACGAGAAAAGATATCGTAAGGGTAAGTATATTTACTGTACTGGTCTGCCAGGGTTTCTGTGGAATATGGCATACTGAACTGCCTTTGAATCTCGTTAAATACGACGTGTGCTCCAATGGAAGAAAGAAATGCGTAAAGGTCTTCGCATATAGGTGGTATCCCGACAACACCAATCCGAAGCGCATGCTGAATGGATTCCCGGTCATGCGCCAATTTTAAAAACCTTACGGCGCGTCCCTCAAAGACGGCATAATCTCCCATCAGGTCGCTTGTGGATACCGTCCAGATGTGATTTTCCTCGCCTGTTACCGTATTTTCCACCCAGGTAAGTCTGTCGATTTCATGTACCTTTGCCCGAACGGCATCCAGGCGTTCCTTCATCTCTTCCGCTTTTGAATAATCTACTTCCAGACCATCGGCAAGCCTCACCAATTGATCCTGCAAAAATTTCTTGTCCGTCTTTGAGTGTGGATAGGCAAACGGGATGGTTTCAATGCCCTCTGACTGGAAAATCTCCATCAGCGCCTGGTTATTACTACAATCCCCCTGAATGACACTGATGACCTTTTTAATGCGGTATTTCATGGTAGCCGAATAGATGCCCTTGATCCAGGCGCACGTGTTTCTTGGGAGACCTGCCGATTCGGCATCTTCAACCATTTTATAAGAAGACGGGTCGCAGACAAAAATATTATTCAGGTCTATCGGTATGTATCCCGCCGCAAAGACGATCTCAATGGGAATAGTTGACGTAATCCCAATAATCCTGTCCACGGGGAGGTCTTCCATAACGGGGAGTGTCGGGAGCAGATTGTCATTGAATTTTAGAGCCATAAAAAAATTATAACAACTCCATCCGGAAAATAAAAACGTATTTAATCCATGTGTATCTTACTTACAATTTACGTTTTGCAAATTACGATTTAAATCCCAAATCGTAAATCTCATATTAATCGTAATGATGCATAAACTCGTGAATGAGAGTGTCCTGTATGCGGTTGGATTTCCTATAAACTGCTTTGTTGCCTTGTTTCCAGAACATGGATAACCCCGGATTATTTGTTTAATAAAAATGTATTATACAATGGTATTGTAACTATATCTATCGCGACAATTTTTTAATTGACAATCTATATTTTTAATATATCCTTACTTTTTAATTGATTTCTATACGGGTGTAATTTTGTTGAAACATTTTTAAGCTAATTAGTGTCATAAAAGGAGTTTTTATAGCATGAATCCTCTTTCTAAAAATTTTGTGCGTGCCAGTCTGGTGTATTTCTTCATTGCAGTCATACTCGGCACGATAATGATTTCGATGAAAAGCTACCCGGCCCAATTACTCTTTACCCACGTCCACTTAAATCTTTTAGGATGGATGTCGATGATGATTTTTGGGGTTGGTTACCATATCTTGCCCAGATTTTCTGGAACACCGCTGGCCTACCCCAAGCTGGGCAATCTTCAATTCTATATTGCAAACATCGGTCTCGTAGGGTTGGTAAGCTTTCGTCCTATCCATCCAGTTGCGGAAATCTTTGCAAGTCTGCAGGTGATTTCCGTTGGCTTGTTTGTGTTTAATATCTGGATGAGCATGATACCGCCTAAACCAGAGACTGAATAACGATTATATTTAATCATATAATTAAGGAGATTTTACAGAATGTATACTATAGGAATCGATATTGGTTCCATGTCAACGAACGGGATTTTGTTAAACGAAAAGAAAGAAATCCTTTCCTCTATAATCATACCAACCGGCGCCAGCAGTAAAAAAGCGGCGGATAAAACTTTCCAGCAGATACTTACAGAACATAAACTAACAGAAAAGGATATTGATTATATTGTTGCTACCGGCTATGGACGTATTAAGGTGCCGTTTGCCAATGAGGTCGTAACGGAAATCACCTGTCATGCCAAGGGGGCAAATTACTTTTTTCCCAAGTCCAGAACAATTATCGATATTGGCGGACAGGACAGCAAGGTTATCAAGGTCGATGCAAATGGGAACGTCCTTGACTTTGTGATGAATGACAAGTGCGCAGCTGGAACAGGCCGATTCCTGGAAGTTATGGCAAGGACTCTGGAGATAGACCTGGAAGAAATGGGGCCGATTTCGCTGAACGGGAAGAATAACGTTTCTGTCAGTAGCCTTTGCACGGTTTTTGCCGAATCCGAGGTCGTATCCCTTATTGGCGCTGACCACAAAACGGCAGATATCTGCAAGGGATTACATCTCTCGATTGCCAAACGCATCACCGCACAGGTAAAGAGGATTGGGTTGGAAGAAGAGATTGTTATGACAGGCGGCGTCGCAAAGAATATCGGTGTTGTAACGGAGCTGGAAAAGAATCTTGGATGTAAAATCTGGATTTCGGAAGAACCGCAAATCAACGGAGCGCTCGGAGCGGCATTGATCGCCTTAGAAAAGGCGCAGTCAAAGATTCAACCTTCTGTATCTGTTTCTGGAAATTCATCCACCGGGGCGTCCATTGCCGAATTTTCGGTCGAAGAGAATACCTTGCCTAAAATCGGTTATTTTTGTTCGTATACCCCGGTAGAACTTATTCGCGCCGCTGGATTTCACCCGGTCAGAATAAATGGGTCGGATAAAGAATCGTGCTCTGCCAATGAAGTGCTTTGCGGCAATATCTGTCCTTATATCAAGGCCGTTGTTGATCGGAAAATCACGGGTAACCTGGAAGACTTTAAAGGAATGGTCTTTGTCAACTCGTGTGACGGGATGCGCAGGCTCTATGACGCATGGATTAAATTGGACGAAGGCAAGAGGACATTTAACTACATCCTGGATATTCCAAAAAACACCGACGATGCCGCAGTTTACTATTACGCAAACCTGTTAAAAAAATTCAAAGAAAAACTGGAATCGTATTTTACCTTAAAGATTCACCACGATGATATCAATCACAGTATTTCCAAATATAATGCAGTTCGGGAAAAAGTACAATTATTCTTACAAAAATACTGGGGTGGGTACATTGGACAATCCGGATATGAGATATTTTCCCTGTTAAAGAAGGGCGTCAATGTCCTTCCGGAAAAATTCTATGAATACTTAAGCCACGTCATGAAACAAAAAGAGGATATCTGTGACACACGGGATATCCCTCGACTGTTCGTCTGGGGCAGCATCATGGAAAACGAGAGGATTATGAAGGTCGTTGAAGATGCAGGCGCCAAGGTTGTTGCTGAAGACTTGTGTAATGGTAGCCGGTCCTTTGATGCCCAGATTAACATCAGTAATGATCCCATTTTGTCAATTGCCAGAAGGTACATTAAGCGCGCTCCGTGCTCTCGAATGGTTAATATCATCGAGAGGGTCAACAATGTGCTGTCCATTATGCAGGAAAAGTCGATTCACGGCGCGATTTATCATACCTTAAAATTTTGCGACCACAATCTCCTGGATTACCCTGTGATTAAAAAGACGTTCCAGGAGAAAAATATTCCGCTTCTTCACCTGAATTGCGATTATACCCTGAGCAGCGAAGGGCAAATCAAGACACGGGTCGAGGCATTTCTTGAACAACTAACCGGCTCTTCAAATAAAAAATAGATAAAACATGATATCCATTCGAAAATGTAAGGAATGGGCAGAACCATTCCTGCGTCGTATTTCCCCGATTTTATTCAGAGAACTTTTGCGGTTTATGAGGATATACCATTTCTTCTGCCGCGGAAACAAAAAGAAGGAGTTGGTTTCCCTACGGGTGCAGACGCGTGTAGGCGTAAGACATTTATATAACGTCTATGCCAACCCCAAGAGAACTATTTGGACGACAATGTTCGTTCCCTCGGAAATCCTGTTCGCGATGGGACTCTATCCTTTTTGTCTCGAAATCGGAGCGGCGCTCTTTGCAGGTTTAGGTCAAAGTTCAAAGGGACTCCTGGAAGCTGAATCGTACGGCGTTCCCACAGATATCTGCTCTTTTCACCGTTCGGCAATTGGCCATGCATTCAGAAACTTATTTCCCCGAAATATCCTTCAGGCAGCTACCACGACATTATGTGATAACAATACAAAGACGACGAAGATATGTGAAACCGTGACGGGGAAAGAAACCATTGTCATTGACGTTCCGTACGAGGCGGATGATTATTCTGTCAGTTACCTGGCAAAACAACTCGAAGATTTCACGAAACGGCTGGAGGAAGTGACGGGGAGGAAGATGAAGAAGGAATCGTTTGAACAGGCGATTGAGTACTCGAATCAGACACGAGAAAAAATCCTGGAAGTTAATGAATTAAGAAAAGACCCTTATTGTTCCTTGCCTGGCAGCAAAGCCCTGGGATTTATGTTTCCGGCATATTTATTGATCGGTTCGAAATTGTCGGTGGAGTTTTTTTCCAGTCTTGCTGCTGAATTGCTCGAGAAGATTGAAGAAAATAAGAAAGCGAAGAAAACACCTCCAAAAGACCTGATCAAAATCCTCTGGCTTGAGCTGAAACCCTATTTTAAGATTGATTTCCTGACAAAATTAGAAAGCGAACAAGGGGTGAAGATCGTTTTTGAAGAAACAAATTACGTTTACTGGGATAAACTCGATCCGCAGAAACCTTACGAGAGCCTGGCAAAGAAACTTATCACCAGCCATTATAACGGCCCGCTTGAACGGCGCATTGAGGTGACCAGAATGCTTGCCAGGGAATACAATGTGGATGGGGTTATTGTATTTTCATCTTGGGGTTGCAGAAGAAATAATGCCGCAGTGCCTGCTCTCAAAAGAGAATTTAACAAAATAGGATATCCGCTCCTGAGCCTCGACGGGGATTGCGTCGATGACCACAATTACATGCCAGGTCAGTTTTCCACAAGGATAGAAGGTTTCCTGGAGATGTTACGCGGACGGAAGGCCGCTACTAACCTTTCCAAAAGAGAAGTATGCGAAGTGGGTGTGTAATTTAGTTTGAATCTTCTTTCCCAAGCCAGGATTCCAGATACTCATCCTGCCGGAGTATTTGAATCCCTTGCATCTGTTTTAATTGCGAAAATATAGATTCCAAATTTTCTAAATTCTTTCTTACCCGATTCTTACCAAATCGGTTTCCCTGAGAATCCACATACAAATGCCACGGGTGGATTGAAAAAGCGAAAAGTCCTCCTTTGGCTACATCTCTCGCCTGCAAAACAGCATCAATATATTCGCTAAAAATCCTTCGGCCTTCAAAAATAGTCCATAGATAAGATGACATTTTCTTACCCTTCGCATCGCGAAAGGAAGGCAATGCCAGTTCCAAAAGACCCGAATCGAACGCCGCTAGCGGATAAGGTTTCCCTGTCCATTCAGTACCAAGAATCGCTGTTTCAGATGAATCATATTGAAATCCTAACTGTTCTAAAACTTTTACCACAGTGCGGTTGATCCTTGTATAAGGAGCCCGAAAACCATTAATTTCTTGCCCAAAAAGTTTTACAAGGATTTCCTTTGCCTTACCAATAGACTCCTCAATGGATTTTTCATTCATAGGCATGCCGGACACCTTCCCTAAAAAATCCTCATGCTTCAGAGAATGACAGGCTATTTCATGTCTTTCAGATAATTTTGGCAGGTCTATTCCGCCTTCAATAAGCATCTGTGCTGTTCGTGCCTCATAGAAAAGCGTGGCATCTATGTCATATTTCTCTAATAACTCAAATATTTTTTGCAACCCTTTTTTGCAGGCATCTATCCGTATCTCGCCATATTCTATGGGAGAAGAAAGCGTGTCATGCCGTCCTTCAACTGCGGTATTGGCATCCGGGTCAATATCCAGAGATATTGCGACATAGAGGGGTTTATCAATCTTTGACATTTATCGAAAAAAATTGCGAATTACGATTTGTGGTTTACGACTTTAAATCCCAAATCCAAAATCGTAAATCTAAAATATCTTTACTCTTGCCTGTACAGGTCAAATACTTACTTTGGCTTGAGGAGCGGGAAGAGGATGACCTCTCTGATGGATACGTTGTTTGTCAGAATCATAATAAGCCTGTCTATACCGATTCCAAGCCCACCGGCCGGGGGCATACCGTATTTTAAGGCAGTCAGGAAATCTTCATCAACCTTACCAACAATATCGGCCTCCGTTCCCAACTGTTCACGAAATCGCTTATCCTGCTCCGGTGCGTCATTGAGTTCGGAATAAGAATTGGCCACTTCCATAGACGCAATGTATAACTCAAACCGTTGAGCGAAACGGGGATCGTATTCACAGGTCTTTGTTAGAGGGCAAATCGAGGCAGGATAGTCCAGCACAAAGGTTGGGTTGCACAGTGCCTGCTCTACCAACTGTTCGAAGATATTGTTAACCATATTGTCGCGATCAACGCCTTCGGTCTCAAGCCCTAGCTCCTTTGATTTCCTCGCCAATCCTGCCTCATCTTCGTAACTCACTCCGCTGTATTCTTTCAACAATTCGCAAAAGGTCGCACGACGCCAGGGTGGAGTCATATCAATCTTTCGTTCACCAAACGGAATCTCATATTTACCGTACAATTCTTTTACCAGTGATGTCACAAGACTCTCTGTAAGTTCCATCATGCCGTTATAATCACTGTAGGCCTGATATAACTCCATCATGGTGAATTCGGGATTATGTCGCGTAGAAATACCCTCGTTTCTGAAATTGCGATTAATCTCGTAAATTCGCTCCATTCCACCCACGAGCAATCGTTTCAGATAAAGTTCAGGGGCAATTCTCAGGTAAAGATCGATATCGAGCGCGTTGTGGTGTGTAATAAAGGGCCTGGCTACGGCGCCGCCCGGAATGGATTGCATCATGGGCGTCTCCACCTCTACAAAACAACGGTCATCCAGGAATCTTCGGATGTGCTTTAAAATCTTGATGCGTTTCAGGAAGGTATCCATCACCTCGGTATTGGTAAATAAATCGACGTAACGCTGTCGATGTCTCAGTTCAACGTCCTTGAGTCCGTGCCATTTCTCTGGCGGCGTTAAGAGGGATTTTGTCAGGACAGTAAACTCATCCGCGTAAATCGTGATTTCACCGGTCCGGGTTTTAAAGAGCACACCGTCTACACCCACGATGTCGCCCAGATCGAGCAATTTGGATACCTCAAATTTTTCTGCGCCCACCTTATCGAGCTTTATGTAGACTTGTATCTTTCCCGTCCAATCTCTGATATCCAGAAAAGCGGTTTTCCCGTGCGGGCGTATGGTAGAAATGCGCCCGGCAGCCCTGACCTTTATATCGGTTCGTTCCGGTACAAAGCTGTCTAAAATAGACTTTATGGATTGCGTATTGTCGTAGCGTTTACCATAAGGCTCAGTTCCCATTTCACGTAGTTTTTGGAGTTTATCAAGACGTTCCTGTTCGAATTTATCCATATGTTTAATATCTCAAAAGGTATAAATGCCAACGTGGTTTAAAGTAAAAAAACTCAAAAGTTCACTCATTTTATCAGTAATAATAGGACAGTCAAGAAAAATGGAGCAGTCGATAGACAGAAAGTTAATTTTCTTGAAAGGCTTGTAAATACTGATAAAATAAATACTCTAAAACAATATATTCTAGTTTTCGAGGTTTTGTTGACATGGAAAAAACTGCACTGAGAGAAACGGTCTATGCATTTAATAATAACGATATCGTTGCCACGTATGACTTCGATATGGACGTGTGGCATCCGAATCGCGCTAAAATGGCATCCATCGTATGTGAGATATTACCCTTTCATAAGGCTGCAAATTTAAAATTCCTGGACTTAGGTGTTGGAACGGGATACCTGTCTCGCAGATTAATCGAAGCATTTCCTCATGCAACGATTATCGCCGTAGACGCCGCAGAGCTTATGATAGAAAAGGCCAGAATAAGGCTTGAGGACCATCTTAAACAGGTCACCTTCAAACTTTCCACTTTCCAGGAACTGCCTGACAAAGAAAATACCCTTTCGAACCTCGATGCTGTGGTCTCTTCCTTTGCCCTGCACCATTTATACAGGGAAGAAAAACTGACACTCTTTAAATATATCCGCTCGATATTGAAACCCAACGGCTGGTTCTTGAACTGTGATATTTTTAAGACTGCGGATGCCGTGCTTGAAGCCAGATTCCGGTATCTGCACCACCTGGGCATACAACAGAGGCTCAAAAGAATTAAGGATACAGAGAAACCCCTTGACCAAATCTCATCTGAACTAGCAGAGAAAGAGAAGAAGGATGGCGATCATCCCTTATTCCTTACGGATGACCTTCATGTCCTTACGGATGCCGGATTCCGGACTTCGGAGTGTTTCTGGAAGGAATACCGGGAAGCGGTGTATGGTGGGATAAAATGATTCATCCGAAAAAATTCCCCCTCATCCTAACCCTCTCCCACAAGGGGCGAGGAAACTTTCCCTCCCTCGATGGGAGGGATCAAGGGAGGGTGATATATCATCGTTGTCCTTTGTTTCAAAGATTCGTGTATGATTCGTCTCAATAATGTAAGCCTTGCGTTTGGCAGCAGGGCTATTTTCGATAATGTTTCTCTGCACATCCGAAGAAGCGACAGGATAGGCCTGATAGGCCCTAACGGCACGGGCAAATCCACGCTCTTCAAACTCATTTGCCGCTTCATTGAGCCCGGCGAAGGCGATCTCGTCTTTGCCAAAGATGCCGGTATCGGTTACCTCCCGCAGGAAGGCTTCGTCTTTAAGAAAAAGACCATCTTCGATGAAGCCAGTTCTGCCTTTGACGATATCCTCTCCCTGAAAAATCAGATCGAGAACATCCATGCCAAATTAGAAGATTCCTCTATACAAGGCGAAGACCATGAGATACTCCTGGACCAATACGCACACCTGCAGCATCAGTTCGAAGTGGTCAATGGCGCCAAGGTTGATAAAGAGACAGGCAAGGTTTTGAAAGGTATGGGATTTAAAGAGTCAGATTTTGGAAAGAACATCGACACGTTCAGCGGCGGATGGCAGATGCGGGTAGCCCTTTCCAGGCTGCTGCTCCAGGACCCCAATCTCCTCCTCTTGGATGAGCCAACGAACCATCTGGATATTGATTCCATCCTCTGGCTGGAAGATTACCTCAAGGAGTATAAAGGCGGACTGATCATCATCTCACACGACCGGGCATTCCTCGACCGGAACGTTACCAAAATCTGGGAACTGGAAAGGGGTAAGATTCACGAATATCACGGCAATTATTCCTTTTACGAGACTGAAAAAGAAAAGCGGGCAGAGATGCAAACGGCGCGCTACGTCAACCAGCAGAAAAAAATCAAGGAGGTGGAACGCTTTATTGAACGGTTCCGGGCAAAGAATACAAAGGCATCGCAGGTACAGAGCCGAATCCTTATGCTCGAAAAGATGGAAAAGGAGGAATTGCCTGAAAACACCACAGAACAGGTCAAATTCAAATTCCGCACGGCAAAACAGAGCGGCGTGACCGTACTGGACGTAAAAGACGTTTCGCATGAATACGACGGACGTTTGATCTTCCAGAATGTTTGCCTTTCGATAGAACGGGGGGAAAGGGTAGCGCTGGTAGGACAAAACGGGTCGGGAAAGTCCACGTTATCCCGCATCATCGCCGGCCTGGAACAGCCGCATTCCGGCGCTATCAAGATGGGACATAACGTCCTCTTTGCTTATTTTGCCCAGGAGCATGCGGAAAAATTACAGAGCGGCAATACGTTATTGCAGGAAGTAGAATCGATCGCCCCGTTCTCCATGATTCCTCAGGCCAGACACATATTAGGGGCGTTTCTGTTTTCCGGTGATGACGTCTTCAAGACCGTCAATGTCCTGAGCGGCGGCGAAAAGTCGCGTCTGTCCCTTGCAAAGATGCTTCTCAAACCCACGAATTTTCTCATCCTTGACGAACCCACAAACCACATTGATATTACCACCAAGAAAATCCTCAAGAATGCATTATTGGAATATTCGGGGAGTCTGTTGATCGTATCTCATGACAGAGCTTTTCTGGATGGACTTGTCTCCAAGGTTTATGAACTGAGAAATGGCGCTATCCACGTCCACCTAGGCAGTTTTGGAGATTTCCTCGAAAAGAAAGCAGCGGCTTTACACAGTGATACCCCGGAAGCCAAAACGAATCTATCTTCTCCTCCCAGACAGGAAGCGGGCAGTTCACAGAAGCAGCAATATTTGCTGAAAAAAGAGCTGAATGCCAGGAAACGCAAGCTCACAAAGGAAATTCAAAACATCGAGGAAAAGATTGCCTTACTGGAAACCCAAAAGAAGGAACTGGATTCTATCCTTCTAGACCCTGCATTATATACCGACAGGGAAAAATCTGTCGAAATTAATAAACAGTACAAAACCATCACCCAAGAATTGACTGGTCTTTACAACGACTGGGAAACCGTCCACACCGAATTGGAAACCGTAAACGACAACCAATTCGATTTTGTGTAATGATAGTTGGCAAATTGAATTGTATTTTTTGACTGGATGAACAGAATTTACAGGATTTTGTAACCTCGTGCTTCCCCTTTCCCAATATCAAGTCTATCCAGTCAATCCTGTCTCTCTATCTTATTTTTTATTACGAGGTAGCTGTATAAACCAGCACTTCTTTTTCCAATCGGTCTTGTAATCGATCCTTTTCTATCTCTAGTATAGCGTTTCATTAAAATCTAGACAATAATAAACGTATTTGTTATAATTCTTGCCAAAAACTTCGAAAGGAGAGATAGTGGCAAGAAAAACAAAGAGAAGTATCTTATTTCTTAAGGACG